>Ga0310040_1001283_pt1 | contig 18706 bp, 22 predicted proteins | sample EPASupsiteHSE623_FD_200237 | JGI IMG/M metagenome (GOLD analysis project Ga0310040, IMG submission 200237) | Bioremediated contaminated groundwater from EPA Superfund site, New Mexico - Sample HSE6-23 (v2) (version 2) | ecosystem: Environmental > Aquatic > Deep subsurface > Groundwater >... | reverse complement strand
AGAACACCCTTTGAAAGCCATTCATCCATGGTATTCTTCGCGTTATGGTACCTATCGGTGCCGGGCAGGTCCCGGGGAAGTTCCAGCCGGATGGCGTTGAAGGGGTTCCGGGCATAATAGGGGTCGGTATCTTCTATTACATCATAGGGAGGGCACACCAGGTCGGCGATGCCGTCGGTTTTTTCGGTGTTATAGAGTATACCTTTAAATGGTTTCATTAACTTGCCTGCGATTCAGGGTATGCTGATTCTGTGTAACATACGGGAGCGGGTTGTGTCAAAAGGTTTTAGGCCGTTTATTTTCAAGGAAACTGTTGACAGGGCATGACGGGTTGTGTTTTAAATTTACACATTGCCGAGGTAGCTCAGTCGGTAGAGCAGGGGACTGAAAATCCCCGTGTCAGCGGTTCAATTCCGTTCCTCGGCATTTGTTTTTGTCTTAATCCACGCCAATTCACGGTTGATTGATCTTTTGAAGCCTTGTTTATCAAGGCTTTTTTGTTGGTCTGTTGTGTAGACTGTTTAAAACAAAGGTTCAAGGGGTCACTACCTCCAGAAAGAAACAACGTTCCCTTGATCGCTGTGCCCATTTTGTGCCCGTGAAATTTTTTCTTCCACCTGTTCATGCAACTGGGTCACAAGTTCGCTTGCCCTCTTAAGGTCTTGCTCGTTCACTATGTTGTACCTGTCGAAAACCGATCGGGTCTTATGACCGCTTATCTTCATGGCGATCTTTTCAGGGATCATGACGCTTACCATGTTGCGGATTGCCGTCCTTCTCAAATCGTGGAATAGTTTTCCTTCGAGGTTTGCATTCTTGCAAGCGGTCTTCCATGCCCGTCTGAATCCTTTGATGGGTTCTCCGTTGCGGGTGAAGACATGAGGGGTCTTAGGGAATAGCCTGTCCCTCGTAGTCTTAAGCCCCTTAATAGTTTCCAGAAGCTCGCCACTCAGGAAGATCACCCTTGGCTCGTTGTTCTTGGTTGTCCCGGCATGAAGAATTATTTTTCCCTCTATGAGATTTACCTTGTCCCATGTGAGCGTCAATATCTCGGATACCCTCATTCCTGTGTGATACCCCATAATGAAAACAGGCCTTGCGTAATCGGGAAGGGCATCCCTGAGGGTTATGTACTGATCATGCTCGTAATAGCCTGTACGGACGTTATTTTCCTGTAGCATGGGTATATACGGCATCTGAGTGACCTTCGGAGGTGTCTGCTTGGCTCCCAGACTCAACATACGCTTCAATGCCGACAGTTCCCGGTTAATGCTTGCGTTGGTCGCCTGTTCTTCCTGTCGTTTGACGATATAAGTCTTGACTTGATCGGACGTGATGCTTTTGACCCTCCATCCCTTGAAGTATGTCTCAAGATGGGAAATGCTTAACAGGGTTCTTCTAAGGGATTTCCTTCCGTTCATCCTGTAGTCCGTTATCATATCGGCGGATAAATCGTCAAAGGTTATCCGTTCAATGGCAAGACCCGCAAAGGTCCCCTGCGTGATCTGTCCTTCCCGGAGCTTCAAGAGTCTGTCTGCATCGGTCTTTTTGTCTGAATGGGTTGATTCCCGGTAGGGTTTGCCGTCCCTGTAATATTTGATCCAGTACTTATCTCCACGTTTATAGATCATTCCCATGTTTTGAACCTCCTTTCCGTTGTCTTTTTCGTTCCCCTGTCAATTGTTCACCTCCTTCTAATTCCAAGCACCTCAGGGCAAGATGCAGGAATGACGGTATTTTCCTTACCCCGGTTTCCCATCGGGCAATGGTGATTTGAAGAACACCAAGGGCGTTTGCCAATCCCTGTTGCGTGTGGTTGTTTGCCTTTCTCCATGCTTTCAGGTCTTGCGGTGTCATGACTATAATTATAGCCAATGGATATAGAATGTCAAGTTCTTTGTTGGGAGTTCTTTGGTATCCATTTGACCCCCCTTTGACATGCCCGTTGACTTCTCTCATGTCATTCCTTATTGACACCCTTTCGTACCCCTTTCGTACCCTTTTCTATCAATAGGTAAAAACCTCTTTGCTTGTTTCAATGAAACGGTCAATATCCTGAACGTCAATCAAGACACGTCTGCCAATCTTTATCTGTCCGATACTGCCTTTCCAGATCAATTCCCGGACAGCCCAAGGACTGACACCAAGGTACAGGGAAGCTTCCTTAATGCTGTAGAGCCTTTTTTGATCCCTGTACTTAGGATTATGAATCCCCGTTGCGCTCATAAACCCCTGTCAATCAATCCTTTGTAAGTATCATGTGCCCGCATTGTGCCCGTGCTTTGCTTTTCTGATGTCCTAAATGTCTGTCATGTTCAAGTGACGTTTTCATGGGTTTCATGACACCCTTCCCATGCCAAGAGGGTAAATCATCGCATGACCCGCCATGTGCGTTTCAGCGTTACCCGCAATCCCCTTTAAATGGCCTTTTTGAAATAGCTCCGTGCATCCTTTCTGTTGTTGAGCCATTTGTTCAGCAAAGCGTCACCCAAAGCCTTTGTCCATTTTGGTTCCGTCTGGGCGATAGCTGTTTTCAATTCTTCTGGGAGTTCATTACCTTCAAGGTAGTCAAGAATCTTCGTGCATCGCTTGTCGCCTGAGATGTAGTATGTTGATTCAACAGCGTTGTAGAGAGGACATACGGATGCACTGCAACCACGCCACCTGTCGCACTTCTCAAAGTTGACTCTTTCTTCTTCGGTCATGATACCTCTTTTTCAGTTAATGCCCGACCCTTAGGGGTGCCGGGGTATGTTTGATCGTGTACACTTGCCCTGTACAGTCCCCCGATAAAAGGGGTCTGCGCGAAGGTATGGGGGGTGGTAGGGAGGGGTGGATTGATTCCCCTTGCTGCGCAAGCATGCTTACCCTTCCCGTGGTAGAAAAAACAAAAAGACCCTTCTGATTCTTCGCCGTTCCTGGGGGTGTACCGTCTCCAAACGGGAAAGAACAATGGCGAAATATGCCCTTCAAGGTATCGGCAAAAAGAAAAGGGATTGTCCTGCAAAAATGATTACTTAATAGGTTAACAGAATACTTGACAGCCTTGGTCCGTAAATCCCTTGATAGACAGTGGCTTGCATCCTTAAATGACCGAAATAAGGTTGACTTGGAACTGATGAAAAAGGGATTTTCAAACTGCATGCAATAGCGCAAAAGAAGAATCCCTCCAACGCGTTGATTTATCAGGGTGGGTAGGGACACAAAGGCAACAACAATATCACCAAAAAAGAGGCTTGCAGAACACTGACCAAAATGACCACTATCAGTGTTCTTTACCCTTGAGTACCAAAGGTTTTCGGTCATATCTATCACCATACGAACGCACAAAAAGGGGATCATTGGCCTAACCAAGAAATATCTCAATAGCATTCCTCATAAAACCTATTGTCCTTGATCACCCCTTCCTTGGATATGTAGTGCATGATACGGTAGTCGCATCCGGCCTTGTATTGTGTCTGAAAATGCTTCACTATCATGATGCGGGCACTTTCTAGATCGATTTCGTCTTCCAGAGCGTATAGGATACATTCAACGGCTTCCTGCCACTGTTCGGGTCTGAGCCTTGGGTGTTCCTCTTTTCGATACTTTCGGTAGGTCACAAGATAGAATTCAATGGCACGCTTATTCTCTAACGGAACTGCATTTGCTTTGCAGTATTCCTGAAAAGAGACGGGTAGGGATTTTTCCGCTTGCGGTAAAATTCCCTTGTGTTCTTTTTGGTTCACAGGGTCAAAGGATAGAGGATTGTTAAAAGTGTCTTCTTCCTGTCCTCTACCCGTTCCGTCCTTGTTTGTTTCCATCTGTATCCTATTAAGAACTAACCGAATATGGTGTCCTCTACCTGTCCCTTTCCTGTCTGCTAAGTGTCCGCTATCTGATGAGAGATCATTGATGAATTTTCTCGTTTTGGTTCTTGACCATCCCCATAACGATGAATAGGCGGATATGCTTATCTGCGAACGCAACAGTTTAATCGCTTCTTCGGGTGTTGCGGGTTTCTTGCGGGATTTAAAGACGATATTATCAAGATCGGTTGATACCGAAATCAAAGCTTCAATCGTAGTGTATGCCCTTTTTTTAGGCAACAGAAAAACTACGCTCTTATCTATCGGTGTCCAGTTGCCCTTGTCCATATATCGTTCTCCTTGGCGTTTAAGATTCTCGTTTCCGTTATCGTTATGGGGTTTCCCGTCATGCTACACCCCTCATGGAGAGCATCCTTGAGCGCAAACGTCTGAGGACATTCACGTAATCAAGGATTGGTATTGACGGATTGTTATGGTAGTCCCTCAGGAGTTTGTAGACGGCCTCTGAGGGGTCAAACTCAAATACTACCCGTGTGCCCTCTAAGACCAATTTTGGAAAGATGCCGTTGTGTTCAAGAAAGCTTGCTTGGTGGATATCGAAGACCGGGATTTTACTCTTAGTGCTTTCCTTTGGCATGAGTACCTCCTTACTAGTAGTTTGTCAACGGTATGGAGCATTCGCATTGACGTTGCACAGCCTTAGTTTGTTGTTGAAGGTCTTTTATTATGTGGAAATTAGTAGTAGTACCCCAGAGGTTTTGACTAAACTCTGATGTAACTGAGAATCTTGTCAACAGTAATGTGCCGGATAAAGTACAATAATATAATATCAGAATCGCCCACCAGCGGTCAAGAAAGTGTTTCCGGTTTCACACTTTTTCCAAAATTATTTATTGCTGACAAAATGATAATTTAAGTATAATAGCCAAAACACGTGAAAGGGGGTAATCATGAAAAAGGTTGTGTTTGTTCTTGTCTTCGTCCTTGTTCTTTCGGGGCTAGCATTTTCTCAGACTGTATTTAATAGTGACGGTACCACCTCCACTCGAATAGGAAACAACACGTTCCATAGTGACGGTACCACCTCCACTCGAATAGGAAACAACACGTTCCATAGTGACGGTACCACCTCCACTCGAATAGGAAACAACATTTTTCATAGTGACGGTAGTACTTCCACTATTATCGGAAAATAAGACATTGTTTAATCGTGCCTAAGTTGAGGGAGTAAGGATGAGATGCATAGTCGTTATATTGGTTTTGCTGGTTGCATGTACGAATGCACTTGCTTTGCAGGGTGATCCTCCATTGTGGGGAGGCAGTTGTAGTCCTGAAACCTTGATTGATGTAGATAGTCCAGATTTTCCATTAACTGTTTCAGTTGCTCGCAAAATGATAAGAAATCATGCGCTAAAAATGTTTAAGGCTCGAATCGCTCCTTATATTGAAATTAGCCCAGAAACAGGCAAAGAGATATACAGGAGAAGATATCAGCCTCAAATTGATGCGATTGGGAGGGATGTCGAGCAATGGGAAAGAAGAGCGAAGGACAAGGTTGAAAAGTATCTGGAAGTTGATCCTTGCCCGGATGGCTTGGGACTGGTAATCAGAACAAAATACCTTGATTTAGTTTGGTGATAGTAGAAATGCAAATAAACAAGAGTGCGGTACTGAATGTAGTGACCATAATAGTAGCGGTCTTTGCATGCATCGCTTCGATCCGTAGTTGCTCTGTCTCCAACGAAGCCCTCAAGACAGCCAAAGCACAGTTCATCGCTGAAAAGAGACCATATTTGCAGATCAGCGCTGCCAAGTTCTCCAAGAGTAACAAGTATCTTGAAATCGAGAAAACCAGAGATGGGAAAGCCAAATTACGCTTCCTGTTCAAGATTGAAAACATCGGTAATGTTGCAGCTACTGACATAAGGGCGCAAGTATTGCCAATAAATGGCAAGGAAGGCCCAATCCCCACAAAACTCGAAGGCCGCATGCCTAACCCGCTTGAAATTGGTCCGGCTCAACACGTATTTAAAGAACATGGCTACCACATTTCCCCGAAAAGGCCGGGCGATACAGAAAAGAACGTCGATGGCCTGCGCAAGAATCCGGTTGAGATATGGGACTCCATCCGGTACCGAAGCGAGATAGACAGCACCGTCGAGTATGAAGCAAAAATAGGTTTCCTAATATACGCGGACCGCACCGTCCTACTCTTACGAGAAACAAAAAGGCTTCCCGGTAGCATGGTTGTCCCCAGACCATAAGACGTTGGTTGGACGAAGGCACTGCAGCTCAAAAAGAAAAAAGATAGTTTCGCACAGTCAAACGGCGCATCAGATTGCCAAGCGACCCGCAAGCAGTTATACACCAGCTAGGATAGGAACAAGGGGACACCAATACGAAAGTCGTTGTCCCTTTGCTCCATGTCTTCTTTTTGTGCCTAAACTGTGCCCGTGTCGACATAAAATGACGATATTCGACAACTTTCCACAGATTGACGTGAATTTCCATGATTCATTGACCATCACGGGATTGCCCCTACAGCAGGCAATCCCGTGATGTGTCATTCTTACCTATTTACGGACTGAAAATCCCCGTGTCAGCGGTTCAATTCCGTTCCTCGGCATTTCTTTTTTATCCAAATCCCCGCCAATTTAATCGTGCCTTATCTTTTGAAAGAGTCAATATCTCCCTATGCCGATTCCGGCGTAAGATGTCGAGATTCTATTGACAGATTCCGATGATGATGCAGTCTGAAAACATCGGTTCGATTAACGAAGAAGTTTCTCTGAATTGGCGAAGTCTTTCAATTGTTACAGCGAAGTGATTATGCTACAATAGCACTGTCGGGACGGATTTCGCGCATATTTGAAAAAACTGGTGCAAGATAGATCCATGATTAAGATGCACAAGAGTTCGATGGGCTTCATTCTTCCACTGCTGGCTGTTTGTTTTTTCGTTTCTTTTGTACCGGAGGCGGCCTGGCCTGTTACCCTTGACGATGCAATCAAGAGCGCTTTAGGCGAATCATATGTCATCAAGGAGCAGGCCGAATTCGTCAAGAGATCGCGATTTTCGTATATCTCTTCCATAGACCCCTTCCTTCCCAGGGTAGATCTGGACTCCAACTATATACGGACGATATCCCCCATGACGCCGATAAGTACGTATACAAGCGATCTCAGGGATACCACGGATTCCCGAGATGTCTATACGTTTACCGGTTCTATTACCTGGCGGATCTTTGACGGTGGTGAACGGTGGGCAAAGAGAAAGGGCGCCTTTTTGGTCTGGGAAAGAGAGAAAGAGCGCTTCAAGAGTGTTCGGGAAGACGTCCTTTTCAATATTAAGAGCGCCTTCTACACTGCTCTTGGCGCAAAATCAATTGTTGGGAAGAGGCAGGAGGCCTTGCAGGCCGCGCAGAAGATCTATAACCTGACCCGGGGAAGATACGAGGAAGGAGTTGCGAAGAAGAGCGAGTTACTCCAGGCGGAGGTCCGCCTCCTTAACGCGAAGATCGATCTGCAAAGGGCCAGGAAGGAATACGAGAAGTCGCTGGAGTCGGTGAAGTCGCTCATCATCGTCCAAACGGCCGGCCCTTTCGATGTGGATGGCCTGCTTTCGGAGCCTTCTTTCAGGAGCGATTACAAAAGCCTCAACGACAGGGCCCTCGCCACAAAACCGGAAATCAAGACCCAGGAGAAAGAGATTGACAGGTTGATGAGGGTCTATGACGAAAAGAGAAGCGCCTGGTTTCCCAAAATCGACAGCGCACTTCAGCAAACCAGGCAGGACACCCAGTTCTTCCCCGGAGGACGAAGTGACGCTTTTATCATAAGCTTCTCCTTCCCCCTCTTTGACGGTGTCGGCAGGTACTACAACATGCAAGGGGCCATGAGCGATGTCAATGCGGCAAGGCAGAGGCTTGCGGAGACCAAACGGACCACCAGCCTCGATATAGCCAGGGCACTTAAGGATTATGAGTTGAGCATAGAAGATGTGAGGATGTATACGGAGCTCGTCCGGGAAGCGACATCGAATTTCGACCAGCTTTACGGCGAGTATATGGAGGGGAAGGGCGACATACTGAACCTGCTTCAGAGTGAAAAAGATCTGGCTTCAGCAAAAGAAAACTATGTCGGCTCTCTGGCCAGGGCGCGGGTTTCGCTTTCCTATCTCGAGAAGGCTGCTTACATCGGGGATCGCTGGTGATGAAAAGAAAAATCCTGTATGCGGTTGCGGCTCTCTGTATCGTAATTCTTATCGTTTTTTTCGCCACGCGAAAAGGCGAGAAACAGAAGACAGGGGAACCCTTTACGGTAAAACGCGCCAGCGTTGTCTACTCAACGGAGCAGACGGGTATAATCAAGTCGCAGGTTGGCGCGATCGTCAAGGTTGGCACACGCGCGACGGGCACACTGAAGAGACTCAAGTTCCAGGTCGGTGACTTCGTCAAAAAGGGAGAGCTTATCGTCGAGATCGACGACCGTGAGATCCTTGCCAATATTCGTAATTTAGAGGCTGCGGTCGAAGAACAGCGCAGGGATCTTGAGGCCAAACGGGCCCAGGACATCTATAATCAAACAAACTACGCAAGAGAACAGCGTCTTCTTCAGAAAGAGTATACGACGAAGGACAGTGTGGAGAAGGCAAAAAGAGAGCTGGACGTCTCACGCGCCCAGGTGGAGCTCGGTAAGGCAAAAGTGGCCGAAGCCCAGGAGAAGCTTAAAGCGCTCAGGGTGAGTCACAGCTATACCAGGATTTACGCCCCCATATCGGGATACATCTCCGCCGTCGCCACCCAGGAAGGTGAGACGGTGGTTTCGGGCCTTTCCGCACCGAATCTGATAACCATCATCGACCCCGTGAAGCTGGAGATGTGGATATACGTCGACGAAACCGACATCGGACGGGTAAAGCCCGGCCTCAAGGTGGAGTACTGGGTCGACGCCTACCGTGACCGGATATACAAAGGCGTCGTAGACCGAATCTATCCCCAGCCCGAGATCAAGGAGAATATCGTATACTATCTCGCAATCGTCAAGATCGATCCAAAAGACGCCTTGACGCTCAAACCCGAAATGACAAGCCATGTCCGGATCATCATAGAGGAAAAAACCAACGTGATCGTTGTTCCCAACGGGGCATTGCGTTTCGAAGACAGGAAAAACGTTGTGTACGTGAAATCAGAGGGCAAGACAGTCCGCCGGGAGGTTGTACCCGGTGTCAGAGACCAGAAGTATACCGAGATAACGTCAGGTCTTGCCGAGGGTGAGCAGGTCATAGTGCCTTCCGTAGCGCCGGCCGCAAAGAAGCCGCAGAACAACGCGGGCCCCAGAAAGTGATCGATCTTAGAAATATCAGGAAGAGTTATTTCGTCGGGGACAGGGAACTGCCGATCCTCAAGGGCATCGATCTCTCGATCACTAAGGGAGAGTTCGTGGTTCTCATGGGTGTGTCCGGTTCGGGCAAGACGACGCTCATGAACATTATCGGCCTCCTCGACAAGCAGACCGAGGGGGATTACACCTTCGCCGGTACCAGCGTTGACGGGCTGGATGATGAAAGGCTTGCCGATATGAGGAACACGTACATTGGTTTTGTCTTTCAGCAGTTTTTTCTCCTTCCTTACCTCGACGCGATCGAAAACGTCCTCATACCCATCGTCTACTCGAAAAAGGACATAAAGCATCCCCGCGAGAAGGCAAAAATGCTGCTCGGGAAGTTTGGCCTCGAACAGAGGATACACAACAAACCGTCGCAGCTCTCCGGAGGCGAGCAGCAGCGTGTCGCCATCGCGAGGGCGCTTGTCAACGACCCGGAGATCATCCTTGCCGATGAGCCCACAGGGGCCCTTGATTCGAAGACGGGCGGCGAGATCATGGACCTCTTCCGGATGCTCAATGAAGAAGGCAAGACGATCATCGTGGTGACCCATGATCCCAAGCTCGCGACCTTTGGAAAACGTCTGGTCAGGATAGAGGATGGCGCTATTTCGGAAGATATCACAGTTTAGGGAATTCATCGAAGAGGTAGTCAAGATCCTCTATTACTACCGGGGGAGGGTGATCTTTTCTTTTTCGGGCGTGGCCCTGGGCATTCTTTCCATATGCATAATCATCACCACCATCGATGGAGCGAACAAGAAGGCGCAAGAGATCTTCGAGGCCCTGGGACCCGATTCGATCATGGTCTTCGGTGGCGGAGAGAGGCAGCGTGCCGCAAGGATACGGACGAGCAGCATCAAGACGGGTGATGCCGATCTTATCGCCCGGGTGGAGGGTATCTACGACATAATGAAGATATACTCCGCACGGAATGTCATGATGCGATACAAGGACAGGAACTGGCAGACTCAGGCTATCGGCTCCACGACGAACTACTTTGAATCCTTTTCCTGGGGATTCCAGACGGGAGGGGTTTTTACACAGGACGAGTATGACAGGGCGGAAGCCGTGTGCGTCATCGGGGCAAAGGTATACGAAGAGCTTTTCAAGGGGGAGAACGCCCTGGGAAAGACCATCGTGGTGGGCAAGCTGCCGACCAGGGTCATCGGGGTACTTGAAGAACGGGGCGGAAGCGTCGGAGGACCGAACATAGACGACAGGGTCGTCATGCCGCTGACGACGGTAACCTCCCGTATCGTCAATGAAAAGCGGTATTTGAGCGCTGTGCGCGTGAAAACACACCGGGACCTCGACAGGACGATCGAAGACATACGGCATGTGCTCAGGGCGAGCCACGGTCTCACGGGGAACCTTGACGACGATTTTACGATCAGGAGTTCCAAGGATATCCTGGCTTTTGTAACGGTTATCTCCGGATCTCTCCTCCTTTTTCTCGGGACGGCGTCAATCGTTGCCCTCGTCGTGAGCGGTTTCGTACTGGCCAATCTGTTCTATCTCACAATTCAGGAGCGCAAAAAAGACATCGGTATCAGGAGGGCATACGGAGCAACCCGGAAAGGTATCCTCCTGTCCTTTCTCTTTGAGTCGATTCTGATCACCTTTATCGGCGGCGTTGCGGGGATAGTTCTCAGTGTCATCCTCGGGAGTACCTTCGAAAAACTTTTCGACATCCCGATGATGTTTTCCTTTAAGGTGGTCTTTTTTGCACTTCTCTTCAGTTTTCTCACTGGCGTGTTGTCCGGATTAAGACCGGCGCTGAAAGCGAGCAGGATAGAACCCATAGAGGCCATACGGGGATGAGATATACTATTGCATTTTATCTCAGAATAGCCTTTCAGAATCTGCTCGTTCACAAGGCCAGAATGACGCTGGCGCTTCTGGGTATTCTTTTTGCGGTCATGAGCCTTGTCGCCTTTGGGAATATAAGCAATGGCATGAAGCAAAAGATAGAAGCAGAGGTCGGAAAATTCGGCAAAAACCTGGTGATCGTACGGGCGGGTCTTGTATTTGCGGCGGGGAGAAGCACGCGGCAATTCTCCGAATCCAAGACACTTAAATTGAAGGACGCCCAGCTTATAAAGGAATCCCTTCCCGGAGTCGTACAGGTAGTCCCCTATTTTGATATGAGTTATCCCGCGCGATACAAGGACAGCAGTCTCACAGTGAGCATATCGGGGATCACCAACAAGGTTTTCGATATCCGTAACATCGACCTTGTAACGGGCAGATACTTTACGGAAGAAGAGGACGCAAAGGCCGAGAAGAAGGCCGTCATCGGGTATAAGGTTTTCGAGAATTTTTTCCCCAATGAGGATCCCATAGGCAAGAATATCCTCGTTTTTCGGGTCCCCACTGAAATCATTGGGGTCATGCAGGAAAAGGGGACGGACTTTGCCGGTCAGGACCAGGACCTTCAGGTGTATGTCCCGCTCAATGCCTTCATGAGACGCTACAGCAATGTTGATTACATAAAAGGGATGTACGTCCAGGTTGAGGACGGTTACTCGCTGAGCGGCATGAAGACGACCCTCAGGGGCTTCATTCGAAAGATCCACAACTCAAAACCGGAGCAGAAGGACGATTTCTCCATTTTCACCATGGAGGACATCCTGAGGACACAGGAAGAAGGTATACGACTTGTCTCTGTTCTCACCGTCATTGCCTCAACGGTATCATTCCTTATAGGCGGCCTCGGTATCTTTGCCATTATGCTCCTCTCCATATCTGAGCGAAAGATGGAGATTGGAATCAGGCGGGTGGTCGGCTCGAAGAAACGTGACATTATTATCCAGTTTCTTTCGGAGTCGGTCATAGTGGCTCTGGTGGGAGGTATTGGAGGCGTCGTCGCAGGTTTTCTGATCACTATAATTGTCGACATCATCGGGGGTTTCCCCATCGTGTTTTCAATGAACATCCCGCTGGCCCTCATCATAAGCATGGTGATAGGCGTCCTCGCAGGAATCTATCCGGCCATGGAAGGAACCAAGTACGAACCGGTGAAGGCGCTCTACTCGTAAGGAATGCCTTTACATCTCACCCCTTACTCTTTGCACTTCACGATTCACTGTTATTTCTTATTTCTTTTCGATGCTCGTGATGGCCTTGTCAGCCAGGTAGGTCAGGGCCTGGTTTGAGGAATTGTGTGCGACTTCCTGATATAGTTTTATCGCTTCCTCGCGCTTTCCTTTGGTCAGGTTGATATTGGCAAGGTATAATTTGGCGATATAGCGGGATTTGCCGCTTGCGCTCGAGGCGATCCCCTGGAAGATGACTTCCGCCTTATCGATATCGGCCGGGGCCCTGGTTTGCCCGTACATTTCCACCGTTTTTATGCCCTGTGCCAACTGGTACTGTATCTTCTGATCCTGGTAATGTGCATATACCGCATATGATACGACGAGGGCCACAATGACGATAAGCGCGGCGAGCCCGTAAAGGCATTGTCTTGTGTTGACCCTGATGTACGTTGAGACGGAATCGAAGGCCTGGACAAGGATATCCGGCTTATGGATAATCTCTTTCTCTTTTTTTCTTGCCATTTCTGGTTGCTATTTCACCACAGATACATCGGCTATGTCAACAATCAATATATCTGCGCCGCGGCGAGGTAGACGCGCACCCTGAGGAGGTCCTTCTCTCCGAGCGCGTGCGACAGCGTAGTTTCGTCGAGGTTCGCGAGACCACGAACGCCGGTGATGCCATAGCGCACCAATTTCATATAGTTTTCGTAGCCAAGACCCTTAAGGTTGACAAGCTCGATTGCTTCCTTTTCAAATGGTTTGAGCAATCCGGGATCGACGGACAGATTTGTCCTAACGCCGGAGGCAATCAGCATCTCTTTGCTGTTCACTGTGAGAAAGGAGAGATTGCTTATGGGTGTTGTCTGAGAAAACACGGTATACCGATCGATGAAAACAAAGGAAATGGCCGAAACAACGAGAGCGCCACAGACGGCGTATTTAAAGGCCGTTCTCTTTTGCCGAAGTCCTTGCAGAAGATCGGCAAAAGCCACCGTCTCGACCCCAAAAACCAGAAAACCGATATATCCCGGAAGGGGCATTTCAAAGACCTTCATCTGTTCAAAAAAGGGCACCGTATAGATCCATTTGACGGGGGACAAAGAATTCCATGTTTCCCACAAGATGCCGCATATGAGGCCTGACAGAAGTGCAGCACAAAAACGGCGTATATCTCCCCGCTCAAGTTCGGCCATAAAGGATCTGAAACCTGCACGGTAGTTGATCCCATCGATAAGAGGGATCGCAAATGCCCAGGCAAGGGCGAAAAGATACTTTGGAAAGATAATGGTAGACAGAAATAAGATGATTCCCAGGGAGATCGCACGGGATGAATACCGGGGGATTGCTAAAGAGGGTGCCTTCAAAGAGGCAAAAAGCGGCTGTACTGCTGCCGCCGTCAGGATGATTGCAGGGATCACCGTGCCATAGGCAAGGAGGTAGCCGGCGTATCTCAATGAAGTGCTGTAAGGGACATTGATGTAGAACCAATTTTCAAGACGAAGGTTGATGAGTTCGAAGAAACACCAGAAACCGCAGGAGATTATGATGCACGCGGGAAGTGTTCTGTTAAGAACTACCGGTTTCCCCGACCTTGAGGACACGATCGAATCCAGAAGGATGATGTATGACCACCACGAAGTGACGTAGAAAAACCCGATAATCGGCTCAAGCTTCCAGAAGAGGGCAAGGTGGCCAAACAAATAAAGCAGCAAGGAAAAGACTACGAGTAACGTTTTCTTTGTCACATGGAATATCAGGAATTGTTGCTGGGCTTTTCCGTAGGTTGTGTCGCTTCAGGTCCGTGGCTCGTATTTTCGCTCTTTATTCGGGTGGCGCCGATAAAAGCTCCGGAGTAATAGTCGGAACCAAGAGAGTCCACTTTCACGCCCAGACGGCCTTTGCCGGATGAGGCATGGATGAAATTGCCATCGCCTATAAAAATGCCTACGTGGGTAGGATACTTTGCATACCTTCTGGTTTTGAAGAAAACGAGGTCGCCGACAGCCAATTCCTCCCGGGAGATCCTGGACCCCACCTGGTATTGCTCGCGGGCGCTTCTCGGAAGCTGAACGTCGAAAATCTCGTAGATCTTCTTTACATACGCCGAACAGTCGAGCCCGCGCAATGTATTGCCGCCGTACTTGTAAGGCGCGCCCATGAAACTCTTCGCGACCTTGACGAGCATATATTTCTCGTCGCTGTTTTTCCATGGTTTCATGGCGATACTTTTAAAGGTGACGATGTTGTCGCCGCCGTCATCTTCCTCTGTGATCTTGGGAATAAGAAGAGTCTTCCCCGGAGAGAGCTTTTTGTTTTTTCTTGAGATAAGGTTGTTGGTTTCGATGAGTTCGTCGGCCTCAACATTGAACCGGCTGGCTATCTTGTCGAGAGTGTCGCCGCGTTTGATCTTGTATTCGATGAACTGATCGTCGCTCTCGGATATGACAGGCTGCGTCTCCTGCTCTCTCACCTGTGCTTTTATCGCTTTGGTGGACAGTCTGTTGCGGGATTCCTTTTTTGCGGTCCGCTCTTTCTCATCCTTGATGACGATTGTTTGCCCGAGTGATAGCTTGTTTGAACGGAGGCCGTTCATATTCTTGAGATGGCTGACGGAGACGCCATATTTTTTTGCCAGGGTATGGAGGCTATCGCCGCGCTTTACGCTGTGTGTGACCTGTGCTGCATTGATGATGAAAGGAAATCCCGTAAGTAGGATGGCGAGGCAGAGTGCACAAAGAGTCAACCTACTTCTCATAGAACTCCTTTGTTGGTTGGTATTGGGTCTAAAATACCAAACGGGATGAAAAGATGTCAAGAAAAATTTCCCCTTATTTGCCTCGGAAAATTCAATGATCTGCGGTGAGAGCCCTCTGAGAATGGAAACTTGGAGCATTGCGGACTGTGGTTCGTGAAATCGATCACATTTTTGTTGATTTTAAAGGTCTTTTGTAATGATAATATACAAAAAATTCCTCAGGAGGCCAGTTTATGGTGGATATCGGTAGGGAGATATTCTGGAACGTGAAAGACACTGGTGCGCAATGGATCAGTTACGCGTTCATGATCATCACGTTTATCATCTTGATCGTGGGGCTAAAAAAGCGTTATGCCATGTGGAAAATAGGGAAGCCTTCCCCTATAGAATTTAAAAAGAGACTTGGCGAGCGCATAGGTTACTTCATCGCGAACGGGATCTTCCATAAATCCATTCTGCGCGAAGCCTTCCCCGGGTGGATGCACTTCTTCATTTTCTGGGGCTTCCTGCTGCTTACGATAGGCACGGCCCTCATTGCCCTACAGGCGGACTTCACGGATCTCTTCTTCAAGGTCCAGTTCCTGAAAGGCGGCTTCTATCTGATCTACTCGTTCTTCCTCGATCTTGGAGGCCTGATTGCAGTTATAGGCATATTGATGGCCATTATCAGGCGCTATGTTCAGAAACCGACGCGTCTTGACAACAAGCCCGACGACGCCATAGTCCTGGTCTGGATACTCGTTGTCCTTGTAACCGGTTTCCTGGCGGAGGGCGCGAGAATTGCCTATGCAATGCCTGATTTTGAGAAGTGGAGCTTTTTGGGTTACCTCACCGCCTACATTTTTGCCGGGATGCCCAAGGAAGCGATCACGGCGACCCATAAGGTATTGTGGTATTTCCACATGGTCATTTCCTTCGGTCTGCTTGCTTACATCGTATACTCCAGGCTGCTTCACATCATCACGTCTTCTTTGAATATGATGTTCAGGGGTGTCGAAGATGTTCCCGAGGGTGCAAGGGGCGCCATAGCACCCATCGAAGATTTCGAGAACGCCGAGGAATTCGGTATCAACAGCATAGAGGGCTTTACCTGGAGGCAGATCTTCGACCTTGATGCCTGTACGCGCTGTGGACGCTGTCAGGATCTCTGCCCCGCCTACAATACGGAAAAACCGCTCTCACCCAAGCAACTGATCCAGGATCTCAAGGGCGAGTGGGAACGCTACTGTGCCGGCGTTAAAAATGAAGACGGCATCATCGATACGACAATCCTGGAAGAGACCCTGTGGTCTTGTACCGCCTGCATGGCCTGCCAGGTCAATTGCCCCGTCTCTATCCCTACGTTCGATAAGAACATAGAAATGAGACGCTATCTTACCCTTACGCTCAGCAAGACCACATCGGAGACAAAACTTCTCTTCAAGAACCTGCAGAAGAACAATAACCCCTATGGAATGGGCAAGAAAGAAAGACTGGGATGGACCGAAGGCCTCGACGTCAGGAACGCCGCCGAACAGGAAGTGGATTACCTCTACTGGGTCGGATGTGTTGCTTCTCTTGATGACAGGAACAGGAAGGTAGCGAGGTCCTTCGCCACGATACTTAATCAGGCGGGCGTCAATTTCGGTATCCTGGGTACGGACGAGATGTGCTGCGGTGACCCCTCACGGCGGTGCGGCAACGAAGAACAATACCTCGGTACGGCTCAGGGCAACGTGGAACTCCTGAATGAGATCGGCATCAAGAAGATCATAACCACATGCCCGCACTGCTACACGACCCTCAAGAAGGAGTATGCCCAGCTTGGCGGCAATTTTGAAGTCTATCATCAGTCAGAGTTCATCTACAAACTGATCAACGAAGGGAAGCTTAAAGTGAATCCCGCTCTGGAAGGGAAAGTCACCTTCCACGACCCATGCTATCTCGGCAGGGTGAATGGTATCTTCGATCAGCCCCGCAGCGTTCTGGACAAGGTCACCAAAGGTACCTACGAGGAGATGGGAAGAAACCACAACCAGAGTTTCTGTTGCGGCGGCGGCGGCGGCCGGATATGGATGGAAGAGCATCACAAACGGATCAACCATGCAAGGATCGATGAAGCCATCGCCGTGCAGGCCAACACCGTGGTAACGGCTTGCCCGTATTGCCTTATCATGATGGAAGACGCCATCAAGGATAAGGAGAAGATCGAAACGATGAAGGCCCTTGATCTTTCAGAGATCGTTGTAAAGGGAATCTAGTAAAGAGAATAAATAGTGGAATACGATAAAAGGATGGGGTGGTTACCCCATCCTTTTATTATTTGCGGATCGAATCAGCCAGGATTACTCTTCTAAAGTAATAGCTTCTACAGGACATTCTTCTGTACACGCACCACATTCGGTGCACAGTTCGGGATCGACCTTCGCCGTGTCATCGACAGTGATAGCATCGGCCGGGCAAATCTCTGAACAGGCTCCACAACCTGTACAGGCATCTTGATCAACTTTTGCAGGCATGAATTCTCCCTCCTTTCAATTTTTACAATTTCCTAAACGAATCAATGAGGAATGTCAACAAAAAAATAAGCGCCCAATTTCCATTGACATGGCCTTGTACATTGCATAATATGTTCCCATGCAAGAAATAATGAAGTTTTTCCAGGATATGTTCCTGGATCTTTTCGATAATTTTCAGGAGGTTTTTCTCAGTATCATCGTCATGGTCATTGTGATGATCCTGGGCTTTATCATCAGCTGGTTCATCAAGAAGCTCTTAGGCAAGGTCCTGGTTCTTTTCAGATTTGACCGATGGGCCCAGGACGCAGGAATCATTACTTTCCTCGAAAAAGGCGGCATCAGGAGCCCTCCGTCTCTCATCCTGAGCAAGATCGTTTACTGGATTTTTATAGTTCTTTTTCTGTCATTCGGACTCAATTACATGGGCATCACTCAGTTTTCCGAGTATGCTTCAAGGATCTCCTCGGCCCTTCCGAACATCATTGTATCGCTGGTCATTCTTATCATCGGGATAATATTCGGTAATTTCCTCGCCAGGATCATCTACCTGACCTGCGAGAATGCCAGGATCAAATATGCCGATTTCATTGCGAAAGGCGTGAGGATCCTCCTCATAGTTATCACCTTCGGGATTGTCTTCGAATATATCGGACTGGGGAATACGATCGTTACGGTGAGTTTCCTCATAGTCTTTGGCGGGATCGTCCTGACCATGTCCCTGGCGCTGGGCATCGGGCTCAGCAATGTTCTCGGAGACCTCATCCGGGACAGGGTCAGACTAAAAAACGACAAGCACAAAGACGAAAAAACACTTTGATCCGCCGGATCCGCTGGAACGTTAAGACATATATATCGGGTTATGGGCAATGGGCTATGGGTCATGGGATTAGAATCCGATGGCCCGTTTGGTTTCCGGCTGAGGTCGGAGACCAGGAAAATGGACAGGAGAGAAACCACGTCTGGCCCATTGATCAGAGTCAGGCCGACGAATGTTTTGCCCTTTCAGGTGATCAAGCTGTTTAAGGCGTCTCTAAGTACTGCCGTCCGATATCAGGTATCGTCTGAACCAGTTGAGAGCCAGGGTTATGGCCTTGTTCCTGTGGGCCTCTGCGGAAAAGATGTGATCGCCGCCCTTAATAATCTCGAGGCTCTTTGGCTTGTTCAGGCGTTTGTAGATGGCTTTTCCTTCAGCGCAGGGGACCACTTCATCTGCCTC
>Ga0310040_1001280_pt1 | contig 18724 bp, 15 predicted proteins | sample EPASupsiteHSE623_FD_200237 | JGI IMG/M metagenome (GOLD analysis project Ga0310040, IMG submission 200237) | Bioremediated contaminated groundwater from EPA Superfund site, New Mexico - Sample HSE6-23 (v2) (version 2) | ecosystem: Environmental > Aquatic > Deep subsurface > Groundwater >... | reverse complement strand
TCGAGAATCAAAAGATTTGGCAGAGAAGGTTCCTGAGGCGGTTCCATTACATGAGGCACTCTGCATAATCTATGATCGACTCACCGATGCTCTAAAAAATGATCCGCCGCCGGAAGTTAGGAATGTCCTGTGGTATTTATCGAAGGCTATGCTCAATCAGTTGCTCAAGCAGGAATACGCCAACGAGAAAGTCAGAAAGTTCATCGGTAAAATTAGCAATGGCTTTGAGTACTGGTTCACTTTTGTCATTCAGCCTGGTGTAGAGCCCACCAATAACAGAGCTGAGAGGGCGCTTCGTGAGCACGTTGTCCAGAGGAAGATCATAGGGACTTTGCACAACCGCAAAGGGACATCGATTCATGAACGACTCATGACTGTGACGGCTACATGGTCACTGCAGGGACTCGATAGTCTAAAGATGCTCAGGCTAAAGTTGAGTAGCTAAACACATACTTTCATTATATTTTCATATGTTGGCAAGCCTTCTCCAACGAAACGATGCCATATGTACATAGATGAAATTTCGGAAAAGTATATCTTGCCAGAGGTATAATCATAATTTAAAATAATAAAAGAGGGTACCATGTCTGGCAGCATCTACAAGGTGATAGAGCTGATAGGCTCGTCCCCCAAGAGCTGGGAGGATGCGGTTGAAAGTATCATCATGGAGGCATCCAAGAGCTTGAGGGATCTCAGGGTAGCTGAGGTAAGGGAGCTTGATGTCAGGATAGAGGATGGAAAGATCGCCGAATACAGGACCAAGGTCAGGATCTCATTTAGGTATGAGAAAAAATAATTATGGCATCAGCCTCAACCTATGCCTAAACGTCAATCTGTGCCGATGAACCTCTTAATGGCGCTCATATACTCATCCTGGCCATAGAACATGAGGGTATTATGGCCCGCTCCGTGCACGACCACCAGCTCTTTGACTTCCGATCCGGCATTGCTGTAAAGGTCAACTGCATCAGATAGGGGTATTATCTCATCCATCTCCCCGTGGATGATAAGCATGGGCCTGGTTACCCTCTCTATCTTGCCGAGGTTGGACGCCAGATCCTCCTTGGACATGTCAAGCAAATGGGCATCTACTCCAAGCCTGACCAACAGATCATAAGTATGGGCAAAGCCGCTCTCTATAATCAGCCCTGAGATCTCCTCACGGGATGCCAGCTCAAGCGCAGGGGCAGATCCAAGGCTGCGTCCCATGATGAAAATCCGGCCGTGGAGGCCATGCCTCTCAAGCATCTCTTTGAACTTGGGGAAGAGCTTGACGGCATCGCTTAGCATTCTGGAGTAACTCGGGCTCCCGCTGCTCGATCCATACCCCCTGTAATCGAGGACTGAGAGGTTGATGCCTATATCTGTAAGTAGGGGCCCGATATCATCATAGTCTACAGCCACCTCACCATTGCCGTGGAAGAGAAGGATGTTTGGAGCTGATTCACCTGCCTTGTGCATCACCCCTGTCAGGGTGATTCCCTCATCGACCTCAAATGCCAGTGCAGATCTATTTGGAGTGGCCTTGACGGGCAGAGATCTCCTGGGATAGAAGATCTTGCGAGAGATCCCGGGATCATCTAAAAAGGATATATCTTGGTCCATATTCAGCCCAAATCTTCTTTTCTACAAGCTCAATCTGGAAGAGCCTGGGCCAGAGCTTTCCCGTCACGAAGAGGCGGTCGCCCCTGGCATCATAGGCAATTCCATTTAAGACATCTGTTCCATGCAGGTCCTCAGGGCTTAGCAGGCCTGACAGGTCTATCAAGCCTTTGACCTCTCCGCTTATGGGCGATATCATGGCTATATAATTGGTCATCCAGACATTGGCATATATAAGGCCATTGATGTACTCCAGCTCATTTAAATAGATCAGAGGCATCCCACTGGATCTGACCCGGATCGTCCCCACCTCTTTCATGGATTCTGGATCTAGCACATGCAGGATATCTGTCCCATCGCTCATGAACAGGCGGCTGCCGTTGTGGGTGATTCCCCAGCCTTCAGTCCTGTATGTAAAATTCCCAATGGGGGCAAAGCTGCTCTTACTATAGGTGAATCCTATGCCGGACCTCCATGTGAGCTGGATGATCCAGTCATTCCAGCAGGTCAGACCCTCGCCGAAGTACCTGGCAGAGAGATTATGCTGCTGGAGCACAATTCCAGTATCCAGGTCGACTTTGCGGATGGATGATCTGCCATACTCGCCTGTTCCCTCATAAAGGAATCCCTGGTCATAGATGAGGCCCTCAGTGAATGCACCACGATCATGAGGGTAGGTATTGATAATTTTGTAGCCGTAAACAGGCATCGAGCCGCTTATGGGCAGCTGTGCAGCTGCAGCCAGGCTCAATGAAAGTGCCGTATTCAGGATTAGCACGGCCATGATGATTGAGATGAAGACCAGACCCGGTCGCCTGTATTCAGATTGAACTTCGCCTGGCATAATCCTCTATACCTTTGTACATCTCATACTCATATCTGATTCCATCATCCATCCCAAGAGCCATTTATAGGTACACAGGCAGAAGACCCCTCCCTTTTAAGGGATGGGATGAACGCCGTCCCTATTATTTTCGCTCTGCACATATTAGCTATATCTACTATTGAATATATACTATACCCAGAAAATGAAATCTGCCTACAAGTTCAGGATGTACCCTAGTAAACAGCAGGAATCTATATTAGAGGATACGCTTGAAACCTGTCGCCGTCTCTGGAATGCAGCCCTTGCAGATCGCAAGAACACTTACAATGAAACTGGCGAGGGCAGGACATACAACCAACAGTCAGCCATTCTGACCATAGAGAAGAAAGAAAACCCTGATATGAAAGCTGTCTTTTCTCAGGTGCTTCAAAACGTCCTTAGGAGGTCGATCTGGGGTTTTATGCCTGGTACATATAGAATATCCCAAATATTACTATCAGACTGAGGAGAAGTTAGGCCAGGCAAACAAGGAGGTGAGCCGAAAGAAAAAAGGCACCAGCAGCCGCAACAAGGCCAGAATGAAAGCAGCAAAAATTCACAAGCATATCGCTAGTCAGAGAGCTGATTTCTCTCACAAAGCATCAAGAAAGCTCATAGATAGCGCACGAAGGCTTAATTAAGACCCCATTTCCCTGAGCGGGGAGCGCTCTATCGAGCTTCAAATCCGGGTCCTGGGTCAGAGATCTGTCAACCTGTTCTTGGCGGCGCATTATGCTCTGAGATTCTGTTGATGGCTGACTATTGGTCAAACCTAATTTGAAGTGCGCTATACACTATGCTTCTGGGAAGATGTCTTGGCCCAAAAACTCTGGGGGGAACACACCCGCGTTCAAGCTGCAGCAGCCGCCGCAAGATGATGATAGCCTCAGATTCGCATATAATTGATGTCCTTGAAGTGCCATGTGATATGATATCGATTCATCAAACAGCGATCAGGCAGCGACCGCTTATTATCTGAAATGTTCCCCCCAGAGTTTTTGGGCCAAGGCATCTGCCAGGATGCTGGAGTTGCATCACGCATCCATGGCCTGGGATCTGCCTGCCAGTGCATCCAGAAGCATAGTCTATCCTGATGTATCTGCAGACTTGTTTTAGCCTCGCTGTATGCCTTATCCTGTGCAGGCGCCAGTCGCTGTGGCGCTGTCATTGGTCTTATCGCTCTCCAGGATCTGGTTATCCGGGTCCACTATTACCGTGATCTCATTGGACCAGTCAGGTGAGAAGCTGGCATCTTCAGGCATTGGCAAGCCGATGGTGGCTGGGACAGAACCTCCGGATGCCGGCAGGAAGAGGGTCAGCTCTGCCACGGTCTGAGCCTGGCCAAAGACCTTGTCCATGACCTGGACCTTGACTGGAATCTTGCCTGTGGGCTTGGCTGCAGAGGTCGAGGGCGTCAGTGTGACCACGAATGAGACCTGGTTGCAGGTTGTGCCTGGCTGGTTTGGGTCCACCTTTATAGATAGGTCAGGCTGGGTTGAGGCTGCGATCACTGCGCTGCCTGGGCCCGCGTTGCTTGTAAGCTGGCGCTGCTTCTCATCTACGAAGGTCTGGCCTGGGATGCGCTCATCAGCGCCTGCAGGTGAGGCCTTGTTTAGCTGGGCCACGCCGTACTCGCCGGGTGCAAAGCCGCTGCTGGAGCCCGCAGATAGGGCGCTGTTCAGCAGATTGGATATGCTGCTGTAGTCTGAAGGGACTGCAGAGGCCATTGATTGTAAAATGCAAAGCATTATGAGACATTTGATTATCTTATTTATGCGCATGTATATCTCACTCTCAGGGATATCGACTGGTTTTTGTATAACTAAGTTTCTATGGCGCAGGCTAAAATGGCAAAGCATCTCTGGATCATAAATTCAACCTCCGGGCATGATACGGGCCTGCAAACCCAAACTGAACCGCCCCGGCAGCGCTGGCGTAGAAACGAGTGCTTTTCAGCAGACGCTCCTTCAGGCCAAAGGCTGGAGTACAGCCCGGATCGTCATCCATCTGGCAAAAATGATAGAGGTCAATTCTTTATCAAGGCCATTTGGAGTTTCGTCATGTTCATAAGCTTGGTTATATCATGAAGGCGACTTGGCTCGATATAATATATATGCATAGTATCATATTCTTGAATCTCGATCAGTAACAATACTTCTTATAATCTTATTTGCAGATATTACATCTGCTAATCCAGTTGATGGAGGATAGGCATTTGGTTGTTGGCTGGATGATGGACAATGTTTGCGCTTGCATTATTTGCCATTTGCTTAATTAATGGCGAATAATCCCATATACTGTACCACATCTAAGGGATTTTGCAGACCAAGATTATGCGGATGAGATCGGGGGAATCAGCGAAGCACTGATAATTTCAATAAGGCGTTCTTTTGGGCCAAACGCTAACAAACTGGGTGTCTCAGGCCGACGGCCCCCCCTGACCCCGCGGCCGCGGGGGACAACTGATAGCATGCCCCATAGCACTTCACGGATATCAAATATATGCGGATCTGATACCATCATCCTCTTTTTGTAGCTCATGCCTATCCACATAGGTGTTCCCCCCAGAGGGGGTCAGGGGGGCATCTGCCCAGAAGTCGTTTTAGATGAAGATCTTTAGATAAAGGTTTACTTCCAGCAGGGAGGCAGTCGACCCAGAATCTCAGGGCATAGGTGTAAATCCATAAATGATATTGCAGTTCTTCTATGATTGGCGCTCTCAATTTGTTGCTCGATAGAGTGCCCACCCCAGACACGCATTAAGGATAATGCTTTGGGCTATGGTAGCCCTTTGAGCCATGATAGTGCTATAGACTGTATCCCAATAATAGAATGCTGACTAAAGATGAATGCCGACTAAAGATAAATCATGGCCATATTTCAGCCTGAATGTACTAGAGCGTGCGGATAGATCAATCTTTATATTCTCTAATCACTAACTTATGCCCACGCGCCGTTTAAATGTAAAATTAAGTTGCCTGGATATGTCGGGCCAGCCTGATATAAAGGCTAGAAGCTCGGCGCCATAGATGTAAGCTGGATATTGTCATAGGAGGATACTATCATGGATGAGATAACAGTGGTGGAAGCAAAGCCGCAGCTTGTACTGGGCATGCGCAAGAGGAGAGCCTACCAGGAGATTCCAATCATGATCATGAAGGTATACGAGTTTGCGATGAGCAAAAATATTGAGATCTCCTCTGGCCCCGTATTCATCTGCCATGAGTGCACGGCGGAAGGAGCCCAGAAGGCAAACCAGGAGAAGAACGCTGATATCGAGATCGTATGGCCTATTTCAAAGAAAGCTGAAGGATCTGAGGATATCAAGTGCTATGAGCTACCTGGTGGAAAGATGGCCAAGATCGTTCATAAGGGGCCTTATGAAGAGGCCGGGACCACCTATGAAAAGCTGCTTGCATGGCTAAAAGAGAACAATAAAACTCTGGCTGGTCCAATAAGAGAGGCATATTTGAATGACCCAAGAGAAGTCCCACAAAGCGAGATCCTGACCGAGATCTACGCACCAATAGAATAGCTCTGATTAAAGTAAGCGCCAGTTACATATGGGCACTACCCTAAACGCTTTTACCTTTGGGGTATGAGACCTACAAAGAGCACAACCAAAGTCCAGCTCAGGTGAAAAAAACATGAATACCTTCAAGAATAACTTAACCTTGCTCATACTATCCCTGGCACTGTTATCAGGAACAGTATCCGCCGCAGTTCCTCAATGGGTTCAGCCCGGCACATCAGCCACCTACCATATGATCTCTGGAGGCTGGGCCAATGGCGCACCCGTTGAGAACAATGCCGCCGAGGCCTACGTAACAAACCAGGCGGATGAGGTCACAGCCGAAGGCACCACAGGCACAGCTTCTATCTACAACCCTCTCACTGGCCAGACCAATGTCCAGCAGGTCACCTGCACTGACGGCGGTCCAGCCTGCGTGGGCAGGTTCTGGCTTGACCCCAATAATCCGGCAGGGTCCTTCCTGGACGAGACAGGCGTGACTTACACAGTGCTTAACGAGATGGCTTACTCAGCAGCCGGTAAAAACTGGGATGCCACAACGATGGCCTATCAGAACCCGGGGAGCGGCGTGACCTACTCTGTGATCTACGATACCAAGTCCGGGCTGGTCCTGGCTTACTCGCACGAGTATCCCCCAGAGAAGATCTACATGACACTGCAGTCGACGAATGCTGAGATCTGATGAATAGGACTGCCTTCGTGGGGTATTCCCCTACAATTTTTATGGCTCCTCGCTGGTTTACGTGGGTAAGTTGAAATTGAGTTTCCCAAGCCTGAGATAAATAGTAATGATGAGATTCTTGGTTGATCTGAATCCTCTCGCGCTGCTCTTGGCAGATTGAATCAGGCTATTTATCCCTTCCAAGACACCATTATCAATTCTAATGTTTATATAATTCAATATTCCTCTCCAATGTGCCTTGAGTGTTCTTGCCATCTCGATAACAGGTGGCAATCTACAATGTGTGGCCCAAAAATACCATTTTTTAAGGTATGCTTCATTCATAAGCTTCATAACATGAAACCTATCAAACGTTATTGCCGCGTTTTCAAAATTATATAAATGGTGAGTAATTCCTTCTACTACCTTTGCATCTGGAATGAATGGTTTTGTTGACCAGAATATTATATTGGATCCATTGGGCAAAAGCCTGGCTACTCTATCGAGTGGTACAGGTCCTTTCCTCAACTATAAAACTATCTTAAATGCAGAAGGAGATTATGCGAACATATCCGACATCGCCCGTATCTATAAGTGGTTATAGCAACTATGCCCAAGCCTCTAAGACTCAGGCATAATGTCATGGCTGCAACTGAAATCACTAACGGCAAATTGAACGGTTATGCAGCAACTGCTACAGCTGCTCTAAGCTATGCGGACGTAAAAGTGACTAACTTGAAGGCATCAGTCACAAACGGAAACCTGCTGCATAACCTGCATGCCTGGAATTTCTGGACTGAGGGAACTGCTACATATATGAGCGATGCAGGGTCCTACCTAACCATACCGAGAAATGAAGGCATAAGTTCACTAACTCCACAACAATCGGGCACTGGCAGCATACTCGCTTATCCATATAGTACTACATATCCTTCGACTGCACGGGCCACAAAGACTGCTGTATCTACAAGCCAATCCTGCTCTGCCACTGGAAGCTGGGAAGTTTGGAGCGGTGCAGGCAGCTCTAAATGGGGATACGGGACTAATGGAGGCTTTGGATTCTCAGGAGCTAGTCGGAAGGCAGGCACTAAAGCATCAGTATAAAGAACTGCTTTACCCACTGAGGCACATGCGATTTTAACTTAGAGAAAGCGACCGCCAAGAAAAAAATTCCTCTCTAATTTCTTTTAACGAATGCCCTGCTGCCTTAGCGGAGTGGGTCTTTGTTGACCAAGAATGATGAGCTGTAAAGAAAAGAATGCTGAGCTGGAGAAGATATGCAGCCTGGTGGAGATCGGGCTTTTCACCCGAGCCTGGCTGATTGGCTAATATCGGGCATACCGGCAGGGCATAATGAATGCCCTCCGATCTGCGTTTTTGAAATCAATGATTTTTTCGACCTGGCCACATAAATGTACAGTATCCAAATTTTCTCATTTATACCAATCAAGGCTCTCAGCGACATACCTTATGAATGAGGCAAAGAACTCTTTTGATTCATCATCCATGCCAGTCATCTGTATCAGCCTCTCAGCCTCTGTGGCATGGACCCTGGAGATGGACTTGGCCTCGTCTAAAGCGCCGCAGCCCCTTATGATCTCCAACACATCCTCGATATCGGCCTCACCAAGACTGCCCTTATCCATCATCGATGCCAGCCGTCTGTCCTTCTGAAGAGCCAGTATGATATGCAGAGGCTTCTTCCTCTTGGTAATGTCTCCACAGGGCACCCTCCCATACTGCTCCTGGGTGGCAAAGGTATCTATGATATCGTCCTGGATGTCGAAGGCGTAGCCTATGTGCCTGGCAGCATCTTCCAGCAGCTTTAGGTCTCCTTTTGGGGCGTCAGCCAGGATGGCTCCTGTGAGCATGGACATTCTAAAGAGCGATGCAGCCCTCTTTCCTGCCATGACATTCCACTCCTCGACGTCTGGCTCCTTATACTCGAACCATGTGTCCAGGATCTGGCTCTCGTTTACATCCCTGTAATCAGAGAAGATCAGATGAAGCGCTGCCGCAGTCCTGGCATCATCAAACCCCGACTGAAGCACCGCTTTTACAGCCATGCAATAGAGCATATTTCCTGCAAATATGGCGGACCCGTCTCCAAACCTCGCTCCGCACTGGCCTTCCAGGAGCCTGTGCATGGTCTTTCCTCCTCTCCTCAGGGAGTCTCTATCCACAACGTCATCATGAACGAGTATGCTGTGCCTGTAGAGCTCTACACCGGAGCAGGCTCTAACTATTCTCTTGTCCACTAGGCCAGTATAGCCCCTGTATACTATGAGGGTGCTGCAGGAGCCAAGCCTCCTGCCGCCTCTGAGGACGAACTCACTTGCAGACCGGTATACATCCCCTATAAATGGGTGATATCCTGCGCCGGCATCCACCTGCTCATCCAGAAGCCTCCTTAAGTCATCCTCAATTGTGACATCCAGGCTGTCGAGCACATCTGCGTAATTAGTCATGTCATCTCCATGATCTGGGAACGATGCTCTCATTTATTGCTTTTTCCAACATTTTGATCATTAATGAAGGCATATCGTCTATAGTGCCTAAGCATTAAGCCCTATTTAAGCATAATGTCGATATGAGATGGCCGACTGTGCAATCACTGCTCTGGCCTGGTAATGATCATAGGATTAGGGCTTACGTACTGGCCGTCAGGCTACCCATTTCTCACCAAATCGGCACTCCTGCGCCTGTAGAGGCAAAGGAGCACCAGCCCTTATATCCCGCGCAAAGTTGCCAATCAGATGCTGGACTATGTAGCAAAAGCTGTAGCGTATAAACCGTTAAATCCTTAAAGCATTCAAAATAAGAGCTTATAGTAGATCGCCAAGTAATGGCGGGCGTAGGGAGGGATAAAGTAGATGAATGCTTCAAGAATGACTTTAATACCGCTTATCTGCATACTGGCTGTGAATCTGGCTGCAGGAGCCATCGATCTTACGGCGACTGGCACCAGCACAGCCATAGGGAACGCGATCGTTCAGGGCGACGTGTTCAGATCGGAGCCCTATGTTGACACCCTGTACTCAGGCCTATGGGCTCACGTATACATACCATCAGGGAATGACGGCGTCAACGCCGGCGACTCTGAGAGGACCGTCCAGGCGAGGACTGAGGTTGTAAAGCTTGAAAATACGGTGAATAAATACGAGCTCACAAATGACTACGGTGACTCCACTGTAATTGCAAAGGCATCCAAGACAGGCGTCCTTGGCGAGGCCGAGGCCTTCTCTGAGGTCTCAGCATTATCTCGTGGTTTAGATATAGCTGGAAGTGATTGGGGACTCGTAGGTGGCTATGCTCAGCTCGCAACCTATATCTCCCACTCAGGGACAGGAACTGCAAACGCCTTGGCAGATGGCTCCTCTGGCTACTCAGCCATGAGTGAGAACGGCGTGATCCAGGCCAGCGGATCAGTGAGCGGCTCGGCAGCTCTGGATGCAGAAAACAACTATGGCGGGTCAACCGTTGGAACTGCTTTAAAGGTAACTCAGTCAAGTATGGAATCCTTTATGCTTTCGCCGATATCAATCTTATGGGCTTACTCTGGGAGCTATGATTACCTCTCACTTGAATCGGGCAGAAATGCTCTCAGCGCAAAGAGCATCATAGATGGTAGGATGTCTGGAGAGGGTTCAGCCAGCGTGTTTGGCAAAGTTACTGGAACCCCCGACTATTATGGCATCTCCCAATCCTCATCAAAAGGCGATCTATACGCAACCGCTGCTACATATAAGCTCGGCGATTCAATCACACCCAGCGAAGCAACCACTGAGCCACGTTCGGTGTATTATTCGGACAGCTATACTCAGCTAGATAACGAGATAGGAACTGGAAATACAGGAAGAACAACCGGCTTGTATTCCTCAATCTTCTTCGAAAGGCCAAAGGCGTCAGCCTACCTGATATCTCAGAACGAAGTTGATAATTTGGCCATTCCACCACTCAGCACTGGCTACTCATTAGCTCAGTCTGAGTCCTTCACATCAGCAAGCGTCACCAGGACACTGGCAGATGCCACTGAGGCCTATGGTGCGTCGTACATAGATAACGGCGCTCTATCTGCTATGGCTTATACGTCTTCTGAGCCAGGAACCAGCCCCTTAGTTTTCACCACAGCAGATGCTAGCGATATATCCATGGGGTCCGGAGCACACCTCATCAGCCACCTGACTGGCGCCACGCCGGCATCAACAGCAGACTTGGTGGTAGAGAGCGAGATGTATCCTGATGCTTCCTATGTAAGAGTAGCAGGCGATGCTCAAAAGATGCTGGTCAATACGGTAGGCCCGTCCTACTCTCCCAGCGGAATCTCGGCCGATGCCACAGGCAGCTACCTGACAGCTGAGAAGATCAGCGGCACTGCAGTAAACGTTGCAGACCCGCTTCTTAACATAGATCCGCAGCTCATCGCCGATGATATAGACTGCATCAATATCTGGTCCTGGATATCCGGAGACGACCCAAGATCACATGCCGAGTCATCTACAGGCCTCGTCCCGTTTGTCTCAACTCCCGTCTATACTTCAGATCCTATAGGAGCAGTAGGCGTTACAGAAGGCCCGACTACAACTAGCGGCGCCACTGCTACCACAAGATCAGTAGATGTGGTGTTCGAGTCCCATATAATTCATTAATTGCGCAGATAGGTTTGGCTCTGCAGTCTTTGGCCGTGCCAGTGAAATTGCACGGTTCTTCTACCGCAGGGCCATTGTATCTCCTTTTTGGGCATGTACTGATGGACGATGCAATATTTCAGATCTCTCAATACTCTTTGAATATCTTATATATCGCTGAGAAGTCGAGCTTATCCATATCTCTTGTGAAGGTCATGCCGTAGAGCTCTTTTACCACTGCGGCTGTGAAGAGCGGCTTTTTAAGGGAACTGGATAGATCCTGGAGGTAATGCAGGTCCTTGTAGATCAGGGCTGAAGAGAACTGGGTTGAAAAATCCTCATTCCTGAGCATCTCCTTCTTGGCATTGAGGACCCCGGAGTTGCCAGCACCAGCCGCCAGTATCTCAATCACCTGGGCTCTGTCCAGGCCGACGGCCTCGCCAAGGGTCACAGCCTCTGCAATTGTGGCCATAAAGGACCCTAGTACCAGGTTGTTCACAAGCTTCATCTTGGTGGCAAGCGTTGGTACGCCTAAATAGAATATGCTCTTTCCAAGCTTTTGAAGATACGGCAGGGCCCTGTCATAGGCGGACTTCTCGCCGCTGACGAGGATTGTGAGCGCTCCCTGAGTGGCCGGCACCACGCTTCCCAGCACATTTGCCTCAAGGTACTGGCCTCCCTCTGAACTGACAAGCTTATGAAATTTCTCGACATCATCAAAGTGGTTTGTGGTAGTGTCTATTATCAGCTTGTCCTTGCACCTGCCTAACAAGACGCCTTCTGGACCCTGAAGGACTTCACTCACTGCATTGCTATCGAATAGATTCAAGAAGACTATGGGTGCCTCAGATACGAGAGCTGCAGGGCTATTTGAAACCTCGGCGCCAAGACCCTGAGCCTTCTCAATGGTGCGGTTCCAGACCACCAGGTCGACTCCCTCAGATATGAGCCTCCTGGCCATGGCTGTGCCCAGATGGCCAAGCCCAATAAAACCTACTTTCATATATTTTGCCGATGGTTTTCAGGATATAACAGTTATGATCGGGCAGGACGTGTCTATTATCATCAGCTATCCTACATTTATCCTTAGTCAAACGGCGACGGCACACCCCGCTGCAAGCTGCGGGGTATTCGTTTAAAAAAGAGGGTGGCTGGATCATTCCAGCCTCCATAGACGAACCATGCCATCATCGCTTCCTGACGCAAGAGTTCTTCCATCTGGACTAAATGCCAATCCCTCCACATCATCAAAGTGGCCCTCAATTGTTCTGATCAAAGCTCCGTCAGATACACGCCATTGATTGATTTTGCCGTCATCGGTTCCAGCTGCGATTGTGCTGCCATCAGGGCTGAATTCAACGCTCTCTACATCAACAGATGCAGCGAGCATCGTTCTGATCAATGTTTTATTGGATATATCCCATAGCCTTACAATGCTGTCATCGCTAGCAAAGGCGAAGATAGTGTCATCGGGGCTGAATGCCACGCTATTTACTGGATAGCAATCATCCAGGGCAGTGATCAAAGATCCGCTGGACATATTCCATAACCTCACTACTCCGTCGGCGCAAACAGAAGCAAGAATGCTGCCATCAAGGCTGAATTTTATGCATTCCACATGATCAGACTCATCTGATATCCGTCTTATCAACGATCCATCAGATACATTCCAGAGCTTTACTATACTGCCATGGCTTCCTGAGGCGAGGGTTCTGCCGTCGGGGCTGAATGCTACGTTCTCCATAGCCTTATTGCCCTCATCCAGTTCCCTGATGAACGATCCATCAGATATATTGCCAAGCAATGCCGTGCTGCCAAAGTCCCTTGAAGCCAGATCCTTATAGGTGCCCTCAAGCGTCTTGATCAATGATCCCTTAGATGCGTCCCATAGCCTCACTGTGTGATCACTGCCCAAAGAGGCCAGAGTCCTGCCGTCGGGACTGAATGATATGTACTCCACATCGCTGGAGCCGTCATTCAGAGTCTTTATAAATGAGGCATCTGATGCATTCCACAGCCTTACGGTGCCGTCACTGCTCAGGGCTGCAAGAGTGCGGCTGTCAGGACTGAATACTGCTCTGACCACATGGTCGGATTTGTCTGCGAGAGTCCTGATCAAAGATCCGCTGGACATATTCCAGAGCCTCACTATTCTGTCCTCACTTGCAGAGACGAGAGTGCAGCCATCAGGACTCAGCCCTATGCTATCTGCCGGATAATTATTCTCCAGCATCCTGACCAAAGATCCGCTGGACACATCCCAGAGCCGGACCTTGCCGTCATCACCAATGGATACAAGAGTTCGACCATCTGGATCGAATGCCACTCGCTCCATATCAATAGAGTCAGCTCCCAGTGCCCTGATCATCGATCCATTAGACGTATTCCAGAACCTTATCACGTCTGTATCGCATACTGAAGCCAGAGTGCTGCCATCAGGGCAAAATACCACGCCATTTGCTGTATAATTGCTATCAAGCGTCCTTATAACCGACCCATTGGATACATCCCACAGCTTCACCGGGCCTTCGCTGATTACAGAAGCTATAATTCGACTGTCGGGACTGAATGATACGCTCTCTACGGAATTGTTATCTTCCAGAGTTCTTATCAGAGATCCATTGGACATGTCCCAGAGCCTTACCCTTCCATCATCGCTTCCAGAAGCGAACATGAGGCCGTCAGGACTGAAAGCTATGCACTCCACACCGTTAGAGCCTGCCAGATTGGAGTTGCCTTCCAGTATTCTGATTAGCGATCCGCTGGATGCGTTCCAGAGCCTTACCCTGCCATCATCACATGCAGAAACAAAGATCTGGCCGCCTGAAATGAAAGCCGAGTTCTCAACATCAGGAGAGCTCCCATCTAGCGTTCTGATCAATGATCCATCAGATGAGTTCCACAGCTTTGCCATGCCATTGCGGCTTACTGAGGCAACAGTGCGGCCGTCGGGACTGAATGCAACGCTCTCCACATTATTGAACCGGCCTTCCAGAGTTCCTATCAATGATTCTTCAGGCGGTTCCCATAGCTTAGTTCTCATCACTGATCTGTCGGGAGCTTGCCGGATATCCCAGAGCCTGAGAGAGCCATCGTTGCTAATGGATGCTAGAGTGTTGCTGTCTGGACTGAATATTACGCTCTCCACAAATGTAGAGTAGTCTTCCAGAGTCCTTATCATTGATCCGTCTGATGCATTCCAAATCTTTATATCTCCATCATCGCTGGCTGAAGCGATAGTCAGACCATCTGGACTGAATGCCACATCCTCCACGTCACCTGTGTGGCCGGCAAGCGTCCTGATGAGTACACCTTTAGATGAATTCCAAAGCCTTACAGTTCCATCATCACTGGCAGATGCAAGAGTACGGCTGTCGGGACTGTATGATACGCTCTCCACGTCACCTGTATGGCCGGCAAGAGTTCTGATAGCTGATCCATTGGATGCATCCCATATCTTCACTGAGCCGCCATTGCCTCCTGAAGCGATGCTAGAACCTTCAGGACTGAACTCTAAATCTTCATTTTCGTGGATCTTATCCTGCAGAATTCCTATAAGCGATCCATCAGATGTGTTGAATAGGCTTACTGAGCCCTCATCATATCCCAGAGCTTTATTTGATGCAAGAGCTAGAATCCTGCCATCGGGACTGAATGCTACGCTGTTTATTGGAGAGTTGACCTCCTCTTGAGTCAGAGTTCTTATCAATGATCCATTTGATGCATTCCAGAACCTTGCCATGCCATCATCATTTCCAGAAGCGAGAATGAGATCATCGGGGCTGAATGCAATGCTGTTTACATGGATTGAAGCCGTACATCCCGGAACACCAGACGGAGCTGGAATTATCCCAGTCAATGAGCCATTGAATGGGTTCCAGAACATTACAGCGCCATCATCGCCTGCAGAGGCGAGAGTCATGCCGTCGGGACTGAATGCAACGCATTTCACTGGACTTGATGATCTGCTCTCTGAATTCCGGGAGTAGGTTTCCAGAGTCCTGATCAATGTGCCGTTAGGTGCATCCCATAGCCTTATAGTGCCGTCATTGCTCGCAGTTGCTAGGATTTGGCCATGGGAGCCAAATGAGACGCCATTTACATCATTGGAGTGGCCTCTTAACATCCTCACCAACGATCCATTGGACGAGCTCCAGAACATTACGGCGCCGTCACTGCTGGCAGAGGCGAGGATGTGCCCATCGGGACTAAATGAGATGCCATTTACTGGATATCGGCAATCAAGCGTTCTTATTAATGATCCATCAGATGCATTCCAGAACTTTACAGTGCCGTCATCGCTTCCAGAAACGAGAGTCAGACCATCTGGACTGAATGAGATGCCATTTACATCATTAGTGTGGCCAGTTATCGTTCTGATTGGATCAAATGAGCCTTCTAAGCCTGATGGTTCCCATATGCTTATATCCCCGTTCTCATAGCCAGCAGCAATGAGTAGCCCGTCCTGGCTGAATGCTACAGAGCGTGCAGGATTATTGAGGATGCCAAACACGGCTATCAAATGGCTCCTCTCTGGGCTTATATTCGTCTTGCTGGTCATGGCAGACTGATCAATGGATGTCAGTGGTTCAGCAGTTCTCTCAGGCAAGATGTAAGAACTCAGACAACTATCTTCTAGGGATAATGATGCATTCACCTCAACTGAAACCATCCTCTCATCAGATAGCATCTGGTCTGGAGATGTGTACTCTATAGCATAGGTCCCTATCATTATACCCTTTAGCTGCTCCAGTACGGCAGGGAATATTTTGGAGTTTATATCGATCCATAAGCCGCCAATTCCATCTACCAGCTCTCTCATGTCTGCATACTTTGGCAGATCAGAGCGCGGCACGCTCGGGTCTATGCCTGGATTGCTGAAATCAGGAGACACTGCTATCAATGACACTCCGGACCTCATTAGATCCCTTTTTACATCCTCACGGAGATAGGTTGAGCTTGAAGGCAGGCCTTCAGATGTGCCATCGCCTTTCTGGCACGATGGTTCATCAGTTATCACGATCAGGATCTTCAATGCATCCTGTCTGAATCCCAGAGATAATGCTTTCTCTATTCCATCAAGCGAGTTTTCTGGCAGGTTGTCTCTTCCCTGGGATGTATATGGCTTGCTTAAAGCCCCTTTGAAAGAATCAGCATCTCTCGTCCATTTGGCCCTGATCGTTCCCTCACCATTGAATGTAACCAGGGAGTACCTGGCGTCTATATTGCTGGACTTTATCCTTTCAGTCAAGTCACTTATATCCAGTTGAAGTGCGCTTATCCTGCTTGCCATGCCATCGCTATCATCTATTATGAAGGCAAGGTCGAGCTTGCGTCCTCTTGAATCGCCACTGAAGTAGAAGTCATCAATTAAAACATCAGCATCGCCTTCCTTTACATGGAAATCTTCTTTCTTCAAGTCCCTTTCTATGGAAAAGCCCTTACCGATAAATACGCTGAGCTTTACTTTGGGAAAGTCAGTAGTATCTATTCCAATGATTTTTACGATGCTGCTAGAGCTAACATTATCTATGCCATTCGTCTTAGCCTGCGAGTCATCAGACGATCTGGGTTGTGCTTGTGAGCAGGCCACAACAACAAGGCAGATGGCAAACAAAATCATTAGTTGAGTCATTATGTGCTTGATCATTTCTATATCCTCCAATATCGGCTCTGTCGCATCATAAACAAGAATTAATGGTCAATAAACGATATTTAAAAAATTTAGATGATTTAGATCCATCTATGCCTCCAGGCGCTTGAGACCTTGAGTCATGCGACATAGCACCAATAACCTCCAAATTTTCACTGCAGGATTTAGCAATTAAGGGTTTTGGTCATGAATGTTAATCTCAGTGTCATTAATATAGAAATAATTATCCTCAGCACGATATATCATATTTTGCGGCATATATTCATTCAATGTTGAAGAAATCAATTCATTATTAATTCATCAGGCGGCCTTTTCTAAAACTAAATGAGGAATCTTCGTGTATAATTTTTATTTCATTCAGGCCATTAAATAATACAATGGATGGCTAATTCGCGAATTTATCACAAATATTCGATCTCGTATTTGAAAAAGAGATGTACCAGTCGTGCATGAGGGAATATAAGGCGCAGGCAATAGAATGCCTGCGTCAGATCTCCACGTTATTATGTAGGGTTAACTCTATTCTCAAATCTCAAAGTTCTGAGGAGGTTGTTATCAGTCACGTCTACAGGCAGATCTGATGCTATCTCTACATAGATCTTTCCAACTGATACGTTATACCACGGCATTTTAATTTTCAATGATCTCTTCTCTGCCCCAGTTCTCAGGAGGCCTCTTATCAGTTTTCCTGTCATGGTTTCCCGGAGTAATGTAATACGGCACATTGAGAGCCCCTATGATCTCAAGAAATCTCTTATGGTTATATGGCTCTGAGTCAAACTGCGACGGCGCACCCCGCAGCAAAGCTGCGGGGCATGCAAGGCGCCGTCGCTCGGTTAGACGAATTCTGTTAATTTCATTAGGGCAAAATCTTCCTTTTCTTCTGGTGAACCTGGGTTTTCTACATAATTCCTTATAATTTCAGCAGTAACACCATCACCAATAGTGCCAACGTAACCACCATCACTCCAAAATTCTCCACCCCATAACTGTTTCCTGATTTCGGGGAACGCTTTGAACATTTGTTTAGCAGTTATGCTTTTTATAATTTGCATTACCCTTGATGGCGAGTATTTTGGTTCAGATCCTACAAACACATGCATGTGGTTACCATCAGTCCCTATGGCATCAAATTGAAAGCAATATCTTTGTCCGATCTCCAAACAAGTGTTTTTCAGAAGATCGATTCTGTCTTGATGCATTAGTAATTTCTCTCTATATTTGATACAAAGCACCATATGATACCTAATTTTATATACGCAATGGCTTGCATGCCGCAATTCCAGCAGTAATTCATATAGCGCTAACGAGATTCAAATACCTTATTATGTTACCCGTAAGTAGGCCATCCCCGCAGCAGAGCTGCGGGGTATTCAATAAAATCAACTGAGTTCTTAATCCAGTTTTGAATCGTATCCCCGTCACGAGGATAGATATGTGCCAGCAGCAACTCGATTTCTTCTAGAGAAGCGTGATTATATCGCATGATTTGGCAGATCTTGATCAAGGGCGCAAAAAAGTTAGACTTTATCTTTACCCAAAAACCGAAATCTTTTGCATAATCGCTAAAAACCTTCAGCAGTATATCACGATGCAAAAAGTTCTTCAAGTTTAGATTTATTGTGGTCATTGTAGGGGTCACAGGATACATTTATCCGGCACAATCTAGAAATCCAGTGATTTTCCTCTTTTCGAAGTTTCATGGGGGGCATTAATCTTAAAAATTCTAGCTCGATACTAAGAACTTAAATCATTCTGCCCATATTCTAAAAGTTATTAATAA
>Ga0310040_1001271_pt1 | contig 18848 bp, 24 predicted proteins | sample EPASupsiteHSE623_FD_200237 | JGI IMG/M metagenome (GOLD analysis project Ga0310040, IMG submission 200237) | Bioremediated contaminated groundwater from EPA Superfund site, New Mexico - Sample HSE6-23 (v2) (version 2) | ecosystem: Environmental > Aquatic > Deep subsurface > Groundwater >... | reverse complement strand
GTTCCTTCAAGCCTGATCCACATCGCGTACGGGATGACGTTTGGCATCATCATCTGTCTCATCTGCGGGATCTACCCGGCATGGCGTGCCGCCAATCTCAACCCGATCGATGCACTCAGGCATGAATGATTCTTCCTCTCTTTTTCCCGGGTGAACCTTATGAGCAGCTGCGCGTATACTCTGTGGTATGACCTCCCCGCAACCGGCAGTAGCGTATCCGGACTGGAACGAGATCTGGAAGCAGCGGCAGATGCTTCACGAGTCCTCGAAGAGCTCCGATGACTCATCCCACAACTGGGATAAAAAAGAGAACGCCGAGCGGTATGACCGGAACGCACGGAGCGAGTATGACGACCGGGTCAGGACGACCATTGCAGCGCTCGATATCTCAGAAAACTCGCGGGTGCTGGATATCGGTGCCGGCCCCGGTGTGCTCGCCCTGCCGCTCGCGCCGCTGGTGAGAGAGATCACGGCTGTGGAGCCCGGGGCCGGCATGGTGGAGGTGCTGAAAAGACACGCGGAGCGGGACGGGATCCGGAACATCACCTGCGTGCAGAAAATGTGGGAGGAGATCGATCTCTCGACCGATCTGGCCGCCCCGTACGATATCGTGATCGCGTCGCTCTCGCTGACCATGCACGATATCCGGACAGCCCTTGAAAAGATGAATGCGGCATCGTCCGGCTCCGTCCACCTCTTCTGGTTTGCCGACATGCCATTTTGGGAGAAGATGTACGACGATCTCTGGGAGCCGCTCCATGGGCGGCCCTATTACAGTGGCCCGAAGGCCGACTGCCTCTTCGGGGTCCTGTACCAGATGGGGATCTTCCCGGACGTGACGATGCTCCCGATGGCTAAGGAGTACCGGTTTTCGAACAGGGACGAGATGACGGCATTTTTTTATAAACGGTTCAGTGCTGTGACTCCGGAACAGGAGCGGATCGTGAAGGAGTATGTCGCACCGCTCATCCGGAGCGAGAGTAACGAGGTCGTCATATCGGGAGAGTCCACGCTGGCGCATATGCGGTGGAAGGCAACATTCGGGAAGGTAAAAAAGGATTTTTCGTTTCTCCTCTGACACCCGTAGCAGCGGTGGCTGTTTCCACGTACCGTTGAGCGCTTCTTCTTTCGGCCAGTAAAGACGCATGGACATAACGAACGGCCCATCCGGGGCAGAAACGTCCGCTGTGATCCGGCTGTCTCACATCAGGCCGAGGTCATGCGGGTGCCAGGTACTGCAGGTTCGAGAAGATCAGGTATATCACTACCGGCACGCCCACCGACACGGCCGCCTTCGCGGAGGGGATGTTCCTGGCATACCGGAGACCGTGGGTCATCAGGAAAAAACACCAGAGCGACGCGATGAGCATTCCTGCCCGCCCGATGATCGAGAAGGCCTGGTTTCCCACTGACGGGTTTCCGAAGGGTATGACCGGGATCTGAAATGCCGTGAGAGCAAGGGTTCCAAGCAACAGGACAAGGCCGTAGAGCACCAGCCCCGGCGCAAGACCGTACCCGGTGTTCTGCAGGGTCTTCCGGAATGATCCCGATCCCCGGAAGAGATGGCTGATGGCATAAAAGGCTCCCGAGGACGCAAGCCACGCAAGAACGATGGCGGATGTCATCAGCACTAAGGCAACCGAAGTGAGAAAGAGCACGTTCACAAGACCCGACATGAGGAAGTGGAGATCAACGGCTGCCATCACCCCGGCGGACATCACGATGCTTCCGGCAAAAAGCCAGAGAAACGGCGTGAACAGGGTGTCAGATCCTTCCGATACCGTCCGGAAAAACGCATCCGGCCGGATGATGAGGTCCCGGATCATCCGGCGCGTGTTCACGTTCACCGGTTCCGGTTCGCCCGCCTCCCGGTTCTTCTTCATCGCTGACCGGTCTGCCAGCCATCCTGCGATGACAACCACACAAAGGATGGGTATCCCGATGATAACGACCAGGAATGCCAAGCCAACCCCTTCCATATTCGTCATACGATCTCTTTGTCCTCCCGTGAAAGGGAATTTATTGAAGAAATTATCTTACAGTAATTTATAAAAAGATGAGTGGTCGCCGGGATCATTTGCGGGAGGTCGGTGTGGAGGGGGATCAGGGTCCGGACACCTCCTGCCAGGCCTGAGGGCTTTGCCGATGCCGGTGCGCTCCGGGCGGGTGCCAACAGAACGTTGCTGTACATTACCTTACTGATTCCCGCCGGAGAGTGGGGATTCGTTCCGGGAGAATTACCGTGTTTTTCGGATCCATTGCCTCTGCCAGAATGGGGGGGTGAGGTAAAACTCGTACAACGGGGTACGATACGGGCCCGGACTTTTTATCGTCGTGGAGGGGGGAAATTCCTATCAGATATCTCGATCGATAAATTATTGAAAGACTCTTACGAGTATGCTAGAGTATGATGAGTTGGGGGGGGTCGAGAGAGGAAAATCGGCGGTCCGGAATATCTACGAAGCCCACTCAATAAAAAGTGCCGCGAAAGACTATAGATCGATTTATAGTAATTCGCGGATTATTTATCATCTCCATTCTCTTATAACCAATTAATCATGTCATTAGAAAAAATACTGAAAAAAATTGATGCTCTAATTCTTGAGGGGGTGCAGGTAGGGAAACAAAAACCTAATCCTTCCTACTATCCTGACGAAGTCGCCTCAATCCCATTTTATGCTTGGGGTGCTGATGTAATTCAATTTTGTTCAGATAATTTCGATAATAAAAACGCATACTCGCAAATTTTTATCAGTGCAATGGAACAAGCTGAGCAAAAATATCCATCAACATATTACACAACATTTGGTGTTGTTCAATTGAAAAAATTGAAACAATACGTAATTGAAAATCCAGATGTCATTACAAATTACAAAAAGGATAGATATCAAAGATTGTCACAAATCTATAAAAATTTTCCACAAATTGTATCTTTGTTAGCAAATCGGACTCATAAGAGACCTCCTTTTTTAATTGAAAACGAATATGATTTTCAAGATTTATTGCATGTCTGTCTCGTCATCACTTTTAATGATGTACGTACGGAAGATTGGACGCCACAATATTGTGGAAGTTCAAAACGAGTGGATTTCCTCTTAAAAGAAGAAAAAATAATTATTGAGACAAAAATCACTTCTGATTCTCACAAAGCGAAAGAGATTGGAGATGAATTATTAATTGATATTGCTCATTACCGCCAAAAGGGGTATTGCGATACACTGTCATGTTTAATTTACGATCCTCAGTATTATCTATCAAATAGGGTAGGTTTCATCTCGGATTTAGAGAAAAATGGGGATGATAAATTCAGGGTGGTTGTTGATATTATCCCACAATAAACGTTTTGATTTTTTTACGATCAGATATAATTGATTAAAAAAAATTTCTACCCAACCCTCTTGATCCTCGCCATCGCTTCCTTGAGCCGGTCCATCGAGGCTGCATACGAGAGCCGGATCCACCCGGGAGCATAGAAGGCACTGCCCGGGGTTGCTGCCACATGCCCCTGTTCGAGCCAGCGGTCTGCAATCTCTATATCATCGCCGCCGACCTTGACAAACGCGTAGAACGCTCCATCAGCCGGTGCGGTCTCGTACCCCATAAGGTTCAGTTCGGAGATGACGTATTTTCTCCGCTTGTCAAACTCAAGGCGCATCGCTTCAACACACTGCTGGTCGCCTTTGAGTGCCGCAACTCCGCCCCACATCGCAAACGTCGTGGCCTGGCTGATGGTGTGCTGCTGCACCTTGGACATCTCCGCGATGATCTCCTTTGACGCAACTGCGTACCCGAGCCGCCAGCCGGTCATGGCGTAGGCCTTCGAGAAACCGTTGATGGTGATGGTCCGCTGGGCCATGTCGCCAATGGCCGCAAGCGAGACGTGTTCCTTCCCGTACACCATCTTCTCGTAGATCTCATCGGACATGGCATAGATGTCAAAGTCCGTGCAGAGGTCAGCAACGAGTTTCATGGACTTCATATCGAAGACGGAACCCGTGGGGTTCGACGGGGAGTTGACCACGATCATCTTGGTATTTGCGTTTACCCGTTCGAGAAGGGAGTCGTCGAGCTGGAAGGTCTTTGCATTGATCGCGTGCTTCACGACCTTCCCGCCGGCGATCTGGACGCAGGGCTCATAAGAGACCCAGGCCGGGGTGAGGATGATGGTCTCGTCGCCGGGGTTCAGGACGGCTTCGCATGCCTCGTAGATGGCCTGCTTGGCCCCGCTGGCAACGATCACCTGCTGGGGGGTGCACGGGAATTTATTCTCCCGGACGATCTTCTCGGCAATGGCACCCGTCAGTTCGGGAATGCCGTTGCTCGGGGCATAATGCGTCTGGCCCCGGTTCAGGGCAGCTATGCAGGCGTCCGTGATATGCCGGGGAGTATCGAAGTCGGGCTCGCCGATCGACATACTGATGACATCGATCCCCTCCCCCTGCATCTTCTTGGCCCTGTTGGAGATGGCGATCGTTGCCGATTCGACAACGCCAGCAATCTTCTCCGAGAGCGATCTCATTTCAATCGCTTGACAAGCTTGACAGCAGATTCCACGGCACGTTTGGCGTAATCGATCCGCTCGTTCGCCTCGAGCCGGGTCATGCCGGGCCCGGAGATGCCGAGGGTTACCGGCTTTCCAAACTCTAAGGAGAGGTCAATGATCTTCCTGGCGGCGTGCTGCACAACGATCTCATCGTGCTGCGTATTGCCCTCAATCACGCACCCGATTGTGATGACTGCATCTACTTTTCCGGCCTGGAGCATTTTCTTTATCGCAAGCGGCATGTCGTACGCGCCCGGCACATAGATACAGTCCGTTACTTCAGCGCCAAGGAATGCTGCATGTTCCCTGCCTTCGATCTCCATCATGTACGTGATGTCCCGGTTGAATTCCGCGACAACAAATCCCAGTTTTATTGGTTGTGTGTCACACATAGCTGATCATCTCTTTTTTATTGAACTTCATAACCCCGTACGCTTCTGTTCCCGTATGTTCTGGATCGGCGAATTAACGGCGGGCCGGGCCGGCATCCTCAAATCCCTGCCGCTGGCCGGTACCGGCTTCATTTTCCAGGTCCCGGGGGCGGAGGATGAGTTTGACGGCATTGACCGCATGTTCACGGGTCCGCTGCTCGGCAAGCCAGGCAAGTTCTTTGCCATCTTTCGCCTCATCCTCGTGCACGAATACCTCGATGATGTGGGTGTTGGTCATGAGCTGGCAGGTGATGAGCCCCTGCGATGCCTCGTGGGCACAGAGCCGGTCTTTCTCTTTTCCGCCCGGCATACCGAGTGCTATCACGATATCGCAGCGGCGTTCCTCGATAAGTTTCTTGCAGGCAACGGGGAGATCTTTTATCCCCGGCACCGTTGACCGCTCGATCGCCACGCTCGCGTGTTTTTTGAGCTCATCGATGGCGATCGCTCCCATGTTGACGCGTGAGAAGGTGGTATCGGCTACGCCCACCCTCATCCCAGCACCTCGCAGGCCGCAGCAACGCCATCGCCCTGCACCTTGAACCCGGACTTCTTCAGCGCGTGTTGCGTTGCGGCAAGGGTCGCGAGAATCTCCGGTGCACTGACCGCGCCCATGCTGCCGATACGGAAGATCTTGCCCTTCAGGTGATCCTGCCCACCGGCTATCACGATGCCCATCTTCTTGATGGTCGCCCGCATCTCGTCATCCTTGACGCCATCGGGATATTTTACTGCGGTGACCGTGGAGGAATACCCGTGCTTTGCATCAAGCTTCGGGAAGAGCGAGAGGCCCCATGCCTTTGCTGCGGCCTGCACGGCTCCCGACAACTTATGGTGACGGGCGATCCTTGCTGCAAGACCCTCCTCTTCGATGATGAGACAGGCTTCGCGGAGCGCCAGGAAGAGGGGGACGGCCGGCGTATAAGGCGTCTCCATCGGGGTTCCAGAGGCACTCTTCCTGTACGCGGCAAGATCGAGGTAATACGGCGGGTTCTTCGTGAGCCGCTCCCATGCACGACTGCTCACTGAGACCATCGCAAGACCTGCGGGGGCGGCAAAACATTTCTGCGAGCCGGTGATGGCGATATCGACACCCCACTTGTCGGCTTCAACAGTATCGCCGCCTATGGAGGTGATACCGTCCATGATGAACAGGGCATCGTGCTTGCGGGCGAGTTTTCCCACTTCCTGTGCCGGGTTTTTGATACCCACGGAGGTCTCGTTGTGTACAAGTGTAACCACACGGGCGCCCTGCTCCAACCGGTCTTCCAGTGCCGCGAGGTCAAGGGGGGTTCCCCATTCGGACTTGATCTCGTGGGCTTTTCCATAGCGCTGGCTGATCTTCAGCATCCGCTCACCGAACTTCCCATTAACGAGACAAGCGATCTCCTTGTCTTTTCCCACGTTGGCAATCGCGGCTTCCATCCCGGATGTGCCGGATCCGCTGATTACCATGAGATCGTTTGTCGTTCCAAAGGCGGTTTTAAGGACCCGCACACAGTCGGCATACGCGGCACCAAATTCGGCGCTGCGGTGGTTCATTGCCTGCCGCATCATTGCATACCTGACCCGTTCCGGCATTGGGACCGGGCCCGGAATCATCAGGAGAAGTTCTTTTTCCATGTGGATCTGCTCATAGTATATCTATAAAGGCACAATATATGTTTGGATGGCAAGTATGGCTGACGTAGCTATCATCTCGGGATCCGCATCGGATGCAGCAATTACAGACAAGGTCAAAAAAGTCCTTGATGAGAACAAGGTATCGTATGATACCCAGATCATCTCCGCTCACCGTGATCCCGACAAGCTGGATGCGTATATCAAGACAAGTAATGCAAAAATTTTCATCGCTATTGCCGGCCTTTCCGCAGCACTGCCCGGAGTAATTGCATCCAAGTCAGACAAACCGGTCATCGGTGTCCCGGTGAGCGGGACGCTGAACGGTATGGATGCTTTGCTCTCGATTGCCCAGATGCCAAAAGGTGTCCCGGTCGCATGCGTTGGGGTGGACAATGGGGATAATGCGGCGTGGCTGGCGGTCCGGATACTGAAGTTATTGAGAACCTGATTCTCACTATCTCTTTTTACAAGCTTTTTTACGATTATAACATCAGAATAAACCAGACCTGCTCTTATTGACGGTTCCCTTTTCCGGATTTCCTTCCGTGCGGGCAGACATACAGGCACAGGCCGCAAACCCCGACTCCGCGGGATTTCTCCAGCTCTTTGAAATACCGGTCACAGGCCGCTGCATCGTAGCGTGCTTCCCGGGGTTCATCTTCACAAAAAGCCCTTCCCGTGAACGCTTGCTGCGGGCAGATATCCACACATGCAGTACATTTCCCGCACTGCTGTTCCAGGGGAGAACCGGTCGGGAGGAGCGGTGCATCGGTGAGGACAGTAACCCACCGGACCCGGGGACCATGATCCGGAGTGATGAGCAGACAACTCTTCCCGATCCAGCCCAGTCCTGCAAGGTGCGCTGCGAGTTTCTGCGAGAAGATGCCGCAGATATTTTCATCGGACGTCCTCTTGGATGCCGGTACAGGAAAGGCACTATAACCGGCCCGCTGGAGCTCGTTAGCCACCCGGACACTGATCTGGTCAAGCATCTGGTTGACGACATCGTAGCTGTTGTGACGGTAAACGATCGCTCCTGCAGGATCCTTATCCGGCAGGAGGTCAACAAGGCTGTCCTGGAGCACCATACCGATGGTAACTGCCCGTGGATACCGGGCAACCCGGTCCCCTCCCTGCGCCAGAATAAAATCATGGGCTGATGAGAGATCGGCAACGCCGAAATAATCCGCACCAAGGGAAAGAGCAAGAGTCCTGAGGTCTGTTTCCGGATTCATAAGTATCAGTTATTTACCGGAAGGAGTTGCGGATATTTCAGAATGGTGGTCGGTTATGAAAAATGGGGGGATACCCTCAAATGACGCACCCCTGCTCACTTTTGCGATTCCGTCACCCGTTCTGCATCACAAAGAACGTGTACCCGTAATACCGCTTGTACTTCCGGTATGTTTCCGCTTCCGCCTCAAGAGAATCAATAATCGCGGCATTCTCTGGATCGCTCCCGTGGGCCTTTTTCAGTTCCGCTATACGGGCAAGCATCGGGACATAATAGTTCTCCCACCACCCGGCCTCCGGTAACCGGTACGTTGCGATGAGGCGATACCCCGCTATCTTCACCAGTTCCCTGAGCTGGTCCTCGGTCTTGGGACTGTACCCCTCCATCTCCCACCACCGGACAAGTTCGTCCGGGGGGTTGGGTTCGAACCACGCGGCATCTGATACAACCAGGTAACCTCCCTTTTTCAGGAAAGGTTTCCATGTCCAGAGTCCATTTTCAAAACCGATAATGAAAACCGATCCCTCAGACCAGATGAGGTCGAATTGTCCTTTTTCAAAAGGGAGGGCATCCATCGAAGCATATACGGTTTTGATCCGCCCGGCAGTACCATCCTCTTTCGCCTTTGCATCGATAGTATCGAGGAACGGATTGTGATTGTCAACTGCGGTTATAGTGCCGCTGGTGAGGGCTGCCAGGTCCCGGGTCTGGGTTCCTGAACCACACCCGATGTCGAGAATGGCGGCATCATTTTGGAGGGGGGGAAGGTATGAATATGCTTTCTTAGTTGCACCCGGGCAGCCAGGCCCCTGGCGGGGGAGGGACTCGAAGATCTGGTAAAAAAATTCACTCAAAGCCATGATTCTCCAAAGGTTGGCAATGGTGTATTGAATGCTTTTTGGTCAGAAGAGCAGCGATTCCGGCAGCCGGTTCTCACTTTCACCCTCCATGAACCCTTCCTTTATCATGGATGGATACGAAATCCCGTACCATGGCGACAAAGAAGATCGAAACCGTTTGCGGCTACTCGTGCAGCGACTGTGACCACCATAAGAAGGAGTGCCCCGGATGCGAAGCAACGAAGGGAAAACCGTTCTGGACGGCATACGTGGGTATCGACCAGTGCCAGATCTATTCCTGCTGCACTTCGGAACGCAAGCTCCCTCACTGTGGTAAATGCCCGGATCTGATGTGCGAGCGGTTCAACCGTATCAGGGATACCCCGGGTATAACCGAAGAGCAGGTAACCGAATGTCTTGGGGCAATGGAACGGGAACTCCGGGCACGAAAATAGCCCTGATAACGGACATGCTTATAGGCAGTACGATCGTACGTTCTTACCATGCCAGTCATGCACGACCCGGGGGTTACTCTTGAGGATGTCAGGGTCCGGAAAATCTCGCTCTCGGCGCTTGATCTTGAAGTGATGATCCGGGTGGAGAACCCTAACCACATTGGCGTCACCCTGCGGCAACTGCCGTTTACGGTCATGTGCAGTTCCGGCAACCGCGACCAGGAGATCGCTTCCGGCAACACCGGGCGGGTAAAGATCCCCGCCCAGGGCAGTACCGTGCTCCGCGTCTTGGTCACTTCCCGGAACGCCGCCATTCTCACGGCACTTGCGACCTTTATCACCAAGGGCAATGTACAGGTAACCATCAAGGGAACGGCAACCATCGACGCCCTCCTGTTCGGCTGGTCGATCCCGTTTACCAAAACCCTGCCGGTCACGATGGCACAGGTTGCAGATGCGGTTGCCGGCAAGGACACCGTTCAATAAGTGAGACTCTTTTGCCCCCACTTCCGGTTCCGCAAGGGGGGTGGGTACCCCTCTTGTCCAATGACAGGGGGGGAGGGGGTCCCCTCCTCTTTTTTTGGAGCGGGGGAGGGGTACCCCCCACTTATGCTGAGGGACAGGCCCCCACCCCCCTTCACAAAAACACGCTTGAAAACCGGGTCATCCGGCGGAGACTCCATGCGAACCGGAGCTTATGTACGTACAGGCAAGGGGGGGTGGGTACCCCTCTTGTCCTCAGACAGGGGGGTAGGGGGCCCCTCCTCTTTTTTTGGAGTGGGGGGTGGGGTACCCCCTCTCATAGTTTTGAGGGGGGGGATCCCCCCCTTCCCGGAACAGACCGATAACCGGGTTTTCAGACGGGACTCCACGCGAAGTGATGGTAAAGCGGATGCCGGCAATGAGGGGTGGGTACCCCTCTTGTCCTTAGACAGGTGGGTGGGGGTCCCCCGCTCTTGCTGAGGAGGGGTACCCACCCCCCTTTTCAGGAACATTGGGTAACCCGTGAACCACGCTAATCCAGCAACTTCCCCATCACAACGAGATCCTCGTACTGCGAACCATTGAAAAAGGCCTTTCGCTTGACCCCTTCCCGTACAAACCCGAGCCCCTCATACAGCCGGAACGCCCTGCTGTTATCGGCAGCAACTGTGCATTCGAGCCGGTGAAGCCCGCGCTTTGTCGCCTCCGCCTCAAGAAATTGCATCGTCGCCTTTCCCAGCCCCTTTCCCCAGCATGCCGGCATCAGGTAGAGCGCGAACGTGGCATTGCGGCCGAGCTTTGTGGACGGATCTTCCGGGATCAGGCTGGCAACACCAACGGTCCCGACATCGGGCAGTTTCAGGCACCAGACGGAAAATCCTTTCGCCTGAGCGAAGTTAAAAAAAGCACGGGTCCGGTCCATGCTGACCGGGGGAAGGATATTCAGGTACCGGATAACTTCCGGATCATTGATCAACTCGTTCATCCGGGCAAGATCTGTTTCTGAAGCAGGGACAAATCTGAGATCAGATGCTCCGGATGTCATAATGCTCGTTTGACCGGATACCTGATAATGGATATTCCGGATTACCCGTATCGAGCGGAAAGATTCCAGATCTCTGTTGCCGCATGGAGCATCTTCGTGATGCAGGGATGAAGAGTCGGATAAAAATGATGACAGACAGGATTTACTCCCCTTTCTTCGTCTCTTTGACCTTACGAGCTGTCCCGAACAGCTCGTTCACCATCTTGAACGCACAGAGATCCCCGAACACCGGGCAGATCTCCGTCTCGCCATCCCCTCGTGGATCCTCCGGGCAGGCTCCCCAAAGAGATAATGCCGGAACTGCGCATCCCAGTCAAGCTCGTGCCGGGCCTCCGCCAGTTTTTGTGCATTTGTAACATCATAATGCACGATTTTGTCTATTTTCGTGCACTTTGATTGCCGGACTAAAAAGGAGTTGTCGCAGGAATCCGATTCAGCCGGACTCATGATTCATTTTTTAAGAGCCGCCTCAAGGTGGGGCAGATCATCCCTGACCGTATTCCACAACCGTTCAAGATTCACAGAAAAATAACCGTGAATAAGCCGGTCCCGCATCCCCGCAATATCGCGCCACGGGATATCCGGGTACTCTTCCCTCACTGACACCGGTACCTGCTTTGCGGCCTCGCCAATGATTTCAAGGGCATGGATAATTGCGAATTGTTTTTCCCTATTGTCCCGGAACTCTTCGAATGAAACGCCTTTTGAAAATTTGCGGGCGGCATGAATCGCATCCCGCATATCGGAAAGGTACTCTCCTGCACTCCGTTTCTCTTTCGGACTGGTCATACCGGCACAACTTCTGCGAGCACAAAGGGTTTGATCGCCGGTTTAAGTCCATTCTTTTCAACGAGATCCACCTTGACGCCAAGGAGGTCAATGAGATCATTCTGGAGATGGATAAAATCAAGGAGGGTTCCCGGGCGGTCGAACTCCACGAGAACGTCAATATCGCTCGTTTTTTTCTGCTCGCCCCGGACATAGGAGCCGAATATCCCCAGGTAGGAAACACCATACCGTTCCCGTAGTTCCGGCAGGTGTGACCGGAGATCCTGCCGGATCTCGTCAAACGACCGCTTATTCTGGGACGGGCTGATCCTGGACAAGGTAATGCATCTCTCTCAGTATAGATGATAGAATTGTCCGATGTTATATTTTTTGAGGGGGATCAGAATCCACACTAACAAATTTTGATGATAAACGATACGTTGCCGGGAATTCACTTCCCCGTCTTCTTCCCTTTGCCCTTCGGGGCAGTCCCGAACAGCTCGTTCACCATCTTGACCGCACAGAGATCCCCGCACATCGAGCAGGTCTCCGTCTCGCCGTCCCGCTCATGGATCTTCCGGGCATGATCCCCGTAGAGCGAAAGCCGGAACTGCTCGTCCCAGTCAAGCTCGTGCCGGGCCTCCGCCATCTGAACCTCGCGCTCCATCCGCCAGCCCTCGTGCTTCCGGACGGTATCCCCGACATGCGCAGCAATCTTTGCCACCCGGGTCCCTTCGATGATGTCAGCAACATCCGGCAGCGCAAGGTGCTCGCTGGGCGAGACCATGCAGAGGAAGTCGGCGCCATTGAGGCAGGCCGTCGCTCCCCCGATAGCCGCAACCACATGGTCGTAGCCCGGCGCGATATCCGTGACCAGCGGACCGAGCAGGTAGAGGGGGGCATGGTCGGTGATCTCCTTGATCATCTTCACATTGTAGCCCACTTGGTCAAGCGGCATATGTCCCGGCCCCTCGATCATCCGCTGGACTCCCTTTGCCTGCGCCTGCTTTGCCAAGGTTCCGAGCGTGATATACTCGACCGACTTCGCGAGTTTCTCAGCATCCTGCATACAGCCGGGGCGCATCCCGTCCCCGAGGCTGATCGTCACGTCGTATTCCGCGAGAATCTCTAACAGGTAATCGTATTCGGCATACAGGGGGTTCTCCTCTTCCCGCTGCATCATCATCGCGCAGTGGAACGAACCGCCCCGGCTCACCACACCCATCAGGCGCGGATCGCTCCGGAGTGCCGCGAGTGCCTGCCGGTTCACACCGCAGTGGAGTGTCAGGAAATCCACTCCCTGCTGGCAATGCTCCCGGATGACCTTGAAGAGCAGGTCCGCAGTCACATCCGCCGCATTCCCGGCCCGGCGTACCGCTTCGTACACCGGTACCGTTCCTACCGTAGTATCCAGCGCGAGCATCTTCTTCCGGATCGCGACAAGGTCGCCACCGGTCGAAAGGTCCATGATGGCATCGGCACCGTTATCGAGCGCTGCCTGTGCCTTTTTCTCCTCCATCGCGATATCGCATCGGGAGCCCGAGGTGCCGATATTTACGTTGACCTTGACCGTGCATCCCTCGCCGATCGCACACTGCTGGTGCTTCCGGCCGGGGTTTACCGGTATGACAACCCTGCCAGCCGCAACCAGTCGTGCCATGCGGACGGGATCCATGCCCTCTGCCCGGGCCACTGCTGCCACTGCTGCCACTTCTTCCGGAACACCGCGGGAACTCCTGCGGACCAGCAAATCCATAAGAAACATCTGTGCGGAGTCCTTATTATTGTGCATGAAGGTCGAGTGGCTGACAAGCGGGGATGTCTGGGGAAACTCCTATGTTGTGGGAACTATTCTCGTGGATGCCGGGATCCTGCCGATGGCAGTTGCTCCCTACAAGGAGCAGATCGAGACCATTGTCCTCACTCACTGCCATTTCGACCACATCGCCCGTGTCAAGGAGATCGCGCACATGTGCAAGGCCAAAGTTGCCATCCACCGGAGCGATGCCCGTGGCATGCTCGACGAGGCGCAGAGCCTTTCAATGCACTTTGGCGCCCGTTCGCCCGGGGTCATGCCGGACCAGCAGCTCAAAGAGGGAGATGTTATCGGGGATTTTACCGTCATCCATACTCCCGGCCACACTCCGGGGTGTATCTGCCTGTATAACGACAACGAGAAGCTGCTCTTCAGCGGTGATACCGTATTTACTGATGGGGCATTCGGGCGCTATGATTTCCCGGGCGGGAGCCGGGCGGAACTCCAGCGGTCGCTCGAACGCCTCGCGCAGCTGGATGTCGAGGGGCTCTTCCCAGGTCACGGGGAGCCGGTGGAAGAGGGCGGGAACCGCCATATCGCTGCTGCGCTCAGCCTGATCAAGAGCGGTTATGGATAAGGGCATTTACTGTCTCGTCTTCAAAAATCCCGGCTGCACGGTCCGGGTCGGAGCACTCGGGGAGATGCATTTCCAGCCCGGCTGGCACTGCTATGTTGGTTCCGCGCTGGGCAGCGGGGGCCTGAAAAGGCTCGAACGCCACATCCGCCTTGCTGCGCAGCGCGACAAGCGCCCGAAATGGCACTTGGATTATCTCCATACTTCGCCCTGCTTCTCCCTCGCATATGCTGTTTATGCGGTTACCGGTGATCGCCTGGAATGCAGGCTTGCCCGTGAGCTGGACAGTGGCGATAGCGGAGTCCCGAAATTCGGAAGCAGCGACTGCACCTGCACATCCCACCTTTTTTACCGGCAGCAGGACCCGAAAGGAGAGATCCACGCTGCGTTCCGTTGCCTCCGGCTCGAACCGGTGACCAAAACAATCATGAGCCCGAACGTGAAGGATAACATATGAAGGTGCTGGGAATTTCAGGGAGCATGCGTAAGAATGGCAATACCGCGGATCTGGTCAATGTCATTCTCGAACGCTGCCATGATGCAGGGCTCAAAACAGAATTCGTCTCGCTCGCAGGAAAGAAGATCCACCCGTGTCTGGGCTGCGAGAAATGCAAGGAGAAGAAGTGGTGCGTAATCGAGAACGATGACTGGGACAGCATCGCCCACAAAGTGCTCGAATGCGATGTTCTGGTTATCGGTTCGCCTACGTATTACTATGATGTCTGCGGCCACCTGAAGAACTTCATCGATCGCACCTATTCCCTGTACCATGACCGGAAACTGGCCGGGAGAAAGGGTGTCGCTGTGGCGGTACAGGCGAATAAAGGTGCAAGCCGGACGATCCAGACGCTGGAAGGATTCCTAAGCACTCACGAGTTTTCGTCCCTGGGATCAGTCAAGGGCAACGGGTATCATGAAGGTGAAGTGCTGGCTGATAAAGAGGCTGTGGAGAAAGCCCGGAAGATCGGCGATAAGATCATCCGGCTTGTCAAAAAGAATCATGGCTGATGCAGTATCAGCCCATTTTCTTCCCGGTCATTCCGGTAATTTCAATCCGGATAATGCAGACTGCCTGCAATTCTTTTTCCGGGAACGGGCGTGATTCCGCACCGTAGTGATGCAGGATACAGTCGAGCGCCTTCTGCTTCTCATTCGGATCTTCGACGAAGTGTGCGACACCCCGGCAGATCACGCTCTTGTACTGCATCTCCCACGCGCAGGGATTTTCATCCCTTATGGGGCCCGCAGTGAGATCGACTTCAACACAGACGCGGGGGTTCTCCCGCAGGATCTCTATCTTTTCGCCCTCCCGGGCCGAGTGGATAAAAATCGATTCCTTGTCGTATCCAAAACAGACCGGCACTACGTACGGCTCACCGTCGCATGCCATTGCCAGCCTACACACGGGGGCGGCCTGGAGGATCAGTTCCATCTCTTCCCGATCGGTTATCTCACGGTCTTTGCGCCTCATACCCATCACCGCCTTGACTTTCAGATGAACTCATAGAGCGTTGTGCGGCGCCGGAGAGGTCTTCCCACATCCTCTGCAACGCGCTGCATCTCCCGGGGATCGAGATAATCGGTATTAACCGCACCTGCTCCTTTCGAGATGCTCTCCTCAAACATGGTCCCGCCGAGATCATTGGCTCCCGCGATGAGTCCCAGCTGGGCCATCTTGATTCCTTCCTTCACCCAAGAGACCTGGATATTGGTAAAGTTATCGAGAAACAGGCGCGCTACTGCCACCATCAGGAGATCCTCTCTCCCCGTTGCTCCCGCCCGGGCGAGGCCGGCGCGGTAGATGGGCGTGTTCATGTGGATGAATGAGAGCGGCACGAACTCGGTAAACCCGTGGGTGGCGTCCTGGATCTCCCGCAGTATCGCGAGGTGGCGCACCCGGTCGGCATCGGTCTCGCAGTGGCCGTACATGATGGTGGCAGTAGTGCGGATGCCGAGTTCGTGTGCCTCTTTGATGATGCGCACCCACTCGGCCGTCGGGATCTTCTCCCGGCAGATCGTGTCCCGCACTGAATCCACGAGGATCTCGGCTGCCGTCCCGCACATCGATCCGAGCCCGGCTCCCTGCATGGCGATCATTACTTCCCGGGTGCTCATGCCGCTCATCTTTGCCGCGTACGCGACTTCCATCGGGTTGCTCGCGTGGAGGTGGACGCCCGGCGCCGCCTCATGGATCCACCGGTAGACATCGATGTAGGACTGTGCGGTGAAATCAGGATGAAGCCCGCTGACCGTGCAGATCTCCGAGACATTCCGGGTCTTGGCCATCGCAGCTTTCTTCTGGATCTCTGCCTTGTCGTGGAAGTAGATCCCTGCGTCGCCGGGTTTTTTCGAGTACCCGCAGAACCCGCAGGCATTAACACAGAGGTTGGTCACATTGATGTTCTGGTTCAGGACATACGTGACTGCATCGCCGGCACGCTGTTTCCGGATCTCATCGGCGGCTGCGGCAATGTCCCAGACCTGGCGGTCGCGGACCGAGAAGAGCGAGAGGGCCTCCTTTTCAGTAAGCCGGTGACCGGCCTTCGCATCGGCAAGCAGGGTGAGGACAGGGGTTGCCATAAGCACCTTGTGTGTTGTCCAGTGTAGCGCCCGTGAAAAAGTAAACCTATCGTTCTGGCCGCATGATTCTTATTCCCCCGCGCCAACCATGATCACAGGAGAGATATGCAGCAGGTAAACGTTAAATTGACCAGAAAAGTGGCTGAGGGGTTTATTATCCCCCTTGGCCCGGCGAACCTTGTCGCGATCAAAACGGATGTGGGAATGGTCGGGTGCGGCGCGTTCGATGTCGCGGCGCTCGACTCATTCAGTTACCCGGCAGCGAAAGTCAGGCCATCCATCGGCCCGTCCATTGTCGATACCGATGATCTCTTAAAAGGGATCGTCAAGGAAGCAAACCGGTCAGCTATGGGACGGGGAATCAAGAACGGCATGACCGGACGTGCCGCGCTGGAACTGCTCTGATATCCGTATCAGAGATTAAAAAAATCGTTTTTTCCGGCCGGGCCTTCTGACCGGTTTTGTCGTGAGATTCACACATACTCATACAGGGTAGTCCGCTGCCGGAGTACCCTCCCGATATCAGTGACGATCCGGTCCATATCCTTCGGGTCAAGATAATCCGATCCGGATGCCCCGGCATCGCCGGTCACGTCATCGGTGAACATGGTTCCTGCAAGATCGTTGGCACCGGACAAGAGAGCAAGCTGGGTCATCTTGAGCCCGACCTTTCCCCATGCCACCTGGATATTGGTGAAATTATCAAGGAAGAGCCGGGACACCGCGATCATGAGGAGATCTTCTCTGCCCGTGGGCCCGGCCCGGGCAATCCCCTGCTGGAAAAGTGGCGTGTTGGTATGGACAAAGGGGAGGGTGACGAGCTCGGTAAACCCGTGCGTCTCATCCTGTATAATTCGCAGGATGTCAAGATGCTCGATCTGGTCTCTCGAAGTCTCGTATGAGCCGTACATGATCGTCGCTGTTGACCGCAGGCCAATCCCGTGCGCCTCTTTGATGATCCGGACCCAGTCGGCAGTCGGGACCTTGCGGGGACAGATAACCTGACGGACGGAATCAACGAGAATCTCAGCAGCGGTTCCCTGAATGGTGCCGAGCCCCTCCTGTTTGAGCCGGGCGAGCACTTCCGGCGTTGAAATATTACCCCGGTGTGCCGCGTGAGCTACCTCATCGGGGCTGAACGCGTGGACATGGACACCGGGAGCTGCTTCATGCACCCAGTGGATCAGGTCGACAAACGTATCCAGCGTGAAACCGGGGTGCACACCAGACAGCAGGCAGATCTCGGTCACGTTCCGCTCGTACGCGAGCTTTGCCTGTGCCTGGATCCCTGCCTTGTCGTGGCAGTATGCCCCCTCATCGGTTACTTTCCGGCCAAAACCGCAGAACCCGCAGAGGTTCTTGCAGATATTGGTCACGTGCAGGTTCTGGTTCCGCACATAGGTGACAGTGTCCCCGACGCGACGTTCCCGCATCTCATCTGCGGCAGCAGTTATCGCGAGGATATCGGAACCCCGGGCATCCAGGAGGAGTTCTGCTTCCGTCACGGTGAGCCGGTGGCCCCCCAGTACATCGGATAGCAGGGTTGATACGTGTGTCATTGTCTCTCACTTCACCGCTGTTTCTTACCGCTCTTTTTCTGCGGTTTTGCAGGGGTTTCTTCCTTCCTGCGGAGGTAGAGTTCATGGAGGACCATGATGATGATGACAACAATGATCACTTCCCCTATATGGAGAGGAAGGAGGCCAACATAGGGCACGGTGAAGAGAGCCTTGCCGACAACCCAGTCTTTCTGTACGGGTTCGATTTCACCCGTACTGGCAAAGGCAAGATACCCCTCGTCGCTGAAATTGTTGTTATCGCCTTTGGTGATATAGCCGCCGTGGGTTGTCACGGTCTCCATATCCCAGACATATCCTGCATTCCTGACAATTGCATCGGCCGGCAGGACATAGTTCCCGAGTTGGAGCGGCATAGTCACATCGCGGGGACCCGGCGTATAATTGGGCAGGATGCCGGCAGTCCCCGAAGGAGTGAGAACCCGGAAGCCCGATGTTCCTTCGCTGACGGTGAGGGGGAGATAGTCCGTAGGGGTGACCGATCCACGGTAGATGTTGAGGTACAGGGGAAGCTGTTCTCCGGCGTCCACCCACGTCATTGCCCGGTGGATGATCGGGTGCTGGGCCTGTGAGAGTGGGAGGAGGCCGACCGAAGCCCACCAGTCAGTGGCGCCATTCGGGCGGTAGATGATCACGTCCCCGTAATCACCGAATTTCTTATACCCGGATTTCATCCCGTCGTCCCATGTCTGGAGATCGCCGAACCGGTCTTTCTGGACTACGACAACGAGATCCCCGATATTCATATTGGGGATCATACTCCCGGACTCGATCGTGACCACCGCCGGCCAGGTGCCGCAGATCAAAAAAAGGGCGAGCGCGATACAACCGACAACCGCGATAACCCAGAGCAGGTCGCGGGCAAGGGATACCGCCCAGT
>Ga0310040_1001268_pt1 | contig 18865 bp, 15 predicted proteins | sample EPASupsiteHSE623_FD_200237 | JGI IMG/M metagenome (GOLD analysis project Ga0310040, IMG submission 200237) | Bioremediated contaminated groundwater from EPA Superfund site, New Mexico - Sample HSE6-23 (v2) (version 2) | ecosystem: Environmental > Aquatic > Deep subsurface > Groundwater >... | reverse complement strand
CCCGTTATTATACTTGTACGAACCGATCACGTAGGGGCCTTCGGGTGGATCTTTTTCAATTTTTGCCTGGTAGGCAACGAGAACGGGAGGCTGGTCACCGGGCTCCCCGCTCATCGTGTACGTCCGGGTAAGCCAGACATAGTAGGGAGTGTTGGGCGTTCCTGTTACGGTAATTGTAAATCGTGAGCCGCGGGTGAGGCTTGCATCATCGGCAGCAACTAGCGGAAAGAGCAGAATGGCCATCATTATCATGGCTGCGAGCAGTAGTGCGGTGCGCAGCTGCCGGGTGTCAGGACGATCTGGCTGGTACATGGTAACTCGTGAGAATGATTGGCCGATTCTCCCAAATAATTTTGGATTGGGACAGGTGTTTGCAGTTCTCGTTTCCCCAGATGAAACGTGAGTCTCCCGTTACACTCCTTAAAAAAACTGATATTGCTGGAACAGGACCCGATTTAAAAAAAAGAGAAATAATTAACCGTGAACACACTCAGAAGCGGGGCTTCCGGTGTTTCGGGAGGCAGTCCCTGCAATAGACGGGCCTTCCCTCAGTTGGCTTGAACGGTACTTCGCATTCCTTTCCACAGTCTGAACAGACTACTTTTGTCATTTCACGGGGACCGAAGTCGCGGGGACCGCGGTTGCCACCAAAATTTGATGATCCATACATAATGATTACTCAAACAGTCTTTTTTATAAACTGTAATACAATATTGTCCTCCCGAGTATAAGAGTTTCTGCATTGGGAAATACTGTGGATCTACCCATGTACCCGATTATTGCCGCTCAGGAGTTCTCCGGTACATCTCCTTTGGGACCGTCATCTCGAACCGCGCCCCTTTCCCCGGTTCCCCGGTCTCCTGTATGGTGATTCCGGTTATGGAAAGGATCTCGCGGATCAGAAAAAGCCCGAGACCTGAATCTTTGCCAAACCCCTTTTTGAATATGTGACTCTTGTCTTTTAGTGCAATGCCGATCCCGTTATCCTCGCAGGAAACGATCAGGTCGTCTCCGGATCCGGCACAGGAAAATGTTATCCGGGTCACCTGTTCTCCGTGCCTGAGGGCATTTTGAATGAGGTTGTAGAATACTTTGCCGATCATCGCATCAGCAAAGATCTCCAACCCGTCACAACCGGTCGCTACGGTAACTTCATGGGAGTCCAGCTGTTCCGCGGCGCTTTTTGCAATAACTCCGACCTGGTACCATCCCGGGGCTTGGGTGCCGATCTCCTGGTAATCCTTGGTAAAACCTATCTGGTCCTGGATCGACATGGATGTCCGCTCGAGGTGTTCGAGAGATTCCCTGAGCTGGGGGTCGGCAGAAAGATCCTTAGCAAGATCGATCTCTGCCAGCAGGGCAAAGATCCGGTTCGAGATATCATGCCGGGTGATCTGGGAGAGGAGTGAGAGTTTCTTGTTTGCGCTGCCAAGGGCCTGTTCCACCCTCCGGCGTTTCTCAATGTCTTCTGTCAGGCTCTTATTGACCTCAGAGAGCTCGCGGGTTCTCCTGGCAATCCGTTCTTCAAGACTGACCGTCAGTTCTTCAAGGTTTTTCTGTGCCTTGCGGCGCTCTATCACTTCGGCTTCCAGGTGAACATAATTGGAACGGATCTCCCAGACAAGGAGGGAAACGATGATGATCATCAGGATAAAGATGGCACGATTTGAAATGTCCGAAGGCACGTTCCGGATAATTCCTGCCTTCAGGCTCCCTATTATGATTGCACCCGCGATCAGCACTGTAGTAATGAACGGGGCATAACGGTACGTAAGCCATACCGACATCAGGAGAGGCACGAAATAGAGGATCCAGATAACAAAACCAAGGGGCAGGAAAAGATCGACTATGAGGATCCCGATCCCCAGGCAGACCATTGTGATTATGAGAATCTGTTCCCATTCTGCCGGAGTTTTTCCCAGATCTCTCATAACCCATCCCTATCCTTTATTACGATATGTCATGGTGATACTGCTTATAATAAGTTCTTTTTTTTTGGAACAACCGGGGTGTCAGGAATCATCCCTTGCTTATGCCGGTGGAGTTAGGGAAGAAATTCCTTTGCCGGGACATATCTGCATTATCCTGTCCCATAATGTTTGGGGTATTACCAAACTTTATTCTGGAAAGCCTCCCTATTCTTTCCTATGAAGCCCGAGAGCGGTCTTGTTCTCTCTGCCCGGAAAGTGGAGTATCTGAAATTCCTCTTGTCCCGTGGCGGAACGGTCAGAACCAACGAGATCGCATCTGCATTCCATGTGGATCCTTCGACAACAACAAAAACTCTCGCGGAACTCACTGCGGCGGGATACCTCTCCCATGTCCCTTATCACGGAGTCTGCCTGACTGAATCTGGCAGGCATCATGCGGAATTCCTGGTAAAAAGACACCGGATCCTCAGTCTCATTCTCGTCCGCTACGGGCTCTCCAACGAACAGGCCTGCCGGGAAGTTTCGCGATTCGAAAGTCTCGTGACCAAGGATGCGATCGATACTATCTGCTGCGCAATGGGCCATCCACAGGAGGGCATCTGCGGGGAGATTACCCATGATGACGGGTGCATGAATGCGACAGGATCTAAAAACCGGGGTATGAACTGATGAACCGCAGGAGAAAATGACCATGAGTTCAACCATGATCTCGTCCCATATCCCGGATCTCGACCTGATTACGGTCTATGCCCAGCGACAGGAAACGTATTTCTCCCGGGTAAGCCCGTGGACAATGTTTGCCGGACTTATTCTTGTTATCCTGCTCATCACCTTAACCCGCAACCTGCTGGTTTGCAGTGCTCTGTATCTCCTTATACTCGGCATATATGCCGCTGCCGGCCTTCCGGTAAAAAAACTATTCCAATGGTATACCATTCCGGTTATCTTTGTCCTCTCGCTGGTCGGGATCATGGCGTGGAGCGAGCCGGGCACTCCACTGTTTTCCGTGAACCTGGGGCTTTTTACGCTCACGTTAACTGATAATGGCCTCATCCTTGTCGTCACGCTGCTCTTAAAGGCGCTCATATCGGTCACGTACTCGCTCTTCTTCCTCATGACCATACGGTACCAGTACTTCTCAGCCATGATCTACCGCATTTTCCCGGAGCCCCTTGACCAGATCTTTCTCATGGCTTACCGTTTCCTGTTCCTGACGCTCTCCATGACCGGTTCTATCTTAAAAGCCGTACGTTCGCGGGGCGGGGGAATTATCCACAGCATCCGGGTCCAGGGCCGGATCTTTGCCGAAGTATTTGCGCTCGTGTTCATCCGTTCGTTCGACCATGCGGAGCGGGTACACCAGGCCATGATCGCCCGGGGTTATAATGGCAGGTACGAGGCAGGAACCGAAATACCCCGTCCCGGTTTTTCCGGGTATTGTATCATTGGTGCTTTCGCCGGCGCTATCGCAACCATTGTCCTCTTAGTTCCTGATACCGGGGTGTTGTTATGACCCTCGTATATCGTGATCCCCATGCAATGCACTGCCCGCCCGTGGACAAGGAGCGCGAACTCATCCATGTCGACTGTGCAAGCCACACCTATCCTGACGGCAGTGTCGGCATCCATGACATGTGTTTTTACGTGCTCAAAAACGAGATCGTGACCCTCTGCGGGCCGAATGGTTCGGGAAAATCCACGCTTCTCGAGCACCTGAACGGGCTGCTCACCCCTTCGCTGGGCGATGTCTGGGTCAATGGCAGGTCGATTACACATGGCGAACGCGTTGATCTCTGGAAGGATGTCGGTATCGTGTTCCAGCGTTCTGATGACCAGCTCTTTGCCCCCACGGTACTTGACGACGTGATGTTCGGCCCGTTGAATCTTGGTATGTCGCGTGCTGATGCTGAGGTGGCAGCAATGAGTGCGCTCGAAGGCGTGGGTGCGGCAGATCTGGTCAACAAACTCCCTAATTACCTGAGCGGCGGGCAGAAACGGCTGGTCTCTATTGCCGGTGTTCTTGCCATGAAACCGAAGATCATGGTCCTTGATGAACCCACTTCTGATCTGGATCCCCTGCATAGCGAACGCGTCGAGGCGCTGATACTCCGGTTCAAACAGGACTATGGTATCAGTATTGTTATTGCTACCCACGATCTCGATCTTGCCGCACGAATCGCGGACCGGGTCTGCCTGGTGAAGAACGGGTCGGTCTTTGCCGAAGGAACCTCTGAAGAGGTATTCTATAACCCCTCGCTTATCAAGGAAGCGGGGCTCACCCTGCCGCATACGGTCAGGATCTACCTGGATTACTGTAAAGCCCGGGGAATCGCCGCGACACAACGGCCAATACAACGGGACGAACTTATCAGTGCGCTGCAAGGTTTGCAATCGCCCCCTCAGTAAAATTTGGGGGCACTCCAAATATCCCCTAATTATTTTATGCACGGGCGTCAATTGATTTTTCAGTATCCGGATATTTTCCTGTAACTGGTGAGGAGCAACTCAGATATGGCACACATTCATCTCGAAGACGGATCGTTTTCTCTGCTCTGGGTTGCTGTCTGGTGGATTGCCGCAGTTGTCCTTATCGGCATCGCGATCTACCTGGTGCGGTCAGAAAAAAAACCTGACCGGAGGAAGATTACCCTTGCAGCATTCTGCACCGCAGCGGCTTTTGCCATCTTCCAGGTGAGCTTACCGATTTTTGGGGGAGTTCATCTCAACTTAACGCCGCTTATCGGCATACTTGTCGGCCCGGCCGCAGGATCGCTTGTTGTGCTCATCATCAACATCCTATCAGCGGCGATTGGTCATGGCGGCTGGGGCCTGATCGGTGCAAACACCCTGGTCAACATTGTTGAAGTCGGCATTGGTTACGCAATGTTCCGCATGCTCAGGTCCGCCATCCCGGATCTCTTCTCCCGTGCAGGTATCGCAACGATCATCGGTCTGTTCTGCGGAAATATCGTGATGGTCCTCATCGTGATCGTATCCGGTGTCCAGGGTGTGAACCAGAGCCCTTCCCAGATTCTTACCGGCCTTTCCCTCATCGCAGCATTGAACATGGGAGTTGCCGTGATCGAAGCTTTCATCACCGGTCTCATTGTAGCGTACATTGGAAAAGTACGACCGGATCTTCTTTCCGGTGAACGACCATGACCGAACCGGGAGCGATAAAAGGGCGGCTTGCCTTTCTTGCCCTGTTTTTGCTGGTCCTCGTAACAGCACTTGCGGCATACCAGCTCTCCGGTGAGATGGGTATCGAGGAGCGGTTCACCCAAGCCGTGGGACTTGAGGGCGGGGGAGATGCCGAAGAAGGCGGCGGGTGGTTCGGGTTTGCCCTTGAAGGTAACCCGTTGCTGTACGGTGTTGTGCTGGGAGTCCTTGTGCTTGGAATTATTCTTACCTTTTGTTATTCCCGAATTTAAACCATAATGGGAAAAATAATCTTGGAAATCTGTTGATTTTCATTTTTCTTCCCGATACATGAGAAAACTATTTCTATAATTAAAAAATACGCATTATTAAATGCACTCTCTCCTCTATGTCGATGATGAAGAAGATCTGCTGGATCTCGGCAGGATCTATCTTGAACGGGGGGGAGAGTTTTCTGTTGCTACGGCAGATTCAGCCCTCAAAGGGCTGGATCACCTGGCATCGCACCCGGTAGATCTCGTCCTCTCCGATTACCAGATGCCAGGTGTCGATGGCCTTGCATTTCTTAAGACCGTGCGGGAAAGATACCCGGATACCCCGTTCATTCTCTTTACCGGCAGGGGTCGCGAAGAAGTGGTGATCGAAGCAATCAATTACGGGGCAGATTTTTATCTCCAGAAAGGTGGCGATCCCAAAGCCCAGTTTGCCGAGCTTAAGCACAAGATACGAACGGCAATCGAACGCCGGAGTGCAATCAATGCGCTCAGGGAGTCAGAGCAGCGTCTTTCCGATATCATCGATTTCCTCCCTGACGCCACCTTTGCGATCGATACCGGTGGCCGTGTTATTGCCTGGAACAAGGCCATCGAAGTGATGACGGGTGTTGCAGCACCGGATATACTGGGTAAAGGAGATTATGAGTATGCATTGCCGTTTTATGGAGTCCGGAGACCCGGACTCGCGGAGCTCATTTTTAAAACGCCCGATGAGATCGATGGATTCAGGTACGCCCTCATAAGCCAGGAAGGCGGTGTCCTGATCGCTGAGACATCAGCAGCCCGACCCCGGGGAAAGACCTGCACCGTCCTTGCCAAAGCCTCCCTCCTGTATGACAAAAACGGCAACATAGCCGGTGCTATTGAGTCCATCCGCGATATCACCGATAGTAAGAATCTTGAAGAAGCCCTGCGCAAGCGGGAAGCCGAACTCAATGGTATTTTCTGGGCCACCCCGGCGGGGATCGGGACAATGGACAACCACATCTTCCGTGAAGTCAATGCGTATCTCTGCGCGATGACCGGTTATCCTCACAGCGAACTGATCGGCCGGAGTGCCCGGATGCTGTATCCTTCCGATGCAGATTACGAGTACATTTTTACGGAAATTGACCGGCAGATCTCATCCCATGGAATTGGCACGATCGAAACCCGTTGGATGCACAAAAACGGGTCCATAAAAAATGTCCTGCTGAGTTCAGCACCATTAATTCCCGGGGATATTTCAAAAGGCGTAATCGTATCTGCCATTGATATCACCGAACGAAAAAAAGCAGAATCCGAACTTCTGGCAGCATATGAAAAGAACAAGGGCCTGATGGATTCTGCCAATGATGCAATTTTTATTGCCGATATCGAGACCGGGATACTCATTGATGCGAATAATAAGGCACAAAAGATGATCGGGCGGACACGCCTGGAAATCCAGCAGATGCATATAACTGCGCTCCACCCGGAAAAAGATAAGCAAACCTATCATGATTACTTTGACCAGCACGCCAAGGAAGGATCCGGGGTGCAGGAAGAAGTCATCATCGATCGCAACGGCCGTGAGATCCCGGTCATTGTGAGTGCAACACGGCTGGATATCGGTGGGCGTCCCTGCATCATGGGAATCTTCCATGATGTATCGGAAATGAAAAATGCGCAGGATGCCCTCAGGTTTGCCAATAAAAAACTCAACATGCTCGCCGAGATCACCCGGCATGATATCAGGGATAAACTCACGGTTCTGGGGGGGTACCTCGACCTGCTGAGGGATCCCCCGCAAAAGACGCAGTACTCGATGTATATCTCCAAACTCAAACAAACCGTCAATACGATTAGTGAAAACATCGAGTTTACCCAGCTCTATGAAAATCTTGGTATTTTGCCTCCCGCATGGCAGAATGTCCACGATCTTTTCTTCTCCACCTGTGCGCAGATAGATATCAGGAAAATCCGTATACAGTCCGATATCAGTGGTCTTGAGATCTATGCCGACCCCCTGCTCGAACGGGTCTTTTATGCCCTGGTGGAAAACAGCCTGTTATACGGGGCCGGTGTATCGGTCATCCGGTTATCTTCCCGGGAAACCCCCGAAGGCATAATCATCAGTATTGAGGACAACGGGATTGGAATTCCCCCCCAGGATAAAGAGAGGATCTTTTCCAAGGGGTTTGGCAAGAACACCGGCCTTGGTCTTTTCCTGGCGCAGGAGATCCTTTCCATTACCGGGATCTCCTTAAAAGAGACCGGGGAATACCATCGCGGTGCACGGTTTGAATTTTGCATCCCGCAGAACAAGTACCGCCATTCCCCCACTGCACAGACAGACCGGTGTTTCATCTATACCAAGGACCAGGCCTCCCCTGTCTCTTTTAAGGAAAAGATTTACAGCGGTCTGCTGAACCGGAAAAACTAAACAGAGCCTCTCTAAAAAAATGACCGTATCCCCGACATGACCAGGGGCCTGAGCACGTTGATCATAGCGGGGTTGAGAATCAGTTTTTTTACGAGCATTCCCGGCCGGTCCATGTCGCCATGCTCAATGATTGCTGAGAGAATGGATGGTTCTTTAAGTGCCTGAATTATCTGGTCCATCTCTTCTGTGGTTATCTTCCGGCGCATGCCAAAGAGCCGGAACCCGAGATCAAGTTCACGCCCCAAATCATCCTGCCAGCGCCGTTCATATTCGGCAAGAGCCGTATCGGTAAAAGTATCCCGCTCGCAACATCCGATGGCCGTTGCAGCGGCGTGCCGGGCCGAGCGGATACCAGTATAGACCCCCCCGCCGCTCGTGGGCTTGGCAAAACCTGCGGCATCCCCGATAAACAGGGTGCGGTGCCCGTACGTCTTGGGCATCAGCCCGAGTGGAAGAGTGCCGGTGACCAGATGGGTGACCGGGCCTTCGAACTTTTTCATAAGTGTTGCAAACCGTTCCTTTACCAGCGTCTGCCCACAGAGGCCCACCCGGGTGCGCCCGGGGCCGGTGGGAATTGACCATGCAAAAAATTCCGGTGATGCATCCGGGTAGATCTCCACAAACCGGGAATCACTGTCGTGCAGCACATCTGCCTGGATGCCGGAAAGGTATACTTTTGAGCGTTCCATGCCGAACTGCCGGGCGACCGTGCTTCTCGGGCCGTCAGCTGCGATCAGGATCTTAAATGTGTGCTCCTCGCGCCCGTATACGCCCCGGGTGAGCACTGTATTTTTCCGCACACCATACACGCTGGTCTTTAACCGGAATTCGGCCCCGGCATCGGCTGCATTTCCTGCCATCTCCCGGTCAACAGCAGCCCGGTCAACGACTACTGCTTTCCGGACCTTCGCATCGATGAGGAGCTCGTTGCCGCTGTCCGTAACAATCCGGGCTCCTGTAACGCGGTTCATCACCGGTTTTTCCGAGCACCTGCATTCGGCAAAGGCTGCATTGGAGAGAAGTCCTGCGCATTGTACCGGGTAACCGATGGTACCCTGCTCTTCAATACAAAGGGTTTTGAGCCCTTGTGCTGCGCAGGCCTGGGCCGCAGCACTTCCCGCCGGACCTGCTCCGACAACGATGACATCGTGATGCATAGGAGATCGAAACTGTGGTAAAAAAGGGAAATGATTAGAGCGATTCTATCTCCCTGCGGTATCCTTTCATGAACGCTCACAGGAGCGCTGCTCCTGCGAATCATAGGTCTCATCCTTGATGTACCATCCCAGCAGGATTGAAAAAATACCAAAAATCAGCGCAAAGGTACCCAGCACGGACAGTAACAGATTATTCAACACCACCGGGAAGTACCAGATCAGTACACCGAGCAGTAATCCTCCGATAATAAACATACCGGGAATGAGGATATATTTTGTTTTCGGGTGCGTGAGCGCGAGCGTGATGTCAAAGAAACCCGAGTAAACTGCAACTGCCGCGATAAGCAGGAGGAAGATGATCGCAACAATGGCAGGGGCAAAAAAAGAGATTGCGCCGATAACCAGTAGTCCTGCAGACAGGGTAAACCAGAACATCGAGTCATCACTTTTTGATGTGATTGCAAGGAAAAGGAAACCTGCGATACCTACTGCGAGCAGCACCCAGAACAGGGCATAAAATGTTGCGAGGGTGATTTCCGGCACCAGCAGAGCAAGGAGGCCAAAAACAATACCGATCGCTCCCTGGATGATGCATGACATTTTCGTATCCATGATTTATCACCAGATTACAAGGGACGATGAAGTCCCGGAGTTATATTTCCTATAGGTGTTCCGACTACAAAATCTATCCTATCAGGAGCCACTAAAAAAAAGAATCAGTTCAGGTTTCTGCCGAAATCAAAAAACCTGATATTAAAGATTTTTTCAATTATGTACAGGATACTGAAGAACAGGACTGCATACAGGACAAAGCTGACAATGAGCCTTATCCATCCGTTCAACCCGGTCACCGCGATAATCGCATTCGACAGGTTATCTGCTATAAGGATTGAACAGAGAATCCCGATAAAAAAAACCGCCCATTTCCTGACCGATGATATATCCATGCTCATTATTGGGTGCCGGAATATTAATACATAAAAATTACAGCTCTGGTGAAAATCTCAAAAAATCCTGAATCTTTCAGGTAATTTCATCCATGTCCTGGGATATTTTCCTGTAATGATTCTTAGCGTTTAAAGGATCTGCCCTGCCGAAATGGTTATCCCGTTACCCGGTAAAATCAGGATATGACTGCCAGAACAGCCGGTACCGGGACAAGGAACCGGCATGTTACCATCATCGCAATTCTTATTCTTGCAGTAAGTGTGGCGATCCTGGCAATTTTCCTTTTTACAATCTCGGTAATACCACCGGCGGTAACCCAGGATTCTTACTGGGTACTTGAGTCCTATCGGGATTCCACCGGCATTCTCATTCCGGTGATCGACAATACCGGGATAACGGCACAATTCGGGGGCGATGGCATTCTTTCCGGTACAAGTGGGTGCAACCGCTATTCGACTGCATACCTGGTTCAGGGAAAAAAGATTGCCATTGTACCGCCCCGGCTCCAGACCCAGCAGCTCTGTCCGACACCCGGGATCATGCAGCAGGAATCCGCCTTACTTGCAGATCTTTCCTCGGCATCATATTTACAGACCGGTGGAATAGCGATGAAAGTGCTGAATAATGAGAGCAGGGTTATCCTCTCGTTCCGAAAGGGATAATTTTGCCTGAAATTGTGGCGGGAACCGGCTCCTGCCGCGATAGTAAAATCACGGTATTGCGGCGGGACTTTGCAGAGATACCTGTTCTCTCCCTTTCAATAATTTTTTTTAGATCCGTCCCCCCATCCCTTTTTTACAGGAAACTCTCCTCTTCATAAAAAGAATTTTTTTCCCTGAAGAAATCCTTGCGGAGAACTGCTGGTTCGCTCTTGGGAGCTCACACACTTTTTTGCTTTTGCCCCCGCTGCCCGTGCATCCCCCCAAAATAGCGATACCCTGAGAGGATCGAAGAGAACTTCCGAAATGGAAGGTCAAGGGGGTGATCCCCTTGGGATGCCTTCCCCTCCGGAGGAGAGAGGGTCACCCTCCTCAATACTGAAGAAGACTGGCAAGTAACGGGAAAATGAGGATTTCAACAGAGCAAAAAATTTAAAGAAAGATTACGGGAATCCGGATTACCTGCCTCCGGCTCGTTACCCGGCTTCACGATTTCAGCATCAGTTTGCATTGTGTGGGGGGATTGGCATCGCCGACATGGTTGTGTACGCGATCATGAAGTAGGCGGCAAGGATGATGAGGATGATGAGGGGGATGATGACGGCAATCGCAACGGCAAGGATCGCTTTACCGGTACTCATCTCCTGGAGTTCACGGATTCCGAGTATGCCAAGGACCAGCGACCAGAGCATGAAGATGAACCCGATGATGGGTATCCACCCGAGGAGGAGGCGGGGTGTGTGCCCGTAGATGATCGCTTTGAAGGTCTGCATGATCCCCTTGCGCCCGCCAAGAAGGTACACCCACAGGTGGAGCCATGCAGCAAAGAGCAGGGTTAACACAAATCCGGCAGCAAGTGCCATGAAAAATACTATGAACGGGACTGCAATGCCCCCCGGCATTCCGGCAAACCTTGGCAAAGATTCAATCCCCACAAGAGAGATAATGGCCAGGAAAAAACCATGAATCAGGAGAAGTGCGGCAAAATAGGTAAAGACCGTATTCGGTTCATCGGTGCGGGACTGCTGGAAAGTCTCGACGGGACTCAGGAGGAGTCCCTTTATCTTGGCAACAATGATGTCAATCATTATTCAATGGTTGTCATACGAGGAATATAAAAGGGCTTGTCCGGTGTGCTGTTGAACCTTATCGGACTGCCAATCAGGAATATCCGGAAGCCCCTGAATGCTGAGACTTAAAAAAGGCTGATTTTTTAAAGACGGGCAATGGCTGCAATGGCAGGGACAAAATTCTCCCGATATCCGTATTGCCCGACAGATTGTCCGGAAATCTCTCCGGGCGGGGTAATTCCTGATAGCGGAAACGTTCATCCCGTTTTAATTCACATACCCATTAAGAACATGACTCCTTTCCTCTTTGCCGTCACCCGCTCACGTCTCGCATTCATTTTCCCTCCTGGTCGGGAACAGATCTTTTCCGGAGGAATACTTCTTGTCCGGTGAAATGGACCTCAAGTTAGAGGCGCTTTCGAAGTATATCGTTACGAGCCCGTCGTGGGCCCGTTCTTTTATCCTCATCCTCATCCTCTCCGGCTGCGTTGAGATCATGGCAATACTGGGAAGCGGGAAATCCCTTACCCACCCCAGCATCTTTCCCATTACCGCGTATCTCCTCCCGGCGCTCGCTGCTCTTGCCCTGACTCCCCGCATTGCCCGCTGGTTCTCCGGAAAACTCGACTACGGCTGGTCCGGGCTCACCGCAGCTATAGGTCTTATCATCTCGCTGTTCATCTCGCTGTCGCCGGTCCTGCTGGTCAGCTCCACGTTTCCGCTCTTCTTTGCTGTCTCGCTTGCACTGGTCTTTACCTTCCGGATGCTCCTGCTTGCCGCAGTTGTCGATTACCGCCTCCGCCGGGTCGTGGTCCCGGCTCTCGTTCATTCCGGTTTTGCAGTCGCGGGAGCGGCACCATTCCTTGGCCTGGAATTTGTGCAGCTCTCAATCCTTCTCCACATCAGTTTTTCGATTGGCGTGTTTGTTTTCATCAACGTTATAGAACGCCCGATGAAGGCGAACTTCAAAGTCGGCCCTCTCGAACTGGCCAATGCGTTCCTCGCCCACCTATCCGAAGGAAGTCACAAGCTCGACGATTTTTTCCGGAGCATCGGCGAGAGTGTTGTCGTACCCCAGGTCTCCCTTGTAATGCAACGCGAGGGAAAGGAGGAGATCTTCTTAACGGTCCCCAATGTCCATCCCGGCCCTCTCGGAGAGATTGGCGGGAGCAACCTGCCGAAGATCCTCCACGGCATGCTCGGCAATGCCTCGATGGTCTTCCATGGCTCGGCCTCGCACGATTTCAACCCGGTCGATGAAGTCGAGGTGAGAAAAGTGGGTGACGCGGTCCTGCTTGCCCGCCCGATCTCGTACACCAATACGGGCTGCACAAAGTCGGCAAGATTCAGGTGCGGGTCGGTAAATGTGCTTGCCCAGGCATTTGGTGACACCGTCATAGTTATTGCCACCCGGTCGCCGCTTGTCACCGAGGATCTCGATTTCTCTGTCGGGTTTTCGATCATGAAATCGGGAGAGAAATATTTCCGCCACGCAGGTTTTGTCGATGCCCACAACTGCATGGATGCACTGGAGGACGGGGTCTACCCGGCAACGGAACTTGCCATGGAGTATATCGGCGCAGCAGAAGATGCGTTTGCTGCAACTGCAAAGGCAGAACAGGTCCGGTTCTCTGCCGGTTACGCTGCACGTACGCTCCCGTTCTCGCGGCAGGAGGGGTTCGGCGACCTCGGTGTTCAGGTCCTCGTTGTGGAGGCGGGCGGGCAGAAGACCGCGTACGTACTCTTTGACGGCAACAACATGCAGACCGGAGCCCGGGACGAGATCCGCAGGAGACTGCTCTCCTGCGTTGACGAGTGCGAGGTTATGACAACCGATACCCATGTTGTCAATACCGTCTCCGGCCGGAACCAGGTGGGGCTCAGGATCCCTGTGGATTCCTTTTTCCCGCTTGTCAAAGAAGCAGTCATGGAAGCTCTTGCCGATGCATCTCCAGCCCGCACTGCCGGTGCAACCGCATGGTGCCGGGGGATCGTGGTCTTTGGTTCGCAGCGTATTTCCCAGATTGCATCCACGGTCAACGGCATGATGGGGTTCATGCTCCCGGTCGCAATCATCATCCTGCTGGGCGCATTCCTGACAACCGCGATGGCGTATTACGTACTGGTGTATTAGGGGATCTAATGACTGGGCCGGTCGGACCGGCTGAACTCATACAATTTTTCCTGGTTTGCGGGGATATTACTGATGCTTTCTCTCTTCGCTGCCGCAAAAAAATTAGCCCGGATAACTTCTGAATATATCTCCTAGCAACAAATCAAAAAAAAAATTAATCGTACTTCCGGTAAAGTGCCGGGTTCTGTTTACGGATCCACCAGCGTCGGATAAGAAGTACGCACACGATGACGATGACGAACACCGCAGTCCACGCCACGATGGTGACGAGCGGGATCTCCCCGGAGGGGAAGAAGATTTCCGCTACCGGTGAACGGGATGGTGGCACGGGTGTCGGAACCGCAGTAATAGCGGGAGCCGGGAGGGTGGTCGCGGGTCCGGCATTAACGGCAGTCGCCGGCCCTGCCCCGGGAGTTGCCGCCGCATCCCCCGGACCCGGGGTTATTCCCGGCCGGGTTACATTCCCCGCACCGGCACCCCCGGACGGCGCCTTCACGGTGATGGCAAAGTAGGAGAAGCCCGGCGTTGTCGCCACGTACTGGTTCCGGTCTGCCAATGACTGGTCCAGCCGTGTCGGCAGCTCGACCCACTGGTTGCCGGTGTACCGCATCATCACAATCTGGTCGGGTAAAACAGCGTGCGTGTCGAGCCATGACCTGCTCACGCTGAACGCGATATCCGTGTGGTCAATCGCATCCGGGTTGACCCAGTTCAACGTTATGAGTTCGTAACCGGCCACAGCACGGTCAGTCAACTGGAAAGCGCTAGCCGGATTTGCCGGCTGGACAAGACACTGGGTCTGCCCGATCTCCCGTGATGGTGTGATTGTGATGGATGCAATCGACGCCGGCGCCGATGGTGATGCCGGACTGAATGCAAAGACTGCAACTGCACCGGCATGCGCACCCGGGAGGATCACGGATTGCGGGGCAGTCGAAGTGCCGCTGTTGAAGTTATCGTCCAGGATCGGAGCAGGATCCGGCCGGGTCATGGTCACTATAAAGGAAGTCCCAGTCTGCGTTACCGGTGTACCGGAAGCATCGACTCCCTCAAGGCTGACCGTGTAGGTGCCGGGTGATGGCAGCTCCGCGACTTCGATCCCGAACTCCCAGAACGAGTTGAACCGCGTCTGGCTGCCGGCCGTGTAGAGCCGGGACAGGTTCACATCATGGAAGCCCGTGCGGACCAGCGTCCCGGCAGCATCGGTGATCGTGCAGTTGATCCGGGTGATACGGTTGTTGATCGTATACCGGTACGGGGTTGCAGTGGCCGTGACTGCTGAGGCAATTGGTTTGGTGACTCCGTATATGACAAACTCCTTGCCCTGCGGGACGGTTACGCCCCCGCCGGGATTCAGGTTCAGCGTTTTTGGGGTTGTGGCATCGTTGGGATCGTACAGGTTCTCTGCGCTCGTGCCCCCGGGCGAAACGATCTCGGCCCGGTACAGGACCAGCCGCTTGTTTGTTGCAAACGGGGTCACTGTCCCGTCCAGGGTTCTCACACCGGAAGAGATATCATTGTACGTAATCTGCGGCTCGCCAATGTTATGGTAGAGGAACGTTGTATTGGGACTTTCTGCCAGATCGAATTTCAGGATTGCCGCAAGCTCGACGCCGTACGTTGCGCTGCCGGAGTTCAGGTTATAGATGAACATGGAATTATTCGCAACGGCCGGGACATCAGTAAGGGTCCCCGTACGATCATTGACCACCTCGATCCCGTTGTTCGGTGTCCAGCGCTTGGGCGCTTCCCACCAGATATTGCTGTTGTCAGGGTCAGTGAAATACCCGGGGAACCAGTCGAAGTAGATGCGGCGGTTGTGGACAATCGAGTACTGGGTGAGTGCGGCCTTGTTTGAATCCGGGCGGAAGGTCCCGAGAATAGCGCTGGTCCGGTTCAGCGAGATCGTCTTATTTACAATCTTTCCCGAAAATGCCCCGGAAAGCCCGGTGACTTCTATCGTATAATTTCCCATTGTGAGGTCGGTGAGCGGGGCACCGGTACTGTCCGTGTAATTCGTGTCGAAACCTTTGGTAACGCCCCCGAGTATCATCCCGAGATAGTACCGCTGGGTCACGACCACCTTATTACCCGGGTTGAGAATCCCGCCCGGCAATTCCATGAGATCGGGTACCATGGCGCTGTTTTTCCGGGTGCAGGAACCAGTCACGGTGCAGTACGTCTGGTTCAGGACACTCTCATTGGTGATCAGGGTGACTGGGTCGACCCGGCTCTGGATGACCCGGACCGGCGTTCCGGCAACGGTATCGCCCGGGTAGAGTTCTATCCGGATGTCGCCCGGGTTTGTTACGGTACCGGTAAATATTCCGTACACGTAAAAGTCGCGTTCCTCGGCAAGGAGCGTTTCATTCGCGCTCGGCTGGGTGATGACAAGGTCCTGGACCGCACTGACTGCCGGCAGTGACAGCAACAGTGCTGCCAGAAGGAAAAAATGTGCGGCCCTAGTCATTCTTGAACTTTTCCACTGGTGGCTATTAACCGTTATTATTTTATCCTGGTTGTCCGGGATACTCAAATCCCGTTGTCTGATCGATTGCTCACAATGATCCTGGTGGTTTTTTTTTTAAAAACGGTAAAAAACGCCGGAACTCCCCCAAGGGCACCCGGTTCGAGATCCCGGCGCCGAACGGGGGTACCGCTTCTCTTTATCGTAAGAGGAAAAGGCTGTTGGAGAGTTGTGGTAAAATTGGCTCGGGTACAAAGGAGCTGGCTATTTTGTGGATGGGCAACAAAAATTATGGAACAAGGAAGTCTTTTTGATCATGGCAGGACCCGAACATCCTTTCCCGGTTGCGGATACAGCGGCACTCGTCATGCTCTGGGCGAGCGGTTACTACGAGACCATGCCCCTGATCCGTACCTATCTTGAGAAGCTCGACCTGTCCCGAGGCCGGCAGCTGCTGGAGCACTATAACACTATATGCCCGTGGTACCCGGAAGTGATCATCAACCGGAAGCATTTCATCAAAAACACGGTTGATGAACTGATCAAAAAAGATGAGAACCGGACTGTCATCGTCAACCTGGGTGCCGGGTTCTCTCCGCTGGCTCTGGAGCTGTCGCCGCGACTGTGCGACCGTGTCCGCTTCATCGAGATCGACCGGAATAATATGAGCCATAAGCACCGGCTGTATTCCCGGCTGGTCCCGGACCAGTGCAGGTTCATTTCCTCCATCGAATCTGATATTGCCGATACTGCCAGCCTGTCGGGAGCACTCAAAAATGCGATAAGTGAGCCTTCCTGCACGAGACTTATCGTGGTTATGGAAGGGCTCACCTATTATATCGAAAGATCCGCAATGGAGCGTGTGATCAATACGCTGTCTGGTCTTTTTCCGGACCTGAATATTATTTTCGAACACCTCAAGCCGTGCAGACAGATCCGCAAAGATCGGCGGTTCATTCCCTACCGGATCTTCTCCCATGTCCGTGACTATACTTCTCTCGACCGGATGACAACTTATTCTGAAGATGAGATCCGGGTGCTGCTCGGTCCGGATTTTTCCTGTAATTATTTCAATATGGACTCAATGGAAAAGAGAAGGACCGGGTCCCGAGGGTATTTCCCGGCTCCCGATGCCGGCTGGCTCTCGTGTGCCGTTGCGGTACGCAGGCCGGCTACGGGATAGCCGGGTGCTATTTTAAAAAAATTTCCGGAGGATACGTCCGGTCTCGGGTTTTATCCCCGTGTAATTGCAGTCTACCCGGGACTACGGGAGACCTGCTCTCCGCTCAATTCACTTCTCCGTCGGAGACCTCCTCCACGGGCAGGAGTCCTGGCCCCCAAATTGACATGAATTCATGGAAAAACGACACTATTGTTTTCTGAAAATCGCATATAGAGTCCCGTTTGGCTGGATTCCAGGGTTATCGGGCTCTAAAAAAACCGCTAATAGCATCAATTGGATGGCCGATCGTTTTCCGGATTGAGTGTGGTGGGTTAAAAGTGAAAAGAAGGGCTGTTTTGGGGTTGGGAACTGAAAAGTCTCCTTCAGACCACGGTGTGAAATTGTGAGGGTACAGAATTACAGGACCTTGAGAGACCGGTACTTTCCAAAACTTCTTTTTCCGTCGGAGACTATCTTCTCATGATGCAGTTCCGGTTACGATTTTGACAGAAATTCGGGAAATTTCTTACCTTTATTTTCTCAAAATCCTTTAATTACGCCCCGATTGGCCGAATTTTGTGGATTTCGGGCTCTAAAAATATCCGCTAATAGCACCTTTTGGATGGCCGTTTGCGTGCCGGATGGACTGGAGTTGGGGTAAAATGAAAAAAAGGCCTGTTTTGAGGCTTGGAGCAAATATGTTTCACATCGGTTAACGGCGTGAAATTGGCCCGGGATGGGGCACTTCCGAGCCTCATGGAGCATACTTTCCCCCTCAACCCATCCGGGTTCAAATTCGCCCCGGATTGTCCCATTTACCCATACCCGACCGGCCTGGGGAAACGGGGGGATTTGCAGCGAAAAAAACCGGCCTGTTTTGTGCAGTTTGGATTGAGGATATCAGGTTTCCCTGGTGTGCAGAGCATAGGATGCTAAAAAGGCAAAAAAACTCCAGTTTTCCGGGAATCTGAAAAATAATTCTTTGAAGACCCGCCGAAATTTTATGGAACGAGTTCCGTAGTTCCGGATTCTTTTCCATCGCAAAAACAATCGCAATCAGAATTTTTTTAAAAAGGTACGAAATACGGTGTATCTTGAAATTTTCTGGCCCCGGTTGGATTTTTTCCGGATGAAAGACCGCTCAATTTTTTTATCTGGCTCCTGTTGAAAATTTTCTGACAAGGTGCAATTGACCGGCACGCGATTCCTCCGCAGACCCATGAAGCTGAGGGGGATTTTTCCTGGCATGCTGGGATTGACCGACCGCAAACTTTCAAACAGGGCCCGGGGGTCGATGAATTTTTTTAGAAACCCCGGATAACTCCACGCTCATTCCCAGCTCCCGTCGGTCCATGCCTTGAGAATATCAAAGTCCCGCTTCATCGTTGCCCTGCTCAGTGCCTGCGCCCGGGTCAGCATCCTTTCCTGGACGAAATCATATTCGCAAATAATCCGGGAATTCCGGAGCAGGGTTGCCCGGATGGGGTGGTGCCGGTAGA
>Ga0310040_1001265_pt1 | contig 18890 bp, 19 predicted proteins | sample EPASupsiteHSE623_FD_200237 | JGI IMG/M metagenome (GOLD analysis project Ga0310040, IMG submission 200237) | Bioremediated contaminated groundwater from EPA Superfund site, New Mexico - Sample HSE6-23 (v2) (version 2) | ecosystem: Environmental > Aquatic > Deep subsurface > Groundwater >... | reverse complement strand
AAGGATCTCACCGTGCCCTTCTATGGCGCCAACAGGCCCAACGCCAAGGTCTCGCAAGGGCTGCGGGACTCGTTCTGGCTGCAAGGGATGCAGGCCGGCTTCAAAGGCGTCATCGATTGCATCAAGGCCTTTTCCGAAACGGATTTCACGGAAGATCTCAAAAAATTCGACGTCCCGACGCTCATCATGCACGGCGACGACGACCAAATCGTGCCGATCGGCGCCTCGGCCATGCTCTCAACCAAGATCATCAAAGGGGCCACGCTGAAAGTCTATCCCGGCTTGCCGCACGGCATGTGCTCTACCCATAAGGATCAAATCAATGCCGATCTGCTCGCATTCCTTCAGGATTGACGACGTTTGCCGTTCTCACACCATGAGAACCAGCCCACAATTCAACTACCATTCGAGTGCCACTCGGGACGCCCGCCGTATGTTGTCCCGTTATGCTTCAACTTGACAAACTCTCGCCTCCAGCTTAGAACTTAGACAGACTGGACAAAATATGGCAGTCGATCATGAGCCCCGCAGGGCAATTGCAAAAAGCAAAAACAAGTTCAGCAATTTGGTCGAACGCGCACAGCAGGAAGAACCCCAGATAGTCACAACGCATGGGAAATGGGCCGTTGTCGTTTTGTCGGTGGATGATTACAAAAAGATCACCAAACCGAAGGAAAATAGGGTCTCGCTTCTCGATCCATGGAAATAATAACGATACGGAACCATCCTCGAGCCATGCATCGTTCTAAAACCTGGCTCATCCTGGCTCTCGCCTTTCTTGCCATAATCGCTGGCTGCAATTCCCGCGAAGTGGTGGTGAGCCTGACCCGCGACGAGATCCAGGCCCGCGTAGCGCCCCGGTTTCCCATCACCAAAAACTGGCTGGTCCTGAATGTCGCTCTCAGTGAGCCGGAGATTTTTCTCTCCGAGGGCGCCAATCAGATCGGGATCAATACGCTGGTGGAGCTGAATATCCCCCTGCTAAAACCGATCACCGGATATCTGGGGCTTGCGGCGGTGCCGCGTTACGATGCGGAAGCCAAAGCGTTGTATCTCGATCAGGCCACGGTGGAACGGTTGGACCTGCCCGGGCTCATGCCCGAGCTGCAGGACAAGGCCCGAAACGCCATCGAATCCATCGCCCGGCAGGAACTCGCCAAACGCCCGATCTACGAACTCAAGGGCAGAAATCTCAAGGAAATCACCGCCGCCTATGCCCTGCGCGAGGTGCGGGTGCGAGACGGGAAACTGCAGGCGACTTTTGTTCTGCCGATGTAGCCCTAGACAGCGCCCGCCCTCCCAAGAAACAGCCGAAGGCCTTTTCCCCTTGCGGCTCAGGGGAAACATCTCTATTATAAGAGCATGATTTCCTACCTTCATCCTTGGCTCACACAGGAGTAACGAAAGTGACCCCTTCCGAATTTTTCTCCCTGCTCAGCGCCCTAAGCCTTTTTGCCATTGCCATCACCTTGGTTCCGACCTTTTTGCAGTTCCGGCGAACCTTGCAGAAGCTGGAAGTTTGCATTGAGAGCGTAAACAAGCATGTGGACCCGCTGTGCCAGTCCCTGACCGAGGCGGCCAACGAGATCCAGCTCCTCTCCATTTCCCTAAGCGACAAGCTGGAGAAGACCGATGCGGTCATCTACACCGCCCAGAAATCGGCGGATGCCCTGCTCACCACCACCACCCTGTTCAAGGAATCGGTGCGTCCGGTTATCACCACCCTGGGCAGTGTCAGCGCCGGAGTCATGGCCTTCTCGCATTTCCTCAACCGATCATGGACAACACCCAAAAAAGGAGAATGATATGAGCAGAGACAATTGTGACAATTCCAGCACCGCAGTATTGGCCTTCCTGGCAGGCACCGTTGTCGGCGCGGCCATTGCCCTGCTGACCGCCCCGAAAACCGGCCAGGAAACCAGGGAAATGCTGGCCGATTATGGGGCCGAGCTGAAGGACCGGGCCAAGACCCTGCCCGATGATTTTCAGGAGTACAAGGAAACCGCGATCGAGCGGAGCAAGGAGATGATCGCCAAGGGCAAGGAACTGATCAGCAGGGGCACGGACCTTGCCGCACAGGGAAAGGACTTTCTCGACGAAAAGAAAAGAACCCTCAGCGAAGCCATCGAGGCGGGGAAGATCGCCATGCAGGAAGAGCGGGAAGCCCTGGCCCACAAGCTGGAAGACAAAGATTAACTTTAATCCCAGGCTTTTCCTCTTGGGTTTTTCCTCCCCTCCCTTGACGGGAGGGGATTGAGGGGTGGGTGACGTTGCGGACTGAGTCCGCACTGGCAAGTTCCCCCACCCCCTAGCCCCCTCCCGCAAGGGGAGGGGGAACTTACAATAAAAAAGCGAAGGCCTCAAACCAAAGAGACCGCCGCTTTTTTTGTTATCTCAAACCACACCCCTCACCGCTTGTTTTTCCGTACCTCTCCTGCCCTCCCGCCCCAATTCAGTTTGTTGCGCAGGATTTCAAAATAATCCTTCTGGGGCGAGCAGATGAGGTGCAGGGGCCTTTCCGAGGCCACCACCTCCAGGGTTTCACTGGCCGACATTTCCCAGGCGGGCTGGCCATCGACAATAACCTTCGCCTTATTGACCTGCTCGGCAAGTTTGGTGGTGAGGCAGACCGCTGCGGGGAGAAGCACCGGCCGGCTCTCCAGCATGAACGGGCAGATCGGCGTGACCAGGATGGACTGCAAGGCCGGATTGACGATGGGCCCCCCGGCGGAAAGGTTGTAGGCCGTGGAGCCGGTGGGGGTGGAAAAGATCAACCCATCCGCCCGGTAGGTTGTGATGTACTTCTGGTCGGCCCAGGTGCTCAACTGAAGCAACTGATCAACGCTGCCCTTGCTGATCACCACATCGTTAAGGGCATAGCGCCAAGCCACCGCCTCGCCGCCGCGATGAATCCTGGCCTTGAGCATCAGCCTTTCCTCAATAACCATCTCCCCGGCGAGAATCCCTTCCAGAACCTCATACCGCTCGCTGACCGCCACCTCGGTCAGAAACCCGAGATCGCCGAGATTCACCCCGACCACCGGCACCCGCAGCCGGCTCGCCTGGTCCGCGACATGGAGCAGGGTGCCGTCCCCGCCCAGGATGATAAGCAGGTCCATATCGTCGGCAAGGGTATCCACCTCGGCGCCAATACCCCGTTCCCCCAGCCAGGAAAGCAGTTCCCTGCTCATCGCCAGGGCGGCGGGCGAATCCTTTCGACAGATGATCCCAACCTTGCGAATATTCATTGCTTACCCAATCTACTTCGACGCCGTTACGAATCAGCACCTCTGCACTGTTCCCTTCCGGCGTCTCATGCCGTTCTTCCATCCAGACGGCACGGTTATTTTTGTGGTAACTCCTTGCCGAAGCCCGAGACCACAAGCCTCCCAAGTTCACTGGAACGGTTGGTGGCCGCCTCCACCGCGTTGGTGACCAGCGCCCTGAAGGCCCCCTTTTCAAGCTCATGCAAGCCGGCAATGGTTGTGCCGCCCGGGGAAGTCACCATGGCCCGCAACTCGGCGGGATGCCTGGTCCCATCCAAAGCCAGCAATACCGAGCCGAGCACGGTTTGCAGGGCAAGGGTCTGCGCCACGGGACGGGCCAGTCCGACCTTGACCCCTGCGTCGATCAGGGCCTCGATAAAGGTAAAGACATAGGCCGGGCCGCTGCCGCTCAAACCGGTAACCGCATCCAGATAGGACTCGTCCAGCACAAAACTGACCCCGACCGCATCGAAGATGCTGGTGGCCACGGCCAGATCTTCGGGATTCACGCCCTGACCGGGGCTTAAGGCGGAAGCGCCCTTGAGCACGATGGCCGGGGTATTGGGCATCACCCGGATAACCCGGCAGCCGCGCCCGGAAACCGCGCCTTCCAGCACGGACAGCGGAACCCCCGCGGCAATGGAAATAAGCAGGTGGGTCGCGTTTATTGCTTCGCGGGACTCGCAAAGAACTGCGCCGATCACCTGCGGTTTTACCGCCAAAACCACCACCTTGCATTCCGCCCAGACAGCCGTGGCCTCTGAAACCGCGGTAACATTATAGTCCTTCTGCAGCAACGCACGCCGGGCACTGCTGGGGTCCGCGACCAGAATCTGGTCGGCCTTGACAAGCCCGGCCCCTGTAATGCCCTTGATCAGGGCTTCGGCCATCAGCCCCCCACCGACAAAGCCAAGCTTTCCGGAAAAACCCATATCCTGCTCCTCTTGGTTGATCAGGCCGGGCTGAACATCCCCGGCCATATTGAATCAATAATAATACTGCTGCATGGTACCAATTTCCCACGCCATTGCAAGGATGATTCGCGGCAAGCGGCATCCGCGGCCCTGGGCGCAGACGATCCTTGCCGGACGATGGGCGTAAAAAAACCCGCAGAGTTTTGCAACATCCGCGGGTCGTTCCTCTCGGGAGAGGCTACTCGTGTTCAGGCGAAGCAGTGTTGCCCGGCAAGGGCGATGCTGGGCGGCATCAGATAGGAAAGCAATTTGTCGCCAGCCTCCTTGGTGGTCAAGACAACCTTTTCAAGCACCCGGCTCTCCCCTTCTCCCCGATAGGCGATCAGGTCCCACCGCTCGGGCTGGGCGGCAAGCTGCTTCATCAGGGAGAAATGGTGGCCATGCCCGGATTTCCTGGTCACGACATGACCCAGCAGGGGGAAGCCCAGCAGGGCCAGATCGCCGATCACGTCCAGGGTCTTGTGCCGGGCGAACTCGTCGGCAAAACGCAGCCCCTCGGCATTGACTATGCCGTCATCATCGATTACCACGGCATTTTCCAGGGAGCCGCCCAGGGCAAGACCGCTCTGGCGGAGCTTCTCAACCTGGTCCAGGAAACCGAAGGTTCTGGCCCCGGCAACCTCCTTGGCGAATTTTTGCGGGTTGAGATCACTGGAAAAGGTCTGCTTTTTGATCAGGTGATGGTTGAACTCTATCTCGCAGGTGACCTTGAACCCGTCATAGGGCAGGATCTTCACATAGGAATCGCCCTCGACATAGGAGATCTCCTTGTTCACCTTGAGCATCCATTTGCAGGCGTCCTGCCGACGGCGGCCCACCCGTTTCAGCACATGGACAAAAGGACCGGCGCTGCCGTCCATGATCGGCACCTCAGGGCCGTCCAGCTCGATCACCGCATTATCGATGCCCATGCCGAAAAGCGCGGCCAGCAGATGCTCGGTGGTGGAGATCATCGCCTCATCCTCGGTGGCGATGGTGGTGGCAAGACGGGTGTCGATAATCCGGTCCATGAAGGCAGGGGTTGGCGCGGCCTGCGGCAGATCACTGCGGAGAAAGCGAATCCCGCTGTTTTTCTCGCCGGGCAGAATGGAAAGAGTGGCAACCTTGCCGGAATGGAGGCCGATACCCGCGAAGCTTACCGGCCTTTTGATGGTGTGCTGTAAAGAATCCATATATTAAACACTCTCTTGTCGTCTGTGTGTATTTTGCAACGTTCAATAAACCATATTGGAATAATGCAAAAAACAGACCAGCGCGAGCCCTGCCGGAAAATAAACAAATAAATGCTTTGTTTTCAATATGTTAAAAAAACAATGCGAAAACCATGCGTGCCACTGGCCCACCTGACTGTTGCAAAAAAACCACACCCGAAACCGCCCGCTTTCCTTGGGAACGGTTTTTTTGCCGCTACAGAGCGTGGCGGGAGAGGTGATCCGCCAGGAACAGATCGAATTCCTGGCCCATGCGAAGCTCGATGGTCAAGGCCAGGATGGGAAACGAACCGAAAAATGGCCGGAGTTTGACAAAATCCTTTTCCGTGGTGATAAGCGCCCGGGCCCCGCTTGCCCGGGCTGCGGCGACAAGAGCGGCGACATCCTGCGCTGTATAGTCGTGATGATCCCTGAACTCCGTGGAGCCGGTCACGGAAAAACCCTCCTGTCGCAAGGTCTGGCGGAAGGAATCCGGGTTTGCGATTCCGGCAAAGGAAAACACCTCCATGCTCTTGGCCTCGGCCAGGGTGCAGGCCTTATCCTGGCTGCTGTGCCAGATCCCGGCAGGCAGATACTCCCCGGAAAACACAGGCTTTGCCGGAAAAGACCCCTGCAGCCGGCGTTGAAAATCCTCGGCCACAGAACGATTGCTGCTGTCTACCCCGGTAATGACAAAGGCATGGGCCCGGTTCAGGGCGGAGAGCGGTTCCCGCAATTCACCGCCGGGAAAAACCCGGCCATTGCCGAGGAGCGTCCTGGCGCTGAACAAAACCAGATCAAGATCACGCCGTAGGGCGAGGTGCTGAAAGCCATCGTCCATGACAACGAGGTTCGCCCCGAAGGCCTCGACTGCATGCCGTGCAACCCGCGCTCGCTGGGAGCCGGTCAGGACCGGCACTCCGGGCAGCGCCTCGGCCAGCATGAACGGCTCATCCCCGGCCATCTCAGGCGGAAGCAGCGTTTTCGTCCTATCGGCAACGATATTGACCCGACCTGCGGCCTTGCCGCCATAGCCGCGGCTGACAATGGCCGGCCGCACCCCCCTGTCCATGAGCAAGCGGGTTACATAACGCACCATGGGTGTTTTCCCGGTGCCTCCCAGGGTGAGATTGCCGATGCTGATGACCGGAACCGGCAGCCGTTGGGATTTCAAGAAGATGTCGTTCCGGTAGAGATAGGCGCGCACCAGCATGACCAGGCTGTATGCCGGCGAAAAAATGCGGCCGACCAGAAAAAGCACGGCAAGCAGCGGTCTCATCCTTTCCCCTCCCGCGCCACGATATCGCTAATCAGGGCGATGTGCGCCTCGGTGACCCCGCGCCGTGACGCGACCAGCTCCTGCGCCTGGCGCCCTGCCCGCTCCCGCTCGGCAGGATCGTCCAGCAGGAGGGCAAGGCCGGCGCGGAGTTCTCCTCCATCGCGGACAAGCCTGGCCCCGCCAACTGCGAGAAGATCACGGCTGATCTCGGCAAAATCCTCCATGCACGGCCCGAACAGGACCGGCTTGCCATGCACCGCGGGTTCCAAGGGGTTATGACCCCGCTGGGGCACCAGACTGCCACCGATAAAAGCCACATCGCACAGGGCGTACACCGATGACAGCTCTCCCAGGGTATCGAGGATCAGCACCGCCCCCTCCCCAGCTTCGCCGAGCGAGCGGCGGCAGGCGGCAAAACCGTGCCGGGCCGCCATGGCGGCAAGTTCTGCGCCCCGCTCCACATTCCGCGGGGCCAGCACCAGAAACAGATGGACGCCGGACCGGAGAAGTTCTTGAAAAACCGTGAAAACAATCTCTTCCTCTCCTGTGTGGGTGCTGCCCGCCACCCAGACCAGAGCATGCTCCGGAATGCGCAAGGCAGCCCGGTCAAGCCCGGCGGTGACACCGCCCCCAGACAGGGCCGCATCGTATTTCAGGTTGCCCGGCACAGCCAGTCTGGCCGGGTCAACCCCGAGCTGCCGCAGGGCCATGGCATCCTGCTCCGTCTGCATGGCAAGGACGCGGAAGGAATTGAAGAGCGGCCGGAAGAACCAGCGGAACCTGCGATATCGGGCCAGGGAGCTTTCCGAGACCCGGCCATTGACCAGAAGAGACGGGATGCCCCGCCGATTGAGCTCCCGCAGAAAATTCGGCCAGAAATCGGTCTCCACCAGAACAAAAAGATCGGGCCTTACCCAGGAAAGCAACCGCCTTACGCTCATGAGCAGATCAAAGGGAAAGGGAGCGAAACAATCAACATGCTCATGGAGTGTGCTGCGGGCAAAAGACTCACCGGCCCGGGTGGCCGAGGAAAAGATAATGATTCCGTGTGGATACTTGCGCCGCAGTTCCTGCACCAGATTCCGGGCGGAAGCCACCTCGCCCACGGACAGGGCATGCACCCAGATGCGGGGGCGGTACGAACCGTCAGCGCCGGGGCTTTCCCCAAGGCCGAAGCCCAACCGCTTGCCGGAACGGCGGCGATACTTGGGGGTCAGTATAACTTTGACGAAAAGAAGCGGAGCGAATACAATCACCCCCACCGTCATGAACAGATTGTAAAAAAAAGCCGATACCATATCCATTATGAACCTGATCCTACTCCATCCGCGGGAACTGACCGGTCAGCATGTCACCCTGACCGGACGCCGCGCCGAACACATCCGTAAAATCCTCCGCGCCACGGCCGGAGACACTCTCCGGGTCGGCATGCTGGGCGGGTTGCTCGGCACCGGCTGCATCCGGGAGATGGCAGGCAACACCGTTGTCCTTGAGGTGCACCTCGCCACCGAACCTCCCCCTTTGCCGCCCACCGACCTGATCCTGGCCGTGCCCCGCCCCATCATGCTGAAACGGGTCTTGGCCCAGGCGGTCTCCATGGGGATCAGCCGAATATTCCTGGTCAACGCCAACCGGGTTGAAAAAAGTTTTTTCAGCTCCACCCTCATCCAGAGCAACGACTTTACCGAACCGCTCTGCCTTGGCCTTGAGCAGGCCATTGACACCAGGCTGCCGGAGATCTCCGTCCATCCCCGCTTCCGGCCATTCGTGGAAGACTTGCTCCCCGAGCTGCTCCGCGATTGCCCCATCCGGCTTCTCGCCCATCCGGAAGGCGACCGGACCATGGCCCAGGCAGCCCGCGGGCTGTCGGCGCAGCGGGCGGTCCTGGCCATCGGCCCGGAGGGGGGCTGGGTTGACTTTGAGGTGCACCGCTTCAAGGAGCAAGGCTTCATGCCCTTCAGCCTCGGCGCCCGCATCCTCCGGGTCGATACCGCTGTTCCGGCCCTGCTGGGACAGCTCAGCCTCCTGCGCCGGCTTGATTAACGCCGAAGAGCCATCATCCTTGCCGGCCAAACCGGTGCCGAACCCGTTCCACCAGCATGGTCAGCTCCTTGAACCCCAAGGCATAGAGCGTCACCCCATAAACCGCTCCTCCGGTGGCAATGGCCATTGCCAGAACGGCCAGGCTGGCCGCGAAACCGCCCAGGTCAAAAGGAGCCAGAAGACGATGTAACCCGATCAACCAGAGGGCCATGCCCAGAGACGCGGCCAGCACCTTGCCCAGCCCGGCAAACAGATAGCGAAGGGAATACCCGCCGAGCTTCCGGTACAAGACCGTGCTCAGGAAAAGAAAATTCAGGATCATGGCGCAGGAGATGGAAAGGGCAAGGGCCTTGTGCTGCAAAAAACCGATGGTGAGCCAGACCAGAAGCACGTTGACCGCCATGGTCAAAAAGCTCCCCACCACGGGATAACGGGCCTTATCCAGGGCATAAAACACCGGCACCATGATCTTGACCGAGGAATAGGCAAAAAGCCCCACGGCATAACAGGCCAAGGCCTCGGCGGTTCTTGTGGTGGCCAGGCTGTCAAAGCTGCCGTGCTGGAAGATCACCCGAGTGATGGGCTCGCCCAGCAGAATCAGCCCCACCGAAGCGGGAATGGTCAGGGAAAAGGCCAGGGTCAGCGAGGAAGCGTAGGTTTTCCGCAGGTTGTCCATATCCTTGAGCGCGGCATACCGGGCAATCACCGGCAGGGTCGCAGTGGAGAGCGCCACCCCGAAAAGGCCCACCGGCAGCCAGAACAGGCGGAAGGCGTAGCTGAGCCAGGAAAGGCTTCCCTCGGCCAGGGAAGAGGCGAAATAAGTATTGAGCAGCACGTTGATCTGCAAGGGCGCAAGGCCGATCACCGCCGGAGCCATGAGTTTCAAGATCCGACGCAGGCCGGGATGGCGGAGGTCAAGCCGCGGCATAAAGACAAACCCGGCTTTAAACAAGGCCGGCAATTGGCAGCCGAATTGAAGCAGACCGCCGATCAGGGTGCCGATGGCCATGCCCACGATGGCCGGCTGACCGAACCGGGGCATGAGCAGGGCAAAGCCAACACCGCCGACGATGGAACCGAGGTTGAAAAAGCCCGAGGCCAGGGCCGGGATGAAAAAACGCCCCCTGGTGTTTAAAATCCCCATCAGCACGGAGGAGAGGGAGATAAAAAAGAGAAAAGGGAACATGATCATCGAAAGAAGCGTGGTGAGTTCGACCTTTCCGGGTATGGCCTCAAACTCGGCCTCGACCATGAAACCGACGATCTGCTCCGCGAAGAACACCCCCAACAGGGTGAGGCAACTGAGCAGAATTCCGATAAAAACCAGGACATTGCCCGCCAAGGCCCAGGTCGCCTTTTCTCCCTTGTTGGTTTCATAATCGGAAAAGACCGCGACAAAAGCGGCGCTCAAGGCGCCTTCGCCAAAGAGGTCGCGGAGGAGATTGGGGATACGGAAGGCCACCACAAATGCGTCAAAGGCAAAGCCCGCCCCGAAAAACACCGCAAAAACCTGCTCCCGGACCAGCCCCAGGATACGGCTGCACATAACCGCCACCCCGACAGTGCCGGCGGACCTGGCTATTTTCCCTGTATCCTGTGCGGGTTTTTCCATGAAAAGCAACCGAAGAAATATGGATATCCTGACAACAAACACTCCCTCTCGACACATGAGAGGATTGATGCGGCTCTCATTGCACCGACCAAAATAGCAGGTTGCCGGACAGAAGACAACAGACATTCCAATTAGCTGCTTGACTTCATTGGATTTTTCTTACTAAGATACAGACCGACAGCATCTGACTGAAGGAGACTGCGCATGACATCATACACCGGCGGCATACTGACCATCAGCGACAAGGGTTCGCGCGGGGAACGGGAAGACACCAGCGGCCCGCAACTACGGAAAATGCTCGACGAACAGGGATATTCCGTGGTGGCCTATGCCGTGGTGCCGGACGAAGTCGCCATCATCGAAGAAACCCTCCGGGCCTGGGCGGATGAAAAAAAAATAGACCTGATCCTGAGCACCGGCGGCACCGGCGTTTCCCCCAGCGACTTGACCCCCGAGGCTACCCGGGCGGTCCTTGACCGGGAAATCCCTGGCATCGGCGAGGCCATGCGCCTGGCCAGCCTGCAAAAAACCCCCAATGCCATCCTCTCCCGGGGAATCGCCGGCATCAGAAAACAGAGCCTGATCATCAACCTGCCTGGCAGCAAAAAGGCGGCCAGGGAAAATCTGGAGGCGGTGCTCCCCGCGTTGCAGCATGCCATTTACAAGATCAAGGGCGGGACCAAAGACTGCGGAAGCTGAAGCCACAACCAAAAAAGGCCCACGGGGGAACCCCGCGAGCCTTAACCAGAACAGCAGAACGTCATTCAATCAGCCGCAATCCACCTCAACAGCCATGGTATCTTTTTTCTTCATGGCGTCAATCTCCCCGATCAGATAGGGGGTTTCCCCCAGGGCGATCAGTTGCTGCATGCAGTCATCCACCTGTTTTCCATCAACCACCGCCACCATGCCGATTCCGCAGTTAAAGGTGCGACACATCTCATGGGCGGAGATATTCCCATTTTTCTGCAGAAAATCAAAAACCGGAAGGACCTGCCAGCCCTTCTTGTTGATCACCGCCTTGCAGCCATTGGGCAAAACCCGCGGAATATTGTCAATAATGCCGCCGCCGGTTATATGCACCAACCCTTTCACCTTGAAGTTCTTCACCAGATTCAGCAGGGTCTCGCTGTAGATCCTGGTCGGCCGCAGCAATTCCTCGCCGAGGGTGCAGCCGAATTCATCGATCCGATCATTGACGCTGAGCCCCATTTCCTCGAAGCAGATCTTGCGCACCAGGGAAAAACCGTTGCTGTGCACCCCGCTTGAGGCAAGGCCGATCAATTTGTCGCCGACGCTGATTTCGGAGCCGTCAATCAGCCTGTCTCGCTCGCAGATTCCGACCACGAACCCGGCAATGTCATAATCGCCAGCCTGGTAGAGGCCGGGCATCTCGGCCGTTTCTCCGCCGATCAAGGAGCATTTGGAAATCTCGCACCCCTTGGCGATGCCCTTGACCACATCGGTGGCAACCCCGAGGTCGAGCCCGCCGGTGGCGAAATAATCCAAAAAGAACAGGGGATGCGCGCCGCAGACGATGATATCGTTCACGCACATGGCCACCAGGTCGATGCCGATGGTGTCATGCTTGTTGCACATCTCGGCGATCTTCAGCTTGGTGCCGACCCCATCGGTTGACGACACCAGGACCGGATCCTGGAATTTGCCGCCGCCCAGGGCGAAGAGGCCACCGAACCCGCCGATGCCGGTAAGCACGCCGGGACGAAAGGTAGAGGCGACAATCGGCTTGATGGCATCGACAAAGGCGTTGCCCTTGTCGATATCAACGCCGGATTCCGCGTAACGAGAGATTTCTTTCTTAGCCATAATCGTCTTCGGTAACTCCAAATTCTCAATCTTATAAAAAAAAGAAGCAGCGGACAAAAAATCCGTGCTGTACGTTCGTAACTTGACCCCAAAGGGGATACCGGCCTGTAGCGCAGCGGCCCTGATTCCTTATTTTTTCACGAGACCATCTTTAATTGCCAGCCCCATAAAAGTCAATCAGTTTTCCTGTAATCCGCCGGAACACAAGGGTTGCGAAACAACCGGACACAAGCACATCTCACCCATATCACCCTTGCCCTGATTGAAAGTGTACCCTGTTCAACCGGAGAAACTCAAGCGCATTTCATCCTCGGCGCACGAATTGCCGGAAACCGCCTGCCACCATGAGCTTGCCGGGAAAAATCACTTGCGCGGTTGACCTCCACTGCATTCTGCATTATTTTACGCTGAAGCTTTTAATGAAATACCGAGGTTCCCCCTATTGTCTTCCTGCTGCTCCTTGGCGCGTGTTTTTTTGTTTCCACATTAAAAAAATCACGTCCCAGCCTTGTGAACCGGCAATAGAATAGCGCCCAGGCCGGTGCGCCAGTAAACCGGCTCCCCCCTCACCGATACCAAGAGGCCATGCGCCTACGGAGGATATCACCATGGATATTGAACGATGCATCAAGCTTGCAAGCGAAGAACACTTCTGTCCCTATTGCAAGGAACGGCTTTCCTGTTGCGAGGCCCCGCCATTTCACATCGGTGATGGGTTGGGCTGGGGATCGGACATCCTGTTCATCTGCCTCAACAACGACTGCTCCATTTTTGCCAAAAGCTGGGAGCAATTCGAAGAACGATACGGACACAAGGCGTCCTGCCGCTACATGCTGCTTCCGGGAGAAGACACCGGGATGACCATCATGGTGGGTGGCGCGGACGCCTTTACCGGATCAATAATCGACATTGATGCCATCCAGAAGCAAAACCAACGCCACAGCAAGGAAAAAACCCATACCGCGGACCTGGACAACTGCGTGGCGGAAAACAATCTCAACCCGGCGCTGCGTCTTGTCCTGGACAACTGTGCGGATCTTGCTACGCGCAAGCGGGCCTGCGAGCTTCTGGTGGACCTGAACAACCTCGACTGCATCGATCCGATCCGCAATCACAAGTTCGTCCATGGCGATATCGAGATGCAGGCCAACATGTCCATTAAACAGCTCCTGGAAAACAACCACCGCAAGGAATGCCCCTACTGCATGGAGATTGTCAAGTCCCAAGCAAAAATGTGCAAGCACTGCAGCAAAGAGTTATAAGCCCGCGCCTCCCGACTTTGCCCTTGCGAAACAGAAACCGATTGATTATATAGGGTGCGTTGGTTCCGGGGAGGATATCCCCCATATGGTGAGCGTAGCTCAGCTGGTGGTAGCACCGGGTTGTGGCCTCGGAGGTCGTGGGTTCAAGTCCCATCGCTCACCCCACGAAAAAAGATAAGGGTTTCGCATAGTTGCGAAACCCTTTTTTCATTGCCCCACCAGAATCACCCCATGGCGCGACCTGATTGCAACGGCCAAGCCGTGCCTACGCTTCTCCCTCAGGATGCGTCTTTCCCCCGATGCAGCCAGGAAATCTTATCCCACAGGCCGCGAAGAATCTGCACCTCATGTTCGGTCAAACCCTGACGGGCAAGCATCCGCCGGAAAGCCCGGACCAGGTGTTCCGGATTCTGCGGATTGAGAAACCCAACCTCGAGAAGCACTTGGCGCATCTGCACAAACATGGCTTCCAGGTTCTTCCCCAAGGCCGGGCGCTTCCCCCGCGCCTTGTCCTCAACAGGAGAAGAAAACTTCAAGGAGGCCTCATACAGGCAGACCGCCACGGCCTGGGCCAGGTTCATGGAGGGCAGATCGGCATGGGTGGGGATGGTCACGCAGTACTGGCAGAGATCCAGATCTTCGGTCTTGAGCCCCGTATCCTCCGGGCCGAAAACAATTGCCGCCCTGGCACTTTTGGCCAGAGCCGCAACGGTTGCACCCGCCTCTGCCGGAGAAAGCAATTCCTCCCTGTATTTGCCAAAGCGGCGGGTCGTGCCCAAGGCGAGATTCCTGTCGGACAGGGCAAGAGCCAAAGTTTCATACACCCTGGCCCGCTCAAGAATATCAATGGCGGACACTGCCATATTGCGGGCTTCCGCCCCAAGATGGCTTGCCCGCGGCTGCACCAGACGCAGCTCGCCAAAGCCGAAGTTCTTCATAACCCGCGCCACGGAGCCGATATTCCCAGCCCCTTTGGGCTCGACCAGAACAACACAGAGATGATCACACGACATAGCCATTGCATAAAACCAGTTGATGGACACAAAAAGTAGCATTCCGTTCGGGCAACACCGTGCCGGGCCGGAAGACATTCCCCGTAATTAGTGGATCTGCAGGTTGTCAACCACTCCCTTGACCCCCTCTACGGAACGGATCAGGTTGAGCACCGTGTTTTTCTGTTCCTGATTTGGAACAGTGCCGGTGACACTGACTGAACCGGAATAGACATCCACGTCGATATTGAACGATCTGACGCCGGGCTCCTCCAGGAGTCTCGCTTTGATCTTGGCGCCGAGAACCGTATCATCAACCCCCTGCCCCATGGTGCGAGAGCCCACCCGGAGTTCATTTTTCACCCGCGCGACCCCGGGCACCGACTTGGCGATGATACCAGCCCTGCTCGCCTCCCGGGACGAGTCAACATACCCGGAAAGGACCACCACCCCGGCGACGGTATCCACATCAATGTTCCGGGCCTTGACGTTTTTATCGCCGATGAGTTCACTTTTAACCTTGACGGTGATCGCAGCATCGTCAACCATCGTCCCGGCAGAACGTTCATCCGAACCGACGGCGTATCCGCCCGCCGCTCCTCCGCCCACAACGGCGGCAGTGCAGCCCATACTTGTCAAAATTCCCGCGCAACAGGCCACCCTGGCAAAAAAAAAATCAGCATTTTCATCTGGTCGCCCTCCTTGTATTTTCTCACCTTGTGTTGCTTGCCCCTGCGGCAAGCAACACAATCAAAGGGTCGTCCATCCCGGGACGCACATGCCAGCCGGGACAGGGACGTATCCCCTTACATTGAGCGATCTGCCGTTTCTTAAAAACAGAATTATTGGGCAGTATACCCTAAAGTTGCCGCCCATCCCCACACCTTTATTCCTCATCCTGGCCGGGATCAGCCTCTCCCCTGCGGATTACCCTGAATCGTCCCCCTGTTTTCTTCCTGCAGCGCATTTATTCTCTTGCACAAAGAAAACAGAGAGAGTATGGTGGCATAACGAATATGAATTTAAATAGAAGTAATACCTCTTTATGATATCCATCCAGCCGTGTTATTTCCTCCCTGCTTCGTCAGTCTCCCTCAAAGTTTCTGCCGACCACATACTTCATTAAAAACAGAAAAATAGAGCGGAACATCCCGGACGGAACCATTGTCGATTTTACCCCTTGTCACACTTGATCGCCATTCTGACACCTTCCGGCATGTATTGCAAAATAACAAACACTATCCTGGTGCTCCCGCAAGGGACACCGCTTACGCGATGCGGCTGCATTACACCCCATTCTCCCGCATTGCCACCCGAACAAAGGAGTTCTAATGAGTTTTGACGAGTTTCAGTTTCACCCCCAAATACTCGCCGGCATAAAGGCCTGCGGATATACATCCCCAACCCCCATCCAACGCGAGGCCATGCCTCCCATTCTCGCCGGTCGCGATATCCTTGGCCTTGCCCAGACAGGCACCGGCAAAACCGCGGCCTTTGTGCTCCCGCTCCTTCAACGCCTCCAAGCCGGTCCCCGCAAAAAAGTACGGGCGCTCATCGTGGCCCCCACCAGGGAGCTTGCCGAACAGATCCATGAGAATATCGGCACCATGGCCGGACAGACCAGACTGCGCAGTGTCGTAATATATGGCGGTGTCGGCAAGCCCGGCCAGATCAAAAAAATCAGAGAAGGCGCGGAAATCATCGTTGCCTGCCCCGGACGCCTGCTTGATCATTTAAACGACAAAGCCATCAACCTCCGGGAAGTTGAGGTGCTGGTTCTCGATGAAGCAGATCATATGTTTGACAAGGGTTTTCTGCCTGACATCCGGCGGATCATGAAGCATCTGCCGGCCCAGCGTCAGAACCTTGTTTTTTCCGCCACCATGCCTGCCGAAATCCGGCACCTGGCCGAAGATATCCTGAATAACCCGGCAACGGTCCAGATCAATCACACCCAGGCAGTGACAACTATCTCCCATGTGCTCTTTCAGGTCGCAAAAGAGAACAAAACATCCTTACTGAAAAGCATCATGTCCCAGGAAGAGATGACAACCACCCTGATCTTCACCAAGACCAAGCACAAGGCGAAAAGCCTGGCCCTGGCCCTGGAAAAATCCGGCTACAGCGCAACCTCTCTGCAGGGCAACCTGTCCCAGCAGAAACGCCAGCAGGCTCTGGACGGCTTCAAGAACGGGACCTTCAAAGTTCTGGTCGCCACGGACATTGCCGCCCGCGGGATTGACGTCTCCGGAATTTCCCATGTTATCAACTACGATGTCCCGGATACGGTCGAGGCATATACGCATCGCACGGGCCGCACCGGCCGGGCCACCCGGACGGGCGAAGCCCTTACCCTGGCTGCCGGCGAAGACGGCAAGATGATCCAGGCCATCGAGCGCACTCTGGGCAAAAAGATGGTCATCAAGAGCATCGCCGGTTTTGTTGCCGACGTGCAGGATCGTGACGAACCAATCAAGTATCGGCGTGAAATGCCGATACGAAAAAAACATACCCCTGCTGGATCGGGGAGAAACAAGCGCACCAGGGCCTCGTCCTTTGACTTTGGCATCCCGGTTCCCGCGCAACGACACTAAACCGGTTTGGGAAACCAAACCTTCAGCCGGGCTATCAAACGGTATCCCGGCTTTACAACAAAGTGGTTCCTCCTTGGAACCGAGTACAAAGGAGTAGTGCAAGATGGCAGAAGGCACAGTGAAATGGTTTAACGATTCGAAGGGGTTTGGTTTTATTGAGCAGGATGGCGGCAAGGATGTATTCGTACATCATTCCGCAATTCAGGCGCAGGGATTCAAATCCTTGCAGGAAGGCGCCCGGGTAACCTTCGACGTTGTCGACGGCCCCAAGGGTCCTTCTGCAGCGAATGTTGTTCAACAGTAAAACCCCCGGTTTGGGCAACCAAACCTCCAGTCGGGATATCAAACGATATTTCGGCTTATAACAAAGTGGTTCCCATGTGGAACCAAGTACAAAGGAGTAGTACAAGATGGCAGAAGGCACAGTGAAATGGTTTAATGATTCGAAGGGTTTTGGTTTTATCGAGCAGGATGGCGGCAAGGATGTATTCGTACATCATTCCGCAATTCAGGCGCAGGGATTCAAATCCTTGCAGGAAGGCGCCCGGGTAACCTTCGACGTTGTCGACGGCCCCAAGGGTCCCTCCGCAGCCAATGTCGTTCAACTCTAAAACCTGTTGAATGATATTGTAAGGCCCCGCTTCGGCGGGGCTTTTTTTTGTGCATTGCTTAACCGGACTAAAAAAAATGGGTTGCGGAGTTATCCGCAACCCATTGATTTTACTGGAGCCAACGAGGAGAATCGAACTCCTGACCTACTGATTACGAATCAGTTGCTCTACCAACTGAGCTACGTTGGCGTTATACCTTGCAGGATAACGATATTTTTCGTACTTTAAACAATGCTCTGCATCTATCAACTTTACCCAAAAGTGTCAAGCCCTTCCCGTCTCCCCATCGGCTAAAAACCTAAAAATTATCCATCAGGCCTGCCGGCAGCAATGAAGAAAAACCGCCCGACTTCCATTCTCGTCGTTGATGACGACAAAACCCATCGCATCATGTTGAAAACCATGCTGAAGCAATGGGGCTGGCAGACAGAAGAGGCGGATGACGGAACAACCGCCATCGAGGCTGTCCACAGCACGCCCTTTGATGCCGTTCTCATGGACGTCCGCATGACCAAACTGGACGGGATAGAAGCCCTGCGGCGCATTCATGCTTACAACCCCGCCATCCCCGTGATCATCATGACGGCATACTCCTCGGTGGATGCCGCTGTGGAGGCCATCAAGATCGGCGCCCACGACTACCTGACCAAACCCCTTGACTTTGACCGGCTCAAACTCACCATGGCCCGAGCCCTGGATCATCGGCAAATCCTGGAAAACAAGGATTCTTCCCGCCACAATAAAACATTTTCCCTGGACACCGGGACGATCATCGGCAACTCAGGACCAATGCGCGAACTGATGGAAATGGTGTCCTATGTAGCGCCAAGCGAGGCAACCGTTCTTATTTCAGGGGAATCGGGCACGGGCAAGGAATTGATCGCCGCGGCACTGCACCACAACAGCGCCCGTAAAAACGGCCCCTTTATCAAGGTCAACTGCGCGGCTCTTGTTGAAAATCTTCTGGAATCAGAGCTGTTCGGGCATGAGAAAGGCGCCTTTACCGGAGCCGACCGTCGGCGGGAGGGCAAATTCGTTCAGGCCAACGGCGGCACCCTCTTCCTTGACGAGATAGGCGAAACCTCCCCGGGCATGCAGGCAAAACTGCTGCGCGTATTGCAGGAGCATGAGATCCAACGGGTTGGAGGACAGGAAACCATTGCCGTTGATGTGCGCGTCCTGGCGGCCAGCAACCGGAACCTGGAGGAAGAGGTGACAATGGGCACCTTCCGGGAGGATT
>Ga0310040_1001240_pt1 | contig 19225 bp, 19 predicted proteins | sample EPASupsiteHSE623_FD_200237 | JGI IMG/M metagenome (GOLD analysis project Ga0310040, IMG submission 200237) | Bioremediated contaminated groundwater from EPA Superfund site, New Mexico - Sample HSE6-23 (v2) (version 2) | ecosystem: Environmental > Aquatic > Deep subsurface > Groundwater >... | reverse complement strand
TATTGTCCGGTCTCTTACGGATGTCTTTGATCCGCTCGGCATTTGGAGCAGTGTAAGCATTTCCTCTTCGCTTAACACATCGGGGATGGGCATTGTAAATCTCGGGGTCTCCAATTCTTCAAGGGGATTATGGGCAATATCACCGTCAGCCAGAAGGAAATTAAAAAAACCTCTGAGAGCTGAAACCGCCCTTACGATACTTCTTGTTTTTTTCCCTCTGTCTCTGAGATAACCCATATATGCCTCGACAGCATCCGGAGTTAATGCGAAAGGATCCAAATCCTTACTAATTTGTTGGGTTGAATCTTTACTCTTTAATATCCTGTCAATGGATAAGGACTTTACATCGCTATCTACTCCATCAGATCCTTGATCGAGGTATTTGATGAATCCCATAATATCCCTGTTGTATGCTTCTATAGTATGAAGCGATGCGCCTCTCTCAGCAGTTAAGTAGCTTATATAGTTGTCGAGAAAGTTATATAGGTTCATAGATGAGTATTATTTACAAGGTGCACCAGATTTAATCCCGGACTCCCTATTCTTTATATAGGCATGATTCACTTTTCTGAACTTCCGGCATCCGGATAGGCAAATGTATTTTGTAGATTTTCAGTAAAATTGATGCCTGTGGAACCGAATCCCCCTTCTCCTCTTGGTGTTTCAGGCAGCCTTTCAACTGCTGACCAGCTTGCCTTAAGAACATGCTTAAAAACCATCTGTGCAATCCTGTCTCCTTTTTGAATAGTAAAAGGTTCTTTGCCGAGATTTATAAGCAAAACCTTTATCTCACCTCTGTAATCACTGTCTATGGTCCCCGGCGTATTCAGGATTGTAATGCCGAATTTATGTGCAAGACCGCTTCGCGGCCTTATCTCTGCTTCGTATCCTTCAGGGATGCCTATATGCACACCCGTGGCAATAAGCAGCCTCTCAAACGGCATCAGTATTACAGGTTCATCAATAAAAGCCAGCAGGTCCATGCCCGATGAAGCATCTGTGGCATATTCCGGAAGTATAGCGCCTTCTTTTGCTGTAATTAAAACTTTCAGTTCTTCCATATCGCTTCAACACTTTTTTCATCTACTTTTTTTATTTTGCCGAGTATTGTAAGAGGTATATTCTGTGAATCTTCAAAGATTTCCCTTGCTATCATGTCTACTTCGGATTTTTTAATACTGTCTATTTCCCGGATAGTTTCTTTCAGGGGTATATATTCACCAAAATAAATCTCGTTTTTCGCAAGTCTCCCCATCCTTGCTTCAGAGCTTTCCAACGATATAAACAGATTCCCTTTTATATGCTCTTTAGAGAAAACAAGCTCGCTTTCAGTAATACCATTGTCCCGTATTCTCCCTATTTCTTCTTTTATAAGGGTCAAAACTTCCCTGAAGGATTCCCGCGATGTTGAAGTTGATATGCCGAATGTGCCTGTATCGTGGTAGCAATTAACATAAGAATAAATATTATAGACAAGTCCCCTTTTCTCTCGTACCTCCTGGAAAAGATGTGAGCTCATGCTTCCGCCCATAATAGCGTTAAGCACATAAAGGGCGTATCTCCTCTTGTCAATCTGGCTTACGCCTTTTGTTCCAATGCAGAGATACATATGTTCAAGATCTCTTTCGTAAATATTTATATTTTTATAAGGAACCGGTTCAATCATGGGTATCTCTTGAACATCTTTTTTCTTTGCATCACAAAAAAGTCTTTCTACTTTTTCTACAAACACATCATGGTTAATTCTGCCGGTTGCAGTTATAATAAGGTTGTCAGTTGAATAATATGTTTCAAGGTGCTCTATAAGCGCATCTCTTGTAAATCGCTCTATGTTTTCCTCTTTACCGAGAATGGGCAAACCGAGAGGATGCCCCTTAAAGTAAGAAGCATTAAACATATCATATATATATTCTTCCGGGTTATCCTCGATCATCTTTACTTCCTGCATAATTACATATTTTTCCTTTTCGATTTCATCGTCTCTAAAAAGCGAATGTTTATGCATATCGGATAATATATCAAAGGCAAGATCCATATCTTTTCTTAGCGTCCTTGCATAGAAACAGGTATATTCTTTTCCGGTAAAAGCATTTATTGTTCCTCCGACAGCATCCATATCCTTTGCAATATCAAAGGCAGTGCGTTTTGACGTCCCCTTAAAAAGCATGTGTTCTATAAAATGGGAAATACCGTTATTCAACTCGTTTTCGTGTCTTCCCCCTGTTTTTAGCCATAACCCCATGGATATGGTTGGAAAATATGGAATAGACTCGGTCACTATGGTGATGCCGTTCGGCAAAGACGTTTTTCTATACATTTATTTTATTGTCCTTATATGTGACATAGGATGCAGGATGCATCAGATAAAACCCGGGATTCAGGGATTAGTAGCCAGGAATCAGAAAGAATTCAAATTATTTATTCGAAATCCTTAATCCTGACTCCCGAACTACACAGGGAAGCTTTAAAGCATCCTTTTACCAGCCCTTTTCTTCATTCAGTAATGCTTTTCGTGACAGCTTGATTCTGCCGTTTGGCTCAACAGCTATGACTTTTACCATAAACTCGTCACCCTCTTTGGCAACATCTGATGTCTTTTTTATGTAGCCGTCGGCAAGCTGGCTGATATGAACAAAGCCATCCACTCCGGGCGCTAATTCGACAATAACGCCTGCATCCAAGACCTTTACAACCTTACCGAAGTATGTCTCGCCTATTTCTACTTCTTTTGTCAGTTTCTTAATTATTTCTGTTGCCTTGGCTGCGGAATCTTCGTCGGGCGACGCGATAGTGACAGTGCCTGAATCATCTACATCTATTTTCACACCTGTCTGTTCTACAATACTTCTTATCATTTTTCCGCCCGGTCCTATAACATCCCGTATCTTATCGACTTTTATTTTAAAGGTAAAAATCCTCGGTGCATATTGGGATATAGATTCTCTTGGACCCGGCAAAGCCTCAGCCATAATGTCCAGTATCTTTTCTATGCCTTCCTGCGCCTGGGTAACTGCCTTTGACATAATCTCTTTTGTTATGCCTTTTATCTTTATGTCCATCTGAATGGCATTAAGACCTCTTTTTGACCCTGCGACTTTAAAATCCATATCTCCAAGATGGTCTTCATCACCGAGTATATCGGTAAGAACTATTTCCGTTTCACCTTCTTTTACAAGACCCATTGCAATACCTGCCACAGGTTCTTTTATCGGCACTCCTGCATCCATTAACGATAAGCATCCGCCACAGACTGTTGCCATAGAAGATGAGCCATTGGACTCAAGAATTTCTGATACTATTCTTATTGTGTAAGGAAAATCATCTTTTGCGGGCAATGTCGGCGTGAGAGCTCTTAAAGCAAGGTTACCGTGACCTATCTCGCGTCTCGACGGTCCTCTCAACATGCCTACTTCGCCTACAGAGAAGGGGGGAAAGTTATAGTGTAGCATGAAGGTTCTAAATATCTCTCCTTCCTGGAGGGATTCAATTTTCTGTTCGTCACTGGAGGTTCCAAAGGTGGTTATTGCCAGAGCCTGTGTCTCTCCCCTTGTGAAAATGGCCGAGCCATGTGTCCTTGGAAGCACACCTGTTTTACAGGTAATATTTCTTACTTCATCAGGCGATCTCCCGTCAATTCTTTTCCGGGTTGTAAGAAGTTGCTGCCGCAGGATATCTCTTATTATATCTTCAAATATCTTATTCAGAAGACTTTCTTCTGTGCCCTCGTACTCTTTTAACAATTTATCACGTATCTCATCCTGCCTGCCATATCTGTCAAGTTTACTCCGTATAGCAAAGGATTCCAGCAGGCCTTGTTCGATTTTTCCTTTTATTTCATCTTTTAGCCCGTGAGGAATTTCTGTTTCCTGAAAAACCCACTTCTCCTTTCCGCACAGTTCTTTTAATTTTTCCTGACATTCTATTAAAGGCAGAAGGTTTTGGTGACCAAAATGAATTGCTTCTATCAGGTCGCTGCTGGGTGCAAAGTCTGCCGCACCTTCAACCATGAGTATCGCTTCTTTTGTGCCTGCCACTATTATATCCATATCGCTTTCTTCCAGATCAGCATTGGAAGGATTTATGATAAAGGATCCATCCTTTCTCCCTATTTTTACGCCGGCTATGGGACCGTCAAATGGTATCTGTGAAATAGTAAGGGCGCAGGAAGCGCCGATAATGCCGAGTATTACAGGATCGTTCTCCTGATCAACAGAAAGTACATTGGCTATTATCTGGGTTTCATTCCTGAAACTTTTTGGGAACAAAGGCCTTAGCGCCCTGTCTATAAGGCGGGATGTAAGCGTCGTTTTATCCGACGTTCTTCCTTCTCTTCTCAGGAAACCTCCGGGTATCTTTCCGGCAGCATAGGACATCTCCTGATAGTTTACCGTAAGCGGGAGGAAATCCCTATCGGTAGGTCTTTTATCTGCAACTGCTGTAACGAGCAATACAGTGTCGCCGTATTGAACCAGCACGCTGCCGTCTGCCTGCTTTGCGACACCGCCTGTAGTTATTGTCAGCGGTCTACCTGCGTAATCAATCGTAATATGTTCTTCCATGTAATATCTTCCTTTTCTTATTTATTTTCTTAATCCGAGTTTTTCGATGACCTTTTTGTATCTGTCAACATTTTTTTGTTTCAGGTAGCTTAGCAGCTTCCTCCTGCTTCCGACAAGTATAAGCAATCCCCTCCGTGAATTATGGTCTTTAGAAAACTTCTTGAAGTGCTCAGTGAGAGACCTAATCCTTTCTGTAAGAAGCGCAATCTGAACTTCAGGAGAGCCCGTGTCTTTTTCATGGACTTTAAAGCCCTCTATAATTGTTCTTTTCTCTGTAGTTTTTAGTGCCATGTAAAGCCTCCTTAATGGTTTATCAATCTTTTAATTTTAATCGTCTTCGAAGTAAGATCTGTCATACCGATTCCTATCAGAATACCTTTTTTATTGAGCAGTTTCATCCTTTCGCCATCTTTCCATTCCCTTCCATTGCCTAATAGCGGAATGGGCATTCCGTTTTTCATGAATCGTTCGAGGGTCTCTACCAATGAAAGCTCGTTAAAAGATTTTAAAACATTTTCCAGCGATATTAAAGAACTTAATATGTCTTCCTTACTGTTAAAACTTTCTATGCTTGTGCTCATCTCCTGGGTAAATTCACCATGCCGGGTCCTTTTCAGAGAAAACAGGGTTGCACCGCAGCCAAGCAAGCCCCCAAGATCATTTGCAAGGGCTCTGATATATGTTCCCTTGGAGCATACAACTTCTATATCTATATGGGGGTGCGAGTAGTCAAGGAGTTCTATGCTGAAAATCTCGACCTCTTTCTGGTGAGGATCTATGGCGATTCCTTTACGCGCCAGTTTGTACATAGGTTTTCTGTGGATTTTTTTGGAAGAGTATATGGGAATCTGCTGTATAATTTTACCTTTAAAGCGGCACAGCAGGCCTTCTATAGTTTCTTTTTCAAATTTATCAGGGGTTACGGTAGTAAGCACTCTACCTTCAATATCAAGAGTGTCTGTTGTCACCCCCAGAAGCAATTTCGCTCTGTAAGCTTTTACTTCATTTTCAAAAAAAGGTATAAGCTTTACCCCTTCGTTAATTGCAACAGGCAAAACCCCTGTAGCGTTTCTATCAAGTGTCCCGATGTATCCTATCTTTTGAAAAGTGCTAAGTCCTTTCAGCCTTCTAATAACATCGTATGAGGACATGCCCGCACTTTTATTGACAATTAAAAAACCATTCATATAAATTCCTTAGCAAAACATTCTTTAAGCTTATTTTTTACTTCTTCAAGTGTTCCGTCTATACTACAACCTGCTGCATTTTTATGGCCGCCGCCGCCGAAGAATCCACAGATGACAGCAACATCTACAAGTCCTTTTGACCTCATGCTGAGTTTGTATCTTTGGTTATTAATCTCCCTTATCAGAATTGCAACCTCAACCCCTCTGATTCCCCTGATAAGCTCCACAAGCCCATCGGCATAATCTTTATCGGTGTTGGTTTTTTTGAACATTTCCTCTGTTACACATGCAACTGCGACTCTATCTTTGTAATAAGTTTCCATTGTTGAAAAAATGAGACCTGTCAATAAGAATCTCTCTTTAGGGTGATTTTCATAAACTTTTTGGGATACATATGAAGGTTTTACGCCAAGCCTTGTCATTTCCTCGCAGATGAGAAATGCTTTTGAGCCTGTATTTTCATACCTGAAGGAGCCTGTGTCGGTGACAATTGCCGTATATATATTTATTGCCATATCAAATGTTATCTGTGTCTTCAATGCGCAAAAAAGCCCGTAGAGTATTTCAGCCGTAGATGAAGCGCCCTCATCTATAAGGTTAACAACACCGAAGGTTTCATTTGTCTTGTGGTGGTCAATATTTATGAAGACACCCAGATTTTTCAATCTTTCGAACCCGTCTCCTACCCTGTATAGGTTCCCACAATCAAGGACAAAAATTGCATCATATTGATCAACAGGAAAGTCATGGGTCGTCCGTAATGGTTTCGGCAAGAACTCATACATGTAAGGCACAGGATCCTTTAGAAAAACAGTCGCTGTTTTACCAAGCGCTTCCAAAGCATAATACATTGAAAATGCTGAACCTAAGGAATCACCATCCGAATCAATGTGGGTAGTAATAAGGAATTTATTTCCTTTGTCTATAAGCTGCCTAATTTTCTCGATCATGAGCTTCCTTCTTTATGATTTCATCAATCCTGGCAATTTTCTCATAAGAATCGTCTACGACAAAGGTAATATCCGGCGTATACCGTAGCTTCAATCTTTCTCCCAGGAGAGCTTTTATATATCCTCTGGCTCTTTTCAGCGCCTGTGTTGTTTTCTTTTTTTCCTCATCGCTTCCGTATATTGAGTATAATACCTTTGCATATCTGAGATCTTCGGTCATTCTAACGTCAAGAATGGTGATAAACCCGAATCCCGGGTCTTTTATATCTCTCTGGATTATCAAAGAAATTTCCTCACGAAGAAGGTCTTGGAGTTTAAGCCGTCTATATCTCATTGCCTATTACTATGATTTCTGTCCATGTATCTATTATTTTACCAATATATAAAGATTCTATATATGCATAAACATTCTCGATAGCCGAGTTTACATGGTCTTTTTTTACTCCGACTATTGAAAAGCCTATCTTTACTCTCTGCCAAAGGTTTGTCTGTTCTATTTCCATAATGGATATGTTAAACTTTGCCCTTGTTTTTTCCACTATCCTTTTCACCGCATGCCTTTTGTCTTTTAATGAATGATTTTCCGGTAAAAAGATCTCTACGCTTGAAACACCTACTACCATTTTCTTTATCCATCAAGAGTCTGTTTTTCCTTCTCCTCTATGAAAAGAACCAGGGTGTCTCCTTCCTGAATGTCATTGAAATTTTCTACTGAAATACCGCATTCATATCCAGTCAAAACTTCTTTTGCATCATCTTTGAATCTTTTAAGGGATGCCAGTTTGCCCGTGAACATGATGTTATTCTTTCTCAATACCTTCACAAAAGCATTCCTGGTTGCCTTTCCTTCAATCATATAACAGCCAGCTATTGTACCAAGCTTTGAAACACTGAATACCTTTCTTACCTCTGCCTTTCCGATAGTTGTTTCTACTATTTTCGGTGCAAGCATACCTTCCATGGCTTTTTTCAGATCATCGATCATGTCATATATAATTGAATATGTCCGAATCTCTATTTTTTCATGTTCTGCTAACGCCTGTGCTTTGCCCACCGGTTTTGTGTTGAATCCTATAACAATTGCCCCTGAAGCCATGGCGAGGTTTACATCGGTTTCCGTAATGGCGCCAACGCCGCTGTGTATGATTTGAATCTCCACAAGCCTGTTGGACATTTTATTCAACGTTTCAATAATTGCGTCTATCGTTCCCCTTACATCACCTTTAACTATCAAATTTAAAACCGTTTTATCAGATTCACCCATTTTAGAGTAAAGCTCTTCCAGGGTTGTCCTTGAGTTCTTCAAAGCCCCCTGTTCTTTCAACTTTTCCTGTCTGAATTTTGAGAGTTCCCTTGCATATCCCTCCTCTGTAGTGACAATGAATCTGTCGCCTGCGTGAGGTACATCGTGAAAGCCTACTACCAGGACAGGGGTAGAAGGAGGCGCCTTCTGTATCCTGCGCCCTTTGTCGTCAAACATGGCACGAACCCTACCGAACATGCTTCCTGCAATAAAAGGATCCTGGATTTTCAAGGTTCCTTCCTGGATAATAACAGTTCCAACCGGGCCATGACCTTTATCAAGTTCTGACTCAATTATAATGCCTTTTGCTGCCTTATCCGGGTTTGCCTTCAATTCGAGCATCTCTGCCTGAAGGACAATCAATTCAAGAAGTTCCTGTATGCCTTCATTCTTCTTTGCAGATATCTTTGCAAATAATGTTGTGCCTCCCCACTCTTCGGGTAAAAGGCCAAACTCGGCGAGGTCTTTTACTACTTTATCGGGGTTTGCATTCTGTTTATCTATCTTGTTAATTGCAACAATTATGGGAACATTCGCAGCTTTTGCATGATTCATTGCCTCAATTGTCTGCGGCATTACACCATCATCAGCAGCTACAACAAGAATTACGATATCTGTGACTCTGGCACCCCGAGCTCTCATGGCTGTAAAAGCCTCATGCCCCGGAGTGTCTACAAAAGCTATTTCCTTTCCGTTTACATCAGCGACGTACGCCCCTATGTGCTGGGTAATACCGCCGGCTTCTCCTTCAGCTACTTTAGTGTGGCGTATTGTATCGAGAAGCAGGGTTTTGCCGTGATCGACATGGCCCATTATAGTCACCACAGGCGATCTGGGTTTCAAATTTTCAACGTTTCCCTTTTCATCTTCTTCCATTGCTATAAACTCATCTTCTATTGAAAGGGATCTTTCCGTCTCAAAACCTAATTCTGTTGCTATTAGGTATGCAGTATCAAAATCGACAGTCTGGTTGATCGTCGCCATCACCCCAAGAGCCAGCAGTTTTGCAATGACTTCCTGTGCTTTTACACCCAGCTTCTTTGCCAGCATGTCAACCTGGATTCCATCTCCGATCTTTATAGTCTTTTTTGCCGGTTTTATCTCAAGTCGTTTATCCTCTTCCGTCTTTCTTTCGGTTCCTTTTTCCCGCCGGTCTTTTCTAAAGGTTGTGGACTTTCCTTTCTGCCTTCTGAATGCATAGAGGTCTTCTTCTTTTATTATTACCTTTCTCTTAAGGGGACTTTTCTTTTTTAGTTTCTGTTCTTCAAGCTCCTGTTCCTCAAGTTTTTTCAGAAGTCTTTCTGATTTTTTCTTTTTCCTTTCCTCTTCTTCTTTTTCTTTATCACCAAGGGTAACGTCCTTTTCAAGGTCATGCTTATATGCCTCTTCCAGTACTTTTGTAATCTCCTTCTTTTTCTCTTCGGCAATGACCTCTATATCGCCCTTTAGCTTTTCTTCCTGAAGCTCCTCCGCAATCCCTTCTTCTTTAACCTCTGTCATAAGAACTTCAGATGAAGGTGATGGTTTTTTCTTTAAATCTGCCTCTTCAATTACCAAGGGCTTTTGTGGTGTTAATATAGGTTTTTCAGAAATAGTCGACGCTTTTGCTCCTTTTTCTTTAATTATTTTTATCGACTCAAGTTCTTTCTCCAACGGTTTTGTTATTTCTTTAAGTGTCTCTTTTTTTTCAGCTTCTTTTGGGGGAGGGGGGGGTGGCTGAACCCTTCTCCTGATTATTGCGGATGCGACTCTTTTTTCTATAACTGTTTCGCCTGAAACTGTTGCTTTATCGCCTTTGCTTTCCTGAAAAGTTTCTTCTTTGTCTTTCTCTTTAACTTTAACCCCGATGTTTTTCAGCTTAGCAAGAATTTCATCATCACTCATCTTATCGGTAAGGGTTGTTAATTTTATCTTCGCCATATAATTACCCAAGTCCTTAATTGTTCACGGTTCACAGTTGGCAGTTAGCAGTAAAAACAAAAGATCATACAATGAATCGTTAACTTTATTTACTTTAAATGTTCTCTTTACCTTTAGTTCCCGCGAGATTCATTATTGATTTTGCTTTATCAATAATACGCGTACAATCCTCAACCGAGATGCTTGTTATTTTATTTAATTCTTCCGGTGTCAGTTTGGCTATATCCCGCATGTCTCTTAAGTATTCATCGTGCAAAACCCGTGCAAGAATTTCACTGACTTCCAAAGCCTCCATAAGCTCGTCAATTATCCTCTGCGATGTTTTTTCTACCTCTGACTCACTGCTGATGTCTATTTTCCACCCTGTGAGTTTTGATGCGAGCCTGACATTCTGGCCTTTTTTCCCTATCGCAAGAGAAAGTTGGTCATCATTGACGATAATCTCCATGGAGTGTTCTTCTTCATTGATATATACCTTCGATACGCGCGCAGGGGCAAGGGTATTGCACACAAATTTTGCAACATCTTTTGTCCATGGTATTATATCTATTTTTTCACCTCTGAGTTCCTGAACCACTGCCTGAACCCTTGAACCTTTTACTCCAACGCAGGCTCCTATCGGATCAACATCAGAGTCTTCACTGTATACGGATATCTTTGCTCTTTCTCCGGGTTCTCTTGCAGCGCTTATAATTTTTATAATACCTTCTTGAATCTCCGGCACTTCAAGCTCAAAGAGCTTCTTAAGAAAATCTGGGTGAGTTCTAGACATGAGGATTTTGCAACCCTTTTGGTCTTTTTCTGTATCAATAATGCAGGCTTTAATCCTATCTCTTTGCCGGTAATTTTCACCTGGGATAGTCTCTTTAATCGGGAGGAGGGCTTCTGTTTTTCCTAAATTAACAATATAAAGATTTTTTTCTACCCTCTGTATTACACCTGTCACTATTTCGCCCTTTTTGTTTTTATATTCGTTATAGATCACGTCGCTCTCTGCATTTCTTACTTTTTGCAGAATTACCTGTTTTGCTGTTTGTGCCGCAATTCTTCCGAGCGATGATGTGTTCATTTTTATACCTATACTGTCTCCTATCAGACAATCAGGGTCATGGTTCTTTGCATTTTCAAGAGGTATCTCTGAATCAGGGTCATTTATTTCCTCAACTACTGTTTTAAACTGGAAGACTTCTATCTCTCCAAGCTCTTCATTATACCGCGCTTCAAGATCAAGGTGGTTGCCAAATTTTTTCTTTGATGCTGAAAGAATCGCCTCTTCAAGGGTCGCAATAAGCGTTTCTTTAGATATGCCCTTCTCTTTCCCCACCTGTTCAATGACATAATTTAAATCAAAATACATAGTTACTCCTTAAATCCCGAAATCCAAATGTGCTTTTTTTATATCACATATTGGGATTGTAAATACACCAATTTTTCCCCTGATCTCGACTTCGTCTTCAGTCGTACGGATAATTTCACCGGAAAATTCATTTCTCTCCTGCAACTGTTTCAAAGTTATTATTCTGCATTGTTTTCCAATATATCGCTTAAAATCATTGATATTTTTTAGCGGTCGCGTAAGTCCGGGCGAAGAAACTTCGAGCGTGTATGGATGCTCGACAATATCTTCTATATCAAGGGTTCTACCGAGCTCCCGATTGACTTTTACGCAGTCTGAAATTGTTACTCCGCCATCTTTTTCAATGTATATTCTCAGCAGCCATCTTTTTCCTGACGGTCTAAACTCGATGTCAATAAGTTCTAAGCAGTCCTCTTCAAGGATAGGCGTTAAAATACGTTCGATCTTCTCTATCGTTTCCCTTTCGGATACCATTGTCCCAAAAATTAAAAAAGCGGGTCAAGCCCACTTCCATTTATATTTTTTAACATAATACAGATTGTATTGCAAATTAAATTAAGAAGATAGAAACCTTATGGAGGTTTTAAGGCCGGTTATTGCAGCATTTCCTGTTGACTTTAAAAGGTATTGCAGGGTAAAAGTAAAGAAAAAACAGGAGGTTTCATGCGTATTTCTGTTATTGGCGTAGGATATGTCGGTCTTGTATCAGGTGCTTGTTTTGCAGAAACAGGCAACGATGTTATATGCATGGATATTGATAGTGAAAAGATAGGTAAGCTAAATCAGGGTATAATACCTATTTATGAGCCCCAGCTTGAAGAAATTGTAAAAAACAACATCAAAGAAGGAAGACTGAGTTTTACAACAGATATAAAAGAGGCTGTAGACCATGGCTTGATCATGTTTATTTGTGTTAATACTCCCCAGGATGAAGATGGCTCTGCCGACCTCCAATATGTAATGGATGTCGCAGCCGGCATAGGGGAAATAATCGACAAATACAGAATAGTTGTTGTGAAATCGACAGTACCCGTAGGAACATGCGAAAAGGTAAAGAATGTAATAACAGAGGAACTGAAGCAACGTGGTGTTGATGTGCCCTTTGATATAGCTTCAAACCCTGAGTTCTTAAAAGAAGGTGTGGCGGTAGATGATTGTATGAAACCGGAAAGGGTGGTTGTCGGCGTAGAGCACGGCAGGGTGGAGGAAATTCTGCGGGAACTCTATGCGCCTTTTACAAGAACAGGGGCTCCCTTCCTTGTTATGGATGTAAAGTCCAGCGAGATGACAAAGTACTCTGCCAACTCAATGCTTGCAGCAAGAATATCTTTTATGAATCAGATTGCGGAAATATGTGAAAAGCTCGGTGCCGATGTAATGATGGTCATGAGGGGCATGGGAAGCGACTCCAGGATAGGGCCGAAGTTCTTATTCCCCGGTGTGGGGTTTGGCGGTTCCTGTTTTCCGAAGGATGTTAGGGCACTTATAAAAACATCACAAGACTATGGATATGAACCCTCGATATTAAAGGAAGTAATGGATGTCAACGAGCGTCAAAGGGCATCCTTCACGGATAAAATCAGATCATTTTACAAGGGCAATGTAACAGGGAAAAAGTTTGCCATATGGGGGCTTGCATTTAAACCTAATACAGATGATATGAGAGAAGCCCCTTCTATTTATATAGTAAATAACCTTACAAAAGAAGGAGCATTCTGCAAGCTTTTTGACCCCAAGGCAATGGAAGCTGCATCAATGTATTTTGAAGGAAATCAGAATATCAGTTTTGTAAAAAATCAGTATGAAGCCCTTGAAGGTGTGGATGCTCTGATCCTTGTCACAGAATGGCTCTCCTTCAGGGAGCCGGACTTTGAAAGAATTAAGTCCCTCATGAAAGCCCCCGTTGTGTTTGACGGCAGAAACCAGTATAATCCCAAAATAATGGCAAAGATGGGCTTTACTTATACATGTATAGGAAGACCGGCAGTCTAAGGAAGGCAAGGATTGAATATTAAAGACCGGAGGAATTAAAATGTATAATTATTACACGTACGATTCCCCTAAAAAAGTTCTTGTCACCGGCGGGGCCGGTTTTATCGGCTCTCACCTGTGCGATAGACTTATTAAAGATGGGCATGAAGTCTTATGCCTCGACAATTATTTCACCGGCGCCAAAGAAAATATTTCACATCTTTTTGGTCATCCCCGGTTTGAGCTTATCAGGCATGACATCACCCAGCCTATCCATCTTGAGGTAGAATGGATATTTAACCTTGCCTGTCCTGCAAGCCCCATACATTACCAGTATAATCCTGTAAAAACGACAAAAGTGAATGTCCTCGGAGCTCTCAATGTCCTCGGCCTTGCGAAACGGGTAAGGGCGCGTGTAATGCAGGCTTCCACAAGCGAGATATACGGCGATCCTGAAATCCATCCACAAAAAGAAGAATACTGGGGCAATGTTAATCCCATCGGCAAAAGAAGCTGCTACGATGAAGGAAAACGTCTCGCAGAGACGCTCTTTTTTGATTATTTGAGGCAAAATAAGGTGGATGTTAAGGTTATACGTATTTTCAATACTTACGGGCCACGGATGAGGCCGGATGACGGCCGGGTTGTGAGCAATTTTATCGTGCAGGCCATCAACAATGAACCTATCACGATTTATGGAGAGGGCACCCAGACACGGTCTTTCTGTTACATAGACGACATGATTGAAGGTATGATCCGCATGATGGACTATGAAACCGGGGAGCATGAACGGGGAAGGGATTACACAAAATCCTACCTTTCCGGATTTCCCGGTCCTTTAAATCTCGGTAATCCTCAAGAGGCTACTATATTGTCCATAGCAAAGAAAATAATCGAAATGTCCGGTTCAAAATCAGATATAATATTTGAAAAATTACCGGAGGATGATCCGAAAAGAAGGTGCCCTGATATCTCGAAGGCAAAGAAATACCTGAAGTGGAAACCAAAGGTATCGCTGGAGGCTGGATTATCTAAAACAACGGAGTTTTTTACAGCGAAAATAAAAGGGTAATATTATAAAAAGAGAAGAAGAGCTTGCAGTAGCCGGCTGGGAAAAAAGATTCGTTGCCTGCGAGCCGAGACTGTCAGAAATGGTTGATATATATAATGAAATAGGATTTGAAGTACACCTTGAGCCATTGCCGTCAAAGGAAGAGATGGATGCCAGTAGTTGCGAAGCAAGCAGTTGCACGGTTTGTTTTGATATGGACAGGGAACGCTACAGGATAATATTCACAAGACCTAAGGGTAATTAACAGCCAAGGTTCACTCGTCTCATTTTTTAAAGATATTTTCCCACAAATTTTCGGCTTCTTCCTTATCTGATTTCCTTATCTGATCATCCTTAAATCTGAAATATTCACAATAATTTGCCCTGTCTTTTTCCTTTACATAATCTGCCTGCGGCTCCCTGCATTTGTTAGCCTTGCCTTCATCGTAAAACGTACAGTTCAGGCATACGTGAAGATCTGACCTGCATTGTGGACATTCTTCCCTGAAGGACAACTTTTCCACAGTCACCGGTATTCTGCATTTAAAACATAGTTTTATAGCTTGTCTAAAAGCTCCGTCAGATTGTAAATGACCCTTCCGTTATTGTTTCTTGGTGCTTGACCCTCTGCTCCGTATTTGTAATCCCTGAAGTGGTATGCCTCTATTCCTATTTCTGATGGAACTTTAAAATCAAATATTTCATGGTCTCCCACATGTATGACCTCTTCAGGCAGTGCATTAAGTATGCTGCATACTTTTTCATAGAATGCCGAATCTTTTTTCACCATATTATAATCTGTCGTTGCTGAAATGTTATGACTGAACCAGCGGCCAAGGCCTGTATATGCAAGTTCCTTCTCAACAAATATACGGGCTGCGTTAGAAGCTATGATAAGTATGTATGAGTCCTTTAATCTCTTGATCACCTCTTTTGCGCCGGGAGTGGGCTCAATAAAGGTCTCGTATTTTTTCAGGAGTTCATTGGCTGTAACCTGGAGGTCAAACCTCTTCAGCCAGTATTCTATTTGATACCAGAGAATGCTTGAATCACCAACAGATGTATATTCTTTTGTAATGAACATCCTTGCATAATCAAAGGACATGGAATGCTTTTTTGCATAAGCTTCAGGTATGCCGTGATTCCACACCATATCACCAAATTTGGCGCTGACGAGAGTTCCGTCAAGGTCGAAGGAGACTACTTTTTTCATGGGCGAAGTATATCATTTTTTTACTTACTTATCTTGTAATATTATATTTTTTGATCTTGTACCGCAGCATGCGCTCACTTATTCCGATAATTGACGCAGCCCTTGTCTGAACCCAGTCGGCTTTCATGAGGGCTTCCATTATCATCCTCTTCTCCGTCGCTCCAACAACATCTTTAATAGTCCCTTCTGTAACAGACTGTTCGCCTTCTGCAAGAGACGGCAGGTCTTCCTTTGATATGTATTCACCTCTTGTAAGTACAACAGCCCTCTCGATTATATTTTCAAGTTCCCTTACATTGCCGGGGAAATCATATTTTATAAGCGTATCCCTTACTTCTTTTGTAAATCCCTTAATACTTTTCTTGTGCCTGTCATTATATTTTTTCAGGAAAAAATCCAGCAGCAGCGGTATGTCTTCTTTTCTCTCCCTCAAAGGAGGTATATCAATAGTAACCACATTCAACCTGTAAAAAAGGTCTTCCCGGAAGGCACCCTTCTTAACCTCTTCTTCAAGATTTTTATTGGTTGCTGTTACGATCCTCACATCCACCTTAACAGGGCGCAGCCCGCCAAGCCTTTCGACTTCCCTTTCCTGAATCACCCTCAGCAGTTTTGACTGGAGCAGAAGCGGAATATCTCCTATCTCATCGAGAAAGATTGTTCCTTTATTCGCCAATTCAAACTTGCCTGCCTTTCTCTGATATGCTCCTGTAAATGCGCCTTTTTCGTATCCGAAGAGTTCGCTCTCAAGCAGGGTTTCAGGTATTGCCGCACAGTTGACCTTTACAAGGGGCTGGTTTAACCTCTCACTCAAACTGTGTACAAGGTTTACAACAACCTCTTTTCCTACACCACTCTCGCCACGTATAAGACAGGTAGAATCCGTCTTGGCGATCCTTACGATTAAACTGACAACACTGTGCATCTTTTCACAGGAATAGATGAGGTCTTCAGCCTTAAGCCTGTCTCTCAGCGTTTCCTTCAGCACCATGTTTTCACGTACTAAATGCCTCTTTTCCTCAATTTTTTTTAATTTGAAAAGCAGATCGTCAAGATCTATGGGTTTTGTTAAATATTCGGCAGCGCCTGCTTTAAGCGCACTTACCGCATTTTCTATGCTTCCAAAGGCCGTTACCATAATTACTTCGACTTCAGGGTTTATCTCTTTGAATTCCTTGAGAAGGGAAAGACCATCTGTATCAGGTAGTTTATAATCAAGAAGGGCAATATCGAGGACTTCTTCCTTAAATCTCTCAATTGCCGTTTTCCCATTGCCTGCTTCCTTTACAATATACCCTTCTTTTGTTAAAAGACCTGCAAGGAGTGATCTCTGTGAATCCTCGTCTTCAACAATTAATATGTTTGCCCGATCCATTTTACCCCCTTAAAGCTATGGAAATATAATTCACGATTGATGATTCCAGACTTACAGCAGAGGTTTTGTTCTTGCTGTGAACTGTGAACGGCTTTTTTAGTTTTCTCGTCTTCTCATTCTCCTGTCTCCCGACCTTCAGCCAATTGGTTAATCGGCAGGCTTATCAAGAATGTCGTGCCTTTTCCTTGCTCGCTGATGGCCCTTATATCACCGCCATGATCTTTTATTATCATATATGAGATAGGCAGCCCTAATCCAATACCCTTATCCTTTGTGGTATAGTAATATTCAAATACTCTGTGAAGCTCAGTTTCTTTAATGCCTGTACCCGTGTCCTTTATGCTGATATCAATATTCCCGTCTTTTACAGCCGTGGTTATCCTGATGGATCCGCTGTTATTTATCGCCTCAATTCCGTTTAAAACAATGTTATAAAAAGCCTGCTTGAATCTTTCTTTCTGTGATTGAATTATAATGTCACGGCCGGTCTCATTTATTATATCAACACCTTTTGAATCAGCTTTTTCTTTGAGAATAACTGCTACCTCTTCAATTATATCATAAAGGTTTTCCTTAAGAAACGGTGCATGGGATTTGGTTGAGAGCAAAAACTCTTCAACTATCCTGTCAATCCTTGATAACTCGCTTCTCATAATATCAATAAATCGATAATACTCATCTTCTTTCTCTTTTACCGGCGCGAACTCCCTCTTGAGCCTCTGTATTGACATGCTTACGGCATTCAACGGGTTGCGTATCTCATGCGCCATGCCTGAAGCAAGCTTGCCGAGAGACACAAGCCTCTCTTTCATTTCCAGCTCTTTCTCAAACTCGCGCACCCTCTTTGTGTGCCTTCTCTCCAAAAGAAATATCGCATATATACTTGCCGCACCTGATATTGCCAGCAGCACAAGAATAAAGAGGAAATTCAAGGTAGTTCTTTTTAAAATATCCCGTGCTAGTTCTTTTGATAGAAGTATCTCAACAATAAACTTCGGAAGGTATTGTGAATCAAGAGGCTTGGATAGAATGTAAGCTTCTTTTTTATTTCCCTCAGAAGATATATAGGGTATTCCCTTTGCATCATATATATTAATACCGACAATATTGAATCTCTTTTCCTCTGCTTCTACAATTTCCTTTATAGTAAGCTTTTTCCTGAGTGTATCAAGCTCACCTTCATCAAGACTGAAAAATACAACCTTGCCTTTTGTCTTAATGCCCATTGTAAAAAATTTATCCTTGTTGCTCGGTGTTTTGACAAAAATATCCTTTCCCCCTGACTGAAATGCCCTGATAAACGACATCGATATCTTTACAGACCCTTTTCTGATAACAATTTTGCCATTCCTGTCAAATGCTATGAGATTTGCGAGCGGTATTTTTTCTGCGTCTAAAATATCAATTTTATTGAAAAGATTGTAGAGGTCGTCTATTATTGCCTCATCATAAACCATGATGTTTAAAAAATTCGGCGTGATAATGGATGGAGATTTTTCAAGGAGATTTAAATATTCAAGATTTATATCGATTTCTCTTTTGAGGTGATTAAAAATGATCTCCCCTTCGTTTTTGAGCAGGGCTTCAATATTTTTTTTTATGATCCTGATTTGGAAATATCCGGTTATTGTAATAAGGGCAAAGAGTATTGCAAAAAGAAGGGAGGGGAAAACGAATGTCTTTTTATCTCCCATATCCTCTTAATCCCAGGGGGCGCATTGATCTTTTTCTTTCAGAACCGCAGAAGCTATCGTATTTTTCACGTTGCTCTTCATTTAACATGCGCGATATTTCCCCTCTGTATTGATTGTACATGTTTTCCCTGGAGATTTCTATTTCCAGTATTTCGTTGTGAAGCTTCTCAACTCTGTCCCTGTTAATTAAAGGATTTTTGTTCAGATCCCTCAACTCCAACCTTTTTTTGATAACTTCTCCCTTTGACGCACGCCATTCATCCATATATTTCTTCTTTATATCTTCCACTGCCGTTCTTTGACCATCCGAAAGCTTCAACCCCCTCTCGAAGTCGAAATATGAATGCTGGGCATAAAGAGGGGATGTAAAAAGATAAAAAAACAGGAGCAAGGCGCATAAACATCTCATGGATTTATCGGTACCCATGCTCTATGGGTAGGAATCCATTTTCCACCAACCCACTGCCCCGGAACTTCAACCCACTGCCCCGGAGGATTTTCAAGGCCTGAAGAAGATGTGTAAGCTGAATTCTGCCTTTGCGCAGCAGCTATTTGTTGATTTGTATCATTCTGATCCATTGCATTACCTGCGATTGCGCCGGCAAGGGCCCCTCCGGCAGCACCTATAAGCGTTCCTGCCGTGTT
>Ga0310040_1001220_pt1 | contig 19495 bp, 20 predicted proteins | sample EPASupsiteHSE623_FD_200237 | JGI IMG/M metagenome (GOLD analysis project Ga0310040, IMG submission 200237) | Bioremediated contaminated groundwater from EPA Superfund site, New Mexico - Sample HSE6-23 (v2) (version 2) | ecosystem: Environmental > Aquatic > Deep subsurface > Groundwater >... | reverse complement strand
TTCCCAGGCGTTCGGCATCCGGGGCGGCTATGGGAGGAAAGCTGACAAGACTTAGATCAACGCGATCCCCAAGCAGATTCTTCAGAAACGCGATTAAATTTCCGCTTTCGATTTCTCTACAAATCTCGTCGATTGTAAATCCAGCCGGGCAGATGGCCTGAACTGGTGGTACGTGCTCTTCTTCCGGGGCAATCCATATACCATACTCATGATCATCAGTTCGCGCCAGGAAGATGCGTCCTCCGACCGGCAGGTCCAGGCCTGCGGGAAGAAGCAGTTTCACCTGGCCGATCTGGACCCGGACCGTCTCGTCGTCGACTGGCTGGATACCATTTACTCGCCCGAAGATCTCCTTTCCCTCGTCGAGATGAGACCCCATTGCGAAAAAGCCATTCTCAGCCATCCACGCAGATGAATCAGAGGCCATTGCTCAGGCCTCCTGGCAGTGGGCAACCTCTCATGCGCATAACGGTGGCCAAATTCCCTGCTGGAGGCTGCAGAATGGCGGGGAGCTCCTCGCCCACCGGCTGCATGGATTTTAGAATGCTCCGGCAGGCACGACTGAAGGCCAAAATGGGCGCGGTGAGCGAGGGAGGGAAACTATTTGTAACTGAAGTGACAATAGATCCGCTCATGGAGTTGCCTCCGTGAGGGAGGCTGACTCCGCCCTACCCTTTATTGCTGCAAGTGTCTCTTCTCCAAAAGGCGTTATGCGGACCCGGACCTGGCCGCGGTAAGTTGTGCGATCTAAAATGACATAGCCCGCGGTTTCCAGCTCATCCAGCCTTCTACGCAGGGTCTTTACTGTGCGGCAATCCAGAGTGCGGAGCAGCCTGTAGACCTGCTCGCCCGACTTCTCTTTTACACGATTTAGTAGCTGTTCATCGACTTTATCCATAATGCCCTACCTGAAGGGCACAGGGCTGGGGCGAGAGACTTGGGACATGAGGGGTCATGAGGTACCATGACCGCCCAAAGGGGCCGTAAGGCTGAAATGCTCATGCGACACAATTTATCTCGCCTGGGTTCTTCCCTCGCAACTTGGTAGGTGGTGAGGTGGTTGAGCCCTGGCTTTCCTTCTGCTAGCTTTGCTTTTCTCATTGATGCGGTTTCATTCATATGTTTTTCGGAGAAACAAGTGCGAGGGATGTGAAGGGTGAAGGCAATCAGACTGCCCGGAAATCCGGGTTCTGCACCCACCGTATCGCATTCGCAGGCATATTCTCGCGTCTTAGATCGTGGCATCATACTCCTTTTGAAGCTCGGCAAGGTGAGCTCGACAGTACTTGACCTTCTCGGCATTTCGGCGGCTCTTGGCGGTCAGGAGCTGCTTTTGCGTGTCGCGCAGATCCTTCATGATGGAATCACGGGCGCGGGCCATTTTAGGAATCCTCCTTCAGCGGATTGCCGCCCGGAATGCCCGGCTTCAGGCAGCCCAGGGCCACGAGGCGGTGCATGGCGCGGATGTGCATGCTGTCGGCCTCGCGGTCAGCGAAGACCTCGCCGATCGAGTAGTTCTTGCCGGGCTCTGTCCTCCTGCTCCACTCGTCCAGGGCGGCGCGCTGGGTGAATGTGAGTCTAGTTTTCATTTTCTCGACTCCTTTTTCGGCATTCAGGCCATGCTCCTCAGCATCGAACTCTCCAGCCTGAACCAGAGGTCCCAGGCGATCTCAAGAGCGACTGCGGGTGAGGTGCAAGGTCCAAGCAGCTTATCTATGAACTGGATGAGGTCCCGTACTGCACAGCGCTCCGGGGTTCTGTCGCCTGGAAGCCTGGCAAGATGCCGGCAGGAGATGCGGCGCAGGGTGAGGAGATAGTGGAGGGTGTTCAAGTTGCGGCCTCCGCCAATTCCTGCGCTTCCATTCTCTCTTTTGCCTCTCTCACGATGCAGATGGGGCCGTAGCCCTTTGCTCTTGAGTCCGGGTTTTTCAGGGCGCGATGGCACCTGCGGCAGCGAATGTCGGCTTTCAGATCGCATTCTTCGGACATGCCTGAATCCTCCGATCTTCGCAGGGAGAGTTCATGATGGATTCACATTGCCTGCAGGACGGTCCTGCTGTGACCGGCAGTCCACCCAGGCTCGGCAGGGTGTTGGGCGCTCCCACTGCGATAATGCATTCACATTTCTTGCATTGCGGCTCCTGCAAAGCCTCGCAGACCTGGCGGCCCTCGAAAGGATTGTCAGCGTTCTTAGATTGTGTTTTGCTCATCTCAAGCCGCCTCCAGCTCTCTTTGCAGCACGACCAGCGACGTGGTCTTGGTCAGTTCGGAAATTATGTACAATATTTCGCAGGTCCTGTACGTCTTTTCCAGGTCCTGGAAAATGAATGAAGCTTTTTGCTCCAATTCACTCCTGCATTTTGGTTTCATCTCTTACACCTCCTGAATCTTTCATAGCCCGCGGCGAGCTTGCCGTGGAACTGGCTGAAAACATGGATGCCGCTGCAGAGGTTGCGAGCGTTGGGGGCCGCGTCCAGGGCCTCCCAGGCCAGGGTTTCGATCTGCAGGAACTCGCCTTCGTATTTTTCCGGGCGGTCCATGGTGATGATTACGGGGCCACGATAGTGGCGGACGCGTTTTGGGTGGATGTCTGCGCGGCAGAGGGCGGCTTTGATGATGGCGGTCTCTTCGGAGTTGGTGAGGGCCGGCAGGGGCGTGTACTCTCGCCAGCTCTTCCAGCCCTCGGCTGCGTCGTCGAGAAGAGAATCGATGGTGGGGTAGGTCTTGCTCTGCATGTGGCTGTAGATATCCCAGAGGTTGATGAGAGTCGCAAGGGGCATTCGGTAGCCTGCGCCGGGGAGCTGCTCCACGGCGAGGGTATTCTCGACGCCTGTTCGGCTCACGAATGAGATCTTAACGATCTCTGTGTCATCGGGAGCGAGCTGTATTGAAGCAGCCAATTGGTGTCACACTCCAACAACCATCTCACTACCAAGGCGATAGAAGGGCGACAGATCGGCAAATTCCTGGCCATGATTGTAGAACTTCAACCGGGATCTGACTGCCTCGATTGACTGCGTTATTGACGCTTTTCCTTCGAACAGAACTTTGGCTGCCATTTTATTCGTCTCCGATAGATTCATATGCGATGTATTCTATATATGCTTTGTGGTAATAGGCTTTGATGCATATAAAGTTTATTATCGATGTAAAGCAGAAAAGATACGTCAATTAGTGAAAGCATATATATGCCAATGAGGCATCTAAAATATGTGGTGTATATGGCAGAGAGAACGGTGACAACATCAATCAGGCTTTCGAAAGAAACGAGGGATCGCATAGCGAATTTTGGGAAAGCGGGGGAATCATTAGAGACTGCATTGATCCGAGCTTTAACGATTGCTGAGCAGTGTGAAAAGAAAAAGATCGCGAAGTCGAACGAGAGTACATGAAGTTCCCCGAAAGCGGAATGCAATAAAATAATAAAAAGCTTTATATTGCTTTCTCTGAGCGGGAGCTATTTACAACTTTTCCCAATAGCCCAACGTTTTGATCATAAATTGCTCTTATTACTGGACTATGCCTCAAGTGACCAGTACATTTAGTAAGCTTTGGCTATGTACTGTCAGATCCGGTCGAAAAAGAGACTCGCTCGGGACTGAAACCCTGATAGTAGACAGTGTGAATTGTAGCCCAGACCTGAACGCAATCTTACTCAGATGCTTTCGATTTCTTCCCAAGAGGTTGCGTTAGATTTGAAGAAAAATAATACAAAAGCATACCAAAGCTATTTGCTCCATTTCGTCTTCTTCCTTTCATCCTGTATCATGAGTTCAGATTCTATTTCATTAAGTTTGTTAGAAATTTCTTTGTATCTTGTTTCTATATCTCTGATAAAAACGTTCTTTGTTCTTTCGAATATACCCTTAATTATTTCTTTTTCTTGTTCAGGGCTGTTGAAATAAGCTTCTATGGATGCATTATAATTATCGTAGGACATTTTAAAATCGCTCGAACTATTTAAATACATATTTTGATCAATAGATTCCCAAAATGAAACAAAATCATAAGTCAGTTCGTTTAAACTGCCACGCCTATATGTTATTCTTTTTGAATGTTTTTGCAATAAGAATAGTTGATCATCATTTCTTCTTGCATATAATTGACCAACCAATAGGTTCATCTCTCTATTTATCCTATCATATTTTTTTGTTAAACGATCATATTCCATATTTTCGAGCATCAGGTTTGATTGCCCTTCCATAGTTTGGGCTTGGCTTCTCATTGCATCAGATTGATCTTTAATGATTTTAGATTGCTTATCCATGGCATCCGCTTGCCGTTTCATGGATGCTGCTTGATTCATTAATAATATCATTTGGCCGTTGAGACCCTTAAAAGTCAACGCTGCATATATGGCAAGAGCTGCCGTTCCAATCGCCACGATGAGACTTGATACTTGAATCCAATCTATAGTCATCCTTCAGCTCCATGAATTAAATATTCATCGCATATATTTCCTCGCAAAGGTCGCGATGAAGGCTGCCCACATAAAGGTCCCGAGTATTGCCTCCAATCCTGCAACTACTTGATAAATGGGAGTAGGTTGATAACCCGTATATCCTGGATTAATGGTGTTAGCTATATATCCTGGGGCAATGGCAGCAGCAAAACTGAACTTGATGCAATCTGATAGTTGTACAGCCCCATTGATTCCACCTCCAATCCAATATAACAGACCAAAGAAGATAATAATAATGATCCAGCAAGCTATAAGACGAGGGGGATAAACACCATAGCCGAAAACCAATTGGATGGGAATATATTCCAGCAAGTAGCGATAATACCAAGGCTTCTGTTTTCTTTTTGCATCCATTTCTCGATAGTAATGATAGCCTGCTTCTTCCCTATTTCCGTTTCGCTCTAACATGTTCTTTGCTCTTCGGCAGGCATCTTCCTGGAATTGCGGAATTCCAAACACTGCATCCCTAAAGGTTAATACATCTCCCTCGAACAGAGCTTTAACGAAATGAACACCTGTAATGAATGAAGCCTCTCTAAAATCGGCATTTCCACCCATTCTAGCTTCGGCAAAATCTGCCTTTCCGCCAAACTTGGCTCCGGTGAAGATAGCGTCCTTTTTGATTTGCACTCCGTCAAAATAAGCATCACCACAGAACTGAGCTCCATTGAAGTCGATATCTCCATAGACTCGAGCTAAATTGAAATAGGATTTCCTGCAAAATTGAGCCTTCTCGAAGCAGGCATGTAAGCCAAATTGAGTTCTTGTAAAGCTAACAGACTCGACAAATTTTGTTCCAACAAAGTTGGTTTTCATGGCAAATTGGGCCTCCATGAAATTGGCTTCCCCATTAAATTTGGTGTCCTTGAATAATGAATCTAATCCAAATTGAGCTCGTACGAACCAAGCATTGGCTTCGAACAAAGTCCCTAAAAAACTGCATCCCAAATTGAACTTGGCGCTGAGGAAGCTGGCTCCGTTGTTGAATCGGCTTTTATCAAACGAAGCACCAAAGTTGAATATGGTTTCTATAAAGTAAGAATCATCATTGAAATAAGTCTCACGGAAGCAGGAATTTATAATGAACTCGGTTCTGCTAAAATCAACTACCTTTCTGAAGATAGTATTGCTAAAGTCTACATCTCCAAAAAACTCAGAATTGGCAATTTCTATTGAAGATTCAACAAGAAATTTATCGCCATCTTTTGGCAGATTGAGCTTTCTAACATCAATGTCACCAAAGATCGTAACATGATCATATTCTACTGGCTCACCATTCTTTATCTTATCAAGTATCTCGCTAACGGGAACCTTTCTCAAATCCTGAAAATCTTGGATATCTTCGGCCATTTTACTCTGTTTCTCTCAAGAAGTCTACAATGATTAAAGTATATGGTCCTTTGGCTAAATCCGAATCTCCCATGCGCGCTATTACTCCCGCTTTTCACGGGAGGCGCTGTGATGTGATTGGAACCACCCATCCGGCGTCCCCACAGGCAGGATCTCTGCCACTACTGCAATTCCATGCCTACGTACATCCCGGCCCACGAGCGATTCCGAGCCCATCCGAGCTATGCGGCAGACTATCCGAGCATCGCGATCTTGCCCATCACGTAATGCATTGCTTCCAGTGATAGGAGACTTTATCCTATTTTCCAAGATGCATAAATATTAGTCTTGCTGATGGTGCGAAGGTTGAATCTTGTCTGCTATTAGAATATTGTTTTTATAATATGATCTGTTTCTTTTATTAACTCTCCAACTTCATCTGCTGTTGGTTCACGTTCTTTCGGGTGATCGCAATAATTTCTAATGGCCGCTAGATAACTTATTTTCCTCCAAAGAGTTGCATCATATACTCCGCTTCCTTTGAGCGCATCGTTTAGATTTGATATCGCAGGATGAGGATATTTTGCAGAAATGACTACAGCATGGTTTTGAACCAGTCTTTTAAGATGAGATTCAAGCACAACACCTGCAACAGCACCCGCAGCCCTAAGATTAATTTCGGCAAGTATTGATGCCTCTTTAAGTTCTTCATCCTGTAATTCAGCAAGCAAGTGGTTTTTCACATCAGACAGAACCGAATCTATTCGTGAGGATAGGGACTTTACAATTCCAATTTGAGCAGAAAATTTCGACTTAATAACATTACGCGGTTTGAATGATGTTCCTGATCTTTCGGACGATAACGTGGGTGTAGGCAAGATAAGGCCAGAAACATAATCTTGAATAACATAAGTACTTGAATCCACACGACCTCTATTTGGATTAATAAGATAATATCCACAAAATTCATCAAAACGATCCGTTCCGAGAAGTGATACTAACTTAACCGCACGTGTGTACCAGTTTTGATAGGAATTCGTAAATGCAATATCCGCGGTATCGCCTATTATATGCTTATACGCCGCATCGCTATCATTAACCAGTTTCTCAAGTTCTTTCTTAATCTCTTCTGCCGTACTCATTCAAGATCCTTCCATGCGATCACAAACTCTATTTAAGCTAAAGATATATTTAGACCTAATTAGAAATAGTTTGGCTGTATTCCTGAAGCATGATCCTGATAGACACGACCAAGAGCCTTCATCTATGGATCCTTTTCCTCAGCGCCCTGGCCGCATTCAGCCCTTGGCCTCGCCCCTTCAAATCTCCTGCCCATGATCGCTCTCCATAGAGAATGCCGCTGGCCATTCGCGCTCTTCGCGCCGGGTCCTCTCCACCAGGCGGCCTTGGATCATGCTATGTTGGACCTTTATAGTACACTGCTTTATCGAGTTGCCGAAGCAGGAAGGACACGAAGTTAAGCATATCTAAACAGTCTTCCCTGGTTATCGGCCAGTGCAGGGCCGGTTCGTGTGCCGTTGGGTTCCGCATGGCCCTCATGAGACCTGCTGAAAGGAACTTGATTCCGTCCTGCACGTTTTTGTCAGTCTCTGTTTGACAAGCCGTCACTTTCAAAACTCCGTTCTGCCAACCCCATACTTCCATCATGAGAGGTTCGCCATCCTTTGAGCTGAGAGCTTTTTCTCTAACCAATTTGTTGTACACCTTGCACGCCTCGAAAACCGCATGAAAGTAGTTGCCCTGTAAAAACAGCACTTGGCAGTGCTTGATAACCTCACTATGAAAGCCTCTGTTGAGAAATTCGTCTCTATTTTTAAGCTCTTCTCCCAACGGAATATCAGCCGCTTGGAGTATCGAATGCACTGAGGTGCGGAGATCACCTTCACCACTCAACTGGTCGCAAAATGATTTCAGGAGCCTATTGCGTTCGTCCTCTCCCATTCTCTGTCTTGCCAACGACAGAATCCAATCATGAACTAACTTTGCACGAGATGAAGTAATAGAATTGTTCGGGAAGTTCTCACACCGGAATGAAAAGATAGCACCTGCGATTCGATTTATCTCGTTGATGCTAGTCGCATTCTTCAAAGCATCACCGACCTGAACGGCAATCAGTCTATAGTTTGCGGCCATTTTAAAATCCCGTGTCTCCTTCTATTCTTCAGACATAACGACACACATCATCGGTGGCTGAAAGCCGTCCGGTGGTGCTTTGGTAGGGCTGTCTGTAAGTCCTTTGTGCATTCTAACGCCTCGTATGCTGACAATAAAGACATTGTGGCTTGTGAACACAGAGTATCTCACCGCACTCTCCAGGGAAGGCATTACTTGCCATTCGTGCTCTTCACGCCGGCTCCTCTCTGCCAGGCGGCTTTGGATCATGTCCTCGGGCCAGTCCAGAATGTCTTGCCCAAGCTCTATTCTGGCAATTTCCCGCAGCAAGTAATCAAGTACTCGTACCCTATATACCCCAAAATCCGTTTCTTCTGGTCTCCGATCAATTCCTCTTCCTTCGACAGAATCTCCCCAATCAGAGACACAATATCCGCCTCCCCATCCCAGTTATTCAAGAGAATCATATTGGACCCAATTTCATTCCGAACCAAATCCGCAACGAATGCGGAAAGAAAAATATCGTCCACATAACCATAGGGGCCATGCAGCTCCTCCGGAATGATGTCATTGGGCAGGATGAAATAGGCAATGGCGGAGATCACAATAGGCCTCAACCGAATCGGCAGTATCGGATCATCAAGCATCTTCGTTAAGAGCCGGTAAAGCTCCGGTGCCTGATAAATCAGGTCATCGTGGCGGCCTTCGTATGCGGATATATCCTTTTCAAGCAATTTATCAAATTGATACAAGTGTTATCCCTCTATTCTGGCAAACGGACAGATATCCCTAAATTCATCGCAGGCTGGACAGTAATCATGCTTATGCGGAAATTCTCCCGCTTCAATTTGATTCAAAATATCCGTCAGCCTCGATATCGCCTTTGCTTTTCGCTCTTCAGACCAGGCTTTTGACTCCAGCTTCCCGTCACCCAAAAAGTGAACCGTCGTCCTCTCCACCTTGAGGCTCAGGCTCTCTTCAGCCCCGAGAGCATAGAGATCAAGCTGCAGATCGATCCCCTCTCGTTTCAGTTCGCCAGCCTTTGAGGTCTTGAAGTCCACAATATCTATGCCCTCATTCTTCTCCTGCCTCAAGAGATCGATCTTGCCCAGCATCACCTGATCCTTCATAGAAAACGAAAAGCTGGTTTCAGATTGAATTGCCGCAGACAGGCTGCTCTGGTGCTCTTCCACATATTTGCCCAGATGATTAATTGCCGCTTTTTTATACTTCTCCTCTCGCTCCGGCTTGGTGCGCCGGCTGGAAACCCATGTTAGGGAAACAATAGCCGGCACGTCTTCCCTGCACGGTATCCTTCCCTGCGCCGCTCTCGTATGAATCTCCTGCAGAGCCCTGTGAACATTGGCACCGTATCCCACGGGGTCCAGCCAGGGCGGCCTGAAGCCATAAACCATCGCCAGCTTGTAGCGCATGGGACACTGCAAGAAGTAAGCGAGCTGACTGAAGCTGTGCCTCGGCCTGGGGCCTTTCCGGACCTTGCCTCTGCTCATCACCTTTTCCACGTGGCCATTTTCGAGATTGCACGGTGCCTGGAGGTCTTCCCCAAACATCTCTTTGACAAACGTACTGGGCCCACCCCCACGCTTATTGACCACATCCGCCGTGCCCACGAGCAAAAGATCTCGGGCTCTGGTGGCTGCCACATAGAATAGCTTCCGCTCATCCACCAGATGAGTATCCTCAACCTCCGGTTCGCCGCTGGCCCGCAGCTTGTAGGGGATCTCATAAGGATCCCTGCGTCTGCTTGTGGGGAGCCTTCCGTTCATGGCCGAGCCTATGATCACTACAGGAAACTCCAATCCCTTCGCCTGGTGGATGGTCATTATCTGAACTTCCCCCTCCTGCGGCGGGACGGAGGCGGGATTCATCTTGCCCTCTTTGAGGAGCTTGAGGTATTGCAGAAATGGATACTGATTTTTTGTCTTTCCATATTCATCCCAGGAAGCCGCAATGCTGCTCATCTGACCCAGATTAAGAAGGGCCAAAAGATCCCGTTCCTGCTCGAAACGCGATACACATCCAGTAGCGGCCAGCAGCCGGTAATAGACATCCAGCAATGAACCGTGCTTCTTGCTCTGCACCCTCTGTTTGAGTTCCAGAAGGAGGAGCAGCTTCATTCGATCATCCTGGTCCTCAACTCCAATGGACTTCAGCCCCTCATCAGTGGCCATGCTCAGAAGATCATCCTTGAATTCCTGAAGCGCATGGCTTGTCTGGCTGCTGAGCCCCACAAGAGGATTGCGAATATTGCAGTCTCCCCAGGGCTTTGAGGCACCCAGGAATATGAGAAGCTCATAGATGCCGGAGATATCGCCTCTCTCGAAGAAGCTGCCGTCTCCAGTTATGTGGAAGGGAATTCCCGCTTCTGCAAAGGCGCTGACATAGGCCCCTGCTGCGTTCTTAACGCTCCGGAGGAGGAGGGCGATATCACCGTAACCGGCAATCTTGCCTGTCCGATGGAGGTCCTCGACGAGCTCCACCACCGCCTCGGCCTCCTCGGTCGCTGTATGCCTGTGGACCATGAAGACTTCGGTCTTGCCCTCACGAACTGCCTTGAGGTCCTTGGGAATGCGAGATGGATTATTGACGATAACCTGCAGGGAGTTCGTGACAATCGGGTTCAGGCTTCGGAAGTTGTGTTCCAGCTTGATCACTCTGACATTGGGATACCGCTCATGAAAACAGCCTATGTTCTTCACGGTGGCCCCGCGGAAGCGGTATATGCTCTGATCGTCATCTCCGACAACTGTAAGATGCCCACCATCACCGGCGAGCAGAGACAGGATCTTATCCTGGGCGGCGTTGGTGTCCTGGTACTCGTCGACCAGGATCTCCTTATAGCGCGCCTGGCAAGCGACCAGTACCGCTTCGTCTTGCAAGAGATCCAGCGCACGGCGCTCCAGGATGGCAAAGTCCATCAATCCCTCTTCGTTCAGAAGATCCAGATAGCGAGAATAGGCCTCCGCCACTACTGCTCGCTCCTTCCACGAGTCTGCCTCATCAAGACAGCAGCAGGCCGAGTTCTCATCGCACCAGGATTCCAGCTTTGAAGGCTCGACCATCTCCTCCGTAGCCAGGTTGAAGGAATGGATGACGCCCTGGAAGAATTGGTGCGGTAATCCCTTTACAATCTCATCCAGGCCCAGGGCCTTTCGGTTGGAATAGACAAACAAAAACTGTCCCATCTCGTCAAGAATGCGGAAATCGCCTGAAGGGCTCTTGGGATACCGGCGCAAGATCTCCCCGCAGAAGGAATGGAGGGTGGAGACCTGCATCAGTTCCACGTTCACTTCCGGAAGCTTTTGCTGGATACGGTCCTTCAGCTCCAGAGCGGCCTTGTTTGTAAAGGTAGTTACCAGCATGTTCTCTGGGCTGGCATCTCCGGATAGTATCAGATGAGCAACACGTCTCGACAAAACTTCAGTTTTGCCGGACCCGGGACCTGCAACAATTAAGAGAGGACCGCCTCTATGAAGCACCGCTTCTTTCTGCGGTTCCAAGAGACCTTCAAGGAGCTTTTCAGGTGCATTAACCATTGAACCGCTTCCCTAAGCTATCACGGCAGGATAGCTGAGACTTCTTTAGATTAAATGGTACTTACGCATCTAACGTAGCATTAAAATCTTAAATGTATTGATCGGAAAAAGGCATCTCATTAGCCGAAATGCTTCGGACGACTGCCCTCAGGGACCCTGCCCATATTCGCTCTACGAGAGGGGACGTTGCCGGCCAGTCGCGCCCTTCGCGCCGGGTCCTCTGCGCCAGGCGGCTTTGAATCATGTCCTTTAGGCCCGGGGGCCGGACGATCTCGGCCAGGATCCGGGCTATCTGCAGCTCGCTCAGCCAATGAGCCCAGCTCACAGTCTCATGCCAGGCCAAGATCGCCCAGATCCGTGCAATGCAGAACGCTAGTTGGCAGCCCTCAGCTCCCCTCCCATTAAGCATTATCTATTTTGAAGATATTATAACTTTAGGTACATTGGCCACAGATGGTGCCGCCCACCTTTGGCCATGATGTGATTCATGTTGGAATTATGGATGCGTTGGCCATGACTATTATCATATCACTTACCACATCGGATTTGTGCTCAACTTGATGAATTCTGAAATCCATAAAATCGCGCAAAGGCAAGTGCCTTGGACTGGGTGGACGCATGCATTTTGATCAAAGCTTTTGGCTCAGCTTGGTGATGCGAATTGGATCAAATGGATATGGTGAGGAATAGGTCTAATGTGAATAAGATGCCGCTAGAGTGAAATTGCCGGTCGCAATTATTTGCATATGCGCTCTCTGGCTTTCCAATAATAGTCGAACATATTATTTAAGGTCTCTATATCATTCTTATCAGTTAACCAAACAGGAGCCACAACGGATGATTTACCAATTCGTTTCATATACATTCCCTGTCCCTTATCATTAAGCTTAATATGCTCTGAAATCCCCTCCCATGGAAGATACTTGATTGTTATTCTTTCACCAAACATATTCTTCAGCTTTTCTTCAATAAAAATTTGTCTCTTCGAGTGGATGCCAGCATTCTCAAATTTTTCGCAAGTTATTAACTCTAATTTTTTGATATTTTGCTTATTCGCTTTAATGGCGGGATCGTTTGTAATCCATTCACCCGTTTGTGCAATTATTCTTAAAGTTTTTACATCATTTAAGAATTCATTAGTCCGCTCTTCCCATGCTCGATGATCTGCTATGGGTTGCGGGGCTTTAAACATTAGATATAGGCTTGCCTCCGGCTCAATAATATCGACATCAAATATTTTATCTAATGTTTTTAATTGAGATATTAGCATCTTTTTAGCATTTTTTTTCATATTTTCCAAATCAAAAAATTTTAATATATTTTCTGTCAAATCATCATAATAATTGTTCATGGTAGAATTTCTTTCAGGCAAATAGAATATATTTTTATCATTTATCCGGTTGATTAGACCGCCCTCTACCAAATCATCCAAGAGTTTGTATGGAGATCTTCCAGCATTCATTGATACTTTAAACTCTTTGCAAAATCTCTGGATTCGGTTACTGTCCGTTAATGCATTAATTCCAAATAGACCTCGTGCAGTCAAGGCAAATATCAGTACATCAATATAAAATTTTTTCTTTTTTGCGTCTTTTGAATTGGAGTATTTCATTATTAAGTTTCGAATATTGTGCCGGGCGATTGTAGGGATAATTTTGTAATTATCTATTTCTCCGATGCGCTCGGCCATTTTATTTAGGAAATCATCGGATTTCATTGCAATTAAATATGCTCCTCCAACTCTTCGCTTAACATTATCTCTAGTTGTCATTGAATCGAGCAATTTTCTGTATTCGGCTTGGCGAGACTCATTTCTATGAATCCACCAAATATATATTTTATCATTAGCATTTTCTTTGTTAGCCTTTTCTTTGAGAGCTTCAGAAAAAGCATGTTGAAAATCTATATCTCTGAATCCAAAACCTATTATTATAAGAATTTTCGTATTGCACAAGATCCACTTTATCGCTTTCAGTTTCTCATTCTCAAATCTGATTACATTGTCTATTGATGCTCTGATTGTGCGTGGATAACTAATTGTTCCATGAACTTTGAATAATATAGGTTTTATTAATTCTTCTTTTACCGCTTTTCCAGTTTTCTTTTCTTTCTCTCTTTTGGTTTCTAATTCCATATTGAACGCATCATATTCGCTTATGCTTTTAACAATTCTGTAATTTTCTCTGCCTATTTCATCATCAAGTGATATCTCTATTTCTTCATCAAAATTGGTAGTTATTATATTATGCACTAAGCCATTATTAGCTAGATGAGCAAGAAATTCATAGCCGCTTGTTGGATAAATATCGTCCTCACGAACAATGATCTCTTTATCCTTTAGAAATTTATATATGCTCTTCTCGCCATTCAGTTTTGCATAAATCGAAAATGATTCTTCTAAGGTGCAATCTGCTATAGTCTTTCGTCCAAAATGCACCATTGCATTTGCCATGAAGACTTCTTCGGTTAATTCTGAAACTAAACCATTCTTTAGGAGATTCGTTTTGGGAGACGCCGACGCACCAGATCCTATAATTACTGTAACAAATTCCTGCCTTGTTTTATCCGTTAAGCGAGCATAAATCTCATTAGCACATCGGTCGATCATTTCATCATTCGTCAATGTCTGGCGTGACGGTACAAGATCTTCTCCAGTCATATCGATCACATTAATTGCATTATTAAGCCAGGTTACCAATCCGAAGTATAATAATCTTTGCTTTGTGGATTTACGCCGCTGCAGACGCGGGAGTGAAGCCTCTCCAGATCATATTTTGCCTATTTTTCCCAGCTTATATATGCGCCTCAAGGATCCTTGTGAACAAAGAAATATGATCGAAATCCCAGGAGAGCCACTTCATAGGAGTGCAGCTTCGGGACCATCAATGGCGCTCTGCAAGGACTTGGATGAGTTAAGGTTCTCGCTCGATTCCAGTCCCTTTAACTAAATTGGATCTGCAGGTAGCCGAAAATCCGTTCATGCTCTCGAGTCGAGGTCTTAACGAGCAATGACTGTTAACGATTGCGCCAGCTGAGCATAAGGCCAAGGAATTGCGGAGGGGTCAAGGAACAGTAGAGTATGTGCAAGACGAAGCTGGCTGCCAGCCAGCAACGTTCGCATGCCAGGGCTTCTCGGCCAAGAATCTGAATCACTCGCTCGATGCACTCAGGCCGGGCCGGATGATCTCGGCCAGGATCCATTTGGCCGTCTGCAGCGAGAATGGCCACCAGATCCGCGCTCGCTGGGCAGGTTCATGAAATGCAAGCTGGCCCCTGGCAGCACACCGCCGCCCAGCCTCGCGCCTAGGGGCTCTGCCCAAGATCAATCCCAGTGAGAACGCTGCCGGCCATCCGTGCTCTTCATGCCAGGTCCTCTCCGCCAGCAGGCTTTGAATCAGGTCTTCTATGTCATAAGGCCAGCGCGAAAGATCTCGCAAGGATCTCATTGACAGGCTTCCGCCCAGGTGCATCGAAGTTCGCAGCTTGCGCTGAGGCACGTTCGAAAAAATCACAGGCTGAAAAAGATATCGCTCACTTAGCAAACTTTCCACAAACTTTTTTAATATGTTATCCATAACTATCAATCCGGAGGATTTATATGAAATTTACATTCTTATTAATCGCCCTAATTCTGCTGATGCTCTCGGCCACTTCAGTATCAGCAAATGAACAGAATGGACCTTCTGCGGGAGATGCAATCAGTTCGGGGCACTCTGGCCAGAACCATGCCGGCAGCGCTATTTTGAAGGATGAAGTCATCATTGCCCAAGAGAATGGAAACCGGGTGGAGTGGCGGCATATCATCCTGAAAGGGAATGATACCGAAATTGGCATGGCCCTCGGCCAGATCGCTCAGAAGGATTACAATATCCGCTCTCTATCGAGGTATGCAGATCCTATCTATGGCAAGGCCAGACAAGCCTATATGGAGAAGAACTATCCCGTCATGAGGGAGAGGATGAGGGGAATAGCAATGGCCTACGGCCTATCTCCGGACGATGCAACCTTTGACACCAACACGCTTCCCTACAGTGCCGGGTCTTTTGCCTGTTCAATGGTCTACTTCCCGCCCGAGACTATGGACATCAACCATGCCATCGTCTGCAGGAACATGGAATGGTATCTTGTCCCTCTGGACATTCTCCTGGGCAGGACCTGGAACGACACGGGCAAGGCTGCTTTCACTCAAAGCTTTATACTGGAGATATATCCCGACAGCGGGTACTCGACCATGGCCATTGGCACAAGCGACCTCTGCGCAGTCTTTGATGGATTGAACTCCAAAGGCTTGGGAATATCTTTGCTGGCGGATAGCTGGATGGATTTAATCCCGCAGACGACCATTTCAGGAGGCAGAGACAGCGGCATTGCAAGCATGCAGATAACGCGGCTGGTGCTTGAAACCTGCAAGACAGTAGAAGAAGCAAAGATAGCTTTCCTAACCAATAAAGAGTATCTTCCCATGATTGGAGTCCATTACATGGTCTATGACAGCCTGGGAAATTCTGCAATAGTCGAATGGAATAAGACCGATGGGAACCTGTATTTCACTGACGGCAGCACAAATGAGCCCCATATTATGACCAATCACCCCCTGCATATATATTCCAATTATTCCACAAACGATCTCCCGAGGGAGACATATCTATACGACGATCCATATGATACATTTAACCGCTACATTGTTTTGAACAATACCATCAGCAGCCATGAGGGCAAGTTCTCTGAGATAGATGCTTCAAATGCGCTGGGAAAGGTTATGGCAAACACAGTGACGGCAGCCGAAGGCGCAGTGATTCCTGTTCCAATCAATACGATTTACAATGTCATAATGGATCTCACCAATAGAAGCATGAAGGCAAAATTCTACCTCAAGGACGGGCCTATTGATGCCGATACACTTGAGAATACATCGATCTTCTCGCCATATATCGCATTCCAGATGAACGATTCAACCATGCAGTAATGATGGGCCAATCGGGCCCATCCATTCGCTCCTTTTTTGCGATCCTCACAGAGCCTGTATCATGCCCAACTACTGACGGTCACCCCTATTAAATCCAAGCTGGACCGAATCACGGCGAAAATGTTATCCCGCAACATCTCGCAGCTCAAGTGCGCATGTTCTCGCGCCATCCGCCCGCAAAGTGACACACTCTATAATTCCAGCAGGCAGGTTTACTGCCACGTCACCTCAGGAGGCTTCCTGCGAGGAAGCCCATAGACCTTGTATTTTGGGTAGCCGAACATCATTGCATAGGCACATTTCCGTCCTGCAGGCAGGCCAAGCTCTTTTTTGAGTGGTTCGTAGGAGGAAGCCGCCAGGGCGACAAAGCCCGCCCAGCAGGTGCCGATGCCGAACGCAGGTGCTGCGAGGTCGAAGTGAGTGAGTGCGATGATGGCATCGACTGGTGCCACATTGTTTCCCTCCGGAATATGGGCGAACAGCAGGTGAGGAGCGCCCCGGCAGATGACATCGTGTCCCTTCTCCCATGCAGAAATGAGAATCGGCGCGTAGCCGCTCAGAGGATGAGGTGTATCTAAAAGGCTCTTCATCCATTCGATGGTGATCCCGGCGATCTTCTTGACCCTCTCAGGGTTGTGGATAACCAGCCACTGCACCGGCTGGCCGTTGCCTCCTGATGCGGCAAAACTGGCAATATCGAGGACTTCAAGGATCCTCTCCCTTGGCACGGAATTTCGGGTGAAATGCCGCACAGACCTGCGTTTCTTGAGATAGAATGCCATATCCCCGGAAGAGATTATTCCGGCATCGACTGGCAGGGCCCCCTTATCATCCGGGCGGAAGTCTAATAGGAGTGCCTGCGACGGGCAGAACGCCTCGCAGTGCCCGCACTTGATGCACGCGCCTGCCTTTTCTTCCGCAACCCAGGGTAGATTGTTCCCATCCGCAGGATTAATGATCGACGTAATGCAGACAGTGGAGCAGATGTTGCACCGAGTGCAAAGATTCTCATTAACAAGTAGGGCTGTCATCAAATACCATCCCATTTAGGTTGCTTTTTATGATTTTATCGAACCTCACCAGCATTTCATTCATCGCCAGCTGCCATAAATCTGATCCTCGTTTATTCAGCGCGCCTCTGGCCCGCCCATCTCATATCATCTCGTGTCTCTGCTCAATTAGAAGCCATTTCCTTCAGCCTCTGAAAGGCCCCATGTTCAAGGCTGACTCGCGGCTTTTCTCTAGCTGAAGTGTGCGGATGTTGACGTTCGGCAGCTTGCTGACCATCGCCGAGTTGGACGATTGAACTATTCCCGCAGGCACTTCGAGCCTCAACTATACAAGCTCACCTGAAATGGGATATCCGGTTCGCTCGGGATGGAGATAGGCTAAATAAATTCGGAAGCAATTTCCCTCCCCGCCATTATCCCGGTTGCTGCAGCAATTACTATCCCCCTTGAAAGACCAGCACCATCGCCGGCCACATAGAGTCCTTCAATGGAGGTCTGCAGGCTGTTGCCTCCTACCTCAACCTCTCTCGCATAAAATTTAATCTCAGGGGCATATAGTAGCGTTGAATCGGCATTGACCCCTGGCACAATTTGGTTTAGGATCTCCAGGCCCTCGATAATGTCCATAACAATTCTTTGAGGCAGAGCCATAGAGATGTCCCCGGGAGTAACATCTTTAAGGGTATTTATCACCGTGTTTCTGGCAATTCTCTCCGGCGTAGATCTTCTGCCTCTGTGCAGATCTCCCAGTCTCTGGATGACAGGCTTGCGACCGCCAATTGTGGTGACAAGTTTTGCTATGGACATTCCATACGCGGTGGTGTTTTCAACTGGTTCCGTCAACTCCAGCCTCACGAGAAAGGCGAAGTTTGTGTTCTCCGATTTCTGGTCAGTCATGGAATGGCCGTTGGTGGCTATGAAGTCTGGGTACTCTTCTTTGACCACAAATCCACCCGGATTGGTGCAGAAAGTCCTGACAAAATCGTCGTATCTGCGGGTGACTATGTGAAATTTGGGATCTCGATTGATCCGGGTGATGGGATCCATTATGATTGACGGCACTTCGACCCTAACGCCCACATCCAGAGGTCCGTATTTGGACTTAATAGCATGTCTGTCCAGAAGAATGCCGATCCATTGAGCCCCAATTCGGCCCGGTGCCAGCAGGGTCTTGCTTGCCTTCAATTCAGTTCCGTCACTGAGCTTAACTCCAAAACATTTATTGCCATTAATTAATATATCTTCGACGCGGGAGCTCAATAGGAACTTAACACCCTTTTGCTCCAAATTTCTCTTGAATCTGGCTATGATCTCTGGCGTACCATCGGATCCCATATGGCGTTGCCTTATTGGCACAAAGCGCGCTCCAACTCCAGCTGCTCTTCTCTTGAGCAGTTCGGAATCGTCCTCGGATGGTTCAATCACCTGCTCCGGAGCTCCATATTCCAAGAATGCCGAGTCGACCTCATTGATCAGATCCCAGGCGCTATCTCCGGCAAGATGGATGAGATCGCCGCCTATGGTCGGGTGGAGGTTAAGAAGGCCGTCAGAATAAGCACCAGCACCGCCTATGCCGCACATTATGTGACACGGATTGCAGTGGAGGCAATGGCCCAGATCCTTCATGTAGCAGATGCGATCAGCTATATCCACTCCCTGATCTATTACAAGAACATCGGCCTTTGACTTTGTAAGCTCACGGGCAGCAAATAGGCCCGCAGGCCCAGCACCCACAATGATCGCGTCTACCATACAAAATAATTCCTAGCGTTGCTGCTATTTAAGGCCATCATGTTTTCTCCCCACTATAGCCCCAGTTGCAGTATGTGCGCCATGTAACTCTTGCGCACATCCTCAGTTTGTCCAGCAATTTTCGGCCTTCCCTCAATCATCAATGAAGCAATTCTCGCTATCGTTTAGTGCATAAATAAAGGCCATAGAATCCGCGCGTATGCCTAGCGCGTATCACATCCAATCCGGATCGCTCTATCATCCCCTGCATAATCCAATCCAGGGTAGAATACTCGTTCTTCACATG
>Ga0310040_1001214_pt1 | contig 19634 bp, 15 predicted proteins | sample EPASupsiteHSE623_FD_200237 | JGI IMG/M metagenome (GOLD analysis project Ga0310040, IMG submission 200237) | Bioremediated contaminated groundwater from EPA Superfund site, New Mexico - Sample HSE6-23 (v2) (version 2) | ecosystem: Environmental > Aquatic > Deep subsurface > Groundwater >... | reverse complement strand
AACGGCCCTGGATCCTTTCCCTGAAGCCAAGCTGGCGGTGGCAAATGCACTCCACGAGAAATGACGAGGCATATGCCATGGATCCGGTCCTGTGGGCCCGTGAGGTCCTGGGCTATCATCCAGATCCCTGGCAGGAGAAGCTTCTGCGCAGCCGCTCCAACAAGATCATCCTCAACTGCTCAAGGCAGAGCGGCAAGTCGACCACCTGCGCCGTATTAGGCCTGCATGAATCGATCTATCGCCGTCCCTCATTCGGGCTTGTGATCGCACCGTCGCAGGACCAGAGCGCAGAGCTCATGCTCAAGTTCGATGAGTTCCGCGGTGCCGTCGAGCTCCCGAGCGATTACCTGAGCACGGACACAAAGCTTGCCGTCCGCTTTTCCAACGGCAATCGCTTCATAGCCCGGCCCGGCTCGGAGAAGAGCTCCCGTTCCTTCAGCGCCGTTACCCTGTTATTGGAGGACGAAGCCGCCCGGGTGCCCGATCCGCTCTACAGTTCCGTGCGTCCCATGCTGGCGGTGAGCAATGGCCGGCATATCCTGATGAGCACCCCCTTCGGCAAGCAGAACCATTTCTTCAAGATCTGGGATGAGCAGCGCGACATATGGGAGTGGTACGAGATCCCGGCGGAGATGTGCCCGCGCATCTCGAAGCAGTTCCTAGAGGAAGAGAAGCGGATCAATCTCTGGTTCGAGCAGGAGTATCACTGCGCGTTTCTGGATGCTGAAGGGTCGGTGTTCAGTTCAGACCTGTTCAAATCGCTGGCGAATCCGTCAGTGACTCCGTTAAAATTCTGAGGTGATGAATCGTGGTAATGGTCATACCGGAAGTTAAAAGATACCTGCTGGGCTGCGACCTGGCCAAGTCCCTGGACTACACCAGCTTTGCAGTTATCGAGATGGTTTATCAGACACAGATCAAGGGCTTTGCCTATCACCTGAGGGCCCTGGACCGCATCAAGGGCGTAGACTACCCGAAGATCACGGACCTCGTCATCGCCAGCATCCAGAGGCTGCAAAATGAGCAGGGGACGACAGACGGCCCGCACATCTGTATGGACGCATCCGGGTTGGGGGCCCCAATCAGGGATTACCTGCTGCAGTCCGGCGTGATCAATGGCCTGGTAAACCTATATCCTGTGGTGTTCACGGGCGGGGAGGCCGCACGCTTTGATAAGGTGACCTTCAATTACAATATCAGCAAGAGCCTGATAATATCGAATTTCCTGAGCCTGATGCAGCGCAAGAGGTTCGACTACAGCCCCGGCCTGGAAGCACTGCCGCTGCTGCAGCAGGAGATCGGATCATTCAAGTACCACCTGACGGCCTCGGGCCATACCGGCTTTGACGCTGAGGTTGGGGCCCATGATGATCTCATCTGCGCCATATGCATCCCGCTGATCATTGGTGAATGGCAGTTCCAGGTGCCGCCGGAGTATGACTGCGATGACTCTATTGATCTCTATCGAGACGTTCCGGATATCGGCGTCTACTCGGGCCCTTACTGAAAAAAATGAATTTAATTCGATGAAATAGATTATCATTGAATGAAATCGATATCGCAGAAATCGAAAGCAAAATCTGCGCTGCAAGATCGCGCATTCAGGCGCTGAAGAATGAGACAAAAGACTGCATGTGGTTCAACGAGGCCGGCACTATGAAGATCTCGAAACTTAAGAGGCTGGAAGCCCTGAACTCCGAGATCAAGCGGCTGGAAAAACTGATCGAACATGACACGCCGATCCAGGCCATGCTCCAGTTCCATTGTGGAAGATCGTTCCATTTCGGAGGTCCTGGACGAGGCAGAGATCCAGTTCGCCCAGAATAGGGTAGTGGGTATCAGGCGGAACTGGATCATGCCCTGAAGCAGCAGGTTTTGCCAAGCTATCGAGATCGATGCCGAGCACGTCGTTCTGGGAGGTCATCTGCTTTGGCAGCCAGATCCTTTGAACAGAAAGCCAATAGACGCGACTGCAAGGCACCTCAAGATCACTGCAAGGACTGGTTACGACGAAGGACCATAAGAAAATATGTCTAATCTCAAGGTGTTAGGCTATTGCATGAAATGAGATTCATTCTTAGAAAATTTATTTAAAGGTTAAGTGCATCTTCATTCTAATGTTGTTGGATCTGTCTCGTATTTTGCCAAGATCGATATGAGATGGAGATCAAGGATAATAGTTGCCATGGTGAATAACGATGACAAGAAGAATATGGTTTTATAATATCGGGGACCCATTCATTCTGGCCACAATTCTTATCCTTATTACGACGCTGTCCTTCATAGCTTTGTCCTCTGCTGCGGCTGACGATTCGGCACTCATAAAGTTGGTCTCTCAGATTGAGGATCCTCGAATGAGCGTGAGGGATCTTGCATTCTTTTTGGTCACACATGATCTTGATGCCACTCCCAAAAAAGACCACGTCGAAGTCCGTATAAATGATACCATCTACAATTTGGTGCCAAATGGTCCATATTCTGGATTGGCCAATGTGACTGGAATATCTTAATAAATAATTTTCTGCATATACTTAAAAATAAAAAAAAATAATAAATATCATGCAGCAACTTGCGTATAACCAATTGATAAGGAGATGAAAAATATGTGCTTGCAGGCCTGTAAGATAAAGATTATTATCGGACTTCTTTTGTTGGCTTTTCTCGCTACGGATTCTTTAGCCGCGGAAGAAGAGACATCGAAGCAAGTTCTAATTCTCGCCTCCTACAATCTTGGGATGAAATGGGAGGATAGTATTATCTCTGAGATACGGCATCGTTTTGCAGTATATATGCCTTCGGCAGCTATCAATGTTGAATTCATGGACACAAAGAGAATCGATCCAAACGCTGCCCGTTTGGCGGACTTAAATACATTGTATCTTAAAAAGTTTAAAGATAGACACTTTGATGTAATCATTTCTACCGATACCGACGCATTCAAATTCTTGCTCAATAACAGCGAGGAGATATTTCCGGGGACACCGGTAGTCTTCTGCGGGGTTATCAACTTCGAAGATGAGATGCTTCGAGGAAAACGCAATTTCACGGGCGTAATGGAGGCATTTAGTATCCGTGAAACCATTTCATTGATGCTTAAATTGCATCCTCATACAAAGCTTATCGCTGTTGTAAATGATAATACGACAACCGGTCAGGCCAATAGAAAGATTATGGATGCAGTAATTCCAGAATTCGATAGCAATGTATCCTTTGAGTATCTCGACAACCTCACGGAAAAGGAGCTCCAGCAGCGTGTCTCTTCCTTGACCAATGATAGCCTCATACTAGAGATGACCTTCAACCGAGACCGGACTGGAAAGATTTTGACTTATGAAGATACGACAAGCCTAATTCATGGATCAAGCTCAGTTCCAATTTATGCATTGTGGGAGTTTCTTCTGGGGTACGGGGTTGTAGGGGGAAAGATGCTCACGGCCTCGTCTCAGGGAAGCGAGGCAGCTGATCTTGCCCTTCGCATCTTAGGGGGAGAACCGGCTGAGAATATCCCTGTCATAAAAGTTAACCAAAACCGTTACATGTTTGATAATTTTGAGCTGAATCGTCTTGGCATTCCCATCGCCAGCTTGCCTCCAGATAGCATGATAATTAACCAGCCATTCCACTCTCGTGCTGATCTCAGTGGCATGAACTTGAGCAGCTTGGATTTGTCAGGGTCCAGCTTGAATCAGTCTGAGCTGCAAGGATCAGATCTCAGCGCAACGAACCTGAGAAGATCCTTCTTGATGTATGCCACTATTTTTAACGCCAAGCTTATCGGGGCCAATCTCAGTGGTACATTCATGCCAGCCGTTGATTTTCACGGCTCTGACCTCTCCCATGCCGATCTCAGAGGTGCCTACTTGCCGATAAACTATTTGTTACACTCAAATCTGGACGGGGCAGATCTATCGGGTTCCCATATGGATCAGTCCATGTTGGATAATTCGACTCTTGTCGGTGCCAAATTGAATGGTGCCAGCTTGTGGGCTGTGAAAATTAGCTATGCTAATCTGACTGGTGCAAGTCTCGTAAGAGCCTTCATGGATCGTGCTACCTTCCAGAGTTCCCAATTGAATGGTGCTAATCTGACCGGGGCAAGCCTGGTCGGGGCGAACCTGATCAATGCCATCGTATCCGATGCAGACCTCTCCGGAGCAGATATCTCAGAGGCCCGCTGTGGTGGAGCAAATTTCTCAGGCTCAAAGCTTGTTAAATCAATATCAGGTTTTACCAACCTAACCAGAACAAATCTCAGCAAGGCGGACCTCTCCGGCTCATACCTTGCAGCTTCAAGTCTGGATGATTCGGATCTCACGAAAGCAAATCTCTCCGGTGCGAACCTCGAAAATGCCTTTATGCACCGAGTCAGGCTTGTTGATGCCAGGCTATTAGGTGCGAGTTTACCCGGAGTGCGCCTAGATGATTCCGACCTATCGAATTGCGATCTCGAAAACGCTGACCTAACCGGTGCTTTGCTCAGCGGCTGCAATCTGACTGGTGCTAATCTGAATGGAGCCAGGCTCTCTGGTGCGGACCTCAGCCTTGCTATCCTAAGAGACGCATATATGGCCAAGACGAATATGCTAGGTGCCAAAATGAGTTGGGTTGATCTGAGCGGCAGCAGTCTCACAAATTGCCAGTTCACCAGAACAGAATTCTTTGGTGCCAACATGAGCAGTTCCGACCTGACAGGTTCGGACTTCACCCGAGCATACTTGGTGAGAGCTAACCTATCAGGCTGCATTTTGAAGGACATCAAACTGGATTACGCCGACCTTTCCAATGCAAATCTGAGAAACACCAAGTTGAGCAATGCTAGACTCGCGAACCTATTTCTGAACAACGCAGACCTATCAGGCGCGGACCTCACAGGATCTTACCTCTATGGCATGACCCTTAATGGAACTGCTTGGCGCAAGGCGAAATTGAGATCGTCCAGCATAATTTTGCTGAACCTTTTGGATGCGGATTTCAGTGGAGCTGACCTAAAGAATGCCCGTTTTGCCCAGACCTATATGAATAATACCAACTTTTCCGGTGCGGATCTGAGTGGTGCCATCTTTGATACATCGGCATTCGAAAATGCTGATTTTAGGGGGGCCAATCTGCAGGGAATCAAGTATGATTCGATAGCGCTCAATTTTTTCGCTGTATCAAAACTCGATGGTGCCAAGATGAGCGCGGACCTGCAAAAGGATCTTGAAAAATTGCGGTCAGGAAAAATAACCTGACCTGCAAATTTTTTGGCGATAACCTTTTCATTTTCTTAAGGACCCACATAAAACAATTGTGTAACCTTGAATGGAACTGGTCTGATCAAATGCTAAAGAAGAATGGTGATGTGATTGTAATTCCTTGTGCTCTTCTTCTCACGGACTTGGCCGGAGCCGGCACTTTAGCCGCGTCTAATATAATGTACTCCTCTTCTAAATATTCATCATATCGTTAAGCGGCTTCTTATAGCGAACCAGATATTTTTTGGATCTTGAAAACAGGAAAAAAAAGAGTTCGCAACAGCAAAACCTAAATCTAAATAACAGTAAAGAGTTATTCCATGAGGGTGCAAATCATCATTCTAATTTTTGTTGCAGTGCTCACATGCGTTGGTACTGCAGAGATGGTACCACGCTCGTCAGATCCTGCAGAAAGGATTCTAACTGTTGGGGCTCTTTTCCCCCTTCGGGGGGATAGTGCCAACCATGGAATATCTGCGCAGATAGCTCTAAAGATGGCAGAGTCAGATATTAACAACCTCTTCTCCGACTTGGGCAGAACAATTCGGGTCCACGTGGTGGTTATGGACACGCAGACCGATCCCAAAATAACCCTTAACGCCCTGAAAGAGCTGCAGGCCCAAGGAATAAAGATAATTGTCGGGCCTGAGGATAGCCAATCTCTGGCCAATGTGCGAGAATATGCCAATCAGAGCGGAATTATCCTGATAAGTTGTGCCAGTACAGCGCCCTCTCTTGCCATTAAAAACGACACGACCTTCAGGCTTGTTCCCGATGATACCACATTAGCGAATTTGCTGGCGTTTCTGATGCAAAGAGACGGCATAAAAGTATTAGTTCCGTTAGCCAGAAGAGATCTGTGGGCCGATGGCATGCTCAATGCCACCAAGAAAAAGTTTGAGCAAGTGGGCGGAATAATGATTGAGGCGGTGCGCTACGATCCAGAGACAACGAACTTCTCAGATGATTTGGACGTACTGCATTCAGAGGTGAGAAGTAAGGTTAAGGACAATGGCTCTGGATATGTGGCCGTCTATGTGTCAGCTTTCGATGAAGTCGTCACCATCTTATCTCAAGCAGCAGGCGATCCGGTACTCTCCTCAGTCAGATGGTACGGCAACGATCTTTCTGCAGCGATAGTAAGTCAAAATAAGAATGCGGCAGAATTCGCGGTTTCGACGCATTTCCTCTCTCCTATATACGGGGGGATGGACGGACCCAGATACGAACAGATCAAGAAAGCGATCTTCAATGAAACAGGACACGAGGCTAGCTCATTAGTAGCCAATGATTACGATGCTCTTTGGCTTATTACCTATACATATCTAGTGACCGGCTCCGATGATGCAAGAGCATTCAGAAAGGCATTTCCCGTAGTTGCTGCAAGATATCGGGGCGAATTTGGCTGGATGAAGCTAAATGAGGCAGGAGACTTGAAAGACGTACCTTATACCCTGGCCAATCTAAAAGAGGATAATGGCACCTTCCAGTGGGTGCGTTATGCAATCCTGTAACTGAGGAGTTGAAGATTGGCCCAAACTGGAACTGAGACCCCATCATGTTCGACATTGCAGAATCGGTGCATAAAAGGTTCCGGGATTCTCATCCTGAGCTTGAGCCTACGCAACAAGACTGAGGAGGGAGCCCTAGCTAGAGCTCCTGGGACTCAGCTTAAGCTCTTCGTCGAATCGCATTCAGGACAATCAGGTTTGGCTATTACTGATTGGATTTGATCAGATGGATTTCTGGCCATGGTCTCATTAACGAGGTCTAACGTGGAAATGAAGCTGGCATTCTTTGAAGCTGCATAATCTATGAATTCCCTGTAAGCATCAAGATAATCGCCAGAGCCTGATGTGCTGCTATTGAAAAGCACCACCATCGGCACGCCGTCTTCAACCGATTGATCGAATCTGCTCACGAGAATATCGTGCCACTGAGGTCCGCTCAGTCCCTTCTCGTACTTAATAATAAGATCAGACAGTAAAATCCGCTCTCCATTTGAACGATAGCTGCCTATGGGAACTACATAGAGGCTGTGATTTGCCATGTGGTAAGGCCATGAATCTTTATCTTGGGCCTGCCGTTGATCGTTCCCCTGATTGAGCCCTACATAGTACAGGGTCCCCAATGCATCTAGAATATTATAGACACTCTCATTCTGGCTTGACAGCAACATGAAGCCTCTGGTGTTTACAGTATTGGCGCTGGGCCCTTCGCAAATATGGTCGGAATCTATCGACATTTTTGCCTGCATAAGATGAGCTTCTTGCTCAATAAAAGGCATTGTGCTAAAGCTCTGATCGGTTACCTTCGCGGCTAGCTCGTGGCTTACTCTCATGCCGAGAGTTGTGACCAATATGCTTTGATTGGTGGCCATTTCCGGGGTAACAAATATGGTACCATTCAGGCCCCTTTCGTCAAGGATATTAGTAAGATTGAGTATCAATCCAAAAGCTGAATCTGTCTCAATTTGCGTTGGATTTGTAGGAAAGGTGGCATCGATCATCAAGTTCACATATACAGGATTTGCTGAAGCAGGTCCGCTGGAAATAGCCAGAAATACGAGACAGACTGCAAATCCAAAGATTGGAAATTTATCGGCATCCATTTTATAACCTCTGGCAAATATTGGGTCCTATCTTAAATATATTGATATGTTAACTTGGTGCTATCATTAGCACCTGATATATTAACACTTGCGGTCAGTGCATAAAACATTGATCCTGGATCGAAACAAATTTATTACCAAATTTTGATAATTCAATAATAATCTATCAAACAAGTTTTGATCTTTGTCAACTATTATTCGACAGAATAATCTCAATGATGCAGATTGGACTTATATACATAAATAAAACAGTAATAGCAAATTTAAGTAATAAGTTTGAAATCATATCGGACTTAATTAATATGTTTGTCTTATATCAGAACCATGTCGAATACAAACTAGAAAGAAAGAATGTATGTGTCTAGTTCCTTCAGAATTGCCCCATAGATGCTGGTTCAGTCGCTGAAAGCATGATGAAAAAGAACTTGCGTGGGATTAAAAATCAGTATCAATAGATAGAGTTGCACAAATTTGGTCCTATTATCAAGCAGCACGAGGAGATGCTAAAATGAGTTTATTGATGTTGATTGGGGTGAGCTAAACATATACGAAAAAATTAAGATATAAGCTTAAATACATTCAGAACTTATTAGAACATTGGTGATAATTCTATGAGACGTGCTAGATATGGAATAATGATGACTATATTGGTATTGGCGGCCATCATTTTTGGAGCTTCAGCGCAGACGGAGACGGTAGCAACGACATCAGCACCAGATAAGACCTCCAACCCAGGCGATACAGTTAAGTTAACCGGCCCCACGGGCAGTTATGCTTATTCATGGACACTCAGTCCCACGGTCAGCCCAGCACCAACTTCTACTACAGCCCAGGCTTTTAGCTTCACAATCCCTAAAACAAGCCCTGCGGCTTTGTACACTGTGACACTTCTGGTTAAGAGCACAGTTTTAGGAAGCTGCACTAATTCTCGAGACATAAAAATAGCTGTAAATATGCCAATTGCCATATCGGGAACGAAGTCGGTATGCGTTACCGCAGCAAATGAGAAATACACCATAACGCCAGGTTTGGCCGAGGGACAGACCATAGAGTGGTCCTTGGATGGTACTAAACTTGATGTAACAAAATACAATACGAATCCAATTGCCATAACCTGGGCAGATTTTGCCCCCGGCATAGCCACTGCTACCACTAAGAATCTTGTGGCAGTAGTCAAGGACGGCACCGGCAAGGTAGTCTCCACTGCACCGGCCTATCCAGTTGTAGTCGTGCCGATACCGGTTACAACAATAACCATTGCTTAAATTGGCCAGAGCATCTTGATCAACGATGCTCTCCACTTTTTTTATCTTGCAGATCTGCTTGCTATTTCTCTGAATGCACCAGAAATAATATATATTGATCTAAATACCTGAGTTTTATGCTAATCATTAAATTTTATCTCTACTATGAATAAAACTGCAAGATTGAGCGCGCAACACCAAAGCTATATAGAACGATTAACAATACAAATAAATCAGGAGTGATATAGGATTATCCTTCGCTGCTTTAACAGGACCCTTATGGAGGGTAAAATCTGCTGCCTTGTCATATTAGTTCTGCTCCAGCCTGTTGCATTCTCAGACAACTGGCCTAACTGCAATTTCCAGTGCGAGGCCAATGATGTAACCATATCGAGGCTATGGCTGGGGGATGACGCGGGCAATGAGCTCTCCGCCTGCACGCCTGGCGAAGGGCAAAAGGCAAATCTTTGGGTGGAATTCCACAATGATGCCAAATCGCCAAGGTACGCGGTCATCCTCTTGGCAGATCTGTACATGAATGGAACCCTGAGTCGATCTATATATGATGATGGCCCGTGCATTACGGACTCAATTCCTCCGAGATCCGTCCAATCATTTCCCTTGTACAGCCTCGTATGGAACTGCGGAGATGAGGTGAAGCTCGCCAGACTCATCCTGAGCTGGGAGACGGCCAAAGAAACAAGCTGCGGAGATGTCAGCCGCAAATGCGCCAACCGCAACTCCCAATGCTACGGAGATTCCGGGACGGGGTATCTGGCAGAGACTCCTCTGGCATCAAGCTTTTTCTTCGATTTGCCAGCGTGCTCCGCCGGATCCCTCAACTTTTCAGATCGAACCAGGGGGGGATTGAAGCCTTATTTGCACTACTGGAACTTCGGCGATGGTACTTACAGCGACGAGCAGAACCCGTCTCATAGCTATGCCAACCCTGGAAGCTATACAGTAACCCTCTCTGTAACCGATCGATCTCAGAAAAAGGCCTCGACGAGCAGCAATCTCGCCATCCTGCCATGCGGGTGCACCATCAACGGTCGGTCTACTACCTGCATGAATAAGAATGAGACATATTCCGCCGAGATGAGCGATCCTATGATCCATGCCTATAGCTGGAAGCTGGATGGGCAGGAGATGAGGGGGGCGTCACAAGATGAAGGAAAGAGCATCGATATCAATTGGAGGGACTACGCCCCAGGCTTGCACGACTTGCAGCTTATTGTAGCCACAACCAATAACCCACCCCAAGAGATCAGCCGCTGCAGTATGACAGTAAACGTCCTGCCCATACCAGAGGTAACTATAACATGGCCGTCTGATTGAAAATCTTATTATTAAAATAATTTATTACATAAAATAATGCCGCATACGGCATAATGAAAAGTTATAAAATTAGGTCGACATGGAAAGCAGCACCGATAAAAGCAAATTTCTGATTGGGCTTCGCAAGCTCAATAGAAGAAGCATAATTCTAGCGGCGGCTTTAGTCCTAATTATTCTATCCTACGGTCTGTTCTCCGCAAGAGCTGCAAGCGATGAGGATATGCGCTCCGGAAGCATGCATAATTTAACCGCAGAGACCACTCAAGGAGGAAAGTTCCTCTATCAATGGACCGCCTCCGACGGCAGTCCCACGACATCCACTGACAGGATCTTCCACTGGACGGCTCCGATTGTCGAATCTCCAAGAGAAGTGTTGATAAGCCTGATGGTGTCGCCTCCCATCGAAGGCTGCAAGGAGATAAAAGAGTTGAATCTCCTGGTTCTTCCCTATGTTGCGGCTTTGACCATTGCGGAAACTTCATCGGTCGCAACGGCCAGCGTTGGCAACATCATAACCTACACATTCAATGTGTTGAACACCGGAAACGTGACTCTCAGCAGCTTGACCCTGAACAATCCCAAGATCGGGAAGATCACTCCAGCTAAAACCACGCTCATTCCCGAAGAGAGTACAACTGCCACCGCGTCGTACAAGGTGAATAGCAGTGATCTGCCGGGGCCTCTAAGCAACACCTTCACGGCTCAGGCAACCGATATCCAGGGCAAGGCGGTTTCCGCCATTGCCACGGTAACGGTCGATTTGACTCAGGCAGCGCCCAAAATCAACATAAAGAAGGATTGCATTTTCACCTCACCTGTCAGAGTAGGCGACCACGTCGTTTACACCTACAATGTTACAAACAGCGGGGGTCAGCCTTTGCGGGAGGTGAGCCTCAACGACGCCTACAACTGGGGCCCAAATTGCCAGCCAGCTTACATGAAAGGCGATGATGGTAATGAGGTGCTAGATCCGGGTGAATCCTGGTGGTACGAGTGCAAGTATGTCGTGGCCGATCCCAATGATTATCCCATTTTTCGTATTATGTCTGATGGTAGCAGCTCCGCACGAATGGCGGATATCATACAGACGCTAATGGAGATGAAGACCCGCCTGGAGATTAAGATGAATAACCTGAGGTTGATGGCCAAGCGGTTCAATCCGCAAGCTTCCATCCTGGTCGTGAATCACAGGAACGTGAGTGGAGTCAACTATACTTTTTACAACTATACTAATGAAGTTTTGGCGGAGAGCCTCAGCAAGATGGTCGACCCGCAGGGCAGGCTGAATAAAACTACCTACATCGATCCACTCTCCGAGGCAATATTTACGTCGGGATACGATCCAAGCGGCAGCATAAGCTCTGAGGAAGTCTATTATCCCGGCACAAAAGAGTATCTAAAAATACAGTACGACATTCCATATATGGGCTATAAGACCTACACAGCGACAGATTACAGGAAAGGGGATACTCTTCTTCTGCTAGTAGATGCCGAGGGACATATCCTGAGCAAGGAATATAAAAAGACTCCCGGGTACAGGCTCTACACCGAGAAGTTCTTCCTTAAGAATACAGTCACAGTGACAGCCCAGGCAGCTGACGACAGTACAGTCTCCGATTCGGATTCTTTTACACTGGAGATCTTCCGGCCCCTGCCTATTCTTAAGATAACCAAGACCGCCGATCGGAACACCGTTCCTCGGGGGGCTTTCCTGAACTACACCGTCGCTTATGAGAACCAGGGAGGCGAAGACGCCCACGGGGTTGTGATCAGGGAGACCTACGACAAGAATCTGCAGTTCATGCTCTCGGACCAGGCTCCGGATTTCGGGACCTCGGATAGATGGACGATTGGAGACCTCAAGAAAGGGGAGTCTGGGAACATAAGGATAATGACAAAGGTTAGCTCCTCCGTCGCTTCAGGCCTGATTATAAAGAACAAAGTTGACATGACCTGCGAGGAGAACGTGACCGCTCAGGATATTATCAACACTATCGTGGCGAGCATCGGGTTGAACCTGACCAAGACCGCCTCAGCCAAACAAGTCAATCCGGGAGACTTTCTGGACTACACTATCGTTTACCAAAATTCTGGTGAGATTGATGTTCACGAGACTGTGGTCAAAGAGACCTACGACAGGAACTTTTTGTTCTTATCGGCGAGTCCTGCTCCTGAAGCCGGGACCATTGACACGTGGAAGATAGGAGACTTCCCACAGAGGGGATCGGGTACGATAGCCATAAAAGGATCGGTCAGCTCTTCCGCCATCAGAGGCACCAATATAACCAACCGAGCGTGTATGACCAGCCGGGAAAATGCTAGCCTTTGCGCGATTATCAACACCACAGTGGCAGGATTGACCATCACGAAGAGCGCTTCACCTGACGTTGTCGGGCGAGAAGGAGAACTGACCTACACCATAAAATATAGAAACGATGGCCCCTCCCAGAAAGGCGTGGTAATTGACGATTACCTGGACCAGAATGTCTACCGTCTTCCTTTCGATCCACTTCAAGACGGGCATTTGATCTACCCTGTCGGAGACCTAGGGCCCGGAGATAACGGCACGATATCAATCAAAGTTAAATTGAGGGATGGGAGCTTCAATACCATCATCAATACCTATAAGATCAGATCTAACGACATCGAAGGCATCAACGCGACCCTGTCCACTGCGGTGGTCCATTCTCTCTGGATCAATAAAACCGCAGACAAATCGGCGTACAAGCGAGATGAGAATATCACCTACACCATCCGCTACGGGAATGCCCAGAGCAATATGCCTGTCAAAAGCGTAAATATCACAGATATCCTCCCGGAAATCGACCTCTTGGGAGTCAGCCCAGTCCCCAGTTATGTCAACGGCAACATCCTCAAGTGGAGTATCAAGGAGCTAGCGGCCAATGAGAGCGGCGTCATAATGCTTTATATGCACATCCCCCAGCAGCAGAACATAAGCTTCGATGAAACCTCCTCGGTTAGGGGCGAAGGCTACGTCCACGTCAGCAGACAGCTCTCCACGACCGTCGAGAAATCGGCCCTCATAAACCGTGCGAACATATCGGGATATTATGGTGATTTAAGAAACGATAGTTCTTCCACCTCAGCCGTCACCATCCTTGGTTCCCCGGGCACCGAGCTGCGCACCTCCGAGCATGGCAGCGGCCACTATGAGGAGGACGAAGAAAGCAGCCTCCGGCTTGAGAATAAGAGCATAACCATGCAAAGGGACCTCTTTGCCAAGCACGGAAAGACCACTTTTTCCCTGCCCAGCAAGAGGAGCATTGAATACGATTCCCTCTGGTCAGACCTTTCCCGCGGCAAGAATCGCGTCTTGAACGATGTGGTCTCGGAGAATTATCTTTATACGGACATGTTGAGCAAGAACAGCTCTTACGTACTGGATATGAACCAGACTGTCTACAGGTCCGATGCAGAGTTCAGCGACGGTCTAGCCCATATAGCCTACCGGAAGCAACTTCCGGACAGCACCAAATCGATTGTGGAGCTGAGCGAAGACTATCACGGTAGCTTCAAAGTTAAGGAGTTCGTCGACTCCTATGGAGATAACGTCAAATACGCTAAATCCTCCCAAGGAAAAGGATTTGTTGCCTCTGATAAGAGGCCCACCAGGAACCAGAGATCTTTCGAACATGGAAGCGGCTACTACAATTCTGAAGAGACAATGCAGCTTGACGGCATTGTCAAGGCCTCGAAGATGCTCTATGCCCCAGCAAACCAGACGGCAGGCTCACAAAACATCAACTATTCAAACCTGTGGGAAGAAGGCATGCGGACCAAGGATCCGGAGAAGGGGCTTGTTATCGGCGAAGCGATTCGGTCGGCATCATACATCGACAAAGAGGCGGAAATGGGGAAATCATCTCTCTCCATCCTCGGTGAGTTCAACGGCTCCATGAATATTCAACTGGCCAAGGGACTCGGGTCAAAGATAGAAGAGATCCACCTGGATCAGACCCTAGTGGGTAGCTTCAGGATAGACACATCCCTCAGCGTCTTCACTGCACCCAAACACCTCTATCCCCACCTGAACATTAGCAAGAAGGCGATCATGCAGGACGGAGAAACGGTTCTCTTCCTGATAGATGTTACCAACGACGGCAATAAATTGTTAAAGCCCGTAGAAGTATCGGATCGCCTGCCTGACGGGCTCACGTTCATCAACTCCAGCATCAGGCCGGAGGTCAACGGCCAGATCATCAACTGGACCATTCCTTCCCTGGATATAAGCAGAACCCTGACCATAAAACTGAGGGTCAAAGTGGTGGATGGCCGCCAATGGTATGTGAATTTGGTGAGCGCAAGGGCAAACTACAAGGATACGGTCCTTGAGGCCAAGAACTACACCCGTTTCGAGGCATACTATCAGCCTCTGCCTTGCTGCCCGAAATTGCCGCCGGACTGGATCAATTCAACCGGACGCTTCAACGTGACACCACCTATAAAAGCAGAATGGGGTGCCTGGAAGCCGGCCCCGTGCTTCAATGTAAGCACAGAGGATAAAGATTGCTTCGCGGAAATCGAGGAATACTATAATGAATTGGATCAAGGTCTTTCAAGCTGCTGCGCATCAAATTACGAAGTCCCTTGAAGGAATAAGCTTCAGTTTAATTGTGATCCGATACTAGGTCCAATCGCCGGACAGAATTAGAATGCAAATCTGTGATCCATGAGGATCTGTTAAGGCATTGAATGGGCACTGTCTCAAAATCAAGTGATTTTTGGAGTTTGAAGTCGCTAGATATCGAAATCACTAAATTAGATTTATTACCCGCAATAAATAGTGTTTTTGGTGTTCAATCCATAAATTTATGCTCATTTGCCCATAATATCAATTAATAATTTGAAAAAGTGATTCCAAGGCATATCTCAGGAACACCAGCCATCACTTGAAAATGCGACAGTGCCATTGAATGGGCAGCAATTGAAAGTAATTTTGGCATCCTAAATAATCCTAAATTTGAGTCAGCATTAGGGCTATCCATACCGCATCAAGGCTGAAAGACTTCTCATCTCCACAGAGCCCTGAACCAACCTACATGGTAGCAGTATCATTGGCATTCAGAGAGCGATTTAAGTCGATTCGGAGATTTTCTGACATCTTGGCTCCATCCAGATTTGCCCTGATCAGGGAATAAAGCGTTGTTTGATCGTATTTAATCTGCTCAAGGTTGGCACCGCTCAAATTGACCCCCGTCATCTCAACCCGATCAAAGCTCGCATCCCTTAGATCAACATCGGACATGTCAGCATTGGTCAAAAATACGCCCACAAGGATGCTATTCTTCAAAGATGCACCTTTAAGGTCTATACCTCTCAGGTCAAGCTCCCGGAGGTTCACTCGGTTCAGCTTTGCCTTCCTGAGGATGACGCCTGTCAGCCTGGTCACGGTCAGGTCGGCATTGGTGAGATCGGCACCTGTCAGGTTCGCCCTTGTGAGGTCGGCATAGGACAGCTTGGCAGAGTTGAGATTGGCACCCATCAACTTGGACTCGGTCATGTCGGCATAGGCCATATTTGCCGAGTTCATGTTAGCTTTCGTCAAATCTGTTCTCATGAGATAAGCGCGCGAGAAATCGGCATTACTGAGATCTGATCCGCTCAGATTCGTGTTGTAGAGTTCTGCCCTAGAGAACTGGCCTTTGGATAGATACCCTTCGGAAAGATCCGCCCAGCTCAAATGGGCTCCGATCATATTCGCACCGGTCAGATATATGCCCTTGAGTCTGGCACCGCTCAGGTCAGTACGAAAGAGCCTGGCGTCCGTCAGATCAGCATCAGTTAGATCTGAGTCAGAAAGATCTGCTTCGGTGAAGTCTGCTTTTGTCAAATGAGACCTTTTCAGATTTATTCCAGACATTTGAGATCTTATTAGACTCGCACCGGTTAGATCTGCACCTTCGAGATCAGCTTCAGAAAGAACCGCTCCATTCAGATCGGCATTCACTAGCTTTGCACCATTAAGATGAGATTTTATTAACCATGAGGATCTCAAAAATGTGCCACTTAAATCAGACATGTTGAGATCGGAGCCCTGAAGATTCGACTGGTTCATGTGTTTTCCGCTTAGATTCAAATTGGAAAGACTCATGTTGCTGAAATTGGAGCAATCTTCTACCCTCCCAAGATCCAAAGATTCGGCAAGGGCGCAATTTAGGATCAGCAATACACATAATGCGGTCTCCACCATGAATTTAATTCTCATAGCTCTTCCTTTTCCCAACAATTTTGGTTTTCTATTATTTAATTCCGGATCGCATTTCAATCTTCTGGTGAAACTTGAGATTTCAAGAAGGGGCTCAGGGTCCATGCTGGCATATCCGAGTCTTATACGTCGGGCAAGATTATGAAAGTAATCTATCATAGAGATTCTATCCTTGTTCCTTTATAGTAATTTTATTTAAATTCTAAGCTGTCTTCCATTTGGGATTTATTGAATCAAGGTACTTGAAATCAGCAAAGCTGTACGGCGCGGTGTAATAGTAGGGGTCCTCATTCATGACTCCATAGTAGCTGTCCACGGCTAGCCATGCACCAGCATGATCCTTGTCTTCCACAGCCACCCAAAGATGCCCCTGGGAATCGAATCCGCTGGGATCATACATAAAAATTGTAATATATCCAAAACTTTTATAACTCTCATGGAGCTGTTGCGATCCATCATAGCACATGCCCAGAGGCGTCAATGGAAACATCTGGTATCTGTTAATGGTTTTTATAAAGTCTGCATTATCGGTCTTCTTGTAGGTGATGTTTATCTTAATGGCATCGGAGGATATCACCTGCATGGGTCCTCTTTCCGCAGTGGGAGGAGTCATCCAGAGATCTGCAAGCCTCGGCGAGGCCCCGTTGGGAGTGAGATAAACCTCCTTGCCATCGGTGAATGTGATCATCACATAGGACTCCACAGGCTTGGCATTGTATCCATGAGTAACCAAAAAGAAAGCCAGGTCATTCACGGTGATGCCGATATCCTCATAGCTTGATAAAAGTAGCCAGAGATCGTTCTCCTCAGCAGCCATGGTGACTGGAAGACATAGCATTAAGTATACCAGCAGGAGAATGAGTCCACTCTTCAACTGAACCTCAACCATGTTCCTGGCCGACGCTGAAAGGCCAGTACTTTATAAATTATTTAACATCATTCGTCTATAAAGAGTTTTTTGTTGGCATTGTCGAATTGTCGAGTCTTGTAATTATTTCGCGCCCGTCCTGATTTTATAGAGTCTGAGTTATTCATATAATTATCACAACCGAACAATCTATAGCCGATTGCAAAATAGGTTTCTAGTGGCTTTTTTTGTCTAAAGCCATTTCTGGAGTCTCCAGGTTTTGGAAATTCAGGCTTCCATGAGGTCTATTGTTGTACCAATTGATAAACTCCTCGAATGACGAAAAGCTGATCTATGCTTTTTATATTCGCCGAAAAACAGTTCCAGCTTTCCGTTTGTCCGAGGATGCTTCACTCAGGCCAGTATTGGCTTGATGCCGTATCACGTGCGGTTTGAGGCGAATGCATATTGCCAGAAAGTCTTGATACCATACGAGCCTGAGGCACGTTGGGCGAAATAATCTATTTTAACTTTTGGCTAAACTCCGAGCTGTGGGATATGCGCCAGATAGCTTTTGCGCACATCATTTTCATCCAGGTGGTTGTAGATGTCGATCGCCTCTTTCATCACGTCGCCTCGCAGCCATTTCACATACTCTCTAGGCATCCCGGCCCTTAGGAGATGAGTAGCGTGCCAATGCCGGCAGCAATGCGGCGAGAATTTATCCTCAAGCTTCGCCGACCCAGAATCGTGCAGCGCTACTCGTCCTGCTGCAGTACGCACCAATCGGTCAACGGCTGATGATTGCAGCCGCGTCCCCTTTCCGGATATGAACAGCGCAGTCTGCTGGCCTTTCTGGAACCGCATCTCACGCGACTTGATCCACCTGGCCAGGGCCCGAGAGCATTCATCATCGAAGAATACTATCCTATTGCTCCTCTTGCCGGTGGGCTTCAGCTCAATTTTTCCAGCTGCTAGATCCACGTCGTCCAGATCAAGGGAAACCAACTCACCCCTTCTTATGCCTGTTTTCAAGAACAGTAGAAGGATGGCGCGATCCCTGACGTCAATCGTGGCCCGCACCATTTTTGCAGCATCCTCCACACTGATCAGCTGACGCCGTCGACTTTCGTCCTTGTAGGGGTGCAGGTAGATCTCCATCAATTCCGGGATGGGATTGGCAGATATTTTCTTCTTCCTGGCAAGCCAAGCAAAAAACACCGACAGGCTTGCGAAATTCTGCTGCATGCTCGCCACGCGCATTTTCTTGGCCCGCATGGAGGACAGGTAGCCCAGGATATCAGCTTCCTTGGCCTTGGCCACATCCTGGCCCCGCTCAGAGCACCAGAGCGAGTACCTCCTCATTACTTGCATGTGGCGTTTGATGGTAGTTTCAGCGAGGCCGCGGAGCTCGAGGTCCTGGCGGAAAGCATCCAGGATATCAGTCATCCTTTCACCCACTTCCAGCCCCGAGCACTCTCCGACACGAGCTTGAAGTCCTGCAGGGCCTGCAGCTGATTGCTCACGATCTGGATAGCGTCAGCATCAGCCTGGTTCACGCCTAACTCCTCCAGGAGGGCCCGGCTCGACCAGAGGCCGCCCGAGCGCAGGATCCTGATCAGATGCTCGGAATACTCTTTTTGCCCTGCCTCATCTTTCAGGAAGGTTGCGTGCTGCAGCTTGAATATCTGTGTCTCGAGCTCCCGCAGGCGGGCCTCGCTCTTCTCCAGGTCCCGGCGGAGCTTCCGATTTTCGTCCTGCAACGAAGTTTTCTGGGCGGCGGTCTCCTGGGCGGGCTCGCTCATGCCATCCGCGGCTGCCTCAACTTCCGCAAAAATCCAAGCACTCAGAGACATTTTGGAGGCTTTCGCCTGGGCCTTCCACTTCTCCAAAAAATTCTCAGATGGTAGATATATCTCAGCATATCTACCTCTGTATCTTTCCTCGACCATAGCTCAAAATTAGCCATATGAGTATATCAAATTTACCGTCAAATATTGGACGTTCTGCCGCAATCGCGCTATTGAAACGCCGCCATCGCTTAAAAGGCTTCAGAATGTGACAGTTGCATCTGCATCAAGCGCCAGATCATTGAGCGTTCCCGCTCCTGCGATCTTGGCCTCGTGAATGAAAT
>Ga0310040_1001211_pt1 | contig 19688 bp, 30 predicted proteins | sample EPASupsiteHSE623_FD_200237 | JGI IMG/M metagenome (GOLD analysis project Ga0310040, IMG submission 200237) | Bioremediated contaminated groundwater from EPA Superfund site, New Mexico - Sample HSE6-23 (v2) (version 2) | ecosystem: Environmental > Aquatic > Deep subsurface > Groundwater >... | reverse complement strand
CGGCGCAATATTTTTTTCTATTAAAATAACTTTCAAACCACCCTTAGATGCTTCTGCGGCCGCCATTATTCCAGCCGGACCGGCTCCTACAACAGCAACGTCAAATTCAAAATTAAAATTTTCTTTTGCCATAGTTGCTGCCAAAACGGCCTTTTCGCCCGCCTCTGTACGGAGAATAATTATTTCTTGGTCTGTCAAAATTATTGTTGGCCTGCCCCAAATGTTTTGAAATATCGGGCAATCCGGAAATTGGCAAATAAATTCTGGTTAATCTTTCAATTTCCCTTACTTTTGAACCCTGGTCTGGCATTGCAAAAGAAATTGCTTTGCCGCTTAATCCGGCTCTGCCGGTTCTTCCTATGCGATGCACATAATCTTCAGGATTTTCAGGAAGGTCAAAATTAATAACCAGTTCAATATTTTTTACATCTATTCCTCTTGAAGCAATATCGGTTGCCACAAGCACTCTGTATCTGCCAAGTTTAAATCCTTCCAACGCTTCTTTTCTTTGGTTCAAAGACCTGTTTGAATGAATTTCTGCCGCAGAAATTCCAACGTCGCGCAAAGTATTGCAAATTTTCTTTGCAGAATGTTTTACTCTTAAAAAAACTAAAACGCTTCCTTTTTGGTCTTCCAGTATTTTTTTTAACAAAGGAATTTTTTGGTCTTTTTTAACAACAAATAATTCGTGCTCAACATTTTCAGCTGTGGTTCCGGGCCTGGCTATTTCAACTCTTACAGGAAGCTTCATATGCCTTGAGGCAATTTTTACAATGCCGTCGGGCATTGTTGCCGAAAACAGCATTGTTTGCCTGTTTTGAGGTAACACGCTTAATATCTTAGTTATTTGCGGAGCAAAACCCATATCAAACATTCTGTCGGCTTCATCTAAAACTAAAATAGAAACATTATTTAAATGTAAAGCTCTTTGCTGAATTAAATCGTTAATTCTTCCCGGAGTGCCAATAACAATGTGCGGATTGTTATTATAAAGTTCTTTTATTTGGTTGCGCACAGAAGTTCCGCCAATTATTACGGTTGTTTTTATGCCAAAATCTTTGCCTATTTTTTGTATAGATTCATTTACCTGCAAAGCAAGTTCGCGTGTTGGCAACACAATTAGCCCCTTTTTTGTGATGTCCTTTAAAATTTGCTGAACCAAAGGAATTCCAAAAGCTAAAGTTTTGCCCGTACCTGTTTGTGCTATTCCAATAATATCTTTGCCCTCAACTGCCACAGGAATTGCTTTGTGCTGAATTGAAGTTGGAGTAATAAATCCCAGTTTTAAAATTGTATCAAGAATTTTTGGAGCTATGCCAAGACCGCCAAAAGTTATTTCGGCATTATCCAGCGGGGGATTGTCTGTTTGTTTGTTTATCATAAAAAAAATGTGGCCGGCTAATAATATGACATTATTAAGGCCACATATTAATTATACACTAAAATAACACAAGTGTCAAACAAAAAGCCGTAACTAGTACGGCTAAAAGTTATAACAAATTCTAACTTGCTCCCTTCTTCAAAGTTAATTATAGTGCTTGAAAATCAAAACTATACTACTATTTTAAGGGAAAAATTAAAAGAAATAAAACGTCTTTCTTTTGTGTAAACCCCTATCTATTGCTGAATGCGTTTAGAAACTTAACTAAAAAATTATGAAAGCGGAAATGGATAATTTGAACCTTATTTAATAATTTTATTCTTACTTTATCTTTTATACAATAGCATTTTTCTTAGGAAAAATAATTGTAGGATATATTTTTTCAAAATCTTCTGGAAAGAAATATTCAAGGTTTTTAAGTTCCTTGTTGTATTCAGTTGTAATAAAATGGTTGAATTCATAGCCGTTTTTTTCTGGTACAAACCATTTTTGCATAATTTCTTCAATCGGGTGGTTATTTAAAACTTGCATTAAATATTCATAATAAACCGTTGAGCAAACCGCGAAAGGAAAGTCGTCTACTATTTTAGTATCTAATCCTTTTTTAATCGTACAATCTCTAACTTTTCTATCTAAGTTTTTTAAATCTTCTCCCATTAAATACCATTCATCTAATGTAGTCAACAAGATGAAAATTTTAATATCTTTTTTGTACGGAAAATGATTGTAATAATTTTTTCTATAATCTTCAAAGGTTAAATATGCTTGAGTAATATCTCGCGCCAATACATCTAAATCCTTGTCTATCGCCTCATTGGATATTAACTGGCTTTTGGATTTTGTGCTTATTCTTTTCGTTTTTGCCTCACAAAATATGGCTGAATTTTTTTGAGAAATAATGAAATCAATACTATCTTTAACATTACCGTTTGCCTTATATTTTTGTTCAGGAATAATATTAGTTATTTTTGGATTTAATATTTTTAGTGAAATTTCTTCTATATAATCTTGAAATGACTTTCCGTAAGGATCTCCAAATCTCGGATCGTCAACTACATCAAAATATAAGCCAGAAGTCGTTCTCCACAAAAGAAAATTTATTATAGGACAATAATAATACTGTCCTATTGATATTAGGGGATAATATTCCAATGGATTAAACGTATATACAAACTCATCGTCTAATTTAACATCTCTATCAATGATTTCTCTAATCCCATCAAGGCTTACTGAAGTCAAAGATAAAAAAATATCAAAATGTTTTTTTGTAATGTCGGATATTGTTATTTCGGGATCAAGGTTCATTTTTGTGTGGCTTAAAATCGCCCCCGTAATGGCTGTACCTATTAGATACCACTGGTGCACAGATAGGCCTATTTTATTTTTGATTATATCGGCTATTCGGGGATTATTATATATTTTAAAATATCTGATAAATTGCGAAGTACCAATATTCTGTTTAAGTTGCCACGGAAATTGTCTGTGCGAAATTCTTCTTAATTCTTTTAGCACATCAGAAATATCATCTGAAATTATCGGGTAGGCATTGTTCTCAAAATCTTTTATTTTATTTATAGCATCATGAAGATGATCCCAACGATTAAAACTTTTTGTTGCGAATATTTTATCATCTTGTCCGTTTGTAATAATTTCTCGTGCAAGGAGAGCAAGCTCCCATTCATATACCCCCCTGCTTGGAATATCCTTTGCATTGAGGATATTCGGATGAACTAAAATGTCGTTAGGAAAAGGGTGATTAAATTGAAAATGGTTTATATATGCCCAAATAATATACAAACCGTTTTCTATTCCAAATTGCCTTAAATAATTTCGTAAGGGTTTATATATTTCATATAATTCTGGATTTTCTATTTTCATTTTATTAAATCTATGATTTAAATTATCATCTTTTTATTGCAAAGGCAATTATTTTTTATAAACAAAAAGGCTCGTTTTTGACGGGTCTTTTATTTTGATTATTTAACGGCAAAGGTATAATTTATTGGATTAAGGGGTAAAACCTTGAGCACGCCCCTTTCTCATTAGTTTAACGGGGGTTTGCAAAGGGTGGTATGCCCCGGAACTAAGTCCACCCCGTTGATATATAGCAGAACTACAATCGTGGGTTAAATAATAATTTCCGAGATTTTTTCATTTAAATACTGCGTCAGCTTTAAGGATTCTTGCCAAAGATTCAACTTCACCAACTTGAGCAAAAGTCGGAATTCCCAAATAACAACTATCTTTAATCAAAATTGCGGCTCCTCCTGAATTTCCATGTTCTACTTTCGCCGATGTTATGTAATAATCACCATCAAAGCCAGAAATTATTCCTTCTGTAGCTGTTATATCTGTTAGCGACCCTATGCCAGGATAACCCAAAATAACTATTTTATCTCCGGTAGCAACTGCCTGTTTGCAAATAGAAAGCCCAGATGAAGCAATGGACTTTATATAATCGGTTGGAAACTGAAAACGTATCGTTCCCCAATCCAGCCCGGAATGAGATCCTCTAAACGCGTAAAACGAACCCTCATCAATTATTCTTATCGCACTACTCATACCAGGTAGCCAAACATCACACAATACGGGTGTATATTCTTCGTCTTTTAAAATTACGTGCCTATTGGTCAATATAACCAACATTGCTCCATCTTTAGAGTCAACCATGTTGGTCAATATCCCGGAACCACTTGCTCGGGCAGAAACTTCGCCATTAGTATATCTCCATTCGCAGGCGACATAAGCTATCTTGGGTCTCCATTGGTTAATAACAGACGGGAGGTCATTTTCGGTTTTGGATGCAGGCGTTTCTTTAACGATGGTTTGCTGTATAACTTCTGGTTTTTTGTTTTTTAAAATTTCTACTTCCTGTTTTAATTTTTCAACTTCTAAATCTTTTTGCTGTTGAATTCCTTGTGTTTCTTTCTCCTTCTCAATTTTTTTAGTTTGGTAATTTTGATATTGTTTTACGCCAAAATAACTGCTGGCTCCGCCCGCGACTAAAATAATCGCGACTGCAATAATTATTTTTTGTTTCATAATTTATTTTTCTCTTGATCTTATGTATTCATTTTCTTTTCTTTCGTGCCCTTTTCCTTCTTTAGAAAAATACCATTTGGTGTAATTGAGCATTGATTGTGATACAAATCCAAAAATCCACAAAAAAAGTGTAATCTGAATAATATACTTTTCTGAATTAAGCACTGAACTAAAAAAGCATCCTACAAGAAAACAGAAAAACAACCAATAAAGAGGAAGTTTAACATTTTCTTTATAGAATTTATTTATTTCTTTAAGGATTTGTTCTGCATTCATAAGTTTATTTTTCCAACCCCCTACTTCTAATGCATTGATTATAATAAACTTCGTTTATGGAATTATATTTTTCTGCACACTCTTTTCTTATTTGCATAGGCTTCCACTCAAACCAGTAAAACCATAATCCCGCAACTACGGCTAGTAGAATTACTAAAAGGAATGTTTTATGTGATTTTATAAAATTTGTTATGCTATTTAAATTTATTTCTTTTTCCTTTGTCGGCACTACCTTTGTTTTAGTAACTCTGTCCCAATAGTATCCTTTGGGTAAATAAAAAAATATAAATCCAATCCCCGTGAAAACCGTTAAAAATAAGACTTCTCTTGCGACTAACCGGACAAAAGATGGTTTGTTATTCGTTTTTTCATCTATGATTTTTAAATCAAATAGATATTTTCCCAATGTTGTCCCAAATTTATATTGCACACCACAAAAGTATAAAAACCATAACAGCAAAAATAGGATAAAAATAAAATTTGCTAATGCGCCTTCGGTGGTTTCAAAATTAAAATTAAATACAAGACCAACAAAATAATAAATAAATCCAAGGAAAAATAAATCCGTTAAAAATGCGAATTGCCGATCGCCAAACTCTAACGCATACTTTCCGCAAATTTTTTCAATAAAGCTCATATTTTTGAATAAATAATAGTTTGGTTTTTTGGGCGAGCAACAAAAAGCCCGCCACAGGTTTCCAGCGTTTCCGCCAGACGTATAAGTTTCCCTATACGGCGATCAAGCAAGCCCCATGACGGGTTCTTTATGCTTGATCGTCTTTTGCCATACCTCATAATTGCTCATAAGGGTTAGGCATCACTATTCAATTGTTAATTTTATGATAGTATAAAAAAATAGAAAAATAAAGTATGGCAAAGAAAATTAAACCCTTAAAATCTACTTCCATTGTAGGGCAGGTTATAAAACAAGCCGATCTTTTAATAGATGATAAATATTTTTTGGCGAGCAAGGGATTGAATGAAGAGAGAGCAAAGCTCCTGCCTACGAATAAAAATTTTAAAAAAGAAATCTTATTAGTTCGTAAAAAATTAAATATCCCCAATCTTTTAATGGAAGAGGACATCTTATTAGCTGAAGAAACAACAAAATCCAAATGGTTGGAACTTTCTGGTAAAAAGCATATATTGGATGAAGAAATTAAAAAAATACTGCAAAAATGCTACCTTCCAATAAATTTTTACGACTGGTTAGAATCATACATCCTTTATGGCAAAAAACCCAGTTGGTCGCCCATTAGAAGTGGATTTGATTTATTGGTAGATTATGACAGACTAAATCCTCAAACACCATTAACTAGTGGTGAAAAAAAATATTTAACACACTCCCTAAGAAAAATATTTGATCTTGATGGTCGTGGCAGAATACCTAAAAAACTATCAATCGCGTGGAAACAATTTTTAAATAATCTTTCAAAGATTAAAAACACCAAACGCAGATATAAAAATCTTTCTTTATATTTTAAGATTTTAACTAGTAAAAAAGAAAAGATAGAAGATGCCAAAGAGTCTGGCGAAACATTTTTTAGGGAAAAAACCACTTATGCCGATATCGTTCCCATTATCTATAATTGTGATATGTCGCCGAAAGAACAGCAAAAAGTGGCAAAAAGATTAAGAAAAATTAAAAGCAGGCACAAAGAAACTATAAAAAATCGTTTCAAAAAGAATTAGAAAATTAGTGTCACGAGCTTAAAAGTGACTTGTTGTAAAATTGCAGTAGAAAACAATCTACTGCTTTTTTATGAATAAGAAATCCAAAAATAAGAACGTTGAAAAGCTGGCAAATTCTTTGGCTGAAATTTTTGTAATGCAAATTGAATTAAAAAATAAACCAAAAAAACAAAAAAATGATAAACCAAAATCCAACAGATAAGGAGTGGCTGGAAATATTCCCCGAAGCCAAAGATGACTATATCCTGCCATACTTTCCAGAGAAGATAAAAAATCTTAAAAAATTAAAAGAAGAAATTGAGGAAGTAATACAAAAAAAATTTAAAATTATTTCCCAGAAATCTAAACCTGAAAATCAATGGTTTTGGGAAATGGTAGTATTTTTTTGGGAGGGAAAAGACTTAATGGAGGTTAGAAAACAAATAACGCATTTTCAATATCTGCTGGATTTATCGCAAGACAGGCAGAATAAACAAACACCTAAAAGCAGGTTCACAGACGAAATGGTCAAAGAAGCAGAATCAAAGCCCATTGAGGCAGTTGTCGGTTCTGTGGTCAAGTTGAAAAAAAGCGGGAAAAATTCAATTGGGTTATGTCCATTCCATTCTGAAAAAAGCCCATCTTTTTATATCTATCAAGCCACCAATTCATTTTATTGCTTTGGCTGTCATAAAGGAGGAAATACTATTAAATTTGTTATGGAATATTACAATCTATCCTTTAAGGAAGCTGTAATTGTTCTAGCAAAGTAAAAATATGCAAGATAACAATGAAGAATTAGAAGGAATAATGGGTGAATTAAAAAAATTCAGACCACGCACGTTAAAAGAGGTTTTAAATATGAAGTTTCCTAAAAACCCTTTTTTGGTTGAAGGTTTAGTCCCAGAGAAAGCTATGACAATAATATCAGGACAACCAGGATGCGGAAAAAGCTGGGTGGCACTGCATATTATGCAGTGTATTGCTTCTAATAAAAGTGTTTTTAGTAAGTTTAAAACAAAAAAGGCAACTATTTTATTGATAGACGGAGAAACTGGATATGCAGAAATTCAAAGAAGAATGAATCTTATGAAATTTAGAAAAGACAGGCAGATTTACATATTATCTGAAGCAAACATAAAAGTAGACAACCCTTCTGACCTTAAACGGATTATAAAATATGTAAAAGAAGAAAATATAAAATTTGTAATATTAGACCCATTTATTTCTTTTCATACTAAGGAGGAAAACGTGGCTGGAGATATGCAAAGGGTTATGGAGGCAATAAAAACAATAATCTGGGCAGGAGCAACCGTGCTTTTAATTCACCATCAGCGTAAAGATTCTAAAAACAATGTTTTTAATTCAGCGCAAAATCTTCGTGGGTCATCAGCCATATTAGGGGCTGTAGAATCAGAGATAGAAGTAAGAGGAGAAAAAGACGAACCTACTGAAGTTATGCTGATAACCCAGCGCAAAGGAAGAAGGGCAAAGGCTGTGCCGAAATTTACTATTAAAATGGTGGAAGAAAACGATACTATAGATTTTAAATTTTTAGATTATGTTGAAGCACAGCAATCGTCCAAACAAAAAGCAATAACTATAATTTCCGAAATTTTAAAAACAGAACAAGACGTTAGTTTTGATTTCATTTATGAAAAACTTAAAAACATAGTTGGCAGAGATAAATTAAAAATAATTTTAAAAGAACTAGAAGCATCTGTAAAAGTAAGTTCAAAAAAAGTGGCAAGCGGAAAGGTTATTTACCATAAAGCAAGTTTGGGTTCCTAGTTTCCTGTCTGTATATATAATTAGGAATCCAGGAAGCCATAGAGACTGGTTGACTTCACCACCGTTTGGAACCTAATATAAAAATATATGCCACAATTCGGCACAATATTAAAAAAAACAATGTAAAAAATAAATAAACTTTTAGGAAATGCTATATAAGAATAATGAAATAATCGGGTATTCTTACCTGTGAGAAAAAATCTATCTATTGAAAAACACCTATTTAAATAACAATAAAAATGCAAAAAGCTTTAATTTATTGCCGTGTAAGCACCGAAGAGCAAGCCCGAGAGGGCTATTCTTTGGACGCGCAGGAGAAATATTGCAGGAAATATGCTGATAATAATGGCTTCAACATAAGCCAAGTGTTTAGAGATGAGGGAAAAAGCGGAACTAATGTAGATAGACCTGCACTGCAGGACCTATTAACCAAATGTCAAAAAGATAAATCCGTAAAGGCGGTTATCATTCAAGAAACCGACCGACTGGCACGAAATACCAAAGACCACCTAACAATAAGGGCTATTTTAAAAAAGGCTGAGGTAAAATTGATATCAGTAGCCCAGCCAATGTTAGATGACAGCCCCGAAGGAAATATGATTGATACTATTATTGCAAGTGTTAATCAATTTTCGTCTGATTTAAACAGCAGAAAAACTAAAAAGGGAATGCAGGAAAGGTTTGATAACGGCTGGTTTCCTGGCTATGCAAAACTTGGCTACCTTAATAAAGAAGTAAATGAGAATAGAATTATAGTTAAAGACCCGCAAAGGTGGGATTTTATAAAAGAAGCTTTAAGAATGTATCTTACGGGCAATTATTCGGCTATAGAAATATCAGAAATTCTTTATAAAAAAGGGCTGACTTCAAGGACTGGCAAAAGGATTTGCAACAGCATTATGATAACCATTTTAAAAGACCCTTTTTATGCTGGAATAATGAAGTGGAGCGGACAAGAAAAAATGGGCAGGCACGAGGTAATGATAACGCCTGAAGAGCATAAAGCAATTTTGGCTATTAAAGATGCCCATAATAATCACGCTTGCAGAAGAAGAATACATAATTTTCTTTTAAGAGGTTTTGTTTTCTGCGGTTTTTGCGGGCAAAGATATACAGCCGAAAGGCACAGGGAAAACAAAAATACAGATTATTATCATTGTTCTGCAGTAATTACAAAGCACACAAATAAAGGACAAAATATTGAAACTGAAGAGTTGGAAAAGCAGGTGCAGGAACATTTTAAAAATATTGAATTCAGCAAAGAATTTATTGACCTTATAATCCAAAAAGTTAAAAGAGTTTACGAAGAAAAAAAATCTGAAAGAGGAGTTGAAAAAAGAATACTTTTGAATAAAATAATGAAAATTGAGGAAAATAGAGAAAAAATTGAAAACAAACTTTTGCTAGGCACGCTTATTGATGAGGATTATGTCAGAATGAGAGACCGCTTTAAAAATGAAACCGCCAAATTGCAGGAAAAAGTAAGCAAAATAGACGAGCAAAGAGAGATTGATGTTGATGTGGCGAGAGAAACATTATTACTGGCAAGAGATATTTATGGAGCATACAAAAAAGCCCCTTATGAATTAAAAAGGCTTTATTTGTCGCTTTTCTGGAACAAATTTTTAGTTAAGAATAAAAAAATAATCAAAGCCGAACCAACGGAATTGATAAAAGTATTCTTAAAAGAAAGACGAAAATTTACTACTGAACTTCGCACAGATGCCGAAAATAAAACATCTGGAGGCGAAGTTTTTGAAGGTTTCAATATAAATTCACCTGAAAATAAAGGTAGAATTATATTAACACCTAACTTGCTCCGGTGGTAGGATTCGAACCTACGACCCACTCCTTACACTTATCCCTATGTTACCATTGGGGGTGGACTATATCATCGCCCACTGGGGGCGCGAGGCGCTTCGTCCCGTTGAATGGGACTACTCCTAAAAAGGATAGTCTCTACACCTTCCCGCGATTTTTTAAAAATCGGGGCTTGGCTCGGGATTACCCTGAACTTGTTGAAGGGCTTCCCCGAATTCACCTCGTTTTTCCATTTCGCATTACTGCGAAAGGCTGCGTAACACCGCCCTCGAGTTCTCTGTGGCAATTTGCGCACACAAGAATACATTTGTCTAATTCTTCTTTTGTTTTTTCCCAAGACCTTGTGTATCCTTTGTCGCCAATGCCAAAAGATTTTTGACCATTGATGTGATGAAGGTCTAATGCCCCGGGATATTTATTATATCCGCAAATTTGGCATTTACCTCCTTTATATTCAATGGCCATGAGTTTAACCTTTCGCCGTCTTTTTGCGACAGCTTTGATTAACTCTTCTCTTCGGTCGGCATATTTTCTTTTTTCTACCATATTATTTTATTATAACATGGTTATTAAAGAACGTTCACAGGGAGTCGCTCTACCGCTGAGCTACACCGGAATGTATAATTTTATATTACTAAACAAAAACAAAACTTTCAAGCTTTTTTGAAGTTATTGACTTTTTAAAGAAACAGCGTCAAACTAAAATAATGTAATATAACTTAAACAAATATTATGGGATTCTTTTCGAATCTAGAAGGGCAAAAACTAATAGGCAAGATTAACATTCATTTCTATGGAGAAGATAATGCTTCCGTAGAGTATGAAACGGAAATTACCGAAAAAGAACAAAAAGATACTGATTTAATGCAGCTATTTGCACTTTATTATGCTAAAATGCTTTTTAATCTTAATCGAGGAGAGGTTGCAGATGGTTTGATTCTTTATATGCAAAAAGCCGTCGCGAAAATAATGAATGGTGGGGCAGACCCTATTAAGCGGGAAAATATTTTATCAACTGGTCAAAAGTTGGTGGAATCAAAAAATGATGGAATTACAAAAAAATATTCTGGAGAACTTTTTGAAAAGCCGAATGGCATGAGGATTGTTCAGACGCACATGGATATGGTAGGCGAAGGATATTATGCTCCGACATCTACAATAATGATTTTTCAGCATCTGATAAAAAATCTTTCAGAGGCTCATCTGGGGTTTCTTATTTTTGTTGTCGCCGGAATGAATGGATATTACAGCAAATTTGGTGATTATGCTGATATGAAGAGTCTGAGCGAGGCTCCAAGCCATGGTTTTAATTTCGCAATCGGGGTGATGAATAAAAAATAAATTTATGAATAGAAAATGGATTATAATTGTTTGGGTAGCATTTGTCATAACTACTGTGTTAATTTTTTATGTTAATAATTATTTACCCAAAGGTGAGATGTATTCTACTGGAGATATTGTTTGTCAGAATGACGATAGAGGACCATGTAGAGAGGAATACAAAGAAGATTTAACTGGATTTTCTGGTTGGGTAAAGTTCTTTAAGGGTTCTGAGGGCATGTTATTATGGGCGGGATTATTATTTGCGGGAATAGTAGTAAGCAGTAAAAAAGAAAATTAATAAATCTATGAATACTTTTATAAAAGACAATTGGTTGAAATTTATAGCTATTGTTTTTCTTTTAGGTGCATTAGCCGATAATCCTTATGTCTATTATCAAATATTAAGATGGGTCGTGTCGGGAATTTGTTTCTACTATGTTTGGAAGGTTTGGAAGACCGATAACCCAATAAAAAAGGTTTTTATTGTAGACATTATAATTATGGCATTTTTATTCAATCCGATATTCCCGACATATCTATCAAGAAACACTTGGCAGATTATAGATGTTGTGTCAGCTATTTTATTATTTCAATCAATGTTTAGAAAATTAGAACAAGCCGACAAGTATGACGGACATGATGCATTAAGATATTTATAAAAATACATATATAAACTTTAAAAGTGCTTTATAAATAAACATATGGGATTTTTTAAACAAAAAGTTAATTTAGAGGATTTCTGTCGTGATTTTTACGATAATATAATTATAAATCCGGTTGATTTTATGCGTGAGTATGCAGAAAATTTAAAGAAGGGGGCAACCAGTGTAGACCAAAAATTTGTAGACGTTGATTTAAATAAATTAAAAAATGAATTGATATTTTTACAATTTGAATTGTTTGCTCTTGCATTTACTCACAAATTTATTAGTGGTAAAATCGTTATTGCTCAAAGTATTTTTACAAAAAACTATCTTCAACAGAAAAACAAAAATGAAATTTGGAATGGTATGGGATATTATAATGAATATATTAATTTAGCTACTCTTTATTGGCTATCTAGCCTTGGAAAAATAAATTTACCATTCAATCAAAATATGAGAAAGGACTTGGCTGAGGATAATATTAAAGTTGCCAAAGATATGGCAATCAACATAGATGAGGTCGTTCAATTCGTAAATAATAGACTTTGGTCTGAAAATTCTTGGAGGCAAAATTTTGTTATAAGGGAACTTCTTCAAGCTATTTGTGGAAAACTTAACATTCAAGGATTAAACAAAGAAGCCATAATACAATTGGGTTCACCAATTATTGCCTTATATGAGATAGTCAAAAAGTCTTTAGATGATGTAAAAATAATAGAATAAACCCGTGAAGAAGATAATAATCACAGCATCCGTAATAATCTGTTTTGCCTTTTTAGCAGGATTTTTGATAGCAAAATATCAGCAAGATATTCCCCAACTTTTAACGGCTAGTAACTACAAAGAGTTTACTGATAATGTAGATAAGATTTGTCCGTTTGCAGGAACTACACAAACCAGTAAATGTTTAGATGATTTAATCGTTAAGAAAGAAACAGAACTAAAAAATCTTATTGTTGAATTAAGAAATGGTACCACCGCAACAAAAGAGGACATTTTGAAAGGGGGCGATTCAGATGCTATAGAATGGAATGTTTTTCTAAATGAACTTTCGGCACACGAAAAATCATGGGAGGATTATTCCGATTCCTTTTGTGGAATTAAAAATTCACAAATTGGCGGTTCTGCCATAGTTGAGGAAAGCCGAAAATGTAGATTATTCCAAATAGAACAATTTATCCAATTGTTAAATGACCAAAAAGATTGGGTTATGTAATTTGCAATATCTTCTAAGCTTGCTATAATACAAATACAATTGAATAGTATGAAGTTATCAAGAGAGTGGCGAGAGCACTGGCTCAACGACCCACCAGCAACCCTTAAGCTGACTGCTTAAGAGAAAAGGAAAAGGGGTCAGGAGCCTTTTTAGTCACTTTTCTAAAAGGAGAAAGTTATGGCAAAACAAAAGCGCCAAAAACCGCCAGCCGGCAACGATCTTCTTAAAGAGTTAAGAAAAATAGGCATTGTGCCGGAAAAAACAGTAAGAGTGCGTTTTAACAACCAATACCTGTTTAAGTTCCTTGAAAATTTAAAGAGATTTAGAAAGGCCTCAAAAAAGGCCGGAGCCAAAATTATAGTTAGTTAAACTAAAAAGCGGGCAAGATTTGGTCACTTGTTCTTTTTCAATTAGGAGCTCTGCAATGGCAAAGAAAAAATTTTTAACCAAGAGACAAAGAGAAGCCCGATGGAAAAAGTGGCAAAAAGAACTTGCAAGGATGCGAAGAATTTACGGACCGTGTTTCTAATCAGCTAAAAAAGGGCAGGAACCTTTTTAAATATTTTAGCCGTTTTAATAAACGGCTTTTTGTTTTGCGTTTGCCCGAGTCGTGCCGAGGAGTAAAATAAATGGAAGTAACGTAACAGGTAACGTTACCTAAAACTATAAAAAATTAAAATAATATACGGAACAAAAAATCGCCAATAAGGCGATTTTTTAATATAGCTCAGTCAAAGTTTAACTTTATTATTATTCTTGAACCAAAACCGTTGCTACATTTTGAGAGCCATCACAGTCAACTAATAGAGTTTTTGATGCCAGATAAACATCGGGAAGAACGACAATTTTAAATCCCCAAGGTTTTATAGTGAAATTTGTGCCGACTTTAACAGTACGAGTTTGTGGAGATCGGTTATCAATCATAATACCAGTATTATCTTTATAAGTTACGGTATTTGGATGTGCCTGGCACGCTGTATCAAGCTGGATTCTTCTATCAGCATATTTTACCAAAGCGTTAGCATAGGAAATTGCCGTAGCTCCGGCACCGGTATCTTGGCTGCTAATATCTTGGACTGAATTAGGTTCTGTTGTTGTTGGAATAACTGTTTGCTTATTTTGAAAAACAAAAAAGATAATAATTGCAGCAATAATAATAAGAGCAACTATTGCCCAAATCAATATTTGTAATTTATTTTTTTCCATAAATTTATTTTTTGAATTAATAAATACGACCTTTATATATTAATAACGTTAACAAGTTAATCATACTCTTATAACGAACGAAATGATATAGAGAGATTTAAGCTGTTGCCAGTCGAGGGAGGCGGTTTCCTGTACCTCTTGACAAGGTTACTTTAATATGATATAATTAATATATAGTAATTAAGCTTAAAAACCCAAAAAACCATGATTGCAAAATTAATATCTACGACTATTTTATTGGCTGGCGTTACTTTAACAGTTAATGGATTTACTGTTAATGCAACAGATATTTTAGCAGAAGCTAATTTGTCTGCCGGCCAAGCTAATATATCGCAATTTAGAACAGCCCTTGACCTTTATTGCATAGACCATGGGCAATATCCTAAAGTTTATGGGGGAGCTGATATGATTGATATATTAGAAAGCGAAAAATACATAAGAGAAAACGGACCGTTAAATGCAGATATTTTTGACTATCAAGTTATAGACAATGGCCAAGACTATTTATTAGAACTAAAATAAATTAAGATTTGCAAAAAATCGCCCTAAGCACTTTTGTGCTGGGCGATTTTTTAGTTGACAAATTTTAAATTAGTATTAGTATATAAATAGGTTAAGTTAATTTGGTCTTTAACAAAGGGAGTTTATTTATGGGTAACGCAGACATTTTTCCGGCAATAAAAAGGGCATTTGGAGATGCAGTATGCTGTTGCGGACCGCCGGTAATACCAACCATTGAATCAGAATGCATTGTTGACGTTGATTGCGGTCTTAGTTTTGAAGAAATGGTAAAAAACAGCAATTTGCTCGTTACTAAAGACGTTAATGAAGAACGTTTTCCTATTGTGGGAATGGGAAAATATAAAGCAAAAATTGCTATTTTTTCTTTTGAGGGTAATCCCGAAACCAAAAGAGTTGTTGAAGAAATGGCTAAAAAGTATTATAGGCCGTCTAATATTGAAGAAATTTTTGCCTTAGCTGCCAAGCATCCTGAAATTATAGGCAATTTTCTTATTGCCTTGGGCTCAACTTGGGAATTTAGGCGAAAATTATATTCTCCAATAATTATGGCGCCACACGGAATAAGGGAGCTTGGTGTCACAATAGCCATATTAAACTGGTGCAATGCTTTCAAGTTTGCCGGAACCAGAATTGTTCAGGCATAATTGTCTTTAGTATTTTGCCCTTTGGTGCACGCATCAACGGGCTTTTTTATTGTTTGACGAAATTATAACTTGGGGGTATATTTAATATGGGTACAAAACAGTTCGTTAACATCCTTTTTGGGAAAATAATAATGAAAAATAGAGCGACTATTTGGATTGTAATTTTTATTTTACTTGCTTGCATAATTACAGTTATGGGAGGCTGCGCCAATGTTGACGCTTCAGAAAACGACCATACAAATGATAACTCAGTTCCAGAGCCCGGAACAATTACGCTTTTAATTGCCGGTTTAATAACCTGCGGAATAATCCTTATTTACCTGCCCAAACGCAAAAAATAATTCATTAAATCGCTCATACCCCGAGATTATATCAACGGGTTTTGTTTTGTGATAGAATAAAGGCGTATACAAATAAATAAGAATCATATGGTCTCAATTATTATTCTGGGCGTTGTTATTTTTATAATTATTGTAGTGGCAGGTCTTGTTTGGGCAGTCAGGCAAGATGAAAAAGACGATAAACAAAATGGACAAAAAAATCAATAAATTTATATATTGGACGCCAAGAGTTGCATCAATTTTATTTATACTTTTTTTGGCGATGTTTTCATTGGATATTTTTGGTCAGGGTTATAGTTTTTCAGAAACAGTTGTCGGATTGCTTATGCACAATATTCCGTCATTTATATTGTTGATTATTCTGTTAATATCCTGGAAGTATGAAATAGTCGGGGGAATTGCTTTTATTCTTGCCGGATTATTATATACGGCAATGATAATAATGAATGCAATACAGGGCTCATTTGAGTGGTATATGCTGTCTTGGATTTTAACTATTGCCGGACCGGCATTTATTGTAGGAATTTTATTTATTATTAATTGGGCGCAAAAACGCAATCGCAGAGATAATTTGTAATGTGCAAAACAAAAAACCATCCCGCCTTTAGGCAGGATGGTTTTTTTAATGGGTTTGGTTGTAATTTATTTTTTGTTGCATCCGCAATCGCAATCGGGTCCGCATTTGCATTCACAATCGCAGCCACATTTGCATTTGCATCCGCAACCACAACCTTTTTCTTTTTTGTTTTCCATGTTTTTGTTTTTATTAATTTTATATTTCGACCATTTTTACTGCAATATTGCTTTGTATGTTTTAAATATTTCCAAAGAAATTATTTTTTCCGGTGACGTTTTTTTATCGTCATATTTAATTTTGAATACATTAGGCATTTGAAAGGCAACAAAACCCACGCCATTATCTTTTTTAATTTCGTCAATTATTAATGGGGCGTGCCCGGAGCATGGTATCTGCACAGCTATAGACAAGTCAGCCAGTCCTTGCTGATTTATTGTATTTTGCGGGTTTATATTGGCTAATACCGGAAAAACCACAAAAAACATTAATAAATTAATTAAAATTGTGGCAGAGTATAAAATAGAAATGTATTTCCATTTTCTTTTTATGCCATCAACGCACAGGCAACCGGCTTTTTTTAAATAAATTACAGCAGATATTGTGGCCAGCAGTAAAGAAACAAATACCAAAAAGTGAAAAAAATAAGGAATCAGCAAGAATTTTTTTAAAAACGCTGTTGCTGTAATAGCCCCAATTGTTGAAAATACAATAAAGGCAATACAAAAAGAGTGGGGGACAAGCCCGTATAACAGGCCTGAAAAAATTCCTTTATTGGGGCTATTTTTTGCTGTTGCACAGCAAATATCTTGTTTTTGCTCCATGTTATTTGTTATATAAGTTTGTCACTTTTAATATTTCTTCTGTCATCTGTTTTTTCTTTCTTTCATTTTTGGCTGACATGGCAGATTTAAAACAGGTATTCAAATGATTTTCCATAAGCGTTTGGTGGGCAGACCTTAAAAGCCCTATCACCGCCAGGTTTTGTTGCATTACGTCTATGCAATAATGGTCGTTTTCAACCATGCCAATAATTTTAGAAAGCACGCTGGAAGCCTTTTTTAAGCTTATAAGAATTTTCTTTTTTTTGTTTTTTGAAACCATAAGTTTGTTATTAATATGTCTATTATGTACCTAGGGGGTAGGTATGATGTAATTGTATCAGATTAAAAACCCGTGTCAAGCTTTTGTATGATATAATATAATTAAATAAAAAATGAAAAGAAGAAGGTTCACAATTAAAAAAAGAGAGCAGGCAAGAAGATTTGTCGCGCAAAGGATAAATTATTTTAATAATTTTTATAATTTTAAAATAAACAGAATTGCAATAAAAAATACAAAAACAAGGTGGGGAAGCTGTTCAGAATTTAGAAACCTTAATTTTAATTATAAAATTATTTATTTAAGGCCAGAACTTGCCGATTATCTTATTATTCACGAATTATGCCATTTGGGCGAGCTTAACCATTCAAAAAAATATTGGGATTTGGTCAAGAAAACCGTTCCAAACTTTACAAGCATAAATAAAGAATTAAGAAAAACCCCTGTTAATTTTGTTTGACAAACGCCAAAAAATGTATGAATATAAAATTGTAGTATTATTAAACCAATTAAATATATGGATCAAACAAATCAAAATTCAGGCAAAAAACAAGGCAAAAATACTATGATGGCTGTATTGGCCTACATAGTTTTTTTTATTCCTTTGCTTACAGACGCAAAAGACGATCCTTTTGTAAAATATCATGTAAGGCAAGGATTAATGCTTCTTATTGCCGGAGTTGTAGCGTGGCTTATTATTAATGTGCTTCCTATAATTGGCTTTTTAATAGCTCCAATTTTAGACATTGCCATAATTGTATTGCTTGTTATAGGTATTATGAATGCCATTAACGGAGTTGAAAAACCCCTGCCTTTTATAGGTTCTTACGCTGAAAATTTTAAAATTTAGCTGTTCGGAATTTTTTTCTCTTGCAATTTTAAAAAATCAGGCGTATAATAAAGCTTGATTTTTTTGTTTCATAAAAACCAAAAAAACAATGGAAGAAATATCATTAAAAGCGCAGGAATTATTTCATATTGGAGGGTTTTATATTACCAACGGAATTTTGCTGACTTTGGTTGCCTGTTTTGTTTTAATAGTTTTTTCTGTTGTTATAAAGAGCAAAGTAAAAATTATTCCGGGAAAATTGCAGGGTGCTGTTGAAATGGGGTTGGAATCTTTGCTGGGATTAATGGAATCTGTGCTGGGCTCTTATGAAAAATCTGTAAAATATCTTCCGCTGGTTGCCACAATTTTTATTTTTATATTGGTTTCAAACCTTTTGGGCATATTTCCTGGCGTAGGTTCTTTAACTTTTAACAATGGGTCTGAACACGTGCCTCTTTTTCGCTCTCCTGCATCAGATTTAAATTTTACACTGGCGTTTGCCGTAATATCTGTAATAGTTACAAATATAATAGGAATGGCTTCTGTGGGAGTATTTAAACATCTCAAAAAATATCTTAATTTTAGCAACCCGATTAATTTTTTTATAGGCATATTGGAAATTATTTCTGAAATTGCAAAAATTATTTCGTTGACTTTTAGGCTGTTTGGAAACGTTTTTGCGGGAGAGGTGCTGTTAACTATTATCTTTTTTTTGGCGCCGTATTTTATTCCTTTGCCGTTTTTATTTCTGGAAATTTTTGTCGGCTTAATACAGGCATTTATATTTGCAATGATTACATTGGTTTCAATTTCTTTACATACTGCAGAACACGAAAGCCATTAATAATAAAAAATAAAGGTCAAAATATAATTAAAATTTTAATATAAACATGGATGCAGAATCAATTCGCACATTAGCTGTAGTGGGAGCAATTGCAATAGGAACAATATTCCCCGCAGTTTCAATTGGCTGGATAGGATCGGCTGCCTTAAAAGCTATTGGCAGAAATCCTGAATCAGCCTCAAAAGTGCAGACAATGGCTATTTTAGCTATTGCTTTTGCCGAAGCTATTGCTATTTACGCTTTAGTTGTCTCATTGATAGTAAAATTCGTAGCATAAGATTAGCGGGTAGTTCCCCCGCCGTACGGCGGGGTAACTACCAATTTATAATGAACGAATTATTAGAACAACTTGGAATAAATTGGAGCTTGTTTTTATGGCAGGCAATTAATTTTTTTATAATTTTAATTGTGCTTACGCTTTTTGTTTATAAGCCCTTAATTAAAGTTATAAAAGAAAGAAGC
>Ga0310040_1001203_pt1 | contig 19784 bp, 17 predicted proteins | sample EPASupsiteHSE623_FD_200237 | JGI IMG/M metagenome (GOLD analysis project Ga0310040, IMG submission 200237) | Bioremediated contaminated groundwater from EPA Superfund site, New Mexico - Sample HSE6-23 (v2) (version 2) | ecosystem: Environmental > Aquatic > Deep subsurface > Groundwater >... | reverse complement strand
AAGGCTTTGCCTGTGTCCTCGGTAATCGGGAAATCCTTGCCGTCAAACAGGCTGGTGCGGTCTTTGGAAACTGCGGCGTAATGATTTTGGTTCAGCGTGAACACGACGGTGAACTCGTATTCAATGCTGTCACGCTGAATCGGCGCGGTGCCTATTTTCTTGGGAACAGCTTGGCCCTTGAGGTTGGTTTCCACCATATACTCCGCTTTTGACCGCATTGTGGCGATAATGTGCATGTCGTTCTGCAAAATCGTATTGATAAGCCGCTCATGGCGCGGCGTGACATTCTTCCAGCCTGTGAAACCCTTGCCGAGCGCGTCCACGATTGAAAGACACCCACCCTCGCCGGTCCATTCATGCGAAAGACTGTCTATCACGCATACGCCGTATCCGGCCTGCTGTGCCGCCTTGATTGCCTCAATATATGCTTCCGGCGTATAAGGCGGGCGAAGCTCGGTAACATCAAAATCAAACCTGTCGGCGTAAAGGCTTGCTGAGCCGTGTTCGGTGTCAATCAACGCCACCTTGGGCGAGAGCGATTTGGCGAGTATCAGCGAGCTATAAGTTTTGCCCGCGCCCGCCGGACCTTCAACCGCCAGTCTTAGGCGGCTCTGTGTTTTGCGCGCTTTCTGGAACATGTGCTTGGCCCCTTTTCTTTATGATGTCTGCGGCTATCATTCGCGCCAGTATCCGCAATCCGGCGTCAAACTGCCGCTGCGCTTCCGGTGTCCATCCCCCTGAAGCGGGGTCCTGCTCATTTGGCGATTGCGAAGAGTTCATTGAAGTTTTTGACCTCCAGAACGCGCATCATCCGCTGCCGGAGCTTTGGGGAGGGGTTTCTCTTCCCTCGCATAAGATGCGACATGTGCCCGCTGGTTATATCCAGCTTGAACGTCAGCCATTTGAGCGTCTGGTTGCGCTCGGCCAGCGTCCGGCGTATCGCGTCGGGTTTTATTCGTACTTTGCACCGCATTTCGGGGCCTCCTGTGTGGGTTAGTATTATTCTTGCAACAGTCAAATTATAGCGCATTTCCAAAACTGCTGATAAATTATTTTCTTGCAAAAGTTAAGCAAAAGGCATACAATTATGACGGAGAGGTTAATCCAAAGGAGGACCTGAAAAATGAAGTCAAAAGAGTTCGGCAAATATTTGCAGGAACTGCGTAAAGCCCGCCGGCTCACGTTGTTGGACGTCGAGGCAGAGGCCAAGATATCCAACGGCTATCTGTCGCAACTGGAGACCGGCGTTCGGGGAATACCGCATTTTGATACCCTGAAAAAGCTGGCGGCAGTGTATAAGGTGAGCGTGTCGGAGATGATGGCAAAGGCCGAGGCGGCCTCGCACGGAAAGGAAATCGGCAAAGCGGAAACCGAGCTGGACGCGGTGGCGCGGGATTTCCAGCGGCTCAGCGATACAGAAAAGGAACAGCTAAAGACATTCCTTAAATATCTATTGGAAAAAGACAAATCAAAGCGAGGCCGGAAATAGGAATTTATGCAGTTGAACTGGGAAACCTACAGGGGCTCCAACCCGGAGGTCTACGGGCGTCAGGTAATCGACAGATGCGGATTTACCGAGCCGCCTATCTGCGAGAAAGCCGTGTCCCAGTTTTTCGGCAACAAGATTGAAGAGGTCTCGCCGCTGGACCCGGACATAGCGGCGAAGTTCCCAACAATACGGAAAATTTTTAAGAAGTCCAGCGCCCACCTATTCCGGGATTACAGCCTTATCGTCGTTAACAAAGACCAGCCGCGCGTCAAAATCCGCATGGACATATTCCACGAAAACGGCCACGAAGCCCTGCCTTGGCAGAGAGAATCAGCCCATGTCTGCGCCGGTTCCGGCGTTGACGCGTATACGCGCAGGCGGATAGAGGACGAGGCGTTCCGGTGCGGGATAGCTATGATGCTGCCGGATAAGATGTTCCGGGAGGATGTGCGGGGCAGAAAAATGTCGGAAGAGCTTATCCGCGCCCTCGCCCAAAGATACGAAGCCTCGCTGGAAGTTGCGGCGATGCGCTATGTCGGGCTCTGTAATGGGGTCTGTGCCATGCTGGTATGCGAACCGATAAAACAAAAGGAACCTGAAACCGGCATGGAGACGGTAGTGCCGGAGCAAAAACGCTTGCTTCAGATTCGGTATGCAGTCACATCCCATCGGCTGATGAAGTTTTTTCAGGCAGGGACCATAATAGGCGACGATAGTCCGATTTACCTTCCCTTTCTGACCGGCGAAACCTTTGGCGGACCGCTTTATACGGACGATTTGGGATACGGCTATAATACCGGACACCCCTATGCGGCTGAATGTTTCCGCTTCGGCACCACAGAGGAGCCCAAGGTCATGGCCCTGCTCTGGTCGGAAGACCAACAAAAGGAGCTTTTTTAGCTGTAGAATGTGAACTATAAGCCTTTTCCGAAGCAAAGTGTTAGAATATAGATATCTACTTATATTGGAGAGTTTATGAGTAACGGAGATTTGAACTGGATAGCCAATTTTCTTTGGGGTATTGCAGATAGCGTACTCCATCATGTTTTCGTCCGCAGTAAATACCGAGATGTAATTTTGCCCATGACGGTCATCCGCCGGTTGGATACAGTTTTGGAGCCGACAAAAAAGGATGTGTTAAACGCAAAAAAACGTTTGGATAAAGCTGGTGTAGCTCATCAGGACAAACCCTTACGTAGTGCGGCAGGACAGGCTTTTTATAATACCTCCCCATTTACATTGCGCGATTTGGCTTCCTGCACTTCTCAGCAACAACTTAAATCCGATTTTGAAGCTTACCTTGATGGCTTTTCGCCTAATGTCCAAGAGATAATTGAGAACTTCAAATTTCGCAACCAAATCCCAGACCTTGCAAAGGCGGACAAACTCGGCTCACTCATAGAACAGTTCCTCGACCCACAAATAAATCTTGGCCCTAGCCCTGTCTATAACGGCGATGGCTCTGTGAAATTGCCCGGATTGGATAATCATGCCATGGGCACCATATTTGAGGAACTTGTTCGTCGCTTTAACGAGGATAACAACGAAGATGCTGGAGAACACTGGACGCCGCGCGATGCGGTAAAACTCATGGCCAAGTTGATTTTTGTGCCAATAGCGGACAAGATTGAGTCCGGCACCTATTTGCTTTATGATGGCGCATGCGGAACCGGCGGCATGCTTACAGTCGCCGATGAAGAGCTTCAGCGGCTGGCCAAAGAGCACAAGAAAAAAGTTGTCACACACCTCTACGGACAAGAAGTTAACCCGGAAACCTACGCCATAGCAAAAGCCGACTTGTTGATAACCGGTGACGGAGAAGCAGCTGATAATATCGTTGGCGGCACAGATAAATCTACTCTTTCAAACGATGCTTTTTCGGCGATGGAATTTGACTTTATGCTTTCCAACCCGCCTTATGGCACGGATTGGAAAGACGACCTTGAGCGCATGGGCGGCAAAGACGGCATAAAAGACCCGCGTTTTATTATTGAACACGCTGGCGACCCCGAATTTAGGCTTATTACCCGTTCCAGCGATGGACAGATGCTTTTTTTAGCAAACATGATGAGCAAGATGAAGACAAAAACCAAGCTCGGCAGTCGCATAGCGGAAGTCCATAACGGCTCTTCGCTGTTTACAGGCGATGCCGGGCAAGGCGAAAGCAATGCCCGTCGCTGGATTATTGAAAATGATTGGCTTGAATCCATAATCGCACTGCCACTTCACATGTTTTACAACACCGGCATAGCGACCTATATTTGGGTGCTCTCAAACCGCAAGTCGCTAAACCGGCGTGGCAAAGTACAGCTTATAGACGCTACGCAATGGTTTAAGCCTCTTCGGAAAAACCTTGGCGATAAAAATTGCGAATTATCAGATGAGGAAATAGCCAAAATCCTTAAGACCTTCATGACATTTAAGGAAACAGAACAATCCAAAATATTCCCCAATGCTGAATTTGGGTATTGGAAAATTGCAGTAGAACGTCCCCTGCGTCTGCGCGTGAATTTGAATAAAGAAGCACTGTCGGCGTTCCGTGCGTCTTGCGTGGAGGAGAAAGAATTGGACTTGGCAAAACTGATTGATTCCGCTGCCAAGAAGCTGGGAAATGGGCCTCATAGCAACTTCAATAATTTTATGGCTAAGATTGAACCACTAGCTGATGAGGCTGGAGTGAAACTTTCGCCTAAGCGCATAAAGCTCATCCAGTCCACGCTTGCGGAAAAGGACGAATCTGCGGAGCCGGTTGTAAGCAAGGTGCATAATCCCAGTAAGGTTAAGGCTGACCCGATGCATGGGTTTTTTGAAGTAACAATCAACGGCAAAAAACAAACTGTTGAATATGAGACGGATACCGAAATGCGCGACAGCGAGCAGGTTCCGCTTTTGGAAAAAGGCGGCATTGAAACTTTTATCCAGCGTGATGTTTTGCCCTATGCGCCGGATGCATGGGTGGACGCAAGTTCTACCAAAATTGGCTATGAGATAAGTTTTAATCGCTATTTCTACAAACCGCAACAGCTTCGCCCTCTTGCAGAAATAAGTGCAGATATCCTTGCTATTGAAAAAGAGACCGAAGGCTTGCTTGGCGAAATAATCACAGGGGCGGGGAAATGACGGTAAAGCTTAAACCATATCCTGCCACCACAGATTCGGGTGTATCTTGGTTGGGAGAGATACCTAAACAGTGGGATTGTAAACACGGTTTTATTGCCTATCGGGAAAAACAAGAAAAAAATATTGGACTCATTGAAAACACGGTCTTGTCGTTGAGTTATGGCCGCATAGTAATCAAGCCCGCAGAAAAACTTCATGGTCTTGTCCCCGAGTCTTTTGAAACTTATCAAATCGTCAATCCGGGCGATATAATTATTCGACCGACAGATTTACAGAACGATTGGAATAGTTTGCGTGTTGGTTTGGCACAGAATCGCGGCATTATCACTTCGGCTTATCTTTGTTTGCGCACTACTGATGTAATGAGCCCTGAATACGGATATTATTTGCTTCACGCATACGACCTGAAAAAGATTTTTTACGGAATGGGTTCAGGGCTGCGTCAGAATTTGAGTTTTGAAGACTTTAAGCGAATGCCAGTCCCTATTCCTACTAAAGACGAACAAGCCGCGATAGTTCGCTTTCTTAAGCATGCACATCGTCAATGCGAACATTATATTCGGGCGAAGAAAAAACTCATCGGGCTTTTGAACGAGCAGAAGCAGGGTATCATTCACAAGGCTGTAACACGCGGATTGAATCCGGATGTCAAACTAAAACACTCCGGCATTGAATGGCTTGGTGATATTCCGGCGCATTGGAACATCAAACGCCTAAAGTACATAGCAAAGATAACGCCATCCAAGTCGGAACTCCATAAATTGCAGGGCGATACTTCTGTCACATTTCTGCCAATGGATAGAATTGGTGTCTGGGGTCAAATTGATACATCTGAGCAAGTTAAACTCGCTGATGTGAAATCTGGATTTACCTATATGTGTAATGGCGATGTAATTGTTGCCAAAATCACGCCATGTTTTGAAAACGGCAAAGGAGCACTTTGTTCAAATTTGCCAACAGGTATTGCATTCGCCTCCACGGAGTTTCATGTATTCCGACCCAGGAATGGGTTTTCCGGTAAATACTTATATTATCTTACTCGAAATCAAGTTGTCCGAAAGCTTGGCGAAGAAACTATGCGAGGGTCTGCGGGGCAACAGCGAGTCCCCATCGAGTTTTTTTCTAACCTATATATCCCCGTGCCAGAAATAGCAGAACAAGTAAAAATTTCAGATTATATAGAAAAACAAATTAATCGTTTTGATTTTATCCAAGACCATATTGCTAGAGAGATAAAACTAATTCGCGAGTATCGTACCAGTCTCATTGCTGATGTGGTTACAGGCAAGTTGGATGTGCGTAAAGCGGTGGCAAATTTACCCAATGAGCCTATAGAACAACCGGAACAATGCGATTCCGACCCGATTGGGAATGAACCGGCAGAGGCTATTACCGAGGAGGCAATCGCATGAGAACTGATATAAGCGAAAAAGGATTTGAGAGTATTATTACCGACGAGCTCTTGGCTTCCGGCTGGATAGCTGGTGAATCTAAAGACTATGACCGCGAATATGCAGTAGACCTAGTCCATCTTCGTAGTTTTATATCCGACACCCAGCCCGATATTCTGCCAGCTCTTGAACTTGACCAACCCAGCCCGACAAGGCAGAAGTTTTTGGCGCGGTTGCAGGGCGAAATTTCAAAGCGCGGCGTCATAGATGTGATTCGCAACGGCGTAAAACATGGGCCACTGCATGTGGACTTTTTCTATACTACGCCTTCCGCTGGCAATCCGAAAGCGGCAGAGAGGTTTGCCAAGAACCGCTTTATCGTAACCCGACAATTCAAATACAGCCGCAATGAAACCCAGCTTGCCTTGGACCTGTGCCTGTTTATCAATGGCTTGCCAATAATAACTTTTGAGCTCAAAAATCGCCTCACCAAACAAACCGTTTCAGACGCGATGCAGCAGTATAGGCGCGACCGCGACCCGCGTGAGCGTTTGTTTGAATTTGGGCGTTGCATAGTCCATTTTGCCGTAGATGACCATGAAGTGCAGATGTGCACCCATTTGAAGGGCAAGGCCTGTTGGTTTTTGCCGTTCAATAAGGGTTATAAAGACGGGGCTGGCAATCCGCCCAATCCGGCGGGGTTGCAAACGGACTATTTATGGAAGCGTATTCTTGCGCCGAAAAGTTTAACCGATATAATTGAGAATTACGCGCAGATAGTTGAAAAGAAGGATGAGAAAACTGGCCGCAAAAAGCTGACCCAAATATTTCCTCGGTATCACCAATTGGAAGTGGTGCGACAGCTTTTGGCTGCGTCAGCAAAAAATGAAATCGGGAAGCGGTATCTTATTCAACATTCCGCCGGAAGCGGAAAATCAAACTCTATTGCATGGCTGGCACAGCAACTAATCGGGGTGGCAGATGCTGCCGGGCAGAAATTCGACTCTATCATCGTGGTAACTGACCGCCGCCTCTTGGATAAGCAAATTCGGGATACGATAAAGCAATTCTCTCAGGTAGGCTCCATCGTAGGACATGCCGAACATTCTGGCAATTTGCGTACATTTATAGAAAGCGGCAAGAAAATAATCATTTCAACCGTGCAGAAGTTCCCATTTATTCTTGACGAGATTGGCGACGAGCACCGCAACCGAAAATTCGCAATTATAATTGACGAAGCCCACTCCAGTCAGGGAGGGCGCACTTCCGCCGCAATGGCAATGGCGCTGGCTGAAAATGGCGGTGCGGAAGAAGATGAAACCACCGAGGACAAAATCAACCGCATAATGGAATCTCGGAAATTGCTTCCTAATGCCAGCTATTTCGCGTTCACGGCCACGCCGAAAACAAAAACTCTGGAAATTTTCGGTGAAGCCTATAAAGAAGGCGATAAGGTTAAGCATAAGCCTTTTCATAGCTATACGATGAAGCAAGCGATACAGGAACGGTTCATTCTGGATGTACTGGCAAACTACACGCCCGTGGATAGCTATTACAAGCTGGTCAAAAAAATTGAAAACGACCCAGAATTTGACACGCGGCGGGCCAGCAAAAAACTGCGCAAATATGTGGAATCCCACGACCATGCGATACGCCTTAAGGCAGAAATCATGGTAGACCACTTCTACGAGCAGGTTATTCTGCCCGGCAAAATAGGCGGACAGGCGCGGGCAATGGTTGTTACGAGTGGAATTGAGCGGGCTATTCAGTATTTCCACGCGATGCAGGATTACTTAAAGGAAATAAAAAGCCCCGATAAGGCAATTGTGGCGTTTTCTGGCGAGCATGAATACGGCGGCACGAAGGTAACGGAATCCTCGTTGAATGGCTTTCCGAGCAACGCAATTGCCGACCGGATACAGCAAGAACCCTACCGCTTTCTCATCTGTGCGGATAAATTCCAAACAGGATATGACGAGCCGCTACTGCACACTATGTATGTTGACAAGCCATTGAGCGGCATAAAAGCTGTTCAGACCCTTTCCCGGCTTAACCGCGCCCATCCACAGAAGACCGAAACCTTTGTGTTGGATTTCGCAAATGACAGCAAGACAATAGAGGCTGCCTTCGAGGACTATTACCGCACGACGATATTGAGCGAGGAAACCGACCCAAACAAATTACACGATTTGAAAACGGCGCTGGATACACATCAGGTTTACACCCAAGACCAGATTGACCAGTTGGTGAAACTATATTTGGACGGAGCAGACCGGCCCGAACTAGACAAAATTCTGGATGCTTGCGTAGCAACCTACAAAGAACAGCTTGACGAGAACGGACAGGTGGATTTCAAAGGAAAAGCAAAAAGCTTTGTCAGGACGTATGCGTTTTTGTCCACGATATTGACTTATACCAATGCCGACTGGGAAAAGCTTTCCATATTTCTCAATTTCCTGATATCAAAACTCCCCGCTCCGACAGAAGACGATTTGTCAAAGGGCATTCTTGAGAGCATAGACATGGATAGCTACCGCGTTGAAAAACGTAAAACGCTGGCAATAAAGCTACCGGATGCGGATGCCGAAATTGAGCCGAATGTAGAAACTGGCGGTGGGCGTAAGCCGGAACCGGAACTGGATAGGCTCTCGAATATCATTAGGAATTTTAACGATTTATTTGGCAATATACCGTGGACGGACACAGACCGTGTGCGCAAACTTATTTCCGAAGAAATTCCGTCAAAAGTAGCAGCCGACTCGGCTTATCAAAACGCGCAGCAAAACTCTGATGTTCAGAATGCCAAGATAGAACATGATAAGGCATTGGACAGGGTCCTGACCGCCGTTCTTAAGGATGATACCGAACTGTTAAAGCAGTTCTACGACAACGACTCCTTCCGCCGCTGGCTAACGGATACTGTCTTCCGCGCGACATACCAAAATAATCCCAGACCCAACGATGGAGCAAAATAGGCTAAGAATGTTTAGGAGATAAATATGTTGGTCGATTTAAAGGGTAAAATTGCAAATACAAAAATTCCAGTAACACAACCGTTGCTGCCGCTCTACGAAGCAATTGTTAACTCAATTCACGCCATTGATGACACCAAGCGAAAGGATGGTAAAATCAAAATTGAAATTATTCGTGACCCACGTATGCAGGGAGAAGACGCAAAATCCACTCCGGTCATAGCTGGTATCACTATTGAGGATAATGGCATTGGGTTTAATCAGGATAATTACAATTCTTTTAACCGTTCCGAAAGTACTTATAAATATTTGCGTGGCGGCAAAGGGGTCGGTCGTTTTTCATGGTTGGTATGCTTCGACAACATTACGGTTGAAAGCATTTATCAAAATGGTAGCGCTTTTCACAAAAGGACTTTTGAATTTAGTCCGGATGGCGATGGGATAAAAAGTCACACCGATATTACATGGACAGCTACCGAAACGAAAACCATCATTAAACTAGATGGATTTAAAAAAAGATACTCCGAGAAATGTCATTACCGGAGTTCTACTTTGGCTTCACATATCATTGCCTATTGCTTGGAGTTTTTTAGACGGAACGATTGTCCCGAGCTCATTCTGCATGATGACGGGGAGACTCTTAATATCAATGGACTATTCAAAACTGAATTCATCGTTGCCTCGGATACGGAAACTATTCCGGTCGCAAACGAAAACTTTTCTGTAAATCATGTTTTCTTGAAAAACACACATGTTAAAGAACATAAAGTGTGTTATTGTGCCAATCAACGGGTGGTCACCGAAAATAAATTGACAGATAAGCAAATCCCAGACTTGGAGGGGCTACTAACTCTTGGTGACAAGCAAGACCTTGTATACGCTGCCTATGTTGACTCTAAGTTTTTTGATGAGAATGTAAATCAAGAACGAACAAGTTTCACGCTACCGGAAGAGCCAGATTTGCTTTCGGAAGACTTGTCTTGGAAAAAAATTCAGGAGCAAATAGAAGCATCCATTGTGAAAAAACTATCTCCGTTACTGCAAAGCGTTAACGAGGAGAAAATAGCGAAAATAAAGTCTTATATCCAATCGGATGCTCCAGAATATGTTCCAATGGTGAACTATTTGGACATAGGAAGCATCAATCGCTCTGTCGTGAAAAGTCCAGATGCTCTAAACGTAGAGCTATATAAACGCAAGCAGAAAATGCAAGTTGAAATTAAAGAAATTGGGCAAAAACTTCTATCACCAGTCCCCTCGGGGATGGAATCAGACTATGACTCAAAACTTCATGAATATCTGAAAAAAGTCGAGGACATAAACAAATCAGAGTTAACGCGTTATATTTGTAGCCGTAAAACAATCTTGGACTTATTTGAAGGACTTTTGAGGCATCAGTCGAATGGCAAGTTCCCTGCTGAAAGGGCTATCCATGATTTAATATTTGCAATGGGACAGGACTCTGGTTCGATATCACGGGAACATAATTTGTGGATTATCGATGAGAAATTGGCTTTTCAGAATTATATTGCGTCCGATAAAAAAATCTCAAAAATGGCTCCTCTTGTTAACGACGGGAAAACAGAGCCCGACCTGGCAATATTTCATGCAGCATTTGATGTTACTCATGCATATTCGGAAGATAGTGCTGCGCCATTTAATGCGATTACCCTGATTGAGTTCAAAAAACCTGAAAAAACCGATTATGACGAGCGTGAAAATCCGCTTGTACAGTTAATGGGATACATTGACCAAATCAAAAAAGGTAAAGCAACTAAAAATGATGGAGCCGTCATACGAATTCCACCGGACATGCCTTTTTATTGTTACGCAATTTGTAACTTGACTGATAAAATAAAGGAAATCGCAGAACAACATAGCTTTATACAAACGACCGATGGCCTTGGCTATTTTGGGTTTATACGCAAATACGGCTACTTTGAAATTATCGATTACGCTAAGTTTTTAGCTGATGCAAAAAAGCGCCATCGCATATTCTTTGAAAAATTGGGACTACCAACAAAGTAATGAGGGAATCATGAAACAAAAAATGAAAAATTTAGTCTGCCAGTACCTGGAAAACGTGTCACGGAAGGTCTTGGAAGAATACAGTGACATTATCCGGAAATATGTCCGCAACCGTAATGGGGTATATGCGCTTTATAGCAAGCGGAAGCTGTATTATGTGGGTTTGGCTACCGACCTTCGTTCTCGGTTAAAGCATCATCTTAAAGACCGGCACGCGAACACATGGGACAATTTCAGCATATACCTAACCGTCGGTGATAACCATTTGCGCGAGCTTGAGGCACTGCTCCTCCGCATTGCTATGCCCGACGGAAACAGGCAAAAAGGCAAGTTTGGCTATGCTCAAGATTTAGAGAAAACATTTCGGCATGATGTAAAAGTCTATCAAAACAGCGAATTGGACGGTCTGTTTTGCAACGGTAGGGTTCCTGAAACAGAGCAAGAATATGAACGCTCTGGTTCAGAAGCTATGCTTGCTAAATACATAAAGCGTAGCTTCCCGATAAAATTCCGATATAAGGGCAAATTACATGCGGCCCGTGTGCGAAAAGACGGTTTTATCACATTCAAGGGTGAAAAATTTAAATCTCCATCCAAAGCAGCACATGCCATTACAAAATGCGGTGTTAACGGCTGGCGAGCATGGACATACGAGCGCGCCCCCGGCGATTGGGTCTCGCTGGATGAGTTGCGAAACTAGAAGTAAATAAATTTAAAAGGAGACATCATGCCAGTTTTTATTCGTATTTATTCATTTATTGAGTTGTTTGCAAAAAATGGTGTGGTTAAAACTTTTGAGGGAAACCCCGAAAAAGTTTTGACTGATATTCGTAGTGAATGTACGGAAAAATGGACAAGTTTAGAGGAATGGGCACGTATAATACGTGAACATGGTCCACTCGCATCAACACATCCCTTTTCACGATGGTGTAATGAGATGCAATTATCGGAGGTGCATCCGATGAGAACCATCGGAAGTTGGGCATACGGGTTCCAGAATTCATATATAGAAATTGACCATATACGCATGGAAGATGGACGACAGATTGTGGGAAATCAATTTAGAGTTTAATTGTATGGCTTTTCAACTCGCCAAAATGATTGCTATTTTTAAACAATGCCGAATTGCATATTATAGAGTTACGCCGACCCTATTTACTTTTTCTTTTAAATTTAACTTGCCCATTGGTTGCCATTCAGCCACATGCAGAAAATGGGTATTACGTGATGGCGATAGAGAGATACCATTAAACAAACAGTCAACTATTACGCTACAAAACGGGACTACGAAACAATGCTCTAGCGGATATAACTTAAGTTTTAAGCCAAATCCCCCATGGGATATTCCAAATACTCAAATTACTGTCGATGGGCAACTTGAGGGAATTGATGCTTGCTCGTATAATCTTGACCTAGAAATAGTATCGGAGCAGTATTCCTCGAGCATATGTAACGAGACAAGGCAGCTCGTTCCACACAAAAATAAGTGGCAAAAGCTGCTTTACAACAAAATGCTGTGGTCTCTCGTAATATTTATTATGTATTGGAGCATGACCAGCAATCCAGAAGTTTCAATTCCTTTGACCAATTTCGCGCTTCCTATTCCAAGCTTAACGGGAATCATGAAAGCAAATTATCCCACGCCAACACCGAAAGATTTGGTTGGCATTTGGTTTGCGCAACTCACTAATGATGATAAACAAAGCAATCGAACGGGAATAACTAGTAGATTGAAACAAGAATTAAATTCTATCCCTGACTTGCGCAATAAATTTGAAGTGCGGAATTTGGAGAAGAACATAGAGTGTGAACGTGATGAGATGTGTCATGAAATAGCAAGAAATTACGGCTTAAAACATAATGCGGCAATAGTTGTTTGGGGCAACATAGGTGAAATATCTGACCAATCAGTTATAAATTTGTATTTGACTTTCACGAAGCCGCTTGAAAATTTTGGAATCGCAATAGAACAGGGCCCCATCCCTATCGGATTCAAAAGAACTGGTTTGCGAAGTGTTATTGAGCCTGATGAGGCTGCCGCGCAGTGGACAAGATTCACAAAATTGATACTCGCTTATTCGGAACATGAAGCAAGGAATAGGATTCAATCCACGCGACTTTTTGAGGAACTTATTCCGGAGTTTCATGATAATAAAGATATCGTGGCTGACTTACATTACTATGCTGGTTTTGGCCACATGATGTTGTGGCGGGCTGATAAATCCATGACCCATTTTAGTAAAGCAAAAGAGCATTATGAATATGCTGCGACACATTGTCGTGATTGCCAATCACCAAAATCTGGCCTATGCTTGAATGCTAAATTCAATATTGCTGTTTTATACTGGCTTGCAGGAGATAATCAGGCGGCAGTAAAAATATATCGTGAAGCATTAAAAATTGAATCTCCTGACAAGCATGTGGTGTGGAATAATTTAGGCGCAACGTATCTAAATATGGGAGATAGCAAGAACGCGGAATTTGCCTATCGCAATTGTATAAACATGAATTCCGGCCTCATTATGTGTAACATGGCTTTGGGCAACCTCTTGATGAATCAGGGCAAATATTCAGAGGCTGAATCTGTTTTTAGAGCAGCAACCTTAATAAAACCGCAAGACCCCCGCCCATGGTTTCAACTAGGGCAATGCTTATTGAAACAGGGCTTAATTGATAAAGGAAATGTGTGCATAAAGACAGCTATAAAGTTGGACCCAGAACAAGAACATATAAAACCCGTAAAGAAAGTCTTACGCAATCAATCTGAGTCGACTACCATATCCGATATCCAACCACTATTTTAAGACAATCACATCCACCGAAACGCCACGGAAAAGGTTCTATCTACCGTACTAATCGGGGAGGACATTTGGAATATTATAGCGCGACTCGCCGGGTTCTCGACGGCGGGTCGCGCTGTTTTTCGGTTCGAACCTGGCTTTCACCGGACATGGCGAGGTTCGCACCGAAGTCGCGTTCTCCGTCGGGAAACTATTATTTCGCAAACTTTCCGGTTTACCGGCACTGGGATTCGCACCGAGAGGCGTTCCGGCATTTTCGGCTGCGATTGTCATAGAATCTCTGCCGGTTCGCGCATTTCCCGCATACTCCGGCACAATTGGCGTACTTGCCGCGTTATTCGCGACAGGTTGCGATTCCTGCGCGGTTTCAGCGCGCTTCCGCGCCTTTGTATCGCTTCTGTCAATTCTGCGCACCAAGGCGGCGCATTTGGCGATATGTTTTAGCGGCTCATCCAAACTGACCGCTACTTTGCCGTCTTTAAGCGTCCAGTTCGTGCCAAGCACCGTCAGTATTTCGCGTTTCTGCACGGTATCGCCTTTGTCGAAACGGTTGCGCGCTGTTCTGGCGAAATTGAACGCCTCCTCGGCCCTTGCAAGCCAGTTGTCGATGCGTTTATCGCCGTCCTTTAGCAGATTCGACAAGCATGTCTTTTCTTTTACCAACTCTTCCTTTTTTGCGAGGAATTGCGCCTCGTCTATCTCGCCGGATAGCCGCATTTCCAGAAGCTTGTCCAGTTTCCTCACGCAGGCGTCGTAAGTCTTGCGCCGCTGGTCCAGTATCCCGGAACGGACCTCGGCTTCTTTGGCGCTTTCGCCGCTTAAGGTTTCCAATGCTCAGTCGCAAAAGTCCTGCGGCAATTCTATCCCGGATAAGAGCGACTCTAATTGCGTTTTAAGTTCATGCTCGGCTATCGAGCGTTGCGAACAATCAGGCGTGCGTCTGCCCGTGCAATGGTAGTAGGTGTGCTGTCGGATGGTTCCGTCATTTAACTTGCGGCGTTTGTATTCCGCCGTAATCAATGCGCCGCATTCGCCGCAGCGCAGAAAGCCGCGATACGGGAAATCGTAGTTTTTAGGACGGGTGGTTATCTTCGAGCGGATTATGCTTTGCAGTTTGTCGTATTCTGCCTTTGTTATAAGCGGTGTATGATTGCCCTGATGCCAGATGCCGCTGCCGACGGGGTATTCATACGCGCCGTAATAAAACGGCGTTGAAAGCATCCGGTAAAACGTGCTTTGCTGGATTTTGTGGCCGTTATGCGCGCGTATGCCCCATTGCTCCGTTGCAAGCCGCCATACGGCGGGCGGGGTGTGCGTTCGGTCCAGCACCAGCTCGAACATGCGGCGTATCACGGGGAACAGTTCCGGGTCCGGCGTGATGATGCGTTTGCCTTTTTCTTTGTCGGGACTGTTCAGGTAGCCCGGCGGCGCTTTGCCGGGACGCCAGCCTAACTCGGCCTTGCGGCGTAGTTCGCGCTTCACGTTCGTAGACAAATCGCGCACGTACTGGTTCGCCATGCCGAACTCGACCGACATCATCAGCACGTTGTCCGACGGACGATAGGCGCGTTCATAAGTCTGGATATGCAGCAACTTGCCTTGCTGGAGCATCCACGATATCGTGCCGCCGTCTATCGGGTTGCGCGCGAGCCGGTCCAACTTCCAACAGATTATCCCCTGCGCATCGCCTCGGTCTATGCGCTTTATCAGCTCGCTGAAGACGGGGCGCCCCGGCGCTTTCGCGGATTTGGACTCGGACAGTATCTCGACAACATCCAGCCCGTCATTGGCGGCGATTTTTTGCAGTTGCCGATTTGCGAATCTATCGACGCCACCTGCCGGTCCTCGCTTTCGGTGGACTTGCGCGCGTACATGAAATATTTCATGCGCGGTACGCCATTATTGTACGCGTTCATAATCTCGTCTCAGTGTGATGATAGAGCCTGTTCCGCCCGAATGCAAGGCGGTTTTAGGCTACATTTGGACGCCACCCGCGAAACCGCTCCGTACGCGCGCCCGTATCATTACATGCGCCTTTTCCCAGTTTTGGCAGCGCGTGCGTTTAGGCAGAGCGCGGTCTGCCGTCGGAAAAGTGCAAGGAAATGACCCGCCTACGGCCTCGCTGTCCAAGCACACACGCCTTTCGCAAAAATGTTCATCGCAAAAACCGAGGGATTATGCGAGGCATGCGCAAAAACGCTGCCGAGAAACGAAATTAACCTGAATCTTTCAGTTGATTGCGAGAACCGAGACGTAAAAGGGCGAAATGGATTCGGCTTAAAAAAATGCGAGCAGGCCTGTAGGCCTGTAAGCAGTTTTTTGAGTCGGAGCCATGAAGCCATTTTATGTCGAATTCCGCAAGCAACTGAAAGATTCAGGTTAAGGAGGGTTGTTACCTGTCCAGGGTTGGAACAACGAACCACCTGCTGACTATTGATGCCTGCAGAACTGCAGAATATGTGATGCGCGCGCTTTGCGGATAAATTTTAGTATCTCAAAACTGTGTCCAATTGCCACCAAGGCAATGCCTGCCCCTGCGGAAACTTCTGGGGGCGGTCAATGTTGCACAACAGATACGCTCTGTCGCACTTCGTGTTTTCGGCAAACGCTTTTAGCCCCTTGAAATCTTCCTGCCTTGGCCGGGCGGTGTTTTTTATTTCCAGCGCAATCACCTTGCCGCCATGCTCGATAATCACGTCTACTTCCTGACCCTGTTTTGTGCGCCAGTAAGAAAGCTTATAATCGCCGCGATTGCGGGCTATCAGTTCCAGAATGATATGGTGCTCGAAAAGTACGCCGCTTTGCAACGTAAGCACCGCTTTCTCATGGCCGATACAGGCGGCGGAATTACGAACGCCCATGTCAAAAAAGTAATACCGGGGCTTTTTCAGCACCGCGCAACGGCTATGCCCGAAAGAATCTATCCGATGCACGATAAGGCTGTCTTCCAGTATCTGATAATATTCGCCGAGCGTGGTGTGCGATACGCCCACCTCGTTGGCTATCTTGCTCAGATTCGGGCTTGAGCCGGATTCCAGCGCAGCCAGTTGCAGGAATTTAGCGAAAGACGGCAATCGCCGGACAGCCGCCTCCTGCCGGATTTCTTCCTCGAGATAAAGCGTTGTATAGGCCGCCAGATTTTCAGCGCGCTGCCGGTTGTTCGCTTCCGCCATAATGCCGGGCAGACCGCCGAAAAGCAGATGCTCTTCAAAAAGTTTCGCGTTGTAGCCTTGAGGCGTTATAAGGCGCAGTTCCTGCCATGACAACGGGTGAAGATACTCCGCCTTTATCCTGCCGGGCAGCCAGTTGGTCTTACCCTTGCGCAGCTTTCGGGCCGACGAGCCGGAGGCTATAAGCGTGGCCATCTTGTTATCAAGCAGATACTGCAAGACATCCATGATGACGGGGGTTTTTTGTATCTCGTCGATAAAAAGCAGCGGCCTCTTACCCTTTGGTAATGCCTGGATTTCGCGCATAAGCACTTCAGGGTCCTGCTCCAGCTTCTGGCGCAATGAGGGCAACCGCAAATCGTATTCAAGCCGGTTCGGGAATTTAGCGCAGACAGCTTTTATCAGCGTGGTTTTCCCCGTTTGGCGCGGACCCAGCAATAGCGTAGAGCGATGGGCGCGAAGGTCTTCTTCCAACCGTGCAGCAAATTCCCTTTTGAATAGCATACTTGCAAATAGTATATATTATTGCAGACGCAATATGCAAACCGCTAAATGCCTTTGGTTTGCTGCTGAAGGGCCTGCAAATAGGGGCGCAGCACATTTTCCACACGGCAGATGCGGGCGTATTTCTGCAACTTATCCATGTCCTTGCTTTTCCGCCGCAGATACATCCTGAGCGCTTCCAGCGCCGTGCCGATGCCTATTTTGTTGCGGAACTTGAAACAATCCGCAATAGTCTTTTCAGCACTAGAGACTTTGACCGCTACCCCGTCTATTTGATGGGTTTCCACCCCGCTGGAAAGCGCCTCTTTCGAAAACCTGAAGACGTGGATAGGCGGATACTCTATTCTGGGCACGGAAGCGCCTTGCGGCAAGGCGATACAAACCTCACGCGGCAACTGCGTGGTAATGCCATGATACGATAACGCCGATATAAGACAGATGACCCCGTTGGGAACGCGCACGGCAACGGTGACAATATCAGGATTTGAAAGCTCTCGGCGCGATGCCAGCCTGTACGTTCCCCAACTTAATTTTTCAATGATACCAAGCCGGACCAGGGCATAGAATTTCCTCGGATGTATTCCCAGCTTTTCAACCCGGATTGTGCAATAGATAGCGAGGACCGAGACGGCGGATGGCGAGGAGATTTCGACGGAAAATTTGGCGCGAATAGCCGTAGCTATTCGCGCCAAATTTTACAAAGAAATATCCCGCCAGCCACCGTCGAATCCCGCTATCTATTGCACAATCCGGGTTCAAGCGCGTATAGGGTTTTGAAGACGCCCGGCGCCTGTTTTAGCTTGGCGAGTTCGTTGGTGTATGTGGTTTTTCGCATATTACGGGTATAATTCCCAATATATATTTCTATCTAGGGTCCACTGAAAAACTCCTGGCGGATAGTTGGACATAAAAAGGCCGGGGCTTTTAGCCTCGGCTTTCGTCTGTCCCGCCAATTTTCTGTTTGCTTACTCCGCGTGTTGCAGCGCCGTCGTCAAATTCATCCCCAGCAGGCACATTCTTGTCCAAATCTCCTCGCAACCGGGCACTCGGTAAAGCATCCGGTCCAAGCCGTATTTCGTCTTGCCCAGGCCGATTATCCCTTCCATCTCGCCGTTGCGCCGGCTCAGCATTTTTCGCAGCCAGCTTCGTTTTGCTTTTGTTTGCGACCCCGGCCGGCCCAGCGGTTTGAATGCGTCGCGGATTTTCAATTCTCCGAGCAGTTGCCGGTTGTCGCGGTTGCCGAATATCCCGTCGCCGACGATAGCCTTCGGCTTTTTACCGAACCGCCGTTCATATTCCGCGATGCTCTTGTGTGCATACAGCGCCTCGTTGTATGGCTCGTACGCGACGTGGTCCAAAAAACAATACCCGTTCACGTTGCTCAATAACGCTTTGGGACCGAATTCCACATCGCGCCCGTCCTTGCCGCGCTCCGTCAACGCCTCAAGCTGCGCGATGTTCCGGCGCAAAAACCGCAGCAGCTGTCCGCGCGTCTTGTGAATGAACTGCCTGTTGCGCCGCCGCTTGCGTCGGAAATTCACAAATACCGCGCGCGCCGTGCGGCAGTAGGTGCGAGTTCTTCGCCGCTCGCTTTTATCAGTTTCACCGTCCAGCGCCGCGCTTTCTCGATAAGCCCGCAGTCCGTCGGGTACGCCATGTCCGCAGGAACTACCGTCGCGTCTACAAACTGCACGCCGGGTTTGAGCAGCCCGCGCTTTTTGAGCGCCGCCAGCACCTCATCCTCGAACTTGCGGAAAAATTCCGGCCCCAACTGCCGCCGCTTCTTTGACAGCAGGCTCGGGTCCACCACGTCCTGCGTCGCAAAACTTTCCAATCCGCAAAACGCCTGCACATACGGGCTTTCAAGCAGGCATTGCACAACTTCCTCGTCGGACACGCGCAGCTTGTGCTTTACCACTAGCAGCCCGCATACCAGCCGCGCGTCTTTCGCCGGACGCCCGGTCCCCTACGAAAACCGTGCCGCATATGCCGCTTCCAGTTCATCCCACGGGATAAGTTCCGCCAGCCGCAGCCAACGGTTGCTCACGTTGAGCTTGCCGCCGAACGGCATGAGTTCCGTGAAAAGATACGGCGTTGTCCTGTCTATGTGTTTGTACATGAAGAGCCTGTTGCAAAACTGGCAGTTTTCTGAAAGTCGCGAAAATTGTGCGGTTTTTCTGCGGAAGGCCTGAAATTCCGTCGTTTACAACCGATTTTTTGCGTCAGTCGGGTTTTTTGCCCCACCATTCGGGCGTTTCCGCCCGTATCAGCGGGTTTGCACCCGCGCGCGCCTCACGCTTGCGCCCATA
>Ga0310040_1001201_pt1 | contig 19792 bp, 22 predicted proteins | sample EPASupsiteHSE623_FD_200237 | JGI IMG/M metagenome (GOLD analysis project Ga0310040, IMG submission 200237) | Bioremediated contaminated groundwater from EPA Superfund site, New Mexico - Sample HSE6-23 (v2) (version 2) | ecosystem: Environmental > Aquatic > Deep subsurface > Groundwater >... | reverse complement strand
TTTAAGCAGCGGGAGGTAGTCTTTCATCTCGCCTTCGAGCGGCAGGTTTTCGCTGTAGATGTCGAAGCCGTTTATTACCACCGTCAGGTACCGGTGCCAGAAGTTGCGTTTTTGCGTTATCATATCGCCTCCGTTGTATTCTTGCCGTCATGTGAACCTTACAGCTACTTCGGCCTGAATGCAAGGCCTTTCTGAATGCGTTTACCGTCTGAGAATTGGGCCTTTAATGGGCCTTGCTTTATTCGCGCATTCGCTGTACCTTCATTCCTGATGTAATGCAAATCGTTGCAAAACGGAGGCGTAAAATGAAAGCTAGCGAAGCTAAAATCGGACACAAATACCTGACGCGGACCGGCGCGATGGCGACGATGTCCGGCGAGAAGGACGGCAAAATCGTGATGACGTTGGCCAGTGGAATCACGTTCCGCTGCGGACCGGATTATGAACTGAAGCCGATTGACGGCAAGGCGCACGGCCCGAAAGCAGGGCAGAAGGCCAAGGCCGCAAAAACTGTGCCTGCGCCGGAACACAAACCTGCCGTTACCTTGACCGTCGCACAGCCGCGCGGCGTGTCGCTGGCGTCCATCATTGACCCGCTGCTTACGTCCGGCGGGCATACCGTTAGTGACATCGCCGTCGAGGTGCGGGATAAGGCTGGTGACGCCGTCAACGGCAAAGACGTTGAGGCGAACGTGCGCGCACGCATGGTTACCTACACGCGCCGAGGCTGGCGCGTCGTCAAGGACGCCGAGAAGCGCGTCAATGTCGTGCAAGGCAAATGAAGTCCGCATAAATTGAAGGCGTCCCGCCCGGTTTTCAGGCCGGGCGGGGTTCGTTCGCCTCACGCCAGTTGCAGTTTCGCCAGCCAGTTTTTGCCGACCAGTTTGTTGAGCGCGGCGACTACCGCGTCTATCGCCCAGCCGATGAGCATCCCCTCGACGCTTTCCGGCAGGAACGGGATGTCGATGAGCGCGTTCAGGATGGCGACCGCCAGCTGCTTTTTGTCCGCGCCTTTGATGTTCTCTTCCTGACCGACGCCTTCGACGAGTTTCACTACATCCGGCACGATTGCCAGCGCGCCGTTGAGGCTTTTGACCGACTTGATTTCATCTTTCAGCGCGCCAAGTTTCGCTATCAGCTCTTTCGCTTTCGCTTCGTAGTCCATACTGCCTCCTTTTTGAATTACGTCAGCTTCGTGTATTTGCCGTCTTTGAACGCCAATACTTCGCGTTTGCCGCCGGTGCTGAAATGGAGCCACCGCTGCCCGCAGCGTTGTTCGTCTATAAGCTGACCGAACGGGATGCCGGACTTTTTCCAGAGCCAGGCGAACACGCCGTCCAGCAGCATGCCGTCCACATGGAAATCCGCCGCCGCGCCGAGCATGTGCTGGCTGCTTGCGCTGCCGCCGACCGCCGCGTTAAACTCGTAGCACCGGAAGCCGGAATTTATGATGACCAGCTTGTTGTAATGCGTCCGCACCGGCTCCAGAATCAGCTTGCATAGGTCGGTCAGTTCCGGGGTGTAACACAATCCCTTCCGGCGGTTGACCTCCTGGAATTCGGCCTTGTCCGTGCGCGTCAGCTCGAAGAACGTGAAATGCTCCGTCAGTTTGAAGTCGTTCATTTTGCACCCCACTTTACCGTCAGTTGGAACGCGGCGTTGACCGCCAGCGTTATGCCGCCGACGAGCCATGAAATCTTGGCTTTCATGGCGCGCATTTCCTCGGCAATGCCGACCTGCCCGTTGCCGTTTACCGTATGCTCAAGCCGGGTAACGCGCCCGTCGTTGGCGGCCTTGTCCTGCGCGTAGGCGGCAAGATGCGCGTCCTGTTTGGCCTCGATTCGCGCGAGGCGTTCCAGTATTTCGTCGAGCTTGCTCATGTTACGGCCCTCCTCCGCTGGTTTGGCCCTGCCATTGCCCGGCGTTCGTTCCCGTGGCGAGGAACACCTCGTACGGCGAATCCGCCGCTATCGCCATGCACGGCAACGCGCCGCAGGCCAACGCCTGCAACTGGGCGTGCGTTTTCGCGCCGTGGAACGCGGCTCCGCCGAGCGTGCTGACGCCGGTAACAGTTACCGTCGCCGCGCTGATGCCGTAGGTTTCCGTGATTGTGTTGGCAAATGCCGCCCTTCCGGCGGTGGATATGGAAACGAACGGCGCGTTTCCCGCCGCGTCGCCGTATGCCGCAAACAGATACGGCAGGTTCGCGTTAAGCCGCACGTCCAGCGCGGCGTTCGGGAAGTATTGGCTTCCGCCGAGAATCACGCCGCCGCCGGCGTTGAGCGCAATATCGCCGTTCGCCGCGTCCACCTGAACCGCGCGGCCATAGCCGTTGTTGTTGATGTGCAGCCGCGTGTTGGGCACGGGCGGGTTCCCTATCAGCACCCGCCCCCTGTCCGCCGACTGGTAATACGGCGCGTTGGGCGGCTGGAAGTTTGCGCTCCAGCGCGCGACGCCGATATCGAGGCGGAACTCGTCCATATAGACCGCGCTGGTTGTCGTGTTGTTATCCGCGCCGAAGTTCTGCCTTGTGCCGATATACGCGCCTTTGCTGACGTCCATATTCGAGCCGATGCAGAAGTTCGCTATCTGCGCTATCCCGTCGACATACATCGTGAACCCGCCCGCATAAGTCTGCCGCACCAATGCAAGATGATGCCATCCGGCCTCGTACGGGCTGAAATCCGACCATACCGAGTTGCCCGGACAGGATATTTTCAGCCGGTCGTTGCCCCATTCGTTCTGATGCGTCCATAACAGCGCGTTCCTGAGCGCCGGGTAGCCGACGTCCGGCCCGTTCTGCGTCGTCCAGTCGGGGTTCAACATCAACAGATGCCGCGTGCCGTTGTTGGAGGGCGCGCCCATCGAATAGAGCCAGAAGTCCGCCGTGAACGTCTGCGAGCTGATTTGCGGCAGCGAGGATATATACGTGCCGTCTACTTGGTGCAACATGTAGAGCGACGCGGGCGTGAATTTGCGTTTCGTCTGCGTCAGCGCCGCCGCGTTGACGACGGTGAACGTCGCGGGCGATACCGAGTTCAATATCGTTGAGGACCCCTCCGCGCCGTCCATGTGCGCCATCACGGCGGTGTTCGAGCTGTAGGCGAGCGCCAAATCGCCGCCGATTGCGATATCGCCGTTATAGGCGTTGACGATACCCGCGCCGGTGTTGGTGGCGACATTGATGACGGCAGCGTTCACCGCGCCCGTAAACGCGCCGCTTTGCGCCGACAGCGGCCCCAGCACCGTCGCCGACGATTTGAGCGTGATGCCGTTTGCGGTAATCCGCCCGCCGTTGCCTTGTAGGATGATGGACGTCGCGCCGCCGACGGACGGGTACAAAAGCTCCTGCCCGACCAGCGTCATCGTGACGCGGCCTGTCGCCGTGGATGCGGTTACGCCGTAGTATTGCGCTTGCGCCGTTGCGGGCAGAAACAGCACCAACCAGACCAGTTTTTTGAGCATGTATTAACCCTCCTCCGTGGTTGCAGTTGCCGCGCCCCCGAGGACGATGAAACCTGCATCGCCCTGCGCCGGGTCCGCGCAATAAAACATCCGCTGCTTCAAATCCGTAGCGAAACAGTCGAAATACTCCGATTGGTGCGAAGCGGCGTACAACTTCAGGTCGGCATAAGTTCCCGCCATGAACGCGATGCCGCCGCTGTCGAGATAGTTGAAATTCGCCATCAGGATATCGGCGTCGGGAATATCGCCGTTTTGAATGTTGTGCGGTAAAGGCATCAGCGCGCCTCCGTCAGATTGAAAGTGGTTTTCCAGTTCTCGACATCGAGTTCCACGCCTTCCACGCGGAAATCCACGCGGTAAAGCGGCAGCCGGACGGCGAGCCAGTCCTCGGTGTAATAATAGGCGCGGCTCGTGTGCCCGTAACGCACTTTGCCGTCGCCCCAGCGCCATGCGGTTATATAATCCTGCGGCACGATTTTCAGCGTTACCTTGTCGCCCAACTCGAGGTGCAGAAAAAAGCGGGTGCGCACCTGAGCGCGGCGGCGCAAATCCTTGACGTAAGCGTAGACCGTCAACGCGATGGACTGCGCCAGGTCCACCGTGGACGACGGCAGGAAGTTGCCGCTTGATACCGAATACTCCAAAACGCCGTAGACGGCGAGATTGTTCGGCGCGGGTTCGTTTTGCGTGTCGCAGTCCACCGCCGCAGAATAGTCGCCGAAATCCACCTTCACGCGCGTGTACAGCCGCGCGGAGCCGTCGGTAACGTTGTCCACGCCGGACACTTTCGCGTTATCCAGCGTATCCACTGCGGGCGAGCCGTCGGTGCGCGGCCTGAAAATGAAAGTATCCGAAGCGTCGAATCCGATTTCGTAACTGGACATCTCGGCAAGCTGTTGCAGCGCGGCCTCGCAGGTCAGGCCGGTCATGTTCACTATCGGGATATTGGTCGTGGACGTAAGCCAGTCAACGCTCCAGCTGTAGAGCAGCGCGACATCGTTTGTGAATTCCGGACCGCGCTGCCCGGCGAAAAACCGGAGCTGGATATATCTGTGCGCGGTGGTTATCAAATCGCCGTCGTTTATAGCCGACCAATCGCCCCATGCCGCGTTGTCCGCCGAAGTCCTGATTGAAAACCGTTGCGGCATCGGCGGATTCGCGCCGACAATCAGAAACGAAGCCGAAAAATGAAGCCAGCTTTTCAACGCGGCCCCGCCGTCGATAACCGCGCTGTGATAGTAACCGGCGACGCAGTCAACATTCGGAAACACGCCGTTCGGCAATTGCCAGAAATAAGTTCCCCACGCCGTGTTTGAATGCGCGCCCAGCGCCGCATTGTTGAAATCCGCCTCATTGCTTTGCGCAAACGTGTTTTTTACGGAATTGCCGAATACTACCGGACTGATTGCGGTTTGCGTGATGCCGCAAAGCGCGCACAACTGCGCGGCGACCCATTCCAGCGGTTTATCCAGATACCAGCAGGTATAACTCGCCCACACCGACTGCCCGGAGCCGAGGTCGCTGTTCAGCGTTATTTTCGCGCCGGTGTCGTGCTCGTTCAAGTCGCCGACGTTGTAATCCGTGCCGGAATCCAGCTCATCCGCCGACTCCGGCCCCGCCGAGGTCTGGCCTTTGAGCACTTTGCTGATTATGCCCACGGCTTTGTTGGCGGTAAAAAACGCAGTGCCGGAATCCGAACCGACGCTTTCGTTGGTTACCACCGTGCCGATTGCCTCCGCGCTGAACTTGGCGAATACCGACATGTGGTCGACAAGCGAAAGCTGCACCGTCTTGGCATCGGGGTAATAGGTCGGCTCTTCGGCGAGGTAGCCGGTGTACAGATACTGCGGGTCTTGGGTGCCGTCCGGCCTGACCACGCCCGCGATGATGCGGATTTTGCTGTTGAACAGATACTTGCCCGCCGGAAAATAACCGTCGGGGTTACCGGGCTGCCACTGCTGGCGGTCGTTGCTTAAGGTCAGCGCGCAGTTGGAATACGTCCACTTGTTGTACGCCTCGGTATCCAGCTTGATTTGGATTTTGCCGACTTCCACCGTGTCCGGCGTAACGTCGATGGCGTCATCGTAGACGAACGCGGAACCATTCCAACTCCGGCGGTAAAGCTGCACCCGCTTGAAATACTTCGGCTTCGGCGAGTTGAACACACCCTGCGACGCGGGGGCTAACGTTTTCATAAAATTAGCGTTCCTTCAGCGACAGTTCCATTTCATAGCGGCGCGTCTTGCGGTCGAAGGTTTCAGTCGGCGGCTCGGCTACGAGGAACTCGTAAATCTGCGTCGGGTCGTAGTCCGCGAAAAAGGCAAACGTCAGAAAGTCGTAGGTTGCGATTGCCGACAAAAGCGCGTCGCGGTCGGTTTGCGTTACGTTTTTGAGCGACAGCGTGCCCTCTACCTTCTGCCATTCCCGCCACGCGACAAGGCTGCCGTCCGACATGCGCAGGTTGCCGCACTTGACGGCGTCCTTGCGTTTGAACGTGGACTGAGCGCGCAGCGTCAGCAATTCCGTATCCGGATGCGCGGGGTCGTAAATCTTTATCGCGTTCACATCGCTTCCCCGTCGTGCTTCGCGCCGACCTTGTAGGCCGCCTTGGCGTTCTCGACGCCCCACGAAACGCCCTGCTTGATGGCGGAAGTGATTTGCTCGCACACCGCGCGCACGTCCATGTCCGAACCCAATCCGCCGTTTATGGTGACCGGCGCGTTCAGCGATAAGCTGATGTTGCCGCCGCCCGCGCCAGCCAGCGCGACCGCGCCGCCGGTGTCGACCGAACCCATAGCCGCCATATCGCGCAGGCTGAGCACATACTCGCCGCCGTGCACGATGGCGGGCACCGGCTGACCTTTCATGCCCGGCACAAGCCCGCCGTCGGCAAATCCCAGGAATTTGCCGAACCCGCCCGCAAAGCCGCCGAACGCGCCGCCGGTTAGCAGGTTCAGTATCCCGTAAAGCGCCATCTTGGCTACCAGTTTGGCGATAAGCTCCTCGAACGCCTGCAGTATGGCTTGGAACAGGTTACCGGCGAGGTTCCTGATAGCGGCGAACACGCCGCGCGCGGTAGTCAACGCCTTCCAGAACCCGCCCGCGAACGAATTCTCGAAACTGCTCATCAAACCCGTCATCGCGGTCTTCCAGTTGAACCCCGCTTGGGCGGTCTCCCGGAGGGCGCTGGTCCATGCCGTCGTAAACGCGGAGGCGTCCGCCGCCGCGTCCGCGCCGATGTCCGGGATTTGCGGCGCGGCGGTCGGCATGTTCAAAGTCGGACCGGCGATAGTGCCGGAAAATACGCTTTTTACCGTGTCCAGCTTGCCGCCGATAAAATCCTGCGCCTTGCCGTAACCGGAGGTCACGCTTTCGGCGATATCTTTGCCGGTGTTCAGCGCGGTGTCGCTGATTATTCCGCCCCATTTCTTGACATCATCCGCCACGCCTTTGAGCGATTGGCCTAGTTTCGCGTTGCCCAGCGCGTCGGCGGTATCGTCAACGAACTGCCGGATAGCGGTGACCGCAGAATCGAGGTGCAGGTACTCCGCCACCGTCATAAAATCGCGCACCCAGTTCCTGAAATAGTCCTTCAACGCTTGGAACTTATCGCTGAAAAACCGGACAAAAGCGTCCGCGATAACCAGCACGTCGTCCATGTAGCTTTTGCAGACCTCGCGGAACGTGCGCATCAGCGCGTCCCAACCTTTGACGATGGCCGACCATTTGTCGATGACAACCAGCCCGACGGCAACCAGCGCGATTGCAATCAGGCCCACCGGCCCCGCGAGCGCGCCCAACGCCGATACAACCAGCTTCACCGCCGCGATAATCCAGCCCAGCACCGGCGCAATCCGGGCAACCGCCGAAATGAACAATCCCAATCCCCAGACGGCGGGACCCAGCGCGATTGCCACCAGCCCCAGCGTTACCAGCCATTGCCGCGTCGGCGCGTCCAGCCCGCCGATAAACGCCGCCGCTTTCAGCGCAGCCGAGACCAGCAGCTGCGTCAGCTTGATTACCGTCGGCAGCGCAATATCGCCGAGCCGGATTAACGCGACCTGTAACGTCGCCAGCGCTTTGGCGAACTGCTGGCTCGCGTCCCTGTCGGCGATATTGAACGCGGTTTTGAGGTCTTGTCCCGTCGCTTTCGCAACAGCGGCGATTACGTTTCGCGCGACCGCGCCGTTCTTGCCGATTAGGTTCAGCAATCCGACAAAACCCTCCGCCTCCGGGAACACCCGCGCCAGCGCGGTTTCGTTGTCGCCGAAGCGCGCTTTCAGCGTTTGCAAAACCGACAACAGTCCGCGTTCGCGTAACTCGGCGCGCAACCCTTCCGCCGAAAGCCCGACCAGCGCCAGCCCGTCGCGCATCTGCTGCGACGGTTTTAGCAATGTCATAAACACGCCGCGCAACGCCGCGACCGTCTGCCTCGCGCCCATCCCCATGCGCGACATAGCCGCCACCGCGCCGGACACCTCGCCGAACGTTACGCCCAACTGCGCCGACACCGGCAGCAGCTTGCCGATAACCGGCGCAAGCTCGTCGAGCTGCATCTTGCCGTTGCGCACAGTGGACACCAAGACGCCCGCAGCCGTCGCCGCGCTCAAATTAGCGGGACCGTAGGCGTTTAACGCGCTGGTTACGGCGTCGACGACGGTTTTGGTATCGTCCATCCCCGTCGCCGCCGCCAGCGCGGACGTTTTCAACGCCTCAAGCGCGTCCGCGCCGCGCAGCCCGGACTGCGCTATCGCATACAGCGACTCAGCCAGCTCTTTGGGGCCTCTGCCGGTCTGGCTGGCTAAGCTCATGAGGTCGCCGCGCCATGCGTCGACCTGTTCGCGGCTCACGCCGATAATCGCCACGATTTTATCGAGGCTTTCGTCAAACCCAGTGGCGAACTTCACCGCCGAAAACGCGGCACCGGCGAGCGGCAGCGACAACCCGTAGCTGAGTTCCCTGCCGATGGCGATGAACCGACGCCCCGTCCTGGCAAGCGTCTTTTCAGCTTTGGCGATACCCTCCTCAAAGCTCGCCGTCCGCGCCGTCAGGTTCACTATCAGGTTGCCGATTGTCGCCATATTTTCCACCCTCAGCAGTGCGCTGAAAAGCCCCTTTCGGGCTGCAATCGCAGCTTTTGGCCTGCGCCTTCGCGGTCTTCGGCTTACAGGCCTACAGGCCTGCTCGCCTCAGCCCGCTTCGGCTCGGCGCAAAATCCGCGATTTCGCTACCGAGTAGGCTTTTCAGCGCACTGCAATGCCGCGTTTATCGCACGTACCGTCTCAAGCATTTCACGCCAGTCCTGCTTTTTCGCGCCGAACCCCGGCATGAAGTCTTGAGGTTTGAACGGTTTTGCGCCTTTGCCGCGAAACGCGTTCGCCGTCGTCGCCGCCACTATGCCCGCCCGCAGGTCCGAGCGTTCCTCGCCGAACGGCTCGATACCGTAATACGCCTGCCATTCGGTTAACTCGCGCGAGCTGACCCGGCTCAGCAGCTCGCCCACCGTCATGCCCAGAGCGAGCGCTAAACGGAAATAGAACCTTCGCTCCGGGCGGCGGTGAAATTTCCGGCAAGCTCCTTCACGTCGCCGTCAGACAGGCCGGACAGCTCTTGCGCCGCGTTGAACAGCCGGTTCAACGCCTTCGCCGACTTTTCGCCGAGCCATTTGATGTCCTCCTCCGTGAACAGCGGCTTGCCGTCCTCGCCGACAGCCGATTGCGCCACCAGCTTCGCGCGCAGGTTTTGCAGGTTCACCGTCGCATTCCGGCCCTGTCCCTGCACCACGCCCGCCTCGAACCGGTCGCGCTCCGCGCCGGTCAGCGATTTAAGCCGCACCGTGCCGCACCATTCCGGGACTTCAACGTCCTGCGTCTTTATGTCCGCGACCGTCTTTATCTGTTCCTTGTTAAGCAGCATGGTTTCTCCCTAAGCCGATAAGGTCGGCTGGCCCGTTATTTTGAGCGTCACGCTCGCCGCCAACTTGCCGTCCAGCGGCGCGTCCGGCTCGAAGTTCGTGACGAAAGCCGCGAAGCTCCACGTCGTGTTCGCCGCGTCCGGGAACACCAGCTTGAAGTTCTTCGCCGCGCGGGAAGCCAGCGCGGTCAGCAGCCCCGTCTGGCTTGCGTTGGCGGGCAGGAAGTTCAGCTCCAGCTTGATTTCACCAGCGTCGAGCAGCCCGGCGGCGTATTCCTTGTAGCCGCCCGGCGAGTCGTCCGCTGTAACGTCCAGTGTGTCCATAGAAACGCCGGGGCCGCCCACTTTTGTTACCGAGGCTATGTCGCTAAACACTTCCGGGCTTGCGCCGTCGCCCAGTTTCAGTTTCGTGCCGAATGCGCTGATTCCCTTGTCCATTTCAATCCTCCGTGTGCCATATCAGTACGTCCGCAGTTACGCGGAATACGTTGTCGTCCGCGCTGAAGCCGTCCGTTTCGTTCTCGCTGAACGCGGCCTGTATATCGCCGTTCTTTTTGCCGTGCAACGCCGATACCGCCGCCAACGCCAGCCGTTTCGCCTCGAGGTAATCCGGCGAGTAGCAGTCCAGTTGGAACCGCGACGACGCCAGCTTCGACGGCCCGCCGTGCGACGCGTACCGGATGCACGACGCTTTCAGGTAGACCAGCGCGGGCAGCATAACCTCGTCTGGCAAACGCACCGGATATATCCGGTCGCCAACAATCGCCGACACGGCGGCATCCTGCCGGAGCAGGTCGTACAAGGTTTGCTCAACCGGCATTTTCGCCTCCGTATTTCGCCACCAGCTTGCGGTATTCCGCGTCGCAGACTTGGATGGCCTCTTCCTTTTTCGCGTCAAACGCGGGACGCATGAACGGTTTCGCTTCCACCCTGCCGACTACCTTGTAAACCCACCGCTTGCCGGACTTATGCGACCGCACCGCCATCGCGTGGCCGAACTCGACCAGCCTGCCATACCACACACGCCAGTGAAGCCCGATTTTCGCCCGCACCTCGCCTTTCAGCGAATCCGTGGTGACGACAACCGCGATATTGTCCTGCAAATGCGCCGCCGTCCCCGCCTTCTTGTGGCCTTCCGGGAACAGGTTGTTTACGCCCGCGTCATACGGCGCATTATACGCCGCCTCCGCGCGGATGACCTCCGCGCCTTTCCTGACGGCGCTTAAGGTCGCTTTACGCAGCTCCGCGCCGCGTATGTTTTTCAACGCAAGCGTAAGCTCCGGGATGCCGTCCAGCTTGATTTCGGTTATTTGACCCATATCACGCCACCCGTTTGCACAGAAGCTGTAACTCCCGGTTCCCGGCGGCGGGGTTTATGATTTCAACGATGTCGTAAGCGTCCGCGCCGTATTTGATGCGCCACGACGGTTTCACATCCGCACGGTAGCGGATGACGACCCGCACCGTGATTTCGCTGTTCACGCGGGCGGACTCGAAATACTCGCGTCCGCTCAAGGGCAGCGCCGCCGCCCACACCGTCGCCACATCCGCCCAGACCGGCTTCGCCTGGCCTACCGCGTCGCGCGACACAGCCTGACGCTGGAGCGTTACCCGTCTGTTCAGCTTGCCGGGGTTCATAAATGCCGCCCCCATAACCGGTACGGCGCGAGCAGGTATCGCACGCCCATCGGCAGTTCCTCGAACCGGATATTGGCGGCATCGCCGACGGGGGTACGGTTCTCGTACCAGTGCGCCGCCAAGAACCGCACCGCCTGGCGGAGCGGCTCCGGCACGTTCGTGACAGCCGCGCCATAACCGCAGCCGCAGCCGACCTCGACGCCGTTCGCCGCACGGAACCCCGCCGCCGGAAGCTGCCAGCCGCCTTTAGGCAATACCCGCGCCGGTTCGCCAAGCGTGTCGGCGTAATAGGCCGTCGCGGGCAGCACCGTCCCGACGCCGGTGGCGTCCCAGAAACGCACGAACTCGACCGCAGATACCGGCGCGAACGGCAAGGATATGGCTCCGTCCCTCGGCAAGGCGTCGAAGTAAACGCGCCAGCGCTGCGTGATGAGCCTGCGGTTCGTTACCGCCTCGACGCACTCGCGGGCGGACTTGATAAGCCCTGCAATCATGGCGTCATCATCGGCGTATTCAACCCGCGAGTGCGCTTTTTGCTCGGCCAGCGTTACCGGCTCTACGGCGGGCGCGGTTATCAGCAGCGTGCCGGACATTTATTTCACGCTCCCGTTTCCGGCCTTCTTGTTGTCCGCCTTGACCGGCTCGAGGAACTCTTTGAACTTCTCCGCCTCGGCGGCGGATAGCTGGATTGTCGCGCCGGCCTCGTAATGCCCGAATGCTTTCTTGACCTTGTAGATGTTCATGCTGCCTCCCTATTTGAACAGCAGATAGCTGAACGCGGACGGCTGCGCCACGTCGATGGACAACGCTTGGGTGAACCGCAGCCAGGTCTGGTCCTGCATGAACGCGTTGGAGCTGTCCCCCGCGTCGTAAGCGTCCTGCGACACTTTTACGGCGAGGCCTTCGCGCGGCGAGATTAAGAGCGCGCGGCTGAACCTGCCGAACAGCGCGGCGGTGCAGTCCGTGCCGCTGCCGAGGTTGTTCGGGATGGTCGGGCAGATGACGTACGGCACGTCCCAGATGGTCGCCGGGATGCTGCCGACGGGCGGCTGCCACAGGTAGCGGTTCTGCGTATCCTTGAGCTTCAACAGCTTTTTCAGCCCCGTGCGGTTGAGCGCGATGACCGCGTTCTGCGAATTCGCCGCATTCAGTGAGTAGAGCAACTCGATAATGTCGTCGAAGTTCACCGACGCGCCGCCCATCGTCGTCACATTCACGCCGGACGTGGTCAGTATGCCCGGAAACGGGTCGCCCGCCGCCGTGTCTCCGGACAATGCGACGCGCTCAATTTCCAGCGCCATCGATTCGCTGATGAGCTGCGACAGGAACGCCGTCAGGTTGATGGCGGAATCGCGCAGCAACTCGTCGGTGCATTTGATGACCGCCGCCATCACCTTTGCGACCTGCTCCAGTTGCCCGAACCCGGTGTTCACGACGGGTTTCGCGCCGCCTTCCGTCACCCAGCCTACGGACACGTTGGAAAGCTGGCGCGGGATGAGCCGCTTCCATGTCGACATGGGGAGGATGTTGGCGATTTGCATGATGGGCGACGCGTCGCGCAACAGCCGGACGACCTCCATGTAGAATTCCGTCGGCACGAGGTAGCCGCCGGAGGCGGGCGTGCCTTCCGTCATGACCGCCTTCACGTCGGCGAGCATGGGATGCCGCGTTTTCGCCGCAAGCAGGAAGTTGCGCATGTTGCCGAACTTCTTGCCGTACTCGCTGGTCCACGGTTTTTCGGCGATGTTCTGCGGCGAGGACTTAAACGCTTCGGCGCGGTCCATCACCTCTTCCGGGTTCTGCGGCGGCACCATGCGGCCCGACGGCTGGGGGTGCAGCCGGTTCACGACGTCCTCGACCAGCTTTTCGGCTTTCTCGCGGGTGAGGCAATCGTCGAGGCGCGTTTCCAGCGTCTTGCGCAGTTCGCCCAGCGAGGCGTTTATGTCCGGCGTAGTGCCGGGTGTTTGAGTTTTTGCTTCCATTGTGTTGTCTCCGTCTTTCTTGGATTCGCTCAAGCTCTTGAGCGCTTTGCTTACCGCCTCCGCCAATGCGTCGGGGTCAGCGGGCACCGCCACCAGCGAAATCTCGTATATCTCGGCGAGGGTCAACTGGTTCGGCGCGTCGGGGTTTTCGTAATAGAACTTGCCCGCGATTGAAATACCCTTTGCATGCCCTTCGGTGTAAATCTTGCGGGCGTGTTCCACTATGGGATTGTCCGACGTGGAAAATTTGGCTTTGAAATACAACCCTTTCGCGTCTTCGCGGATATCCGCCATCGAACCCGCGACGTGGTCAATCGCGTTTACATGGTCCACCAGAAGCACAGGGTTTTTCAGGTATTCCTTCAGGTCATAAACGTAATCCCGTTTCGCCTTAAACACCGTGGGCACGTCGCCGTACCTGTCCGGCTGGTTTTTCGTGTTCGCGTAGCCTTCCAAGAACACCGCGCCGTTTTCTTGAGTGATTTTGCCGCCTTCAATCGGCAGTATTTTGATTTGTCGGTCCATTATTGCCTCCAGAATTCATATTGAGCGGCACGAGGTATTGCCCGCCCTGCCCGTCGGGCAGCTTGTTCATGTTTTCCAACTCGCGGATGTCGTCCGCCGATAACCAGCCCCATTGCCGACCGATTGCGTATGCTGCATAACGCGTGGCGATATCGCCGCGCAGCAAGCCTTCGATGAGGAACTCGGGGTAATAGTCGCCGGTGAACAGCTTGAATGTCAGCTCTTGTTCGATGTTCACCAGCCAAGGGCGTATCGTGTCCGTCACGAACTCAATCGCCTGCTGCTCGATGTTGTTGTTCGTCGAGCGTTCAAGGTCGGAAATTTTGTGCATCGGCATGCGAAAGTATCTGGCGATTTCGGAAATGCCGAACTTGCGGGTCTCCAGCAGTTCTGCGTCCTCCGGCGGCACGCCGACGACGCTGTACTTCATGCCCTCTTCCAACACCGAGACGCGGAACTTGTTATCCAGCCCCTCGTGCGACTTTTCAAACGATTTGCGCAGCCGTTCCGACGCCTCGTCCGACAACTGGCCCGGATGTTCCAGCACGCCGCCCGGACGCGCGTCGTTGGCAAAGAACTTCGCCGCGTATTTCTGCGCCGCAAGGCCAAGCCCGATGGTTTCCCGCGCAGCGCGGAGCGGCGGCAGGCCCAAAAGACCGTCATAAGACAGCCCTTTTATGTGCAGCATGTTGGCGAACGGTATCTGAACGACGCCGCTATCCAGCGCGACGACGTACATCAGTTGCCCGTCTATGCGCTTTAGCGTTACCCGCCACGGCGTTATTGGCCACAGGGCGACGGGGTTCTTGCGCGAATCACGCTCGATTTCGCTATAGTGGTTGCCCCACAGGCACAGGTGCAGCAGCATCGCCTGACGCCACGACATGGAGGTCATTTCCCGGTTGGGCGAATCGTGCAGGATACGGTAAAGCGGGTGTTGCATGGCGCGCGATTTGCCGTCGGAGGTACGCTGGTAGACAATCAGCGGCAAGGAACCAATTGTCTGCGACAGCACCTGCGTGCAGGCGTAGACCGCAGAAAGGTTTAAGGCAAGCGTCTCGTTTACCAGCACGCCGCTTTGTGTATCCACCAAAGGTAAAAACACGTCGGCGAAAAACTGCTGCATGCTCATCATCTTGCGGCCCGTGCGGTTGAACAGTTTTGAAAGAAGGTTCATACAATCCTCAGCCCGCGCGTTTCGTAGACGCTCAGCCCCGCGCCGTGACGCATCGCGCGGTCCAGCGCCATCACCGTTGCCACGATGCCGTCGATACGGTTCGTGCTTTTTGATTTATCCGGCTTGATGTTGCCCGCCGGGTCGGTTTTGACGACGGCGTTGTCCGCCATCCAGCGCAGCACCGGATTGCCGCCATGGTGCAGCTTGCCAGCCAGCACGAGGTGCAGCAGCTCCCTGCTCGGCCCGGACATCGACGCAAAACCTTGACCGAACGGGACGACGGTAACGCCCAGTTCCGTAAGCTCCTGCACGATTTTCGCCGCGCCCCAACGGTCAAACGCGATTTCCTTCAGCACATACTGCTTGCGCAACTCGGCTATCTTGGCGACGATGAAGCCGTAGTCAATCACGTTGCCCGCCGTCGCGTTTATAAGCCCCTGCTTCACCCACAGTTCATACGGCACATGGTCGCGGCGGGAGCGTTCGTTGAGGTCATCGCCCGGTATCCAGAAAAAGGGCAACAGTTTCACCGCGCCGCTGATGGGGAACGCCAGCACTAAGGCCGTGATATCCGTCGTGCTGGACAAATCCAGCCCGGCATAACACGGCTTGCCGCGCAGCATCTCGGCAATGACCGCGCCACCGCATAATTCCCACGCCGACATCGGTATCCAGCGGGACTCTTGTTGCGTCCATTGGTTCAGGTACAGGCGGCGGAAGGTGTTTTCGTATGCGGGGATATTTCCGGCCTTGTCGCACTCGCGCTTGAGATAATCCTCGCTGATGCTCACGCCGAGATTCGGGTTTGCTTTGCGCCACACCGCAGGCGAACGCCAGTCGTCCTGCTCGTCGGCGGCGTAAATAACCGGAAGGAACGAGTCATCCTTGATGACATCCTCTTTTATCCGGCGGGCATACTCGTGCATCTCCCAGCAGATGGAATTACGGTCAAACCCCGCCGTCGTAATCGCCACGGTGAGCGGCTGCACCCTTGCGCCGGTGCTGGTCGCCAGCACGTCCCAGAGGTCGCGGCTCGGTTGCGCATGGAGTTCATCGAATATAATCCCGTGCGCGTTTAGGCCGTGCTTGGTGTATGCGTCCGCCGAAAGCACTTGATAAGTGGACGCAGTGCGGGGAATAAATATCGAATTCCGATACACCTGCCCGCGCGACATCAACGACCGTGAGGCCATCGCCATGCTTTTGGCGACATTGAACACGATTGCCGCTTGCTTCGTGTCCGCCGCCGCAGAATAAACCTCGGCGGAAGGTTCGTTATCGGCGTAAAGCAGGTACAACGCGATGCCGGAACACAGGCTGGATTTGCCGTTCTTGCGAGGGATTTCGATATAACAGGTTCGATACTGGCGGCTTCCGTCCGGGCGTTTGCAGCCGAACAGCGGATTTATAATGTCGTCCTTCTGCCAGCGTTCCAGAATAAACGGCTCGCCCGCCCATTTGCCCTTGATATGCACGAGGTAACGCTCGAAAAAGCGCGCTGCCGAAGCAGCCGCTTTCTTGTCGAAGTAAAAGTCGTGCGTTCCTTGTGCCATAATCAGTAGCCGAAGAACTCCGTGTCCTCGTCCTTGCCCGCGCTGCCCTTCGGGAGAACCCGGCTGCGCATCGTCGCGGGGATGCCCATTTCCGCCGCCAGCCGTGTCATCATCAGCATCCAACCACGTGCGATGGAAACATGCGGCAGTTGCTGATACGCGCCGTTAGGCGTCTTGTACACCTGCTTGTTGTGCTGCAACACGTCGTTGGCCCGCTTCCAGTTTGAATACGCCGAGCAATAAAGCATGAACAGGTCCCGGTCTATAGAACTGATAACACCCAATGCCGAAAGTTCGGGGAAAAGTTCGCGCCATTTGGACTTGGCCTCGTCGTCGAGAAATTCCGGCGGCTCGCTGTTGGCGGGTCCGGGCTTCGGTTCGGCGAGGTTCGTCCTGCACCGTTGCAAAGTGCCCGTTTTCCGTTTAATCTCCGTCGGGATTCGCTTTCTTCCGCGCATATTTTTACCCCTACCCCCCCCCTAGTCGAATTATGCACGCGTGTGCGCGTAGGCAACGCGCGGTCTTCCGTCGAAAAGCCCCAAGGAAATGACCCGCCTACCGGGTATTGCCAAAGCCGCCGTCTTCACGCGCAGTCTTTGCGCTATGGTGCGGGTGGCACATCCCTTGCAGGTTTTCCATCGTGTCCGCACCGCCTTGCGACTTGGGCACGATATGGTCCACGTCCGTTGATAGTTCGTTGCAACCCGGATGCCTGCATACGGGGTCGCGAGCCAAGATGAGCAGACGCAACCTTTGCCAGCGTGAACCGTAACCCCGCTGACACGACGTGCCGCGCCTCTCTTGCTCGGCCTTCCCTGCCTTCGCCTTGTGCGCAGTGCAGTACCGTTCGCCAGCATCCGCAAACGCAGGGCAGGAAGGGTACGCGCAAGGGGACAGGGGTTTAAGCGGCATGTTTTACCTCGGCCTTCTTGCCTGTCGCCTGCTCCCAGCGTTTGACGATGACGTCGCAATACAATGCGTCCATTTCCATTACGAACGCCTTGCGTGCCGTATGCTCGCATGCAATGAGTGTGCTGCCTGAACCGCCGAACAGGTCGAGGACGTTCTCGCCTTTGAGCGAACTGTAAGTGATAGCGCGAACGGCGAGTTCAACAGGCTTTTCGGTCAGGTGAATCATGCTCTGCGGATTGACCTTCTTTACCGACCAGACATCGGTGGCATTATTCGGCCCGTAAAACTTGTGCCCCGCGCCTTCACGCCAACCATAAAAGCACCACTCGTGATTCCCCATGAAGTCCTTGCGGGTAAGCACCGGATGTTCTTTGACCCAGATAATCATTTGCGAGAAGTACAACTCGCAGGCCTTAAGCGCGTTCGGGTAGTTGTAGATGTTGGAGTATCCGCCCCAGATGTAGAAGGAGCGTCCCGGCTCAAGCACGCGGGTTATGTTGCCGAACCACGACAACAACAACTTGCAGAATGCTTCGTCGTCCAGAAAGTCGTTAGCAAGCGGACGGTCTTTTGCGCGTAACACCTTCGGCGCACTGTTGGCGTTCTTGCGCATCTTCGCCATGTTCCGCCCGCGAACAAACATTTTCGGGTGATTGGCAACATCCATACCCTGCTGCCCGATAAGATTGCCCGAAGCCAGCGCGGCATTCACCGCGTTGTTGCTGCGCGGCGCGACGTTCACGTTGTAAGGTGGGTCAGTGTTCACGAGGTGAATCTTTGCGCCAGCCAACAACCTGTCCACATCCTCCGGCTTGGAACTATCGCCGCAGAGCAGCCGGTGATTGCCGAGCAGCCACAAATCGCCGGGCTTGGTGATGGCTTCCTCCAGCTTGGCGGGGACTTCATCCAGCATGTCCTCGTCCAGCAACGCTTCGTTGCCGATTGCGCCGAGTTCGTCGTCAGTGAAACCGACCTCGCGCAGGAAGTCGGCGTCGAAATCGTTGGCGAGTATCTCCATGTCCCATTCGCCGTTGGAAATGTTGTCGCGGAGCATGATTTCCTTCTCGCGCTCCTCGGTCAGGTTGGGAATCACGACAACTGGAACCTCGCCCATTTTGAGTTCCTTGGCGGCGCGCAGACGCATGTTGCCAGCGATGACCACAAGCTCGCCGGTGCGGCTGGAACAGATTACAGGTCTGGCGCAGAAATAATCGCCATTGTTTTTGACTGACGCAACAAGCGACTGGAACGCCGCGTCTTTTATCTTTCTGGGATTGCGTTCGGATACCGTGAGTTTTTCCACGGCAATCATTTGAGCGTTAAGCATTGCGGCCTCCGTGCTTAAAAGTGTGGCGGCAGCCGTCCGGGCCGGTGTTTTCAGGGATGTGTGTGCCCGCGCTGCCGCCAAAATTTGCGTTGGAGTGTCTGATATGACAGGGGTTTCCTAAACCACCGTTATGCGTGTGCGCGCGCGCACGCGTACGCCCTATATGGTACGCCCTGACACGTCCGACACTTTGTATTGCTAAACCGGTGTTTTTCACAGCAAATCCTCCTGTGCTTCCTTGCCCGCCAAGACGATTCCCTGAAAGAACCGCTGCCTGCTGGAGCGGGAGCGTTTAAAACCGCGTTTATACAAGTCATCGGAAAACTTCTTCATGGAACCCGTATACTCGCCCCATCTTTCGGTCCATGTTTTCCAAGACTGGTAAAGTTCGTCCGTTGGTGTGCGGGTAGTTGGATTCAAGGAGCACTCATCGTTCAACCACCGTCCAAAGGCGTCCTCGGACTCCAGATACTCTTCTGTGGCGGACATCACGCAGGACGGCGGATTCAATCCTATGCGCTGCCATTCCAGACAACCCTCCACCGCCCAGCGGAGGATGCCGTCACGTTCCTTGAGCAGTTGTTCCGGCAGCGTGTGGTCACGCTTGGCGGCGGGGATGGTTACCGTGAACGGGATAAGATGCAGCCGCCGCTTCATGGCTTCGTCCACTTCGCGTATGGTCGGCTTGTTGTTGCCAGCGATAATCAGCTTGAACTGCGGTTTGTAATCGAAAAAGTCTTGGCGCATGAAGCGGGCGGATATCTTGTCGCCGCCGGTCAGCGACTTTATTTTCGCTTCCGCCCAGCGCCGCCCTTTCTCGACCTCGATTGCCGTTACAAGTCTTGCGCCGCGCAATCCGGCCACGTCGGTAGGATGATGCTCGGTCTTGGTTTCCATGAACGTGTCTATGGGAGCATTGGCAGCGTAATCGCCCAACACCGCCGCCAACGTGTTCACAAACACCGACTTGCCGTTCGCGCCGGTGCCGTAAAGGAAGAACAGCGCGTGTTCGGACGTTACGCCGGTGAGCGTATATCCTGCCATCCGTGCCAGATAACTCTGCAAGTCCTGATTGCCGTCGGTAATGTCGTTTAAGAAAGCCAGCCAGTGCGCGGGCGGTTCCTGTTCCGCCACAATGCCAGCGGCGGCGATTTTTGTGCTGTAATCTTGCCGGTTATGCACGCTCACTTTCCCCGTGCGTAAATCCACCGCACCTGTAACACCGTTGATAAGCCATGGGTCGCTGTCCCATTGGTCCGTGGTCCCCGCGTGGCGGCGGTCGGCACGGGCGAGCCGTTCG
>Ga0310040_1001199_pt1 | contig 19798 bp, 16 predicted proteins | sample EPASupsiteHSE623_FD_200237 | JGI IMG/M metagenome (GOLD analysis project Ga0310040, IMG submission 200237) | Bioremediated contaminated groundwater from EPA Superfund site, New Mexico - Sample HSE6-23 (v2) (version 2) | ecosystem: Environmental > Aquatic > Deep subsurface > Groundwater >... | reverse complement strand
GCGGAAACCGCTGCCCCGTCACCGGGGAACTCTACCGCACCCAAATGTATAGCCTGCACATCTACCCCCACACTTTCAACTTCACCATCTACTGCACCGGCAGGCACCCCGGATTCGAAGTCAAATACCCCGAGGTTTCCTCTCACGACACCACCCTCTGCATCCTCAAATCCCCCGAGGACTTAAAAAACCTCCCCAGCCGGTAAAATCCCTCTCAGCTTGGCAAAAATCAGTATTGGTGGTATACTATTAGTATAGAAAATGCTTAAACAGCCGGTAACCTGTCTATCAATCGACCTGGGGGGAGGGCAAATGACGATTTCCGCAATCATGGAAAAAGCCCGAGAAGTCCTGGGAGAAAGCACCGGTCTGAAAGTCGTAAAAATCATCGACGCCATCAGGGTTTGCAAATGCTGGAAACTGCTGGTGGAGCTTCAGGATGAAGCCAATAGTTATGTAGAGCTATACGAGATCATGATCGATGACGACGGAAACCCGGTGGAGATGGGGATTAAATTGACCGGAAAGCTGAAAACCGACTCTTGATAACCCAGAGGAAAGTCCGGGCCTTTAGCGAAAATCACAATAAAACCGGAAAATCCGGTATAAGAGTGATAAATTTTGCGTTTTTTCCTGAAATTAATCCCGGCGTTATTGATCTTGCTGACCTTATGGCAGACTACCGCCCTTTGTGCGGAAAAAGCCTCACCGGCTGAAGCCCAACGGGCTTTTCAACAAGCCGACTACCGGCAAGCCGAAGATTTATTAAAAGCCTACCTGTCCTCTCATCCCCGCGAGCATGAGGCCCGCAAATTGCTGGGGCAGGTTTACCTGGAAACTTACCGCTTTCGGGAAGCGGTTCGGGAACTAAAAGCCGCGCGGCTTTCCAATCCCCGGGATTTTGAGACTTTAAGCTCCCTCACCTTGGCTTATCTCGAGTTGAAAGAGTATGGCGAGGCGCAAGCTGCCGCCCGGCAAATCCTGGCCCAAAACCCCCGCAGCCACCAGGGCTACACCCTGCTGGGCAATATCGCTTACGAGCAAAACCGCTTTAAGCAGGCCGAAAAATTGGTAAAAATCGCCCTCAAGCTCAACCCCCAATACCCGGACGCTCTGATTTTACTGGGAGAAATCGACCAGGCCCGCTACCGTTTCGAGCAGGCCGAAACCCAATACCAGAAAGTCCTGAAAACCGCTCCGGAAGATCCGGTCGAGTACCAGGCAGGGCTGGGGAGCGTTTACCTGCAGGAGAAAAAATACCCCGAAGCCCGGGTTTACCTGGAGCAGGCCTTAAAGCTGGAGCCCGACTACTACTGCGCCCTTTGCCAGTTAGCTTCCCTGGAAACCGCCCAGGGAGAATTTGACTCCGCCAAAGCCGAGCTGGAAAAAGCCCGCGAACTGGCTCCTCAATTGGAGGATGCTTATTGGCTGGAGGGAGAGCTGGCCCTGAGACAGGATGATTTGTCCCAGGCTCGGGAAAAATTTCGCCAGGGGCTGAAACTCAACCCCGACTACTTTGAAGACCTTTATTTCAGCCTGGCCCAGCTGGAAATTTTTTCAGGGGACTTAAAAGCCGCCGGAAAGCTGATCAGCCAGGGGCTTAAAATCAACCCCAACTCCTCCCCCGGATACGCCCTGCTGGGAGAGCTGGAACTAGCCCGGGGGCATTATGCCAAGGCTTTGAGGGCGGAGAACCGGGCCTTTAAGTTAAACCCTTACAATGATGAAGCTTTGGCCGTTTCGGCCCTAGCCTTGCTTAAAAGTCAAAAAAAGCCGGGCTTGATTTCCCGCTTGAGAAGCTCTGGCAAGGTGGTCGGGGCTTTTTCTTCCCCCTGGGGGGGGCTGGGCTTAATCCCCCTGCGCTTGGGTAAGAACCCGAATAAACTGGCGGCCCGCGCCTTAAAAATCAACCCCCGGTCGGCCCTGGGGCTTTACGCCGATTACCGGCTCAAGCTGAAAGCCGGCAAAGCCTCGAGCGCCCGCAAATCCCGGGATCGGGCCTTTAAGCTCTACCCGGCCTTAAAAAACCTGGAACAGTATTTTAAATCTTGACAGCCCCGCCCATCCTGCTTACTATATAAAGAACAAGGAGTGCAAAAATGAGAAGAAGAGACAAACTGGGCTTTACTTTCATTGAAATAATGGTCGTGGTGGTGATTCTGGGCATTCTGGCCGGGCTGGTGATTCCCAAATTCCTGGGCCGGGCCGAAGAAGCCCGCAAAACCAAGACCGTGGTGCAGATCCGGGAATTAATGAGCGCCCTGGATCTCTACCGGCTGGACAACAGCTCTTACCCCACCACCGAGCAGGGTTTAAAAGCCCTGGTGGAAAAACCCACCGGGGAACCTGCCCCCCGCAACTGGAAGCAATACCTGGACCGCCTGCCCAAAGACGCCTGGGGTAAGGATTATATCTACATCTGCCCGGGAGTCCACGGGGCTTTTGACTTGAAATCGCTGGGCCCGGACGGGGAAGAAAGCGAAGACGACGTTGATTCCTGGAACCTGCCCGAGTCATAGCGAAAAAACCGCCAATCAAAATAACGGGTGTTCCACACAGCCTTTGGCCGCGCTTTTTAGTTGCGGGATTAAAAGGGAATCTTGCTCAGGCCGATTTTCTGCAAATGACCGGTTTTGCCGCTGTTTTTAACGATCAACTTGAAGATATTTTCGGCTAAGGCGTTAGGGTCGTGCCGCAGGAAGGGAGCCTCGCTGATGATGTCCACCGCTAAGGGAATCGCTCCCATCTGCTCGATGGCTCTTAAATCGGCTTCCACCGGGTAAGCGTTTTGTTCCTGGTATTTCTGCAGCATTTCCTTCTGCTCGGGGAGCCTGGCATTAACCAGGACATAATCGATTTTGACCGGGCTTAAATAATCCAGCAGCACCCGCAAATGATCGGATGCTTTGAAATTATCGGTTTCTCCCGGCTGAGTCATCACATTGCAGACATAAATTTTCATGGCCTTGGAATCGATCAGGGCTTCCTTGACCCCCTTGACCAGCAAATGAGGCAACACGCTGGTGTACAGGCTGCCCGGGCCGAAAATGATCACGTCGGCTTCTCTGAGACCGCTAAGAGCGTCGGGCGGGGCCTGACAGAAAGAGGGCTTGAGAAAAATCTTCTTGATGGGCTGCATTTTTAAAGGAATTTCCGACTCCCCCTCCACGATATCCCCGTTGGTATATTCGGCGCACAGGGTAACCCTCTCCAGGGTGGAGGGCAGCACCCTTCCCTTGATGGCCAGAATCTTGCCGCTTAATTCCACGGCTTTCTCGAAATCCCCGGCGATCTGGTTCAGGGCTACCAGCAGCAAATTGCCGAAGTTATGCCCTTCCAGCCCGTTGCCGTAATTGAAGCGGTGCTGCAAAAGCGAAGAGAGCAGGGATTCGTCGTCGGCCAGGGCCACCAGGCAGTTGCGGATATCCCCGGGAGGCAGAACTCCCAATTCTTTTCTGAGTCTTCCCGAGCTGCCCCCGTCGTCGGAAACGGCGACCAGGGCCAGCAGGTTGCTGGTTTGCTTTTTCAAACCCCGTAAAAGGCTGGACAAACCCGTTCCCCCGCCCAGGGTAACGATCTTCAAACCCTGGGAGAGTTTTTGCTTTTCGTAAATCACATCCACCAGTTTGCGCTCGGCAAAGGGGACGGCGGCGTGATAAAGGGACAAAAATCCCTGGCGCAGGCCCAGCATCATTACAATGAAGCCCAGCAGGATCAAAGCGATATCAATGGTGGTGGAAGATACTTTAACCCGGGTGAAGAAATGAACTAACCCGGCCAGAAAATTCTCAATAAAAACCGGGATGGTGATGTTGGTGATCAAAACGATCCCCAAGGCAAACAGCAAGAGCCCTATTCCGAACAGGAACAGCCAGCGTTTTATATACATGCCGGGATAAAGCCAGCGAAAGAGCTTCATTTTGCCCCCGTATTTTATTTAGCTTCAGGGTTGGGAATTAACGGCGATAAAGCGGCGAAAACTGCGGTCATAGGTTTTTTCTACCTCGTCCGGGAAACAGCAGGCCGGAAGCTGGCGCATTTCCAGGTGGTAAGCCAGGCATTCGCAGCATTTCCCTTTTTTGGAACAGCCGCTGTAAGTACAGTTGCATTTTTTTAAATTGGGTTTTAAATTCAGGCAATCCATTTTCAAACGCTATTTCCACAACCCGGAGCAAAACCCTTTAATTGGTGCAAGATAAGGTATAGACCGGGATGGTGAGTCCTTCCAGAATTTTTTTAATAAACAAGGCTCTTTTTATCCAGAGTAGGGAAAAACGGGGAGGCTGCTCGCCCCACCAGTTTCTAAAGCGCTGGACTGAGAAGGGGATCAGGACTTTTAAAGCTTTGAGCAGGTCGCTCTTGGTGTAGATGGCGTTGTCGTTCTCTTCCAGGTATTGCATCAGCTCGATCTTTAGCAATTTATACAGCACTTGGATAAAATTCTTCTTGTTTTCGGGGGTCGGGTCGGCCTTGACGGCCAAGGCCAGCTGGTAGATGATATTGATCAGGGTGCAGTTATCCAGAAGCGAGGCCGGATATTTCAGCCTTTCCCGGGGGTTATCGGCGTAGGAACAAGTTTTTTTGCTCTTTACCAAAAATTAAAACCCCTATTCTAAGGATTCTGTCTTTTTCTCCAGGGGAGCGGGAATTTCCTGCCTCCCTTTTTATCCGGACTTTTTCTTTCAGGAGATCTCCCCCTAAAAAAAATAAACCCAAGGGCTTATCTTTTAAACTTGCCGCTCGGATTATTTCACCGTCGAGAAGCTGAAGCTGATCGGGAGCAAATCGTTTAAGGATTCCTGCAGTTTGCCGACTTTCTCGAACAGGAAACTGGAGAACTTGGAACCGGTCTTTTTCTCTTCGGTCTTGAACTGCCCGACCACCATGGGAGCGATGGCCTGCATTACTTCTCTCAGCTCTTTTCTGGTATAGAGAGCTCCGTCGGTCTTGGCGTGCTGCTGATATTCCAAGTCCAGCATCTTGTATAACTTGTTCATGAATCCGAACATCGCCGGAGGATTTTTGGCTCCCTGATTCTGGCTCATCTGGTACTGCAGGTTGATCAGGGTCGCGTTGTCTCTGATCTTGGCGGGCATTTTCTCCGGGTCGGCGGAGTTCAATCTCAGGTGTTCGGGAAGGTAAATTTTGGATTCCTCGGTCTGGCCAGCTTCCTCGAAAGCTACTTTTTGAGGCTGGGGCTTGGCTACCTTGGCCGAGGTTACCTTGGTTTGCTGGGCGTCTTTATCGGTCTTGCCGACCAGCAGGTTCTGGATTCCCTCCAGGATCCCGCCGGACTTTTCGCTCTTGAGGTGATCTTCAAAAGCCGGAGCGTCAACTCTGCCGGTCTTCTCCTCCGGGTTTTTGGGAGCCACACCGGACATCATTACCGCTTGCTGTCTGTTGATTTGATTGTTTATTTGTCCAGTTATTCCGGTTGCCACTTTTCTCACCTCTTACTTATAATATCAAGCGGTTGGGGGAAAAAGTAAAATGATTAAATGTTAAAATTTTGTAAACATTTTGTTAATTTTTTGTTAACCGAGCGGCTTAAAATCCCCGGGTTTTCGAGCTAAAACCCTGATATGACTAGAGTTTAACCTTTGGGATTATTTCACCGTCGAGAAGCTGAAGCTGATCGGGAGCAAATCGTTTAAGGATTCCTGCAATTTGCCGACTTTCTCGAACAGGAAGCTGGAGAACTTGGAACCGGTCTTTTTTTCTTCGGTCTTGAACTGCCCGACCACCATGGGAGCGATGGCCTGCATTACTTCTCTCAGCTCTTTTCTGGTATAGAGAGCTCCGTCGGTCTTGGCGTGCTGCTGATATTCCAAGTCCAGCATCTTGTATAACTTGTTCATGAATCCGAACATCGCCGGAGGATTTTTGGCTCCCTGATTCTGGCTCATCTGGTACTGCAGGTTGATCAGGGTCGCGTTGTCTCTGATCTTGGCGGGCATTTTCTCCGGGTCGGCGGAGTTCAATCTCAGGTGTTCGGGAAGGTAAATTTTGGATTCCTCGGTCTGGCCAGCTTCCTCGAAAGCTACTTTTTGAGGCTGGGGCTTGGCTACCTTGGCCGAGGTTACCTTGGTTTGCTGGGCGTCTTTATCGGTCTTGCCGACCAGCAGGTTCTGGATTCCCTCCAGGATCCCGCCGGACTTTTCGCTCTTGAGGTGATCTTCAAAAGCCGGAGCGTCAACTCTGCCGGTCTTCTCCTCCGGGTTTTTGGGAGCCACACCGGACATCATTACCGCTTGCTGTCTGTTGATTTGATTGTTTATTTGTCCAGTTATTCCGGTTGCCACTTTTCTCACCTCTTACTTATAATATCAAGCGGTTGGGGGGAAAAGTAAATGGTGAAATGTTAAAATTTTGTAAATATTTTGTTAATATGGTGTGAACCGGAGGACCGAAAAAGACGAACGACTTGCTCTCAAAACCAATGGGTGCAAGGGTTAATCCGCTTATAGCCCAAACCCCGGGTTAAAAGCAAAAAAATAAAAGACCCCAGTTTAATCCGTGGTCTTTTTCTTTAAATCAGCTTTTATTTTTCGGCTAAATATCGTTCAATGGCTTGAGCGGCTTTCTTGCCATCGGCTACCGCTTCCACGATCAGGGCCGGCCCTCTCACGATGTCGCCTCCGGCAAAAATTCCGGGCAGGCTTGAGGCGCCGGTTTCGGAGTTAACCTCGATCAAGCCTTTTTCGTTCAATTTCAATCCCGGATACCAGCTTTCCGAGCCGGACTCGCTTTTCTGGCCCACGGCTTCGATTACCGCATCGGTTTCCATTACCCATTCGGAACCGGGGATTTCTACCGGGATTTTTCTTCCTTTGGAATCTGCCGCTCCCAGCCGGGTGCGGATCATCTTAATCCCCTTGATTAAGCCGTTCTGGTCTTTCAAGTAATCCAGGGGCTGGTTTAACACCAGGAAATTGATCCCCAGCTCCAGGGCCGACTGTTTTTCGGCTTTGGTGGCGGGCATCTGGTTGTAACTCCGCCGGTAAACCAGGTTGACGGCTTCGGCTCCCAAGTGATGGGCGGCTTCGGCGCAGTCCATAGCGACCGACCCTCCCCCAATAACCGCTACCGTCTTACCGGTAATCCATTTTCTCAACTCGGTTTCCCGGTTTTCTCTGATCGCCCGTAAAAATTCTACCGAGTTAAAGCGGTTGGGGGCTTCAGGCATTCCGGGCTTGATATTCTGCGGCTGCCACTGGCCAAGCCCCAGAAATACCGCCGAGTAGCCTTTTTGCAACAAGTCGGGGATGGCGCTGGGAGTTTCCAGGGGGGAAGAACAAATAAATTTTACTCCCAGTTCCATTAAGTCCCGGATTTCTCCCAGAAAAATTTCTTCCGGGCAGCGATGGGGCGGAATGCCGTAACGCAAAACCCCTCCGGGTTCGGGGTAACGCTCGTAAACTTCCACGGAGAAACCGGCCTTGGCCAGCTCGGCGGCGCAGCTGAGGCCTGCGGGCCCCGACCCCACCACCGCTACTTTATGAGTTTTAGCTTGGCCGGGAGCCAGCACCCTGCGGCCTTCCCGCTGGCCCTTTTCCACCAGGTAACGCTGGAGCCTGCCGATTTGAACCGCACGGTCGATCCCCGAGGCCAGACAGCCTTTTTCGCACAAATTTTCTACCGGGCACAAAACCCCGCACACCCCGCCCAGGATATTATTTTCCTTGATGGTGCGGTAAGCCCCGGTCAGGTTGGCGAACCTAAGTTTGCGGATAAACAGGGCCGGATCGGTTCCGGCCGGGCAAGCCTTGGAGCAGGGTGCATCGTGGCATAAAAGACAGCGGGCGGCTTCCTGCTCGGCCTGGGTATCGTTGAATCCGGCTTCCAAGGCCGGGATTGAACTGGTTTCCAACATTTCTTATCCCTCCTGAAAAAATTTTACTTTATATAATTTGCCAAAACTCTGATGTTACCCTTTGTGGGAAAAATTTTCCCCGGCAAAAAAACCGAAAATTTCAGCCAAAAGTTAACAAATTTGTAATAATTAAAAACTTATTTTACCTTATAATAAGCATAATTGCACACGAAATTTCAGCAGGAGGAGCATTAATGCAGATTATTCTCAGCCCCATAATCAAGACTGAGGCAGGTCAAAAGGCCGACAAAGCCGAAAAAACTTTCAAGCAGCTCACATCCTCAACTTTGCCCGCCGACCGGACCGGAATTTCCAGCAAGGCTTCGGCGCTGATCAAGAAACGGGAAGACATCGACACCAACTGCCCCGACCCCAATGTGATCCTGGTTTACCGGGGTAAAAAGATCACCCGCCGGGACTTGATCGCGGGCGCCCTGGGGGGAGCCGATCTATCCGGGGCGGAATTGATTAAAATAGATTTTCATAAGGCCGACTTAAGAACCACCGATTTGTCTTATGCCGGGATGTTCGGATCCGACCTGCATAACTCACGCCTCGAGGGCTCGAAATTTATCGCCGCCAACCTTTATTCCGCGAACTTGCGGGGCTCGGCTCTCAAAGCCGCCAACCTCGACCAAGCCGATTTGCGGGGAGCCGATTTGCAGGGAGCCATTTTTGACTCCACCAAAATCAGAAGCGCCCGTTTGAATCAGGCCAAATTAAACGACACCGACTTAAGAGGAGCGATTTTCGGCCATCGCCAAATCCCCTGGCATAATAACCAGCCCCAGGGCTCCGATTTGCGGCAAGCCGATTTCAGCCGCTCGGATCTAAGCGGCTCGATGCTGGCCTCGGTGGATTTAAGAGGAGCGATTTTAACCGGCGCCGACCTCAGAGCCGCCGACCTGGAAAAAGCCGATCTTCGCGGGCTGGACTTGACCCAAACCCGGCTGGCCTGCGTGCCATGCGGCAAGAACGGGGCCGATTTTACCAGCGCAGACTTGAGCTGCGCCGATTTAAAAGGGATGGACTTGAAAGGCGTTACTTTCAATCGGGCCAACCTGGATAAAACCAACCTGCAAAATTCCGACCTGCGGGGCGCCTCCCTGAATCACGCGGTGCTGGGCCGCTCCAAGCTGACCGGCGCCGACCTGGGAGAAGCCGGCCTGCAATATGCCAGTTTACTTAACGCCAATTTAAGCCGGGTAAATATCGGGGGAGCGGATTTCTCCTACGCCGAATTGCGAGGCTTGGATCTCACGGCGGCGGAATTTAAGGGAGAGAAAACTGCGGTCTTTGCCCACGCCCATCTGGACGGAGCCAGACTCGCCGGGATGGATTGCGCGGGTTACGACTTCAACTATGCTTACTTAAAAGGCGCGGACTTATCGGGAACCGATTTCACCAACGCCAACCTGCGCACTACCGACTTAAAGCAAACCAATTTAAGCGGTGCGGACTTAAAAGACGCCGACTTAAACCTGGCCGACCTGAGAAAGGCCGTTCTGGAAGCTACCGATTTCCGGGGCTCCAGCCTCACCAATGCCAATTTAAGCGAGATGGATTTAAGCTCCGCTCTCTTTACCGACGGAAAAGAACATTGCGCCGACCTCTCCCGTGCCGATTTGAGAAAATCCAACTTAAAGGGGCTCGATTTCACCGGCTGCCGGATGGAAAAAGTCCGGCTGGATAACGCCGAATTGAACCGGGCCAACTTATCCGGGATGGATTTAAGCGGTATCACCGCAGCGGAAGCCGATTTCACCGGGGCGAATTTGCGCGGAACTGATTTCACCGGGGCCCTGATGGAAAACGCCGACTTCTCCGGGGCCGACTTAAAAGGCGCCAAACTCTGCGGGCTGGCTGAGCCTTACCATGTCAAGTGGACAAAGAAGATGCATGTCAGCAAGATAAATTTAACCGGGGCCAATTTCAAAGGCGCCGATTTATCCGGAGTGGATTTCAGCCATGCCGTCCTGCGGGACGCCGATTTTGAGGGAGCCAACCTTAAGGGAGCCATCTTCAAGGGAGCCGATATGCGGGGAGTCAAGAATATGCCTGCCACTTTCGGCTTGAAAGCCAAACTGAAAACCCTTTGGAGCCCCCCCCGCTAAAAAACCTTCAAACTAAGTTCATAATTAATATTTAGAGGAGGAATAAAATGAAAATCATATCCTGGACCACCGGAACCGTGGATCCCAAAACTCAGGCCGAGCGTAAAGCGGCCAAAACCGAGAAAAAAACTTCCGCCCCCAAGACGGAACAGGTCATCTTCTCCGGCAACGCCCGGGAAGCCCTGCGCCGGGCCAAAGCCCAAGGCGGACAGATCGTGGATTTCAAAGCTAATAACGAAGATCTGCACGGGCAGGATCTTTCCGGATTGAACTTCATGGGAGCCCAGATGAAAAACGCCAACCTCCGGGGAGCCATTCTAAAAGGAACCAACCTGGGAGGTTTTCGCGGCTCTTATAAACCGGCCGGAGCCGACCAGCGCTATTCCCTGGCGGTGGATATGAGCGGGGCCGATCTAAGAGACGCCGACCTCACCGACGCCGACCTCAGCCGGGTGAACCTGAAAGGGGCCGACTTGAGAGGAGCTAAAATCGAGGGAACTGATTTCGAGGGAGCCGACCTGACCGGAGTAGACGTCCGGGGCATGGACACCTCCAAACTGGATTTTTCCAAAGCCAAGAAATTTTCTCCTAAATATTACGGGCAGGCATAGGAACGGATAGCGCAAGCGGGAAAAATACCTGGACAATTTGTATGACAAAAAAATCCGGCCCAATCATGATTACGCCGACCGAATGGGAAGCAACATCGTGAAACTGCTGATCAAAGCCAACCCGGAGGCTGATTTAAGCTTCGCCCTGGGTTACATGATGTGGCTGGGGAGCCTGGGAGACAAATAAGCCGCTAAAACCCGCATAAAAAAAGCCCGGAAAACCGGGCTTTTTCTTTTTCTCATTTTCGGTTCAGCTTTTCGTCTTCCCCTTCTTTTCCAACCCGTAATACAGCGGTACCAGGGTGGGCTGCATCGAGCCGCAGTTCAGCAATTTATGATGAAACTCTTTTAAGCTCATATCCGGGTTGTCCTTCATCATCTGCTCTTTTAACTTCATGATTTCCAGTTTTCCCATGTAATAGCTCATCGGCTGGGTGGGAGTCTGGGTGTAACGCTTGACTTCGGACTCGGCGTTGGTTCGGGCCAGCCCTACTTTCTCGGTCAGCAAGTCCACCGCTTCCTGATAACTCATTTTCCCGGTATGAAGGCCGGCGTCGATGAAAATCCGGGCGGCTCTCCACAACTGGGCCCGCAGCTGGCAGAATTCCCCTTCCCCGCCCAGGTAGCCCTGGTCTTTCATCATATCTTCACAGTAAAAAGCCCAGCCTTCGATCATCAGGTTGCTGTCCGAACGTTTCAGGACATCCGATTCCAGGCCTGCCTGCCAGGAAAACTGGAGATGATGCCCGGGATAGGCTTCGTGGGAAACCGTGTAATTGATGTCGGCGTAGGGCTGCTCGCGAAGGGCGGCTTCCTGATCCTCGGGGGACAGCTTATCGCTGACCGGAGTAACCCAGAACTGCCCCTTATCCCCCTTTTCATAGGGGGCGGGACTCAAGTAAGCGGCATAAGGGGTGGTATTGCGCATAAACAGCGGGGTGGGAATCACTTCCATTTTTTCGCCTTTGGGCAAATCCACCAGGTCTTTTTTCACCACGAAATCCCGCACTTTCTTGACGGCTTGCTGGTATGTAGAAACCAGCTGATCTTTGGGGGGATGATTGTCCCCGATGATGTCCATCACTTCCCGCCAGCTTTTGCCGGGGTATTCCTTTTCCGCCAGGGCGTTTAATTTCGCCTCGGTCCGGTCGAACAATTGGTGGCCGGTTTCCCATAAATCCTGGGCGGTGTATGGCATTAAATGTTCTTCCTGGAGTTTGCGATTAAAAGCCGCCTCCCCGATGGCGAATTCGCCCTTGGAACGGGGCAGGAGGTCTTTTTTAAGGAATTTACCGTAATCCTGCATGGCTTTAAAGGCTTCGTCTTTGGCTTTCAACAATTCCGCCCGCCGGGAGGGAACCTGCTCGGCGATTTCCGGGATCAACTGGTTAAAAAAGCCTTCGCTGTCTCCCACCATTTCCATCGCCATTTGAGTATGCAGGGCGGGAGGATTTTTCAGGTTCGCCTGGCCCTGAGCCAGCAGTTTAGGAATTTGCCGCAAACGGGAAATCGCCGACTTGACCCTGGCGTCCAGGGGGGCGAAATCCTTGGAAAGCAGGCTGTAAACCGAATCGATCGCGGTTTCCGGGTAAAAGGAAGGGTCGGTTTCCCACTCCCGGCTCTGGTCCAGGGAATCGATCCGGGCGGCCAGGTGGGCCTTGGTCATTTTATATTCGGCTTTCTGCCGGTTGGTAAGCAGGGCGTAATTTACTCCGTTCAACTGCTGCTCCACTTCCCGGTAGGTTTTCAGGTACCCGTCCACCTCCGAGGAGCTGAACGACTCCAGCCGGTCGTCGTATTGATGAATTCCCAGGTAAGTAGCCTCGGTGGGGTTGATCCGGTCGTTGGCGGCAAAAAACCGCCCGGCTATTTTTTGGAATTGCTGGGCTGAGGTTTGACATTTTTCCGGGGCTTTGGCCCGGGTGAGCTTTTGGGCCCGGGAGGAAATCGCCGCTTTATCGGCCTGATTCAGGCCGACATTGGCCTTTTCGCTTCCCCGCAAAGTTGTACCGGTTTCCCCGGTTTTATGTTCACTCGCCGTCTTGGGCAGGCTGGTAATTTTCATGAGTATTCCCTCCTTTTAGTTAAACTCATTATACTAAAAAACCAGGCGCGAGGAAATTACCGGTTTGTTAACTTTTGGAGGGAATTTTCCCAAAAATAAAAAGGGCGGTAAATTACCGCCCTTTCATATATCTTTTTCCGGGTTAAATTTCCAGCATCGAGCTCAGGGTTTTTACGATGTCCTTGCTGCTGCCGGAGGGGTGCTTTTCCTCGAAGTTGATTTTAGGCAAGCCCGCCAGTTCCCGTAAGGAATTGGCCTTGTTGACTCTTTCCCAGGGCAGATCCAGCTCCGGCCTGCCGAAATGGCCGTAAGCCGCCAATGGGGTATAAATCGCCCTTCTCAGATCGAGGTTCTTAATGATGGCTCCTGGTCTCAAGTCGAATACCTCGCGGATCCACTTGACGATCTTGGCCGGATCTTCTTTTTCGGTGCCGAAAGTGTTGAGCCAGATGTCCAGCGGGTGAGCCACGCCGATGGCGTAAGCCAGGCTGAGTTCGCAGCGATCGGCCAAACCGGCCGCTACCACGTTCTTGGCTACCCAGCGGGCGGCGTAAGTGGCGGAACGGTCGACCTTGCTGGGATCCTTGCCGGAGAAGGCTCCGCCTCCGTGGCGGCACATTCCCCCGTAGGTATCAACGATAATCTTTCTGCCGGTCAGGCCGGTATCGGCCAGCGGGCCCCCGTGGACAAAGCGTCCGGTGGGGTTGACATAGATTTCGGTCTGTTCGTCCATCATCTCCTTGGGAATCACCAGGTTGACGATTTCCTTGGTCAAGTCGCGGCGGATTACCTCCAGCGGGATTTCCGGCTTGTGCTGGGTGGAAATTACCACGTTCTTGATCTTGACCGGCTTGTTGTTCTGGTATTCTACGGTAACCTGGGTTTTGCCGTCGGGTCTCAAATAAGGGATGTCCCCGCCTTTTCTTAAAGCCGCAAGCATCTTGGCCATTTCATGGGCCAGGGTGATAGGCAGGGGCATTAGCTCCGGGGTTTCGGTACAGGCATAGCCGAACATGATGCCCTGGTCTCCGGCGCCCATGTTTTCCAGCTCGTCCTTGCCGTCCATCTTGCCTTCCTTGGCTTCCAGGGCTTTATCCACGCCCATCGCGATGTCCGGGGACTGCTCGTCCAGGGAGACCAGAATCCCGCAGGTGTCGGCGTCGAAGCCGTACTTGGCCCTGGTATAGCCGATGCTGCGAATGGTCCGGCGCACTACGCCGGGAATGTCCACGTAGCAGTTGGTGGTAATCTGTCCCGCTACATGAACGCAGCCCGTATGAACCAGCACTTCGCAGGCTACTCTGGCCATCGGATCCTGTCCGATGATGGAGTCCAGAACGGCGTCGGAAATCTGGTCGGCAACCTTGTCCGGATGGCCTTCGGTAACGGACTCGGAAGTGAAATAATACTTGTTCATCATATTCCTCCTTGCTTTTGATCTTTCGGGGGTTTTGATATGGATTAAGTTCCCATAGTCCAGGAATCCAGATATTCTTTCTGTTCCCTGGTGAGAACGTCACAGCCTAAATCCATGGAGCGCAGTTTAAGCCGGGCGATTTTCTGGTCGATGTTCTCGTTCAGTTTATGCACCTTGTTCAGCAGCCGGTCTTTCTTGTTCTTGCTGTTGAACTTGGTGACCAGGAACACGCTGGCCAGGGCCTGGTTGGCGAAGCTCATATCCATTACCTGAGCCGGGTGGCCTTCGGCGGCGGCCAGGTTGACCAGCCGTCCTTCGGCCAGCAGGTACAATTTCTTGCCGTCTTCCAGGATGAACTCTTCCACGGTTTCCCGGATTTTCCGGGTCTTGACCGCCATTTCTCTCAAGCTCTTGGCGTCGATTTCCACGTTGAAGTGTCCGGAGTTGGCCATGATGGCCCCGTTTTTCATGGTTTTAAAATGTTCCTTGCGGATGCAGTTGAGGTTGCCGGTGGCGGTGAGGAAGATATCCCCAACCTTGGCGGCTTCCCGGATGGGCATTACTTCGTAACCTTCCATCACGGCTTCCAGCGCCTTGACCGGATCGATTTCAGTAACGATTACCCGGGAACCCATGCCTCGAGCCCGCATCGCGATACCCCGCCCGCACCAGCCGTAACCCACGGCTACAAAAATGGAGCCGGCCAGCAGTTTGTTGGTGGCCCGCAGAATTCCGTCAATGGTGCTCTGTCCGGTGCCGTAGCGGTTATCGAACAGGTGCTTGGTGCGCGATTCGTTGACCGCGATAATGGGATAAGCCAGGGTTCCGTCTTTTTCCATCTGTTTCAAGCGGATGACCCCGGTAGTGGTTTCTTCGGTGCCCCCGATGATTTCCGGGAGCTGGCTGCGGTAACTGCTGTGCAGGGTGGCGATCAGGTCGGCCCCATCGTCCATAGTGATGTGGGGATGAAAATTAAGGGCGGACTCGATATGCCGGTAATAAAGCTTGCTGTCTTCCCCCTTGACGGCGAAAACCGGGATGTCGTGGTTGACTACCAGGGCCGCCGCCACATCGTCCTGGGTGGAAAGGGGATTGGAAGCGCAAAGCGCCACCTGGGCGCCTCCCGCTTTTAAAGTCATCATCAGGTTGGCGGTTTCGGTGGTAACATGGAGGCAAGCCCCGATCTTGATGCCCGATAAAGGTTTCTCCCGGGCGAATTCCTCCTTGATCAGCCCCAGCACCGGCATATTTTGCTGGGCCCATTCAATTCTTTCCTGGCCGGTCTTGGCCAGCTGCGGGTCTTTAATGTCGTACATTTCCATAGTTGAGCCTTTTTTCATGACTGCCTCCTTTAAAAAGATTCTTCACTTTTGTCCGGGCTGGGAGTAACCTCGCCCGTTGACTCTGGTTCTTCGACCTCTTGAGGAGTTTGGACTTCCGGGGTCGAAGGCTCCTCGACGTCCTGCTGAACTTGCGGAACTTCCGGAGTTTGCGCAGGGGTATTGCCGGGGGTATAAGTTTTTTCCGGGTTGGGGGTAGCTTCCTGGATAGGCTTGGCAGGGGAAGGCTTGACCGGGGTTCTTAAGTTGGGGGTGTGAGTGGGAATAGGAGAAGCCTGGTTCGAGCTTTCCCGGCCGGAGTTGAAGCGGACTTCCTGGCTTTCTTTAGGGGCGAAAGGCGACACATGCTTTTTATACTTAATGATGCAGGAGTTGCCGGTGTTGGCCAGGTACAGGTTGTCCAACTGGTCGATGTAAAGCTGGTTGGGGGTATTCAACTGGCGTTCGTTGGGCCCCGCTTCGCCCCAGGAATAAACGAACTTGCCCTGGGCGTCGAATTTTTGGATCCGGGTGTTGCCCTGATCCACCACGTAAAGGCTGCCCGCGCTGTCGAAAGCCAGGCTGACGGGGTAAACAAACTGTCCGTTGCCGTTGCCCTTGACTCCCCAGGTGTCCAGGAACTTGCCCTGGGCGTCGAATTTTTGGATCCGGTGGTTGAAAGTGTCGGCCACGTAAAGGTTGCCGGCCGTATCCGAAACCACGTCCCAGGGGGTATCGAACTGACCCATCCCGTTGCCGTTGCTGCCGAAAGTCAGCACCGGCTGGCCGTTGCTGTTGAATTTCTGGATCCGGTGGTTGAGGGTGTCGGCAATCAGCAAGTCGCCATCCCGGTTAACCGAGATGCCGATCTGGTTGTTGAAGAACCCCGCTTCCGAACCCAGGCCGCCCAGCTCTTCCAGAAACTCCCCTTTAAGGGTGAACTTCTGAATCCGGTTGTTTTTGGTGTCGGAAACATAGAGCCATTGGTTGACATTGTCGACCGCCAGGCGGTTCAGCTCGCAGAATTCTCCCGGGCCCGAGCCCATTTTGCCCCAGATGCAGACCAAGTTTTTCTCGGGGTCGAATTTTTGCATCCGGGAGTTCTGGGTATCGGCTACGAAAATATTGCCCGAGGCGTCCACCGCCACCCCGTTGGGGCTGGCGAATTGCCCGGAATCGCTGCCGGGTTTGCCCAGAGAGTACTCAAAGGTAGGCGGCAGCTCCTCGTTGGTCAGGTAATAATACCCGAAAACCAGGCCGCCGATTACCGCGCAGATTAAGATGATCCAAATCAGGCTTTTAAATTTTGAAGATTCCATTTTCCATTACCAACTTCTCATCAATCCAAAATGTGGGAGATTTCAAGATGCCGTCCAGGTGAACCGGAACATCGATATTGCCTCCGAAATGCAGGTTGTTGCCCAGAGCCAGATGCACCGTGCCCAGGACTTTTTCGTCTTCCAAGACCACCTGGGAAATCCGCGCCGCGGGGTTGGTGCCGATGCCGAACTCCGCCAGCATGGCGGCTTCCTGCGGGTGCTGGGACAACCGTTCGCGCAGGTTTTCGGCGCTGGATCCTCCCTTGAAGGACACCGCCAGGCCTTTTTTGATCTCGATAATAATGGGCTGGTCGATTTCTCCTTCGCCCGCCATGGCCCCATCCACCACCATAATGCCTTCGGCGGTTTCTTCGATGGGGGCGATGTAGGCTTCCCCGGCGGGGAGGTTGCCGAACTGACCAGGCTCGGTGTAAAGCCCGGTGTCGGGTTCGGCTTCCCGGTCGCCGATCGAGAAAGTCAGGTCGGTGCCCGCGGGAGTTATCAATTTGACCTTGCGGCCGTGATTCAACAGCTGGCATAGCTGGTGAGTCAATTTAGCCATTTCCAGGTAATCCACGTTGAGGGCCCGGGCCAGAATTTCTTCGGTGATGCCGGGCAGGGTGGCTCCCCTGGCGCCGTTCTCGCAGGCGTTATCCCGGGCCATGGTATGAGTCAAGGAAAAAGTGGTGGGGGCTACAAAAACATTGAATTCTTTCCATAATTCGGCAACCGGGGCCGGGGGTTCCATCCCGTGCCCGCCGGTGGGGATGATTTCCACCATTACGGCTTCGGCGCCCATTTCGGCGGCTACTTCAAAAAATTCCACCCCGATGCTGCGGCGGAACTTATCGGTAATGACCAGGAACCTTTCGTCGGGCTGCAGGGCCAGGCATTCGCTCAAGGCTTTGGCGATAGTTTGCTTAACGGCTTCGTGCATTGCTTATCCTCCTTATTCCTCCCCTTCTTCCAGCAAGAAAGGGTTGGTTTCTAATTCTTCTTCCAGGTATCCGGGCTCCCCGTGTCCCGGGTAGAGCTTCAAGGCCGGGGGGAGCTGCTTGATCTTTTCCAGAGAAGTTTTCATTTTTTCCCCATCCCCTCCGGGCAAGTCGGTGCGACCCACCGAACCGCAGAACAGGGTGTCGCCGGCGAACAGGTTCTCTTCGTCGATAAAACACACCGAACCGGGAGTATGCCCCGGGGTGTGGAGCACTTGCAAGGTCAGAGAGCCGAATTTAAGCGCCTGGCCGTCGGCCAGCTCCGCGTCGGCTTTCAGGCCGTAAAATTGCTGATCCTCGGGATGGAGATAAACTTTCGCCTTGACGGTTTCGGAGAGCTGCAAGGCCGCCCCGTAATGATCTGGATGGCCGTGGGTGAGCAGAATCACGGCGCAGGAGAGCTCCAGCTTTTCCAGTTCCTTTAAGATGCGCGCCATATCGTCTCCCGGGTCGATTACCGCAGCTTGACGGGTTTCTGAATCGCCCAGAATATAACAGTTGGTGTCCAAAAAACCCACCGGCAAAATTTTCAGCAATTTCATAATCCTTAAAAATTCGCAAAAACCCCTTGATTTCCTTTTTACCGAAAGGAAATTTCACAGTTTTTTTCCTTAAAAATAAAAAACCGGGGATTTTCAACCCCCGGTTTTAAAACTAGCCGCAATTTACTTAATCCACCAACTCCCCGTCTTTCATGACTTTCTTGCCGTCCACCCAGAAAGTGGGGGTGCGCACAATGCCGTCCATATGAATCGGCACGTCCACTTTGCCCCCGAAGTTGGCGTTGTTGCCCAAAGCAATGTGAATGGTGCCCTTGACTTTTTCGTCTTCCAAAATGTTGCCCCCGATGCGGGCTGCGGGGTTGGTGCCGATGCCGAACTCCGCTATGTTGGTGGCGATGGGGGGCTGCTTGGCAAAAATCGCGGCGATTTCTCTGGCGGATTTTCCCCCTTCAAATTTGGTGGCCCGGCCGTCCTTGATGGTGATGCGGATAGGCTCGTCAACCAAGCCTTTGCCCATCGAGCCGTCCACCACCAGGATTCCGTTAGCGGTGCCTTCCTTGGGGGCGATATAAGCTTCGCCGCCCGGCAGGTTGGTGAAATCACCTTTTTCATTACAAATCCCGGTATCGGGATCGCCTTTTCTCCCGTCAATCGAGAAAGTAAGGTTAGTGCCGCCCGGAGAAGTTATTTTCACTTCCTTGCCTTTATCCAGTATGCCGCAAAGTTTGGAAGTAACCTTTTTCATTTCATCATAATCGATGTCCAGGGTGCGGGATAAGATATCCTCGGTGATACCTGGGAGGGTTGCCCCTCTGGCTCCGGCTTCGCACGCCTCTCTTCTGGCCTTGGTGTGAGAAAGGGAATAAGTGGTGGGGGCCACGAAAGCGTCAAATTCTTTCCAGATTTTGGCCACATTGGCCGGGGGTTCGGTTCCATCCAAGCCGGAAACCGGAACTTCCACCAGCATGGCGGTGGCGCCCATTTGCTCGGCGGTTTTTTGAAAAGCCCTGCCGATATTCATTTTTTCTTTATCGGTGATGACCAGGAAATATTCTCCCCGCTTCAAACCCAGGCAGTCGTTAAGGGCTTTGTAAACGCTGGGGCCCATTTTGAGGGGGGTGGATTCCCGGGTTTTTCTGATTTTGTCGGGTTTGATCAATTTTAAGTCGCTGCCCTTTTTGCCCAATTTCACCTGGTCGGGATTTTCCTGTTTTTTAGGGGTGGCGGTCTTGGGCGTGCGGCCGGTTTTCTGGGGATTGAAACCGGAAGTCAGCCCGGAAGTTTTGGTTATTTCGGTCATAGTTAAGCCTCCCATCGGTCAAAAATCATTTTTATTATACCATATCCGGCGGAATTTGCCTATATGAAAAGGGATTTTACCGGCTGGGGAGATTCTTGAGGTCTGCGGGGGATTTGAGAATACAGAGGGTGGTGTCGTGAGAGGAAACCTCGGGATATTTGACTTCGAATCCGGGGTGCCTGCCGGTGCAGTAGATGGTGAAGTTGAAAGTGTGGGGGTAGATGTGCAGGCTATACATTTGGGTGCGGTAGAGTTCCCCGGTGACGGGGCAGCGGTTTCCGC
>Ga0310040_1001188_pt1 | contig 19873 bp, 13 predicted proteins | sample EPASupsiteHSE623_FD_200237 | JGI IMG/M metagenome (GOLD analysis project Ga0310040, IMG submission 200237) | Bioremediated contaminated groundwater from EPA Superfund site, New Mexico - Sample HSE6-23 (v2) (version 2) | ecosystem: Environmental > Aquatic > Deep subsurface > Groundwater >... | reverse complement strand
GGTCAAGGTAAAAGTAGATGTCCGGCAAGCGCCTGTCATGATAAGACATACGGGGAAAGACACGATCAATCCCTTATATGTTATTGACGGGGTGAAGATGAAAAAAGGTACGACAACTGAGCTAATGCCTTTGCCTGAAGATATCGAGTCAATTTCGGTCCTGAAAAACGAAAGCAGTACGAGTCTGTACGGCGACGAAGGCAAGAACGGCGTCATCATCATCACGACAAAAAAGAAGGAATAACTACAGACATACTAATATAAACGGATATGAAGCTGGTTCCCGTTCTGTTGAAGCTGAACTTTTTGCTTGTTCTTTTCACCTGCCTCAGCGCATCTGCGCAAATCACGATCTCTGATCAGCCGGCCGGTAAAGTTGTTGAATTTGGCAACAGCCAACTCCTGATCACGGTCAATTATGATCTGAAATGCGTCGTGACCGATCTGCTGGTGAATCGGGAACCGGTACTTCAATCCGGGTCTGGAATATTTTCAGAGATCCGGACTTCAGACGATACCTTTTCAAGCCGGAAACTGAACGCTTCACCTGAAATAAAGACGACCGGAAATACCGTTATGCTTTCCGATATCGTTTACGGCGAAGGAAAGGCTCAGGTCAAAGAAAACTGGACTTTCCACATCGGCGAAACCGATATCAGGCTGAGTATTGAACGAACAGTTCCCGACACCTTCGTCGCCGAGGAAGTGGCATTCCCTTCCGTAAACTTCAAAGACATCCGCACCTGGGACGGCGCTTTTCTGGGTTACGGCGGCCTCGCCTGGTTTTATCTCTTTAATGAGAAGCTATGCACCTACGGCATTCATACCGGCTCTTCTGTTTTTTGGAACAGCACCACCGGTAACGGCCTCAGCGTATCTGCCGAGGTGGCCGGAAAGCAGCTTGCTTCGAAATTCACAAGATCGGCCGACGATCATCTGGTATACGCGGTTTCAGTGTCTGACAATGAGATGATATACCGGTATGATGCCGATACCAAGCGGCGAAGATTTATCAGGGAGAAAACCGATGTTTGGGACGCGTTTAGCGTGAAAGCCGGGAAGTATACGGAATCTGTAACTTTTTCGCGGGTCGGTTACAATGAGGAATACGACCGCGGAAATTTAGCCGGGATAAACGGCAAACAGGTAACCAGCCTGTTAAATACGATCGCGAGAATCGGGGTCATTGATGCCGGACTTTTCGGCGGAAACAGTTGGCACACGCCCTACGGGCCGATCTGCCTGCATGAGCAATATATTGCCCAAATGGGTATCGCCATTAACGATCAACGTTATATTGACGGGTACAAACAATGCCTTGAATATTACCGCGACCAGGCTATTCAACCCGATGGCAGGGTCCTGGCACGATGGGCCTACACCAACGAGGATGCCATGCCGGGAACCGCAACCCCCGAAGGCTTCTATGAAGCGCAGTGGGGCTATTTACTCGATTCCAACCCTGATTTTGTGTCGAATGTTTCGGAACTCTACCAGCAGTGCGGCGATCTGAACTGGGTAAAAACCTTCAAAGCATCCTGCGAAAAGGCGCTGGACTATATGCTGGCCAGAGATTCCAACGGGAATCACCTGGTTGAAATGATGACCGGCAGCCATACCGAAAAAAGGGGAAGCGACTGGATCGACATTATCTGGGCTTCGTACGAAAATGCCTTTGTCAACGCGAAACTCTACTACGCGCTCACCTTATGGTCGGCTGTTGAGAAACAGCTTGGAGACACTGAAAAGGCCGGTTATTATTCAGGCTGTGCATCCAAACTGAAAGCCGGTTTTAATAAGTCGACCCGGGAGGGAGGTTTTTGGAATGAGGACAATAACTGGTATGTGCACTGGCTGGATCAGGACCGTTCAGTCCATGGCGATAATCTGACAGTCCCGGTCAATTTTATGGCTGTCGCGTATGGTATTTGCGACGACGACCAACGGAAACGTGCCATCCTGGACCAGGTTGAGGAACAAATGCAAAAGGAAAAGTTGTTTTTCTGGCCTTTGTGCCTGTATACTTACGCCAAAGGAGAAGGAAACGACTGGCAGTTCCCGTTCCCGAACTACGAAAACGGCGATCTGTTTTTATCGTGGGGCGCGGTCGGCGTGGAGGCCTATGCTTCCTATAAACCTGAACTGGCATTAAAATACATTGAAAACACCCTGTCACGTTACGAAAAGGATGGCCTGGCCTTTCAGCGCTATGGGCGACTGAAACAGGAGGGGCTGGGCGATGATATTCTTTCGGGGAACAGCCTGGCTCTTGTCGGACTTTACAAATCGGTTTACGGGATCAATCCGAGGTATAACCGGCTGTACCTGAATCCACACTTGCCCGGTCGCCTTGCAGGTACCGTCCTGAAATACCGGTTCCGGGGAGATCAACTTGTGATCGGACTGGATAAAGGCCGTTACTCCGTTTCTAACCCTCAGTTTAAACTGGTTTCGGCAACCGATTTCGGGTTCAGTGCATCCAAAAGTGTGCTGGAATACTTTCATTCGGATGACGATAGCTGTTCGCTGAAGGCAGAACTTTCCGGAGAAGGAACCCTTTCTGTTGAGCTTAAGAAATGGGATGAAAAGGAGCGTATCTGGGATCAGTCCATCTCCTCCGGTACTGGAAGAATAAACTATGCTGTAAGTGGATTAAAGGCTGAAAGCCAATATACTGTCACCGTAAACGATCAGCCTTTTAAAACCCTGACGAGCGATAAAAACGGCTCGTTGAAATTTGATGTCAATCCGGGCGCCAATGCCGCCCGTTTAAAACTCCGTTCTATCTCAAGGTAATGAATTGGGGAATCGTATTATACTCAGTTTTTTAATGACAGGCTTACGGGTGATTACAAAAACAGAGCCCAACCCCGGAGGATTGAGCCCTGAAACTACTGCCTGCACAGGGTGCAGCCAGACCCGTTATTATTTATTAATTCCCGTAAAGCGTTATTTCGGCAATACTGGTATGCGGGGGCCGGTTGCTGTCGGGCAAAACCAGCTTCAGGTAGCGGCCCCGGCTGGTTGCGTCCGGATCGGGGATGTCGATTGTCAGCTTATCGCCCGAACTGAAAACACCTTGGGCAATCTTTATCCATGAAGCCCCCTCCGGGTTGGGATCATCACTTACAAAGTACTGCACCGTTTTGGCATCGCCGCTTCCCGGCCTTCGCCAGGAGTCGATCCGGCAGATCTTTTTGGATGAAGTCAGATCAACGACCACCCAGTGCGGCAGGGTCGATCCGCCGTTTTCGTACTGCGAATGCCACCAGTTATTCAGGTTACCATCGAGCAGCGAATTCACCCCGCCGCCATCGCCGGCTTCCTGGTCCGAAAAGCTTACAACGCTCCAGCCCGACTTGTCGTACTCATAAATGGCCGGGAACGGCGTAGCGTGCGCAGTCCAGTCCACGGCAAAGGTGTCGATGGCTTCCTCTTCGGGAATGTAGAGCGAGCGGTACGCAAAGGCTGAACCCGTTTTAGCGCCGGGGCACAGCACCGAGTTTGCACTTGCCGGCATTTTTACAAGGACGGTGCTGCCGTCATTGGTTTCATAACGGATCTCGTTTCTCACCAGGTTTTCGGCCGCCGAGTACCAGCTTATCAGTCCGCCCTTATCGGAAATGGAAACCGCTTTTACCCGGCGCTGGACCAGTGAGCTTTGAAAGATGGCACCGTATGCCGTACCAAAGTCGGTGGCCGAAAGCGAAGGATGACCGTACTTGTCTCGGGTATTTACCCGGAAGGTATACGACTTTTCGGCCATAGCCGGCAAGACAATGTCGGTGCTGTCCAGTCCCGTTGAGGGGTCGACCGCTGTTACCAGCGAATCCAGGTCGTTGTTCCAGTAGAGGTTCACCGTTTCCACATTGGGTGAGTTATAGAGCCAGAAGCGAAAGAGGATCCGCTCTTTTCCGGCAATAAAGGCAACCGAATCGGTTTTCGGGGCATAGATAATCTCCCCGCCCTCCACATATTCCTGGTGTATATCCGTAAACTCCTCACACCCCGCCACAAACCCCAGGGCCAGGATAATGAGTAAAACAGAATGTATCTTTTTCATCTCAAATTTAGTTTTATGATATAAATGACTTTCCCCGGTTTCCCTTTTCCGGTCTCCGGTCTCCGGTTTCCTACTCTTCACTTACCACCTCCCCATAAAACGTAACCTCCGCCGGATGCGTAAAGGTAGCCCCGCCCCAGGTATCCAGAATACGGATACGCACATAGCGAAGCGGCGCCTGTGTCAGGTCGAAGGCAAACTCATGACCGGCTTCAAGCGCGGCAACATCTTCATCGGTATTGGTTCCTACCGGCGAACCCGAAGGCTTGATGATGGTGCAGTGCATAATCTTCACCCAGTCGCTCCAGTCGCCATCCTGCGAGGGACGGTGATCGCATCCGTACACTTCAAAGTTTTTTGGATTGCCCCACGAGTAAACCTGATTGTCGCGCTGATGCATCACAATGCGGCTCAGTTTCGCTGTAGCCCCCAGGTCAACGGTAAATGCAGCCGGCAGCGAAGAGCTGGGCGAGTGGCCGAAGTTGGTGTACACGTCATCGATCAGGTAAGCGTCGGCCCCTTCCCAGTTGGTAAAGTTGGCATCGCTGCCCAGTTTCATGACCGACATTTTACTTTTATCCAGTTTCTCCTCAAAAAGCGGGAGAATGGTCCTGCCCGGAGGAAAAACCGTATCCGAAGCATTATCCCAGTTATCGCGGATAATGGCGGCAAAGATGCGCGGCTCGGGCTCGTATCCCCGCAGCGCCTGTTTCATGGTATCAGCCTCTGAGGTGATGATCTTCATCATCTTTAGTTCGCCGAGCGAATCCTGGGCAAAAAACTCGAAGGTAAGCGGGGCCTTGTCGGGGTTCAGCCAACTGTACTGCGCTCCCCCGAAAGCACTGACAATTTCCATCGTTTTGGATACCCGGCTCAGTGACGATTCCATCGGAATAAAGCTTACGCTCACCGGGTCCGATTTTTCCTGGGCCCGGTTAATGGCAAAGACCGTGACGGTATGCTCAAGCTGGTCGTTGTACCCGGCAATTTCGAGTTTGTTTTCGTAAAATGAGGTGTTTGCCTCACAGGTCTTTCCGGTGGATAAGGTATAAACGCCCTTGACCGATAAAATATCCTCGGCCTCGGGAATGCGGTAAGTGATCTCCACCCCGCCCGGGGTCGGCTCTGTTTGGATGTCGGTCACAACGCCCGGCTTCCCCAGGCTCTCCGATATCGGCCCCGGCACCTTCTCCTCACACCCGGCCAACAGCATCATTCCCATAAAAAAGTATATCTGTGTTCTCATATTCCTTTTAAATTAAGTATTAAACTTACAGAAGACAAGAAGCTAAAAGCTAACAGCTAATAGCTAACAGCTTCCTCTACCATCCCGGATTTTGCACCAGTTGCGGATTTTTCGTTAAATCGCTTTCAGGTATCGGGGCAAAGTAGTTTTTGAATGTAAAAGCCTGCGTATAGATGGTTGTCACCGTGTAGTAATCGTTCACATCGGTTTTCGAAACATCCCAGCCCTGGATCAGGCGGTTTTGCTCTTTCAGGGCCGTTTTCCAGCGGTGGCTGTCCCAGTAGTACACGCCCTCGCAGGCCAGCTCGATGTCCCGTTCCCGGTGGATGATCTCCCGCATGCCCGCCTTGGTTGACGGCTTATCGGGGTTAATGGAATGATCCTGCCAGCTCTCCACCACACCCTTCAGCCCCGCCCGCTCACGTACCAGGTCGATGTACTCGTACACCAGCGCATCGGGCGCTTCTTTCATCTCATTCAGTGCTTCGGCGTAAAACAGCAGCAGGTCGGCAAAGCGCATATCGGGGAACGGATAATCTTCGTAGGTCACCGAGTTGGCATCGCGGAAGGTCGAGTTAACGGATACCAGTTTCTTGGGCCAGTAACCCGTGGCGTTATAGTCGCCGGGGTTGAAGACCGAGGAGTACTCGCCGAACCTGTTTTTTGGGTACAGGCATTCGGCATCATCGTCCGGCTCGTTTTTATAGGAGTTCCCGTACCACTTCCCGCGGTCAAAACCCAGGGTGGAGTAATAACGGGGCTCACGATTGTAGTTCAGCGCCGCGGTTTGTTCCCCTTTCTGAATATAGTAGCGGTGCGTGTCATCGCCCGTTCGCAGTGAATACCGGTTGGTGTAATCATAGTCCGCGTCCTCATCGATCGGCACGCCGTTTTTCGAATAGAATTTTTCGACCGTTGCCAGTGAAACGCTCATTTTCCCGGTGGTTGATGAGGAAGTACCCTGTTCCAGGCGGGGGAAGCAGGGACTCTGCAAGCCGGAGTTGACCGGGTAGGAAGAATTTCCCCAGACAATCTCCACGTTCCAGCGTCCGCTCACCGAACTGCGAAGTGTGTTCACAATCCGGGTGGAATCGGACATGGGTTTGGCGGTGATATAATCGTTTTCCTGAAGGAGGCGGATGCCGCACTGGCTGCATAGGTCGATAGCTTCGAGGCAGGCCGTGGCGGCTTTCTCCCAGCGGGTGGCATCGTAGGTCTGGTTAAAGAACGGTTCACCGTTATGATCCACAAAGCTGTTATAGTCGGTATTGCCGTTAAACAGCGGACTGGCCCAATACATCAGCGCTTTGGCTTTGAGCATGTAAGCCGCGGGCTGGGTAAACCGGCCCAGCTCGGTGGTGCGGTTCTCGATGATTGTGGGAAGCGCTTCGCTTGTAATCACTTCATCCAAAAGTTCCAGCACGTAGGCAAACGAATCGTCCACTTTTTCGCGGTAAACCCGGATGCCCTGGGTCGATTCGTTGATCTCCGTGTTAACCTTCAGCGGACAAATGGGCCCGTAGAACGAAAGCAGGTAAAAATGCATGTAGGCCTTGATCAGTTTTACTTCGGCAATCATCCGGTCTTTTTCATACTGGTTCAGGTCATTTACATTACCGATGTTTGCCAGAAAGGTGTTGCACTCACGGATACCGCCATACAGGGTGCGGATATAAGTTCCTGTTCCGGCCCAGTAGTTGATCAGGGCCTGGGTGGGACTGTCCAGTCCCAGGCCGAACTTAAGACCCGATGAGTTATCTTCTTTATTAAAGACCATTTCGAGAGCGCCGAAAATAGCAGGGTTTTCATTCCACCCGGCCGACTTGGGCATGCCCCAGTAACAGGTGGCCAGGTACTTTTCGGCCGTGTACCGGTCCGAAAACGCATTGTCGATCGTGGCAATATTATCGGGCACCACATCCAGGTACTCACACGATGCCACCACCACGATCACCATAAATGTTAACAGCATTCTATATATTGTACTCATATTGATTACTTTAAATTCTAATTTCCTGATCTACTAATAGCTAACAGCTAAAAGCTAATAGCTAAAGGCTAATATTCACCCCCACATTCAACACCCTTTGCACCGGGTATCCCAGTCCGTTTCCGGCCATTTCAGGATCCCAGAGCTTAAAGCGGGAAAAGCAAAGCAGGTTTGTTCCGCTGAGGTAAAGGCGAAGGTTCTGCAGGTGGACTTTTTCGCTGAGTTTCCGGGGCAGCGTGTAACCCAGTTCAACAGATTTCAGGCGGATAAACGAAGCATCCTGCATAAACCAGGTACTGGTCTGGTTGTTGTTGTCCACCGTATAGTTCGCCAGCCGTGGCCAGAGGGCATACGGATCACGGTTATTTTCCGACCAGTAATTATCGGCAAAAACCTGCAGGATGGCGTTATGCCCCGTCAGGCCGTCATCTTCTCCTGATATCCCCGAGTTCCCGTCCAGAAAAGGGGTAACCTTTTTTAAGTCGAGCCAGAACGATTGTCGGGCCGAGCCCTGGAAGAAGAACGAAGCGTCCAGGCCCCGGTAACCCACCGACAGCCCGAAGCCGTAGTTGATCTCCGGGGTGGTCGGAAAGCCGATGGGTACCTTGTCCAGTTCGGAGATCTTCCCGTCGCGGTTCACATCGCGGTACTTGATATCCCCGGCCAGGTATTTGCCGATCTGGGCGGGTGAGTTCTTCACCTCGGCATCATCAATAAACAGGCGCTCGGCCACATAACCCCAGGTTTGCGAAAGCGACTGCCCTACCCTGGAGAGCCAGGGGGTATGGGTATAATCGGGCTCTTCCCATTCTTCGGCCTTGCTGGTGGCATAGGTAAAGGTACCCCGGCCGGTCAGCCACAAATGAGCGTTAATACTTTTCTCATAGTTTAGTTCCACATCGATCCCTTTGCCCGAGGCCTTCCCCAGGTTGGCCTTTACCGCCGGGATCACCCCCATCGTGGCCGGCAGCACCCGGTCAAGGAGAATGTTTTCGCGCTTTTCATAAAAGAGGTCCACATTGGCCGACATGCCGTTTTTCAGCACGATCTCGGCGCCGATATTGGTTTTATAAGCTGTTTCCCAGCCGATCTTGTCGTTGGCATACCTCGATACGCTAATCCCTCCCGGGTTATAGGTAAGCTGGGTTCCCCAGTTCACATTTCGCGAAGCATTCATATCCACCTGCGAGAGGTAGTAAAAACGGTCGTTGTTGCTGCCGATTGCATCGTTACCCACCAGCCCGTAAGTGGCTTTCAGCTTAAACTGGGTAATTACGTTTGAAAGCGAACTGAAAAAGGGTTCGTTCGAGAGCATCCAGGCCACCCCCACCGACGGGAAGAATCCCCAGCGGTTATTTTTCGAAAAACGCTCCGAACCGTTATAGCCAAAGTTGAACTCGGCAAAGTAGCGCGTATCGAAGTTGTAAGCCAGGCGGCCCGAAAGGCCCATGTTGCGGTTGGGAAGTGAGAGCTGCAGGTCGTCGGCTATGCCTTTTTTCTCCTGGCGCATGGTATAGACCAGCAGTCCGTTTAAGCTGTGCTTATCGGCAAACACCCGGTTATAGTCCGCGGCTGCTTCCAGGTAAAAGGTGGTGTTGATATACCGTTCACCCGGGTTATAATTAATGTATTCCGTCCCTTCAGTGGGGTTAAGCCGTTCCAGGGTATAGCTGTTTTCAACCAGGTCGTAGGTAGCGATATTATAAAAGAAGGGATTGTAGTTGCGGTTAACCGAATACTCCGAGTAGCGGTTCATATTCACAAGAGCCCTAAGCTTCAGTCCTTCGGTAATCATCTTTAGATCCTGCTTTACTTCAAACTGCGAGAGGGTGAGGTTCTTGCTGTAATCGCGGTAGCCTTTCAGGGATTCGGCATACGGGTTGATGTATTTGGCGTTCCCGTAGTTGCCAAATAGAATGTGTTTGGCATAGGCGAACTGCTCATCGGGTTCATAGTACGGTTTAAAAAGGACCGGGTTGGCCTGCATCACCTTGTTGTACATGGCTGTTCCCCCGTCAATTGGACCGGTGTACTCATCAAAGGTGGTACTCAGGCGCAAGATAAGTTCCGTTGTCCTTGTCACGTTGATATTGACATTCGAGCGCACGGCAATCTTTTTAAGATCAATGTTCGAGTTGAAGTTATTGCGCTTGTCCACCTTCATGTTCCCGTTATCCTGCGAAACACCTGCTGCCACATAATAGCGGGCAATGCGCCCTCCCCCGCTGATACTCATGTTCAGGCGCTGGTTGCTGATCTGATCGCGGAACATGGTCTGATACCAGTTAGTTGCCGGGAAGATATCGGGGTACACGCCGTTTTCGGTCATGGTGATCTTCTCCTGGCTGTAGAGGGACAATCCCAGCGGATCGCGTGTTTTGACGGCCTCGTTGTGCATGCGCATAAAGGTAATGGGACCGGCAATGTCAATTTTTTCGGTTGGACTGGAGAAGGAGTTTTCCACCCTGATGTTCAGTTGCACCTTCCCTTCTTTGCCTTCTTTGGTTGTAACGGCAATTACCCCGTTGGCACCACGGGCGCCGTAAAGGGCCGTAGCGGTGGCATCTTTCATAATCGAGAAGCTGGCAATATCGTCGGTATTAAGACGTGCCAAGTCATCCGTACTCAGTTCAACCCCGTCGATCAAAATCAGCGGATCCTTTTTGGCATCAGCGCCAAAGGTGGTAATGCCGCGGATAAAGAAGCTGGCGTTATCCTCGCCCGGTTCGCCGCTTCGCTGGTACGAGATCAGTCCCGACACGCGGCCTGCAAAAGCTGTGGTGAGGTTACTGCTGGGCACTTTCAGTTCGCCCGGCTTCACTGTTTCAATCGAGGCAATCACGCTCTCCTTTTTTTGGGTACCGAAAGCTACAACCTGGACTTCTTCCAGCTCGGTGTTATCATCATATAAAACTACATCGATAATGTTTCTTTGGCCCACGGACTGTTCTACTGGCGTTTTACCGATGAATGAAAAGACAAGGACCTCGCCCGCCAAAGCCTCTATGCGGAATTCGCCGTTGGCATCGGTGATGGTTCCTTTTTGGGTTCCTCTGATGGCAATTGATACTCCGGGCAGACTGGCGCCCGTGTTATCTTTCACCACTCCTGTCAATGTTTTGGTCTGGGCTGTACTGAAAATGTACAGGCAAAGCAGGAATGCAGTAACAAACAGTTTTAAATGCATAAGAAAGGTTAATTGTTTTTTTGGTGTTCTAACATGAAGTCATGGCAGTGCCACGACAGGTACAATCAGTCAGGGGCGGCATGGCAAAGTCAGAAGAATCTTTAAAAAGAACATAAAGATTTTCTGTTCACACGGGAGCGTGTGTTTTAGCAGATTTTAATACCTTTGGAAAAGGAATTAACTTTTTTAGTTGGTTCGCAATTAATCCTGCGGTTCCTTTCAGTACGTCCATACTTTTCAGGGGAACCGCAGGAGGTTTTATACCGGGAAGGCAGCTTATTGTATCCCCGGTATGCATAAATTGGTTAAGGTTAGGTTTGGGTCATAGGCAAACGGATTGTTTAATAGAGACAAATATAGATTAAATAATTCACAAAACAAACATAAAAGTTAAAATAAATCACAAATGTATTTGCCGGAGAATTTAAAACTACTGAGAGAATATGCTGGTAAATCTCAAGATGCCTTTGGAGAATTGTTTGGACTAAATCGAAACAACATAGCATCCTATGAACGAGGAACCGAACCTCGACTTTCATTCCTTATAAATATCAGCAATCACTTCCACATCAAATTGGATGATTTAGTTTCTTGTGATTTGAAATCACATATGGAGTTGCTTGATACCCGAGAATCGGAAGAGAATCCATCCGGCACATCACAGTGTATAAAACTCCAGAAAGAAATCGAAGAACTCAAAAAGGATAAGACCAACCTGACAGGACAAATAGCCTTAAAAGACGAGCTCATTCAGCGACAGTGGAAAGAGATTGATGAATTGAAAGGAAAGAAATAGGGAAAGTCGGTTCGGCTTTTTTGTGCTGCTAAGCAATGAAGTCAAGACCTCGCGGATGGCGCTGGAAATATACAGGAACAAGGACGTGGTGGAAAAGGCTTTTGGCAATATCAAGGAGCGCCTCAACGGCAAGAGGATGCTTGTCTGCTCCGACGCAAGCCTGGAGGGAAAGCTCTTTGTCGAGTTCATCGCACTAATCTATCTCTCCTATATTAAAAAACAAATGAGCGGGAAGAATCTTTTCAAACAATATACTATTCAATGACTGCTTGATGAGGTGGACCTGATCGAGTGCTTCACCGAACCCGGCAAATCCCTGATAGTGGGCGAGGTGCTTCAGAAGCAAAGGCTACTGTTCAAAGATATGGATGTGCTACCCCCTGATGCCGTCGCCTCGTTATGAGTGTGCGGGAATGCAGGATGTAAATACTAAAAACTAACGCGATCTGGATATTCCGGAAGATACCGGTATGCTCCGGATTATCCACAATCCATTAATTAACATTCAATACCTTATTTTTTATATCGTTGATATTCTCACCAATAGCTATAGAAATTTCTTTCCATAAATTTTGAATTTCAGTATCTTTTAAAGTTAAAGCACAGGAGTCTAAATATCTTACAAATATTTCTGTCCGTGCTAATCTTGTATGGATATCTGATTCTAAAGAGATATCTTTTTTAACTTCTTCATCCACAATTGGAGTGTCAATAATTACAGAATCAACATATTGGAACTGTCTTACTACAGAAAATAGATGATATTTACCTAAGGTTGTTAATTTCAGCCTTTCAATATCTTTCAATTCAAAATTGTTCTCAACTTGATTTCTAATACATTGATTTTCCATTAAACATTTTATTGTTTCATCAATTAGAACGTAAGTAAAATCTAAAGAAGATAAGTAATTAACCAATTCGCTTTTCTTTACATATCCGGAGGTTGATGAATTAGACGAAAATTTTGAAAGATAATTCAATGTTGCGATTCGAATAAAATGCTCTGTTACATCGGAACTCTGTATATCAAACAGGTTAATAAAAGGAGATATACTTGGGTCATATTGCATGTAATCTCCAAATATCAAGGCTTTTATTCCTTCAAAATCTGGAATAGTGTAAAAGCCTTGTCTGTCGATGATATCAACAATTTTTTTTGTATCTAAATGCCCACTACATATAATTTTTTTGACAAAATCCAATAACCTTCTAATATTACCGTTAGAAACATCTTCCAACATTGGAATAATGCTATTTCTTTTTGTAGCAGAAAATTCACAGGAATCAAAAAACTTAGAAACGCTAGGAAGATAGAAGGTAATATTTCTGGAAGGAATACTCTTCGTGACATTATCACTAATATTATCTCCTTCAGCAATTTTCTTTGCATATGAAAATCTCCGTTTTAATACTAAAGATAGATCAGGTTGGCCAATAGTGAAAGTTATTGGGGCGATGGAGTCAAGTACACCTTTCTTTTGTGATGAATAAAAAGTTGACGGACGTAAACAGATAAAAACTAAACAAGACCAATCACGTGCAATTGATGATGCTTTTAAATACGCATTTTCTTGTATTTCAGGCGTGCGTCTGTCTAAGTTGTCGAAAAAAAGTGCAATTGAATAGCCTCTTCCTTTCTTTAAATGATGAATTAGCTTTGTGAAATATAAGTGTTTATCTGAAATCATTCGTTCAATCTCTTGAAGTTCATATATTTTATATTCTTCCGGATTCCCAGAAAGAAACTTCCCTCTAGGTGTTTTTTTTAATTTTACGATATCTAAATGTAATACACCTCTTACAAAACTATCATCAAAAATTTCAATACAGTAATTTTCATGAAGTTGCTTCTCAATTTCAGAAAATACAAAGTCACCAATATCTTGGTGATTGTCGGGTCTGTCTAAGAAATCTATTTCAACTTGTATGTAATTTTTTAGTGCATCTTTTGCTGATACATATCTTAAATATTTTAAAAACGAAGTTTTTCCTCTACCCACTTCACCTAATATAGCAATTGGTTTTTCGGAAGGCATATTAGCCATTTGGAATGGAAGTTTATTAGAACCTTTTATTTCATATTCGACAAGAATATTATCTTCATTCTTTCTCCTTTCGATTATTTCTTTTACCAACAAAATAATATCCTCATGAGAATGAGGATTTACATAACACTGTCCAATAAAATTGTAGGTACCCTCATCTTGTAATATTGATTGCCAGACGTAATCTAATATATATGTTAATTCATTTTGATATATATTTCGGGAAGATGGAACTGGGTATCCTGTAATTTTCGTTGAAAGTTTTGCAGGTGCAGGTTGCTTTAAAGTATTTAATAGGTTTTTCCTTACAGTATTTGCGAGTAACCTTGGCATGGAAAAACAGTCACAAAACACAGAGAATTTTTGTTCAATAATTTTTGGCGATTGAAATATGTAAATTAATCTTTCATCAATTGATTGACCCGGAACATATGCTAATGTAAACATCCACTGATGTCCATTAGAAATAGCAACATAGCTCGCTCCTAGTGTTGACGCATAGCCAATTGATTGCTGTAGAGCTTTTTTTGCTTCTGGGCATTCCTCGCCAAGAATGCCAAAGGCATAAGGCCTATCATCAAATTTTCTTTCGGGCAAGACAAAATACGTTCCAGTCTTTTTTGCTTCTAAAACCAAGTAAGGAGAGTTGTTTATATAAAAGACATAATCGGCATAACCTTCGTCCCTGCAATATTTTTCCGTAATAACACATTCTTTGTCCCAATTGAGAACTTCAAAAAGCATAGTGTCAATTGCCCTCATTCTTGTAGTATCTTCATTCTCTTGCGATGATAAAGAACTTAATAAATCATAATTGCTTTGTAATGTTAGGAATGCTAAATCTATTTTAAAATCTTTCATAGAATTTCTATTCTTAGAGTTTTTCGCTTGGATAAGATTTGTCTATGTACCCTTGAGAGGTGGCGCTTTTCCTTTTGGACACTTGGATCAACTAAACCTGAATGTGGTAGAGCACTGTCGGATTGGAATAAATTTGCCCGAAACTGAATGCGTGCTCCGAGAACGTACAGAAATGAGAAAAGATTTGAAACAAGGTACATTGTTTTTTGTTTTGTTTGTCGTTTCGCAATTTAGGATCAAAAATAATATTTTCAGTAAAAAGAGTTATGATTTTTAGCATATTTTATTTCATTAGTTTTCAACCTGTTGTTCGCATTTCGGTTTATCTTAAAACCATGCTGAATGATCTTGCCCGGCCAGCCTCCTGATCACTTCCACTCCAAGCCTGATCCATCTGCAGGGACTGGTGATAACTTTAAGGGTGATGGAGATGATGGTGCCGGCAAAGGCGGAAGCCTGGGAGAGGGTCTAGCTGTGGGATTCAATGGTACGGATATGGGCTTGTATGAGCGGCCCGGATGCTGATCCGGGTTTCGATTCGGATTCTGGCGCTGACCTGCCGAGAGTACTGTAATGCTGTCGAATCCGCCGTCAAAAAAATCGGTTACAATGCGTTCCCTCCATGTGCGGTGATGATTTATCGCTGCGAGAAGAAGAAGCGAATCTCCCGGCTCATCACCGGGTAGATTTCTTTGAGATCGCGCCAGATGACCTTGGCGGTGTTCTTAAACCAGCGGAGCAGCCTTTTCAGGAGCCGGATTCCCCGCTTAATGCCTTTGCCGATGAGTTCACCCACATGCCTGAAAATCGTCCGATCGACCTTAACAGACCTTTGCCTGCGTGGGTGCGGGGTTTGTGGTAGTACCGGCAGGAATGCTTTAAACTGGTAGATTGCATTGAGCGCCCAATAGTCGCCACCAAGGTGCATTAACAGGTCGCTCAGCACAAATCCTTTGCTCTTACCGAAGTTCTCCTGGAAATAATCCATCAGCGACCTGATGCCTTCCAGGATTAAGGGCCCCAGCTCGATCGATACCTTCGTAAACGAGTGCTAATATAACACCTCCATCCGTGATGTTACCGTATGCAGTGGATCGGTACTAATGTCGAAGATGCAGTTAACGGTGGTGTCACAAACGTGTTGTGGCTCCATCTGATTTAAGCAGACTTCAACCCGAAATCTGGTTGTTCCGGGCATTGACAGACTATTGTACTGTCAGTACTTTGTCAAAAATAACTGTCCTGGGTTCATGGTGCTGAAAAGGGCTTTCCGCGTTTCAATTAACTCAAGCACGCCTTCAGATTCCTGATAAATATGGTGTCAGCCTGATATTCAACAAGGATCCTTTGGTAGAGGTCATTCAATTCCTTGTCAGTCTTCCGGTATGAAAACCGGGCTTCCTGATTCATTTCCGCCTGGGTTTGTGATTGTCCGGCGAAGGAAATCAGGCATAAAAGAAAAGTTAGGTCCTTGACCTTATTTCTCATCATGACTTATCTAAAAATATTAATTTTGAAGATCAACAAACAGATCCGGCTATGGACAAGTATCAGGAGGTGATTGCCAAATTGATTGAATTCAGGGATAAACGCGACTGGAAACAGTTTCACAATTCGAAAGACCTTGCTCTGGCCTTATCGGTCGAAGCTGCCGAACTGAATGAGCTTTTCCTGTGGAAAAATGCCGATGAGGTGGAGCAGGTCAATGCTGACCAACTTAGGGAAGAACTGGCCGACATCCTGGCATATTCGTTTTTGCTGGCCGAAAAACATCAACTGAATATTTTTGATATCGTGCTGGAAAAGATCAAAAAGAACGGAGAGAAATATCCTGTCGACAAAGCCAAAGGCACAGCCAAAAAGTATGACGAACTATGATCGTTTACCAATCGACTAAAAACGGCTTTCTGCAGGATGTGATGTCGAACGACATCGAACGGATTATCCACAAGGCTTTCTTCGATCACCTGGGACGACATACTTCACCCAATGAAGTGAACTCGTGGCGTAATTCGATGAGCCATATGCACCGGGTGCTGATCGACAACGACATTCCTGCTGATATGGGGGTCTCGATCGAATTCCAGATCCCGCTTACTTCAAAAAGGATCGACTTCATCCTTACCGGATTGAACAGCGAACAGAAGAAACAGGTCATTATTATCGAACTGAAGCAATGGTCGGCGGCTGAACTCACGGATAAGGATGCCGTCGTGAAAACCTGGATCAACTATAAAAATACAGAAACGGCTCATCCTTCTTACCAGGCATGGTCGTACGCGGCAATGATCGAGGATTTTAACGAGACGGTCCGCGAAGAAAAAATTTCACTGATCCCCTGCGCTTACCTGCATAATTATGAACCTGACCGGGTAATCACCAACCCTTTCTATGCCGAACACATTACCAAAGCCCCGGTATTTCTTAGACCTGACGCGCTTAAGCTGCGCGATTTCATTAAACGGTTTGTAAAATACGGCGATAACCGCGATATCCTGTACAAGATCGAAAACGGCCGGATCCGGCCGTCAAAGCAGTTGGCCGACAGCCTGGCATCGATGCTGAAAGGGAACAGGGAGTTCATCATGATCGATGATCAGAAGCTGGTGTTCGAAACGGCTTTGCAGATGGCAAAACATGCCGATGTGGATCGGAAACAGGTACTGATCGTTGAAGGCGGACCTGGTACTGGAAAGAGCGTGGTCGCGGTTAATCTGCTGGTCGAACTCACGAAGATGGGGCTTACAACCAAATATGTATCTAAGAATGCCGCCCCCCGGGCAGTATATGAAACGATGCTGACAGGATCGATGAGGAAAACCAGGATTCATAACCTTTTCGGAGGTACCGGTGTCTTCTGGGAAACTGAACCGAATACCTTCGACAACCTGATTGTGGATGAAGCACACCGGCTGAATATGCAGAGCGGCCTGTATGGGAACAAGGGCGAGAACCAGGTGCTTGAAATCATTGATGCGGCCAGGTTCACCGTTTTCTTCATTGATGATGACCAGCGGATCCATATCAAGGATATTGGCACAAAAAAGCAAATTGAGGAATGGGCAAAGGACCGGAAGGCAAGCGTGAAGCATCTGAAGCTGGCATCCCAGTTCCGCTGTAACGGCTCGGACGCTTACCTGGCATGGCTTGATCAGATGCTTCAGCTCAGGGAAACGGCCAACATGACGCTGAGTGCCGATGAGTTCGACTTCCGCGTCTTTTCAGACCCGAATGAACTACGCCGGGCGATCACCGAAAAGAACCGGATCAGCAATAAAGCCCGGATGGTGGCCGGTTACTGCTGGGACTGGAAAAGCAAGAAAGATCCTTCGCTGAAAGATGTGATCATTCCCGAATTCAACTTCGGAATGACATGGAACCTGACCAAAGATGGAAGCACCTGGATCATTGCTGAAAATTCGGTGAACGAGATTGGCTGTATCCATACCTGCCAGGGACTGGAGCTGGACTACGTGGGAATCATTATTGGTAACGACCTGAAATGCCGCAACGGAAAGATCCTGACCGACGTGGGTGCGCGTTCGCGAATGGATAAATCCATACAAGGGATCAAAACGCTTGCTAAAAAGGATGGCGGCGAGGCCTCCCGCATTGCTGAACGGATCATTAAAGACACCTATCGTACGCTGATGACCCGTGGAATGAAGGGCTGCTACATCTATTGCTGCGACAAGGAACTGGAAGACTATTTCCGGAAGAGTATAGCGGAAAGCAAATCAGTGGAGAAAGAACCGCTCGACGTTGTCCCTGTAATAGCACTTCACCCGCGTATTGAGCCGGAAGTGAACGAAGATGTGAAATACATTGATTTCCTGCCGTACTATTCGATCAGGGCGGCTTGCGGCGCTTTTGGTGACTGGCAGGTGGTGGATGAAGAAGGCTGGGTGAAGGTAGAAGGTCTGGGCCCGCTGAACCGCAGCATGTTCGTGATCCGGGCAGTGGGTCATTCCATGGAACCGAAGATTAGCGATGGCGACCTCTGCGTGTTCCGGGCCAATGTGGTCGGATCGCGCAATAACAAGATCGTGCTGGTCCAGCACAACAGCTATTATGATTCGGAAAACCAGGGCAGCTATTCCATCAAGCAGTACACCAGCAAAAAGAGCTATGACAAGGAAACCGGCGAATGGCTGCACGAACAGATCCTGCTCAAACCCCTGAACCCCGCCTACGACCCCATCCTGATCAACGAAGACGATGGATTCATGATTATTGGAGAATTTATCGGGATAGTCAGGTGAAATATTTAACCATGATGTTTCTTCAATAACTTAAATGGCATTCCCGACTATTTAAGTTCGATAAAAATGAGGTTAAATATTTTGCTATTTTTAGGATACCGGACGATAAATAAAGTCTCTTTTCGAGTATCTTTCACTCTCTCTGTAGGTATACTCTAACTATACTCATCCTATACTCACATTTTTTGATTCTTCGCGGATATCCTGTTTCCCTAAATAAAAGATGTTTTTATTGAAGCCGTCGCAACAATATTATTGTGGGTGTCGCAACAACGTTATTGGTGGTATCGCAACAACACGATTGCGACACCACCAAACTTACAGTGTCTGTTCATGAATTCGGCTGCAAACCAGACATGAAACTATTGCACAGTCAGTACTTTGTCGAAGATCACTGTTCTGGGCTCTTTTAGAAACAAAGCCCCGCTAAACTGCGTGGTTAGCTGCAGCTTATAGGTTACTGCTGGGGGTAAGCAGATCATTGACCGAACTGGCTTTCACATCGGTTGCCTGCAGAACATTCAGCAGCGTATCGGCCACGCCCACGATCTCTATTTCAACCGAAGATAAATCACTGCGCACGGTATCGCCAATAGGAATCCTTACTCCTTCTCAGGCTTACTTATCATTACAAAACTTCATTTTGTTATCCATATAGCTGATAATGAACAATATTAACACATAAATTTTGTGCATTTAACAAATACTTGACTACCTTTGTAAAGAACCTAAAATCGCTTCCCGATGATGAAAACAAAGTATATAGACCCTCTCCTGGACGTGGCTTTTAAAAAAATATTTGGATCAGAGCCTAACAAGGATCTGCTCATTTCCTTTCTTAACGAGCTGTTCCGGGGACGCAAGCAGATCACAGACCTGGTTTACAACAAGAATGAACATCCGGGCGATAACGATGAGATTGGCGGGGCGATCTTCGATCTGCTCTGTACGGGCCAGGATGGAGAGAACTTCCTGATCGAAGTCCAGCGCAGCAGCCAGACCAATTTAAAACAACGGATGCTTTATTATGCAGGGAGGCTGATATCGGACATGGCGCCCAAGGGAAAAAGGAAAGAATGGAACTATGCGATCAGCGAAGTATATGTTATTGTACTGATGGATGGCTTTACCTTTCCCGACAGTCCCAAAGAACGGTATTTTCACGACATTTGCTTATGCAACAGGGAAAACGGCGAAGTTTTTTACGAAGATCTGGGCTTCATTTATATAGAATTGATTAATTTTGTGAAGGAAGAGGCCGAACTGAAAACGGATCTCGACTGGTGGTTATATCTGTTGAAGAACCTGTCGAAGATGGACAAGATCCCGTTATTTTTGAGGAAGCCGATATTTGAGAAGTTTTTTAATGTATCAGAATACTGCAATTTAACCAGGGAGGAGAAAGCGATGTACGATGTAGAAC
>Ga0310040_1001186_pt1 | contig 19898 bp, 33 predicted proteins | sample EPASupsiteHSE623_FD_200237 | JGI IMG/M metagenome (GOLD analysis project Ga0310040, IMG submission 200237) | Bioremediated contaminated groundwater from EPA Superfund site, New Mexico - Sample HSE6-23 (v2) (version 2) | ecosystem: Environmental > Aquatic > Deep subsurface > Groundwater >... | reverse complement strand
GAGCTCATCGGGCTTCGCGCAAAAGTGGCAGAAAGCTCCTCGCTTCCCCATAAGGGAATCGCAGGGGTTGTGGTCGACGAAACAAAGAACACGTTTGTATTCCTCGCTGGAAAGGAAGAGAAGATCGTCCCGAAAAAGGGGCGCGTTTTCCTCTTCACGCTTCCAAGCAAGGAAAAAGTGCGGCTGGAGGGCGACAAAATCGCTTTCCGCCCATATGACCGTCCGAAGAAACTGAGGTAATGTTTATGGCTATCGAAACAGGAAGGAAAGGCGAGATTTCCACCCGCGGGCACACGAGGATCGGCACAGTGGTGTCCGACCGCTCGAAGAAAACCGTGGTGGTGGAGTCTGACACGCTGGACTACTTCCCCAAGTACCGCCGCTCTGCAAGGAGCAAATCGCGCCTTCACGCGCACAACCCTGAGAGCATCGGGGCAAAGCTCGGCGACTTGGTGGAAGCTGCGGAATGCAGGAAGATTTCCAAGACAAAGGCATGGATTGTAACAAAGATAATCACAAAGGCAAAGACGCATGTTCTCCAGGCAAGGGGAGGCAAGTCCCTCGATGTCGAGGCAGAGCGCCTGAAGAAGGCTGAAGTGAAGCGCGCAGAGCTTCCTCCGCCCACGCCTGCAAAAGAGGCAAAGGCAGAATAGATGAAGTTGATGAAGCCCGGAAGGCAAATGGAATTGGAATGAAGTTGATATTATGAAGGGACTCGGCAGCAGCATAACAAAAGGGTTGCAGACAGGCTCGCGCCTGATATGCAATGACAACTCCGGCGCAAAGATAGTGCAGATAATCGGCGTGAAGGGCGCAAAGGCAAAGCGCGCCATGTACCCGAAAGTCGGCGTGTCGGACATCATCACGGTCGCAGTGAAGAAAGGCTCAGCTGCAATGAAGAAGAAAGTGCTCACCGCGGTGGTGGTGCGCCAGGCGCAGTCATTAAGGCGCCCCAACGGCGTGCGCATATCATTTGAGGACAACGCATGCGTCATCATAGACGACGCAGGCCTGCCTGTCGGCACCGAGATAAAGGGAGTGATTGCCCGCGAAGTGGCAACGCGCTTCCCCAAGGTGGCGGCAATCGCAGCATCAGTGGTTTGAGTTGATATTTATGACAACAGCAAGCAACAACTCCGTGCAGGGAAGGAAGCAGCGCAAGTTCCGCTACACTGCTCCCAATCACATGCGCAGGAAAATGGTGTTCGTGCACATCGGCAAGGAGCTTCGCGCCAAGCTTGGCACAGCGCGCCGAAGCATCCAGCCCCGCAAGGGAGACAAGGTGAAGATACTGCGCGGGGACCACAAGGGCCACAGCGGGAAAATATTCGAAGTGAACCTCTCCACTCTCAAGATATATGTCGAGGGCGCACACACACGCACTTCCAAGGGCGTGGAAAAGCTCGTGCCGATCGACCCGTCCAGCCTCGTGATTCTCGAGGGGGAATTCGTGAAGGACCGCCTGGCTGCGGTAAACCGCTCGCCGAAAGCAAAGGCAGCTGCGCCTGTTGCGCAGAAGAAACAGTAATATGAGTTGATACTATGTCCAAAAAAGGAGGCTCCAACCACTTTGTCCGCATGCGCGCCAACAAGAACACAGGCGTGGTGGGCCGCAAGAAGATAAAGTGGCTGCTGGCGCCCGAGCCTGGCACGCACAAGAAGGCGGAGAGCATCTCAACAGGCGTTCTCCTGCGCGACGTGCTCGGCAGGGCATCATCCATCCACGAGGTCAAGAGGATACTCCACACAGGCGGTTTCCTGGTGGACGGCAAGAAAGTCACAGAGACAAGATTCCCCATTGGCGTGATGGACGTCATCTCCGAGCCTGCGGAAAAGAAAGTCTACCGCATGTCGCTTGACAGCGCGCGCCTCGTGCCCAAGGAAGTGAAGGGCGAGGCAGCGACCCGCAAGTACCTCAAGGTGATAGGCAAGAACACCAACAAGGGCGGAAAGATCACGATTGCATTCCACGACGGCAGGAACCAGTTCGGTGACAAGCACATAAGCACCGGCGACACCTGCGTGTTCTCGCTTCCGGACTTCAAGCTCGTCTCGCACATCAAGCTCGCGCCCGGCGTAACATGCCTGGTCATGAAGGGAAAGCACATGGGCGAGGTGGCAAAGCTCGAGAAGATCATCGAGAGGCCAGGGTCCCACGACACCGAGGCGCACCTGACTGGCGCAAACGGCGAATTCATCACAGTGAGGAAATACCTGTTCGCAGTGGACGAGAATTACTGACATCATATTCGATAGGTGAAAAGGAATGGCAACGGACAACAAGATGAAGGAAATCGTGGTCGACAAGGTCACGCTCAACATCGGCGTCGGCAAGGCAGGCCAGGAGCTGGAGAATGCCAAGATGCTGCTGCAGCGCCTCTCGGGCGCAAAGGCAGTGCCCACCCACGCCAAGTCGAGAAATCCCGTCTTCCGCATCAAGAAGGGGGACATCATCGGCACCAAGGCAACGCTTCGCGGCCCGTCCTCGCTTGAGTTCCTGAAAAAGGCGCTTAAGGTGAAGACATTCACGCTTCCAGCGCGCTCCTTTGACAAGGAGGGCAATTTCTCGTTCGGCGTCCCCGAGTACATCGAGTTCCCCGGGGCGAAGTACGACCCGCAGATAGGCATGATGGGCTTTGACGTCTGCGTCACGCTGCGCCGCCGCGGATTCCGCGTAGCACGCCGCCGCCACGCAAAAGGCAAGCTCGGCGGGAACCACCGCCTCACAAAGGAGGATGGAATGGCGTTCGCGCAGGAAGCGCTTTCGATAAAGGTAGAATAAATTCGTGATAAAGAGGTTTTGAATTGGCAGATAAAGAGAAGAACAAGAAAAAGGGCGTGCCGCTCGAACACAAGTTCCAGGGCAAGGGGATGCGCAAGTGCCGCTTCTGCGGGACAGCGCGCGCCCTCATACGCTCCTATGGCCTGCGAATCTGCAGGCGCTGCTTCCGTGAAGTCGGCGAAGAAGTCGGCTTCAGGAAATACTGAGGGATTATATGGCAAACGACCCACTCGCAGACGCGCTGAATTCAATCAAGACACATGAAATGTTCTCCAAGCAGTCATGCGAAGTCAAGCCCAGCAAGCTCGTGCGCGAGACTCTCAAGATTCTCCAGCGCAAGGGCTTCATCGGCGACTTCGAGTTCGTGGATGACGGCAGGAACGGCTACTTCAGCGTAAAGCTTCTGGGCCGCGTGAACCAGTGCGGCGCGGTCAAGCCCCGATTCGCCGTCAAGAACACGGAATGGAACGAGTGGGAGCAGAAGTACCTGCCAGGCGCGGGCTTCGGAATGTTCATAGTCTCCACGCCAAACGGGCTGATGACGAATGAGGAAGCAAAGGAAAACGGCTTGGGCGGAAGGCTCATAGCGTTCGTTTACTGATGAAATTCGATGGAATATAAAATTTCAAGGTTGATGGGATGAAAATACCAGAAGGAACGAAAATCTCGGCAGCAGGGAACATTGTCACGGTGAGCGGCGCCAAGGGCTCCCTTGTCCGCGACTTTGCCCACCCCGACGTCAAGATCGCAGTCAAGGGCGACGAAATCGACGTGGCTGCTCCGCTTGTGATGAAAAACACCGTCGAGGCGCACATCAGGAACATGGCCGTTGGCGTAACTCTGGGCTACCACAAGAAAATCAAGATACTTTTCTCCCACTTCCCGATTGCAGTCGAGATGAAAGGAAGGGAAATGCTCATCAAGAACTTCCTTGGCGAAAAGCAGCCCCGCCGCCTGAGAATCATGGGCGATGTGAAAGTCGAGGTAAAGGGCCAGGAAGTCACGATCACAGGAACTTCAAAGGACGATGTCGGGCAGACATTTGCCAACATCAAGTCAGCGACAAAGATCCGCAACCGCGACTCCCGTGTCTTCCAGGACGGGTTTTACGAGATAGCGGAATAGAGTGGTTATCATGGCAATCAAAAAGAGAAAGCACCCGCAATTCCTCCGCCCCAACTACGGGCGCTCAAGCAGGAGCAGGATAAAGATAGCATGGCGCCGCCCGAGGGGAATTGACAACAAGAAGCGCATGAAGATCAAGTACATGGGCGAATCGCCGTCAATCGGGTTCCGCCAGCCAAAAGCAATCCGCTACCACCACCCCAAGGGGCTTCCCGAGGTGCTGGTGCAGACGCCTGCGGACCTTAAGGGCCTGAAAAACGTGGTCATCCGCATAGCAGGAAGCGTGGGCCGCCTCAAGCGCGCAGCCATCGAGAAGCTCGCAGGCTCCCTGGCCCTTCACGTGGTCAATGTCAAGAAATACGCTCCATTCGTAAAGCGCATCGAGAAGAAGGACAGGCTGAAGGCAAAGGAAGCTGCGAAGAAGGAGGACCCGGCCAAGAAAGCCCCGGCAGCAACCGAAGAGAAAAAGGACGCCACCAAGGCATCTCCGACCATAGAGTCCACGGGAAAAATGTCCTCGCAGGCAGTCAGCCAGGCGCAGCAGAGCCAGCAGCACAGGCACGACAAGCAGATTTGATGTGATACTCATGGCAACAAACACAGTTCGAAGGATTGCGTCCGAAATTCTCGGAGTTGGCGAGTCCAAGGTGAAGTTCCGCGTCGACTCGATAAAGAAAATCGAGGAGGCCCTTACCCGCGAGGACATCCGCACGCTCATCAAGGACGGCGTGGTGTACAAGCTGCACCCGCGCGGCGTTTCGCGCGTGAGGGGCATGGCCAAGCGCGCCCAGACAAAGAAGGGAAGGCGCGGAGGCATGGGCAGCCGCAGGGGCACGCCATCCGCTCGCCTTGACAGCAAGGACGCGTGGATCGCCAAGGTGCGCGCGCAGAGGCGCATCCTCTCAGGTCTCATGGAGTCGAAGAAGATCACCGACCCCAAGGTGTACCGCAAGCTCTACCTCATGGTGAAGGGCAACGCCTTCAAGAGCGTCAAGATAATGGAGACATACATCAGCGACAACAAGCTCCTGGTGAAGTAATCGAAAAATTTGTGATGTGATATTGTGGGCAAAGCAACAGGTCCGGTATACAAAGTGGCATTCCGCCGCAGGCGCAAGAACCTGACCAACTACGCCAAGCGCCTCGCGCTTGTGAAGGGCAATGTTCCGCGCCTCGTGGTGCGCAAGTCCTCCTCAGGCGTTCTCGTCCAGTTCATGAACTACAGCGCAAAGGGCGACACCGTGCTCGCATCCGTGCACTCAAGCAGGCTTGCTGCGTATGGCTGGGCGCCGCGCTGCAACGCACCGACGGCATACCTTTGCGGGCTCCTTGCAGGAAAGCTTGCAGGAAAGAAGGGCGCAACCGCATTCATACTTGACGTCGGCATGCAGACGCCTTCCAAGGGCGCGACCATATTCGCAGCGCTTCGCGGCGCGCAGGACGCCAAGCTCTCCACGAACTACACCACGGAAATGATTTCCGAGGCAAGGGTGACTGGCGCAACCATTGAGGCATATGCCAAGAAGCTCAAGAGCGAGGGCGCGGCAGCGTACACCAAGCTTTACTCGTCCTATGCGAAGCAGGGCTTTGCGCCCGAGAACATGGTGGCATTATTCAAGGCCGCCAAGGCAAAGATAGAAAGCGAATAAATTGACGGTGACTAAATGGCAAGATTTGACAGGAACAAGCGATCCAGGCGCAGCGACGAGCCCAAGCCGGAATGGATCCCGAAAAGCGACATCGGCAGGCTGGTGAAAACCGGCCAGATAACCTCGCTTGAGGAGATAAATTCCCGCGGAAAGCCCATCCTCGAGAGCGGAATAGTGGACCACCTCTACCCTGACATGACGGAGGACACGCTCGAGGTGAAAAGCACGCAGCGCATGACCGGCAACGGCAGGAAGATGCAGTTCCGCGCCATCGTGCTTGTGGGCGACAAGAAGGGCCACTTCGGCATCGGCGCAGGCAAGAGCGAGGAAGTGAAGCCGGCCATCGAGTCCGCCATAAAGAACGCCAAGCGCAACATCATCTCGGTGCCCCTTGGATGCGGCTCCTGGGAATCAGGCGCAGGCTTCAAGAATTCCATTCCAATCTCGGTAAACGGAAGATCGGGAAGCGTCCGCGTGCTTCTCAAGCCGGCCCCGCGCGGAGTGGGCCTGGCAGCAAACGACGTGGTGAAAAAGGTGCTTGCAGCGGCAGGGGTGAAGGACATCTGGAGCTTCTCCCGCGGGCACACAAGAAGCATCTACAACACCGCAATGGCAACTGCAGACGCGCTCGACCAGCTCAACACCATGAAGCTTTCCAAGAGCTGGGAAAGCGAATCAAAATCCAAGGCTGCGCCGCAGCCTGAAAAGGTGTCCTCATGAGAATCGCATTGATACGCCTCAAGGGAAAGCGCGGGATTACGCCCAAGGTGAAGGCAACTTTCGTGTCGCTCAACCTCAACCGGCTTCACACCTGCACGCTCCTTCCTGACACCGAGGGCTCGCGCGGCATGATACAGGCCTGCAAGGACTCGGTTTCCTTCGGGCCAGTGGACGAATCAACGATTGAGCTGCTTCTCCTTCGCCGCGGCCTCACGCGCGACGGCAAGAAGCTCTCCGAGAGCATGAAGCCGGAAGCAATCGCAAAGCTCGCAAAGGAGATTTCAGCATCCGACAAGTCGCTTTCAGACCACGCAATCCTCCCGTTCTTCTTCCTCGCGCCACCGCGCGGAGGGTTTGACGGAGGCAGCAAGAAGACGTACGCGCCCTCGGGGCCGCTTGGAAAGAACCCCAAGATCGCAGCGCTTCTGGCGAGCATGGCGTAAGTAAACTAAATGGTGTTTCACATGGTCAACCGAAAAGGCAAGAGGAACAGGAAATTCAACGGCACGCGCAACCACGGCAAGGGCAATGCCAAGAACCGCCGTGGAAAAGGAGGCAAGGGAGGCTGGGGCCGCGCAGGCACGGGCAAGCACCGCTTCACATACGTCGCGGTCTATGAAAGGCACTGGATGAAGCACGGCGGAAGGTACGGCTTTGCCAACCAGAACGCGCGCGCAGAGCTTCCAGTCATCAACCTGTACGAAATCGACCAGCTCGCACGCGCAGGCAAGGTGGAGAAGAAGGACGGCAAGCTCACATTCGACTTTGACGGCAAGGTTCTGGGCACGGGCGCAATAACAATGCCAATAGTGGTGCGCGCAGTAAGCTTTTCCGAAAAAGCCAAGGAAAAGCTCAAAGCTGCAGGCGGCAGCGCAATCGAGAGCGCGCCTGCAGAGGAAGCCAAGCCTGCTGCGCCTGCGAAGGCTTAATTTTTTTCTTTTTAATACAAAACCTTCTAGCGCAAGCGTTAACTTTTTATAATTTTACCTCTATATTGAGGCATGAATGTTAGCCCGTTGGTCACCATCGAGGATTTGCAAAAATCCTACAAATCCAAGAAATACGCCTCCGAATCAACAGCCTACTTCAAAAAAATCCTGCCGCTTTTTCCATCTCCTGACCTGGCAGCTATCGCCGCAGATTTGATGACTGATGGGCACATTGCTGTGCGGAAATACTACAATTCCAAGAAATACGCCTACATTGGCTTCTTTTCAGACGACATTTCAGAGCTTGAAAGGTTCAACTCCAGAATAAAAAAAGTCTTCAAAACTGAAGGAACAATCAAGGAATGGGGCGTCCGTAAAAACGGCAGAAGCAAAGGGTGCATAATTGTCGATGCCCGGCTGGCGCGCCTGCTTGAGCTGTGCGGAATCCCTGCTGGAGACAAGGTTCAACAGCGTTACACCGTCCCAATTTGGGTATCTAAAGGAGACAAGGAAATCAAGCGCGCTTTCCTGCGCCGTTCATTCACGTGCGAAGGCTCAATCAGCCAGGAAAAGGGCGGAAGATGGGGCATAAGCTACACGATGTACAAGTTCCAAAGCCTGGCTCCAAACACAATAAGCTATCTAGAATGCCTTCGCAAGCTGCTAAGGGGCTTCGGCATCAAGACATATGCTCCCTACGTCAACCAAAAGTATGTCCGCACGAAGGACGAGCAGAAAATCACAGGTTTTGTACTCCGAATGAGGGATAAGCAATCTTTAATAACTTATACGAACGAAATAGGATTCGACACAGAGGTTAAAAAGAGCAAATTATCAGCACTGTCCAATCAAATAGGGGCCGGTATTAATCGTTGAATCAATTTTCAACTTTTAACGGAAGCTTAGCCTGGTTGGAGCGTTCGACTGATAAACTTCCCCGAGCCTCACGGCTTTTGGGAGCTTTAGCAATCGAAAGGTCGAGAGTTCAAATCTCTTCCGGCCCATTTTTCCCCAAAGTGTAATTTACGTGCTGCATCTTGGTTTCGACTTGCGCCATTATGCGCTCGACTATCTTCTCCTCAAGCTGTTTCATCAGGTCGCTGTCAGAGTTCAGCACATCATCAATCATCTTGTTTGGAGTGGTGAGCTCGTGTGCGCTCTTGATAGTGAGCGGGTTCTTGCAGCGCTCGCAGGTTATCTTCTCGGCGCTATTCTCCAGGCCGCACACCTTGCACATCTTCGGCAGTAGGAAGGGTTTTGTCTCCTCCTGGGGCCTGATGCCATAGGCTACCAGGTAGGGCTCGGATATTCGCTTCTCGCTTAGATGGACGTAATGCTTCGCCATCTGCGAGCCCGGCACGTGGCCCTGCAATGCTCCGGCTACCTCCTGGGGAAACTTGGAATAGAGATAGGTGTTCGTGCTGTGCCTGAATAGCTTGAGCGTCGCCCTCTTCTTTATCTTCGCCTCTGCGAAGGCAAGGAGGATTATCTTGCGTCCGGCGGCATAGGTCAGTGGCTTGCCATTCACTTTCGTAAAGAGTGGGGCTTCCCCATCGTCTCCCTTAGGATGCACGTTCAGCCATTCGGATATGAAAGAGACGCACCCGATTATGGGGCGCAGCCTCTTGCGCTTCTTGCCAAAGACGGCAAGCGTTTTCACCTGGGAGGAAAGATTAACGTCTTTGATTTGGATATTGAAAAGCTCGCTCGGTCTGATGCCGGTCTCGGCGAGCACTGCGATTAATGCCCTGTTTCTTTCGGTGCCTGCCGCCCTGATTAGCGCCTCCACGTCCTTCTCGATCAGCATATCATCAGGCGTTAGGTTATTGAGCTCATCCATACGCTCAAGCTTTATGGTTGCCGCAAGCTCGGGCCTGTGCAAGAAGCGAAGGAAGCTTCGGAGCTCCTTCTGATAATTATTTATGCTCCTTGTGCTGATGAGCCGGTTGTGATGCCCTGGCCGTTTCCTCATCCTCTCAAAGAGCCTCACCAGGTCTTTCTCGTTTAGCTCCATGAATTTCTTTCCCTCGAGCTGTGCGTCAATCATGCCGAGCTTGATGTAATACTCGAGGAGGCGGCGGGGGGATATGTTCATGCGCTTGCTGTCAATGTATGCTCGGATTGCCTTTGCGTTGTCATCGGTTCTTGCCTTGAATTCGGCATCCGCTAACTCAAAGCGCCTCTCCTTTCCAAACACATCCCTATCCAAGACCATATCTCAAACGCCTGCCACTTCCCTAATTACACGCAAGACCTTTTCATCCTGTCCGTATTTGGCAAGCAGGCGCTCCTTTGCCTTGAGCTTTGCCTTATAGACTATCTCGATTTCATCCATGTTACTACCCCCTATCATACCTGCCAATTCCGAACCATGACGGCATTGTTGTGTCTTTTTTGCGAGCCTTGCCACCATTATATTTCCCATACCATGCGTTAGAGGCAGATTTGTGTTTCTTTCTCGTCGTCATGCTCACACCTCTTCAATACTAATCCGTGTTTCTCGGATATTTGCGTACACTATTCTGGCGGTGTCTGCTATATTCTTGATTTCCTCTCTGTATTTGGCAGGCATTGTTATGGTCAACTTCAGCGTCTTAATCATGGTCATCTCCTCCTTTTCCTCCCCTCCTCAATCTCACTGAGCATCTTATCGCGCCTCATATCATCCTCTCTCATCCTTGCCTCAGCCCACTCGAAGATTGATATGAAGGCCAGTACGGGCCATGCCAGCACGTCCACTATGAGCTCTGGATGAGGGTGTTTCATACCAACTCACCAAAGTTTGCGGTTATTCCATTTTCCAGGAGAAACTCATTGGCTTCTTTCACACCAATTTTCACAATGTGGAGAAGCTCGGCTCGCATGTTTTTTCCGGTGGGGATGTCGAACTTCTTATACTGCAAGATTGCACTCTTGTTCGTCAGCTTGAGCGTGCATGTCTCCAGGCGATAGTCCCTACCACCCCACCCACACATGTTGTTTGCTTTCCCACCCGTCGGCATATCTGCGCCCTCAATTTCCTCGATCAGTGGAAACTTGAGGACAATTTTTTCACAATTCAGATTTTCCATTTTCATCTCCTCCGAGTCTTGCGACTCATACTCTCGCCTTGATAGCGACTTCCACTCCATACACATTTCTGACGCTTTTTGCAATGCCTGCTAGGTGCTCAGGCCTGCCAGAGAGAATTATCTCCACCTGTTTCACATCTATTTTTTTCACCACTCAAATCACCTCACAAGATTAGCCTTCAGGCTAACCTGTATTCGTATGAAACAGAGAGGGGGAAGGTTTGCCCCTCTCAATATGCTGCCTCTCTTTGCGCTCCAATGCCCAATGGAAACGGCAATAATGTCCGAGTACAAGCCTGTTTTCTATCAGGCGTCTGGTAGCCCGATTGTGGCAGTCAGGCTGCCAGCAGACTTCGGAGCGCGGCAGGCGGGGCCAGCGATGGAGAGGTTTAGACATGGGCAAGACCTCCTTGCGCTGGCTGCGCCATTCCTTTCTTGATCAGAGCCTCGGCTTCACAAGCTGGCAGATCGGCATCTTGCCCTGGCTCGAACGGTCCATAAACCTGTTTATCAGCGCCTTTCCATGCAGAAATGACCTGCTCAAATCGAACCCGCTCAAAAATAGGGGGGGATACTACTCTATCGAGTCTGTTTTGGGCGTTTTGAGCTTCCCCATATATATCTCCTAAACTTTTTGAGCAGGTATTGGTTTTTACGTCATAGAGTAGGTGCTCAATAGGTGCGCAAAACCCACTCAAAACCTGTTCATTTTGTTCGTATCTTATTAACCACTTCTTAACATCAAATAAAACTAACTTGTCAAGTATCTCCTTTTTTTGAGCAGGTTTTGACCAGGTATTGGGCAGGTTTTGAGCAGGTAGGACAAGGGTATCCTTTCCAACCCCCTGCGGCTCAAGTACAACCAAACCAACCTCCTCAAGAGCCTCAAGGCGCCTGGTTAAGGTGTTTCTACTAATCCCAAGCTCAGCTCTCAGGTCGCGCTTGGACACCTTTTCGCCAGGGTGCTTTTCTTTCAAATAGTCAAAAAGACGCTTGGCTCGCGCATCAATCCCCAAATAAGAAATATCGAAAAACGCCCCCCCAATCTCCAAAGCATTAACGAAATCTGCTGGGCTGGCAATAACCATTTTCTGCCCTCGTATGTCAATTATTGGGCGTTGTTTTTGGTACAGCCAAGCAATTGCCTTAGCCAAACAAACCAATCGCTTTAGGTCGCGCTGGCTTCTTGGGTTAGTGGTATCGAAGTATTTTCCACTATCAAGGGCGAGCTCTGAATTGTACGGCAAGACAATCTCGAGCGGCGCAAGTAGAAGGTGAGCCACCGCGAGCCAGTTAAACTCGGTCATCTCATAGTCCTTAGCAATGGCGTTAGGATCTGCTGAGTTTGCAAGTGTGTCATTATTGACGACTTGAATCTTCTCAGGATCCGCTCGAATAGTTATGGTTGCGAAACGTGTCGAAAGCTCCTCATCCTTCTTGTCCTCGGTTGTCCCATAGATGGTCGAGGTTTGCTTGCCCACTATACGCTTTGTGGTCTTGTAGCCAGTGGCAGCATCTTTCTTTAGACTCGAGATGCCACCCTCCGCAATTTGTTTTAGCTGTTCAGTTAAATCCTGGTTTGCACCATTCTGCCTAAACTTATTGACTTCTGAAAAAGCAATAATCTTCTTGTCAAGCAAGTCCTCCTCAACCGTTGCCTGGGTTGCATTGGTTAGCTTCTGAACGTCAGGAAAGGGAGTGTTTTTCAAAATCGTGTCCATGAGGTTGTCCTTTCCAACCGAGGAATCTCCAAGCAGCGCAATCGATTTCCTATCCCTTGGGTTTGGAAGGTATGCAGTGCGCACCATAAGGTAAGCAAACATTTTCTCCAAATCGTCCCGCTTGTGCGTCTTATCTAATTCCTTGTAAATCAAATAGAGGAGGTTCGGGGCCAGCAAGTTTCTCTCAGCCTCTTCTTTAATCGAAATCGGGACAGAATATTCCCCCATAGTAAGATTGCTTGTTGGGGGCGGACTCATTGAGAAGCACCTCCAACCTGCGAGGCTGAAAATTCAAGTCGCAGGACGTTTGCTTTCAGATAGGCACGCAGCTTGCCGCCGATTAGGAAGAAATAGTGTTGGTCATCCTCCCCACGGTAGATGCCATTTTCCCAAAAGAGGCTGCCTGTAGGGCCTGGAGTTGCCCACGCACAGGGCTTGTTTTTGAACTTTTCCTTCTCCATACACACACCTCACACAATGGGGTCGCCAGCCGGTCCAGGCCTCGAAACTTAGACCGGCTGTGCGCCAATATTTCAAACAATTTTTTCACTCATAGTTGCACGAATGAACTCGCTGAGGGACAGAAAGCCCGCATCAGCTGCCTTTTTCCTCAGCTTTTTCTCAAAATCTTCCGCCATCATAACACCAACGAACTTAGTCGCCATGCGAATCACCTAGTATCATGTAGGTATCTTTGTAATTACTCTATTTAAAGCTTTGCTAATTATTGCCCCGTGCAACCTTTATCTATAACTAAAACTGCAAAAAAATGGCATATTTTTAAGGCTCCCACTCAAAATACGAACATGCCGAGAGCATTATCCGAGGAACAGAGGAAACGGAGAGAGGAAGCAGTTTATCTGCCGTCGCTAAACCTACAAAAAAAGGCATTAGAACATATTGATGGCATCCCTATCAGTTTGGTGAAGGGGGAGCAAGAGGTCCTGCATATTTTACTTTTCTCAGAGGAATCAGTTACGATAGAAGTAGTGAGAAGAACCTATCAAAATGCACTAATTGTGCATGCTGATCGTTTGTTACATTATGGGGATAAACAAATTCGTCCAGTTGATGCGTTGTTCTCAGAATATCACAAAATGAATGAAGATTTTTCAAATGGAAAGTATTCTCCGACTGAATATATGGAGAAACTCAATAAACTTAGAGATAAAGTGAGTGCATATCCTTTTTTTTCTGGGGGCCCCCTTCGTGTTCCATCATATGAAAAAATACAGAATGATTTAATTTCTCTTGAGATGTTGGGGTTGGTTGGTAGTAGGAAGGATGGAAATGCAATAGTGTGGAGAGTATCTGATGATTTTTACGCTCGTTGGGTAAATCGAAGAAAGGAACTGTTAGGCGAGATTCGAAACAAAACAACTTACTTGGAAGATCTCCCAGATTCAATAAAAACATTTTACCATTTAAATTTTCTACCCTCAAACAGCCTATCATTGATCTTCTTATTTTTTCTTTCAGATGGCAGTGATTATCATAAAAGAGGGATATATAAGGGAAATAGGGTAGATTGTTGGAGTGCTCTAAGAGCTTCTTTAGGTGGAAAAATTTACAACGCAGTTGGCGTTCAGGTTCTTCCAGTGGGACGTTAGCTCCGTATTTCCCCTTCAATTCGGGAAAAACTACGCGTACATGGCATATTTTGTGCTTAATTCGTAATTTTCTCTGCTCAGGCATTGCCTCATCAGTTACCAATCAATTCGTGAAAAAGTGCGCGCAAATGCCATTTCCCATCAAAAAATCATATTGGTAGAATGCGAATAGAGCCGTCCTGAGCCTTTTTATATTTGAGATCGTTCTCGTCAAGCTCTTCAAGGACGTTCTCCAACCTCATGCGTTGCACTTCTGACTTTGGCAGCGGTTCCTTGCGCAGAGTTATCTTCAGCTCGGGAGTGCTCTTATCCAGAGCCACTTCAAAATCCCTGGCATATACTGACTCTATTACCCTTGACAAAGTTTGCAAGGATTTTGTATCGGCATTCCCTTCCATTAAACCACCCAATTGTAAAAGGAAGAAGCCGTATATAGAATGATGCCTCACAGGCACTCCCGTGTCCATTTTACCCTATCGCTTTACCAGACCTTGGTATTTTGGCTTATCTCGCTTGATTATCCACTCCTCCAATTCTTTTCTCCCCAACTTTAAACGAAGGAAGGCAAACTCAAAATGTTTTTCCATCCATCTCCGCATTCTTATCCTATCTTTATCTGTGATTCGCTGCCCTTTCTTTATTTTAAAAATTCGTCTCGGAAGAACGTGGAGAAATTGTTTGACTTCACCCATTCTTCTTTGAAAACTCGAAGTCTCACCAACATAAACGAGTTTTCCCTTCTCAAAGACACCGTAAACTCCGGCCCCTTTCACAGAACGAAGCCAACTCTTGGCTGAATTGAAATCTGGCTTTCTTTTCTGCCTGAGATTTCTCAGGCGGCTTTTCATAGCGTATAAATAACGCATCCGGTCCTTCTCTTTTTGAGGATTGATTCGCATTACCCCACCCAACTTAAAATTTCTCCTAAGGAGTATAAATATTACTCTCACCGCCTACTATTTAGCCCCATTTACCCCCAAGATGGAGGGGTTACAGGTTTTGAGATTTGCGGGCATTATGGTTTATATGCTCAGAAAACAAAATGGAAGCATGGCAAATGACAAAGAGAATCTTGCACTGACAGAGTTCAAGGATATTGCGCGACGTAGTGGGATCAAAAACTTAAAAATTTATCAAACAACGGATCCATTTATTTTTGGAGAATACAAAGAGGGCGCAGTATTCCTAAGCACAAGCTGTGATGAGACTGGACTTACCTTTGCTCATAAAGAAGCAGTAATCTTACATGAAATCGGACACAAGGTTCACAACATCAAACAGAAACTAATTACTTTATTTGCGATGGTTGCACCACTTTTACTTTCGATTTTCTTCCTCTTTCTTGCGTTTTTAATGCTGCTTTCTGCTCTTACTAATCTTCGCCCACCCACACTATTAGATGCCATATTTGTGGTAGTAATCATTGCGATAGTTTTGGTCTTAGCCATCATCTCGTTTTCGATAGCTGGCTCTGCATATATTTTCACTGAACTTGAGGCAGACAATCATGCACGGAGGATTCTTTCTAATATTGGAAAATCAGAACTTGTGAATGACATCCATCGAATTATACTGAAACACCCAAATCGATTTGAGTTTTCTAATATTATTACAGACAGAACGATTGGGGGCTGGACAAAACTTAAGTATTTATTTGAACTAACTGTCATCTCAATTATTCGTTTTTTTATATCAAGAGACGAATGGAATATTAGATTAATTAATCGTGATTGGATTTGGATACCGTGGACATATAGGAAACAAGAGTCGCCCATCCCAATTTGGCGCCCATAGCCTGCGTTATTGCTTATATTCGAATCAATTTTTTTGCCCATATCATCAGAAGAAGACCACATGTAGGACCCAAAATTAACGCCATCCCAACACTTAAAACTCCAAGTCCTCCGAGGTTGTTAGGATTGAATGGAAATGCATCCATGAGTCTGAGAATTAGGAAAAGCGCAGCAGCCAAAATCAAAATGGATCCACCGACTCGGAGATAAAACTTAATATCCTCAATTCTCATAGCTTTATTCTATTAAGTGAGGTTTATACAACTTCTCATCGTCTGAAAAGATAGTTTTAAAACAAGTTGCAGGTAGGACATCGATACGTCGATGTCCTACCTGCGTTTAGCCGAGTTCGTTATATATCAATGCGATATAGATGAAGGGAAACATCTATATGAAGGCCGTACTATGCAAGCCATTCATATAGAATAAAGGTTCCTTTATAAGGCGGTTTACTTATATGGTATATCTGCCATATAGATTATACGGTTCTTTGTCGTCTGAGCGTCGCAAAGGCTTTATATGTTGTGGATGAAACGATAGTAGTAGTATTGGAATGTTTGGGGATTTAAATGCAAATTATGAAAAGTGTTGTAAGAATAATGCAAGGTTCTCCATTAGTAGATATGAAAATAAAGGAAATTGAAGATAAGTTTGGTGTAAAGGTAACTACTCAATATAATCCGTTTCCAGCGGAACAAAATGCAAAAAAAGCGAAACCAGATGAAAGAGTTTATCCTAATTTATGCTTAGAAATAGAAGGCAACTACGAAGCTATGCGAAAATTTAGCCTTGCAAGTGTCGACTTTTAGTGAGGTTTCCAAATGCCATTAGTTTGGACAATATCCAATGTTTATGGACGTTTGGAAGAAGAAAAGGCCCGCATGAAGGCACTAATCGAATGGAGATACGCTCCCGAAACTGAAAAAAAATTTACTGGACTTGGATTTAAATCGGAAGAGATCCAGCTCCCACTAATAAACAGTCGACTTGACGAATTTACACTTACATCTTCAGAGACTGGTAAGACCTTTAGATATAGCAAAATGGTGGCTAAGGGGGTGGCCATACTAAACAAATTTCACCGTCTTATCAAAAAATATTCGATTGCTGATGATGATCATATTATTTACTTGGATGGAGATGGGCAAATCCACACGAATCACGTCTTTAATATTTTGGGGGGCTTGAAGACTGGTCCGTTTGTAGCTGGGAAACGGATCGGTGAACAAGGTATTCCAGAATCAAGAATTAAACAAGAGCGATTTGAAAACTCATTTGTAGAAGAGCATTTTGGTGTCCAATTACCAGACGTTCAATGTGGATGTTGGGGCGTAACTGGCAAACATCTCAAAGATATTTACCCTCATCTAAATGCAGAAGGATTTGAAGTAGAATTGGACGTGATGATTTGTTCTCTACAGAAAGGGGTTACGCCGGTGTTTGTAGATATTTCTGTTATTCCACCATCCGTTCCATCTACATATAGAACTGGAGAAGATGACGAACGTAAACTCGCATATCTTATGAACAGATTTAAAATTGGATTTCCACAATTATTAGAAAAATCACAGCAATTTGCTGCAAAACACGGGCCCCTACCCTCCGAATATGTTACTATTTTTTCTTCACCCATAATTAAAGACATCAAATTCTAAACAAATAATTCCCAGTTTGTGTTCATCAATTCGCGATTACTGAACGTTCAATCGGTCAGAGGTGAATGTTCAGCCGCTTTCTCATCCTCCTTTTTCTGAACATTATTTAGAAGCCCGGCAGCCTTCCCAATCGAAACATGCAGGGCGCGCGCAACCTTCCGCACGCTTGCGCCCTGGGCTGCGAGCTCGGCCAACTTGCCCTCATCCACCTGAATCCTCTTGCGTCCCAGTTTTTTCCCAAGGTTCTTTAGAGCCTGTAATCGCTGCTTGGTCGCCTCGGCTATTTGGTCGCGCTCCAACTGCGCCAGGATAAGCAGAATGTCCCTCACCGCTTTGCCTATGGGCGTGGTAGTGTCCAGGTTCTCATTTAGGCTAAAAATGGCAATTCCGCGCCCTTCAAGCTCATCCACAAGCATAATGAGGTCCCGGCTCTTTCTTCCCAACCTGTCAAGCCTGAAGACCACAAGGCCCCCATAAGCTCCGGCCCGAAGCTCCTTGAGCATGGCCTGGAATTGTGGGCGCTCTGCCTTTGTGCCAGACATTATGTCTGAGAAGACTTCTCCAACTTCCATATGACGATAAGTGCAGAAGCTTTTGCATGCAGTAATTTGCTGCTCGAGTTCTTGATTATCGGTGCTTACACGCGCATACACAGCTACTTTCATCAAAATCGCCTCCATAAGTATAATCAACACGTAAAACTTCGGTGCGTTGGGCGCCACCATCGGCTTTCATTGGGTATATAGCGTAGAATTTGGGCTAAGCCTGGCGAGGTGGTTAAAGTAGTTTTTTCCCGCTTTGATTGGGGATATAGCGTGAAAATCCAGCATATCACGTGAAAATGTGCGTACATTGGGCAGTTAACGTAGTTATTTGACAAATGGTGGTTAGGTAATTTTTGGACTCTTTGACATGCCATATCGCGTGAAAGACACTGGTTAAAGTAATTTTGGGGTGTTTGGATTTGCGATATAACGTAATTGGAATTGTGATTAACGTAGCTTTTGATTGTCTTAATGAGATAATTCCAAGCGTATTTTATCATGTGTTCATCACTCCACCCCCTAAGGCCTTTCCAACCGCCGCGACAACCATCATTAGGATAACGAGCGCGGCAAATCCTATGCCTGCTGCAAGTTGCAGGTTGTCCAACCCTGCCACCGCCAAGCCTAACGCTCCCGAAACAAAGGAGCAGGCAATAAACAGGATTGCGAGCCATTTCAGATCCATTTTTTCCCTCCTAAACTATCGTAGTACCGTATTCTCTGCCTCCAAATCATATGTCTGGTAATTTTTCTACGCTCTTTGTCTCACTACACGGACTTAGATTGCCTTTATCCCGTAATTGAATGGGGTAGTCTGGTAATTGTCTGGCCTGCGCATCAACCTGCGCGTTATTTTCGCTCTTATCCAACCAAACGTTGCTTTGAAAGTGATTCATCTGCTCCCGTGGATTTGACTTGCCTGACGTGGAATCTGTTTTCCTTGGCCTATTTCGAGCCCATCTGAGCAAACATATGAGCAAGAAGTCAATACTCTCAAGCGTTACGTATGCTCCCAGGACCAGGACTGTCCAGTCTAGGATGCTTTCGGGTGGGAAGATCATCAGCTTCTCCTCCTTGGCTTGCGCTGATGTGTTTTCTTGTGAGAGGTTGGGCTTAGTAATTTAGACTTGGGCGCTTCTTTCTCTTCCGGCCCATTTTTTATAAATCCCTATTTTAATCCCTGGCTCTTTTCTCCCCGCCCGCCATCACATTTATTTACCTTCATTCCGAAGGCTGCTTGGTGGTTTGATGCGCGTTTTGGCAGTTCTCGTTGCTCTGGTTGCGTGCGCCGCGCTGCTTTTTGCGGTCGGAGGCTCATCGCCCGAGATTTCCTCGACATTCAAGATGAAATTCGACGGCAAGTATGTCGGCGGAGTCACCAAAATTTCAGGGTTGGGCGACAGCACGCGCGTGATTGCCGCCGTGGTGCAGGGCAAGACCATAAAATCCGCAGGGACGACCTCGTTCGGCACGGACCGCGGCTTTATCGTGATAAAGCAGCTCAACAACTCTGCGCTTTCCAACAACGCCGCGCTTGCTGAGTGGTATGCGGCTTCGCATGCGGCTGCAAACGGCGTGGAAAAGAACTTCATAATCGACATAATGGGCGAAAACAACCACGTAACTGCCGCCTACCTGGTCTACCATGCAAAGCCCGTGAGCTTCACCACCGAGGTTGGGGCTGACGGCAAAATCTACAATGTCTTCAAGTTCACTGCCACGCTCATAGAGCGCGACCACTCGGTTGTTTAAGGGGGAGATTGACATGAAAAACATTTACATTGCAATCGCGCTCGCATTCGCGCTCCTGCTTTCTGGCTGCACCTTCAACGTCTACAATCCTCCTGCCCCCTCAGCAGGGCAGCCTCCTGCGCCATCACCGCCCGCAGTGCCGGTTGGCGCGCAGCCCAACGAAACATCCGCGCCCCCTGCAGCGCCTGAAAACACAACGGTTGCGCCCCCTATCCCTCCAGTTCCGCCGGCAAACGCCAGCGTGCCTGCTGCAAACGAATCCATGCCGCCAGCGCCTGCAGCCCCTCCAGCAAACATAAGCGCGCCCGCTGCAAACGCCTCCAACTTCACATTTAACTTTTCCATCAGCAAGTGGTGGAAGGACAAGTTCGGCTCAGGCCTTTTCCTGAACCTAACGATTGCAAACAACACCACCGCCCCGTTCGCCTTCACGCTTGTCCAAATGGACGGGGAAACATCGGCAGCAGAGCTTGACGACGCTGCAAACAAATTGACCAGCCTCGAGAAAAGCGGGGAGGGAAAGCCGGGGCAAATCACGGTGCGCCA
>Ga0310040_1001179_pt1 | contig 19971 bp, 18 predicted proteins | sample EPASupsiteHSE623_FD_200237 | JGI IMG/M metagenome (GOLD analysis project Ga0310040, IMG submission 200237) | Bioremediated contaminated groundwater from EPA Superfund site, New Mexico - Sample HSE6-23 (v2) (version 2) | ecosystem: Environmental > Aquatic > Deep subsurface > Groundwater >... | reverse complement strand
GCTGGGAAGATGCGTTCTTTCAAAGACAAGGTGAAGTCAATGACGCGACGGAATTCAGGGAAAAACCTGGAGCAGGTGATCGATGAACTCAATCCGGTCCTTCGAGGGTTCGCCTTCTACTTTCGCAGCCAACTGCAAGTCGATGTATTTGCAGCTGTCACGGTGGATACGGAGAAGGTTACGGGCTGTCCAGCTCAAGCTCTGGAAGAAACCGGGGAGACTGCATCGACGGCTGCGTCAGTTGGGATACCAGGGAACATTCGACTACATCCGGATGAACTCATGGCGGAATGCGGCCAGCCCGCTGGCTCATTATGCCTTGCCCAACAGCTACTTGCACCGGCAGCTAGGAGTGTTTGACCTCAGTGCTGTAACCACTGGTATTCTTGTTTTCGCACAGAAAGGAAAATAAACAGGAGCCGTATACGAGGCCCGTACGTACGGTTCTGTGAGAGGGATGAGGCAAGTGTGATCAACTTGCCTCACCCTACTCGATGTGGCGGGGAGGACGCCGCTATTTCCGGGCCTTCTGGCTGTCGAGGTAACGGAAGAGGTCCGAGTCGGCGGCAAGGATGAGCGACGTGTTCTTGCTGATAATGGTGCGGTAACTTTCCAAACTCTTCTGGAAGGCGAAGAATTCGGCGTGGCCGGCATAGGCCTGGGCGTAGATGCGGGTCGCCTCGGCATCGGCCTTGCCCCGGATTTCCGTGGCCTCCCGCTGGGCCGCCGAGGTGATTTCCTGGAGTTCGCGGTCCACCCGGCCCAAAATCTCCGCCTTGCGGCCTTCGCCGGTCGAACGTTTTTCCGCGGCGATCCGTTTTCGTTCCGAAATCATCCGATCGTAGACCTTCAGGCGGACCGATTCGATGTAATTGACCCGCTTGAACATCACGTCCATCAGCTCGATCCCGTACTGGGGGGTGATTTTCGAGGCATCCTCCAGCACCAATTGGCTGATTTTGTCCCGGCCCACCTTGGGCGGGAGGACCATGTCCCGCGATTCAACCACCGCGGCCATGAAATCCGGCGACCAGTCCGAGCTGCGGATGATCTCGATCAGGTTGTTTTTGTTGACCATGTCCCGCACCGTCCCGTCGAGGATGTCGTCGAGCAGGGTCATCGCCCTTTTTTCCGTGCCCACCGCCTGGAGAAAGCGCAGCGGGTCGGCAATCCGCCAGCGGGCGGTATTCTCCATGTAGATGAAGGTCTTGTCGTTGGTCGGGATCTGGTTGGGATCGCCGTTCCAGGTCAATATCCTTTTGTCGAAATACTGGACCTGCTGGATGAAGGGGGTCTTGAATTTGAGGCCGGCCTCGGTCTGCGGGGTGCCGACCGGGGCACCGAACTGGGTGATGACCGCCTGCTGGCCCTCCGGCAGGATGAAGAAACCGTCCCAGACGGTGATGGCGGCGGCGCCGATGACAAGCAGGATGATGAAACGAAGGATCTTTTGCATGGGGTCGTCTCGGAAAAGAGTTCGAAGGACAGATTGCTCCGTGAAGAGTGGTTATTTGGCCGTCGGCGCCGGCGGCATCTTGCCGGCCTGCCTGGTGAGGTCGAGCAGCGGCAGGATGTTCTGCTGGCTCTTGTCCACGACGTACACCTGCTCGACGTGGGGGATGATCTCCTGCATGGCCTCGAGATACATGCGCTGCCGGGTGACCTCCTCCGCCCCCTGGTATTCCTTGACAATGGCCTTGAATCGGTTGGTTTCGCCGTTGGCGCGGTTGATGCGCTCGGCCGCGTAGCCCCGGGCCTCTTCCACGATCTGCTTGGCGCTGCCGCCGGCCTTGGGGATCACCTTGTTGTAGGTCTCCTCGGCTTCGTTGATCAGCCGCTTCATATCCTGGTCGGCCTCGTTAACCTCGTTGAAGGCCGGTTTGACCTGTTCCGGCGGATTGATATCGAGCAGTTGGAGGGTCACCAGGGTGATGCCGCATTGGAGCCGGTCCATCTGACTTTGCAGCTCCTTTTTGGCGCTGGCGGCCAGGAGTTCACGGTTGCTGAGGACATAATCGAAATCCATGTTGCCGACAATCCGCTTGATGACGGTTTCCGAGGCGTCGCGGACCATCTGGGAGACGTCGCGGACCTTGAACAGGAAATTCACCGGATCGCTCACCTTGTACTGCACGATCCAGGCAACCTCGATCACGTCCTTGTTACCGGTCAGCATGAGCGCTTCCATGCCGTATCCCTTGCGGTCGAACGAGGTGTTGACCCCCGGCGTGCGGGTGCGAAAGCCGAATTCTTCTTTGCGGACGCTTTCGACATCGACTTTGTACAGTTCATCGAGGAAAGGAAGCTTGAAATGGAGGCCGGACTGGGTGGTCCGGCTGTATTGACCGAGGCGGAGGATGATCCCGACCTCGCCCGGCTTGATGGTGTAGAAACTGGCAAAAACGGTTTGCAAAATGATGGCCGCGGCCACGATGGCAACGATCTTGCCGACACCGAAGAACAGGCTTGGCGACCCTTCGGCTGGCGGTCCGTTCGATCCTTCCGGGGAGGGCTTCTGCTCCTTTTCGGCAAACGCGTCTCTGATTTTCTGGATCAAAAGGGCCAGCAGATCTTCCGGCCCGGAAGGCTTCTTCTTTCTGCCCCAGGGCGGTTGTTCGTTCATCGGCATGGGCAAAGCTCCATTGATTGCTCTGATAGATGGGTTGATCGGTCGACCGCGGCAGCACGACGTGTCGATGCTGCAAGTGCGGCGGATGAATAGGGGGTATAGTACGCACTCCGACCGGTAAGGTCAAACAAGATCGTCGTCCTCACGCCGCGAACGCGATGTTCTGCGCTCGTCATCCCCTGTTTATTTGCATGAAAGTGTTGGTTCCGGTGGCGATATCAGGCCGGTTCGGTGCCAGTTTTTCTTGGCCGGCTTTCCCCGCAACGGCACCGACACCTGTAAATCGCGCAAAGAGGGCAGGAATCAGGCCAAGGCCCGCATCCAGGCAAGGATGGGGAGGGCCAGTGCCAGGAAGAAGAGGGGTGCCTGGAGTGGCGGGGCCTGGAGCCGTTCGACCAGGCCCATGCGCTGACCCAGCCAACCACAGACGATGCCGCTGACAAAGCCGAACAGATGCGCGCCCAGATCGGTGCGTACCCCTTCGCTGCCGAGAAAAGCCAGGAGTCCGGCCCCGGCGCCCAACGGGAGCAGTAAGGCGCGGTACGAACGGGGCGCGGACCTTGCCAGTTGCAGACCGGTCAACAGGCCGATGGCGGCGAACACCGAGGTGGAGAACCCCACCGACAGATGGGGCTGCTGCCGGAACACGATATTGCAGAGATTGCCGAGGGCGCCGGTGACGATCAGCAGCAGCCAGGATTGACCGTAGCCGATTATCCTGCCGAGCAGATGGATGACCATGCCGCCGATCAGGGTATTGCCGAGCAGATGGCCGAGGTCGGCATGGAGGGTCAGGGCGGTGAAGAGCCGCCACCATTCGTTGTGGAGGAGGATGGCAGCGCTATCCATGGCCCCGCGCGCAAACCAGGTGCTCCCCGCCGACCAGGGGCCGGTTCGGGAGAAAAAGAGGGCCAGCAGCGCCATCACGGGCAGGGTGGGCTGGGCCCGGGTCGAGAGGGGCTGGAGCGGTGACGGCGCTGGTGGCCAGTCGCGGTTTTCCCGGCGATACTGGTCAAGGTGGAAGCGGGCGGCCGGTGCATCCTCGGCGACCACCAGCAGGCGGCCGGCAGCCTGATCATGCCAATGCTCGATGCCGACGGCCGCAAGGACCAGGGACAGGACCTCCAGGGTGTCGGGCGGGCCATCGGCGATGGGGATCAGATCCGTCTCGTTGGGGGCTTCACGGGGCATCGTGCCGACATGGGGGGTGATGGTGTTTTCGGATTCCACGGCCGCCACCGGGTGTTGCCACCTTCATGTTCAACGTCCTGCCTTGACAACAGGGGGGCGGCCATTACAATATAGCACACTTTATCGTGCCCGGGATGGAGAGCGGATCGGCCGCCCGGGGACCTCGGCGGATGTTTATCGCCTCATCCCAACGTACTGACGGAAGAAGGATTATGCTTGCATTTCTGAGACGTTTATCCCCCTTTGTGCTCGTTTTTCTGACCCTGACCTTCATGGAGGCCGGAATTACGGCTGATTACGCCGATGCCCGGTCCAAATCCGGCGGTCGTTCGTTCAGCGCTCCATCCGGCCAGCCCTCGTCCCCGTCGTCACCCCAGTCGGCACCCAGCCAGTTCGGACAACAGCGGCAGCAGATGCCGCAACAGCCCGGCGGTTTCGGTCGGGGACTCATGGGCGGCCTGCTTGGCGGTGCACTGGGCGGGTTGCTGTTCGGCAGTCTGTTCGGCGCCAGCGGCAGCGGCATGGGTATCCTGCCGCTCCTGCTCCTCGGCGGCGTCGGCTATTTTCTCTACAAGCGGTTTGTCAACCGGCCCACTTCCTCCCCCGGTCCCGGCTATCAGCCGCCGCCCGATCCCAACCGGTTTCAGGCCGACCAGAGCGGGTTCGGTGGCAGCGCCGTGCCGCCGGTGCCACCCGTGCCGCCGATCCGCGAAGTCCCGACCGTGGCGCAGGGGCTGGCGGCGATTCGGCAGAGCGATCCCGGATTTGACGATAAATATTTTCTCGAAGTGGCCTCGGACGTCTTCTTCAAGGTGCAGGCCGGCTGGATGCGTCGCGAGCTCGCCACCTACCGGCATCTGCTGGGCAGCCGCCTGGCGGCGGAATACGAAGACCATTTCGCCCGCATGCGGGAACAGGGCCAGATCAACAAGCTGGAGTCCATCGCCATTCGCCGGGTGGAGGTCGTGGCCGCCGGCAGCGAAGGCGGGGAGGATTTCGTCACCGTGCTCTTTACCGCCAATCTGCTCGATTATACGGTGGACGACAAGACGGGCGCCCTCATCGAGGGCAGCATGACCGAGCCGGTCAAGTTTGCCGAGCAGTGGACCTGGGCCCGACCCCTTCGCACCGAAGACTGGAAGCTGGAAGGGATCGAGGTCGTCGCCGCTTGACGGCTGTTCGCGGTATTGTCCGGATTGGGCCGCCTCCCGTGTGGGAGGCGGCTTTTTTTTTCGGCAAGCGGGCGACCATTGGGCGCCGCCGGGATTGTTTGGCGAGAGGGGGCCGGCCGCGTCGTTGTCGCGCCGCCGACGGGAAGAGACGGGGCGGGGAAAAAGAGGGGGGAGCCTCTTACCGGGCGTTGAGCTTTTCGGTCAGCACCGGCAGGAACTGCTTGAGGTCAGCCACCACCAGGACATTGGCCACCTCGCCGATGGGGGCGTCCCGGTCGGTGTTGATGGCAACGATGAAATCCGATTTCTTCATCCCGGCCAGGTGCTGGATGGCGCCGGAGATACCGCAGGCGACATAGAGCTTGGGGGTGACGGTGCTGCCGGTGGTGCCGACCTGGCGGTTATGATCGACCCAGCCGGCATCGACCACCGGCCGGCTGGCGCCGTACTCGCCGCCCAGGGCCTTGGCCAGGGCCTGGACCATAGCCACGTTTTCCGGCTTACCCACGCCGCGACCGGCGCTGACGATGACCTCGGCCTTGGCCAGGTCCACGCCCTCGATCTTCGCCGCTTCGTAGCCGGTGCATTGCACCGTGCCGCTGACCTCGGTGTCCACCGCGATCACGGTCGGCTCGCCCGTGGGTTCCGCATCCATGCCAAAGGCGCCGGCCTGGAGGGTGAGGACGGTTTGGGCGGTGGTGGGTTTGAGGGTGCGCCGCAGCTTGGCGTTGCACACCGGTACCACCGGCAGGCCATTCTCGACGGCCACCACCTCGGAGACTTGCGCCGCCTTGAGGGCCACCGCGATCCGGGGGGCCAGATCCCAGCCGTAGGACGAGTGCAGAAAGACGATCTGTTCCGGCTGCTCCTTGGCGATCACGTCCAGCAGCAGTTGTTTATGCACCGCGGGGTTGTATTCGCCGTATTTAGCCACATCCGCCAGGTAGAGGGAGCCGTTGAACCGGGGCAGCGCGGCAGCGGCGCCCACCAGGAACATGGCGGCCTCGGTCTGCTGCTGTTGGGCAAAGGCGATCAGTTGGGTGTATTCGGCGCGCAGTTTTCCTTCCCGGAATTCCGCCACAAGTAAGGTCTTCATGGGTATCTCCTAGGCCAGAACAGTGGTTTTTTCTTTGAGCAGTTGGATCAGTTTATCGGCCAACTCCGGGATATCGCCTTCCAGCACCAGGCCGCCGCCCACTTTCTTCGGGAAAGCGCAGGCCGCTGTCTCCTGCCGGGGGCCGACGTCGCCGGTATCGGGGGCCATGGTCAGCAGTTCCTTCTTCTTGGCCTTCATGATGTTGGGTAGGGTCGGGTAGCGCGGCGTGTTCAGGCCTAACTGGCAGGTGAGCACCACCGGGGCGGTCGCCGTGACCAGGGCCTTGCTGCCGCCCTCCAGCTCGCGCTTGACCTGGATGCTGCCGTTGTCATAGGCAAAATCGACGATGGTGGTGACTGCCGGCATCCCGAGCAGCTCGGCCACCATGACCCCCACCTGGGCACTGCCGCGATCCTGCGACTGCATGCCGGTGAAGATGAGGTCGAAGTTCTTGTCCTTGGCAAACCCGGCGATCATCGCCGCGATCTCGATGGGCTCCCGCTTGGCGGAGTCGGGGTCGGCGATGTGCACGCCCCGGTCGCAGCCCATGGCCAGGGCCTTTTTCATGGTCTCGGTCACCTGGTCCGGACCGATGCAGAGCACGGTCAGGTCGGCGTCCTTCACCTGTTCCTTCAGCCGTACCGCCTGTTCCACCGCATACTCGTCGTACTCGTTCATCCGCCAAGCCAGGTCCGCTCGGTCATACCAGGTTCCCTCGGCATTGATCTTGAATTTCGATTCCATGTCCGGAACCTGTTTGATGCAGATCAGTATGTTCATCGCACTCCTCCGACAATCAGACTCAAATAATGGTTATCGCTTAACAAATCGATGTATTTTTATATGAAAACCGTTTGGTCGGGCTGACCGGTTTCCATGGTTCGTTGTGGCCGGCCAATGGGGTCCGGCCATGGGTCACAGCCGTTCGGCCAGGATCTCGGCAATGTCTCGGGGGCGCAGTTGCTCCTCGACGTTGGCACCCTTGACGCCATCCTCGAACATGGTCAGGCAGAACGGACAGTTGGCCAACAGTTGCCCGGCGCCGGTGGCCACGGCCATCTCCACCCGCTTGATGTTGATGCGCTCGCCCAGCTTCTCTTCGGCCATGATCCGCCCGCCGCCGGCGCTGCAACAAAAGGCCTGATCCCGGTTTTGGGCCATCTCGGTGATCCGGCCGCCCGCCGCCCGAATCAGCTTCCTGGGGATGTCGTAGATGTCGTTGTGTCGCCCCAGGTAACAGGAATCGTGATAGGTGCAGGCAAAGGCTTCGGCCTTGATCGACAGTTTGCCGCTGGCGATCAACTGGTCGAGGAACACGGCGTGGGGCAGGACCTCGACGTCAAAATCGAAATCGCGGTAATCCTTGGTCAGGGTGTTGAAACAGTGCGGGCAGGTGGTGACGATTGTGCCCACGCCATAGCCCTTGATGAGCTCGACCGTCTCCATGGCCAGGGTCTGGTAGAGGTATTCGTTGCCCATCTTGCGCATCGGCTCGCCGCAACATTTCTCCTCCTTGCCGAGGATGCCGACCTTGACCCCGGCGGCCTGGCAGAGGGTGACAAAGGCCTTGGCCACAGCGATGTTGCGCTTGTCGAACGAGGCGTAGCAGCCGACGAAATAGAGGATGTCAACCTCGGGGTCCTCGGCCAGCGGTTTGATGCCCAGCCCCTCGGCCCAGTCGCCGCGGGAGGCGTAGCCCATGCCCAGCGGGTTGCCGTTGACCTCGGTCTGCTCCATGGCGGCCATGACCTCCTCGCCGGGGAATTCGCCTTCCATCAGCACCAGATTGCGCCGCATCTCGATGAGCTTGCTTACGTGCTCGATCGAGGCCGGACAGATGTCCTGGCAGGCGCGGCAGGTGGTGCAGGCCCAGATGGCCTCGCGGCCGACAGTGTCGATCAGGTTGGCCTCGGGGGTGGCAAAGGCCACCTCGCCGATCTGGTTGACCACCTGCATCGGCGACAGCGGCTTGCCGGTGGTGTACGCCGGGCAGCGGTCCTGGCAGCGCTTGCACAGGGTGCAGGCATCGGCGTCGAAGATGTCCTTCCAGCGCAGGTCGGTCAGTTCGTTGGCACCGAATTTCTCAATGCTTTCATCTTCCAGATTGACCGTGGTCAGTTTGCCAGTGGGGCCGTGATCGGCAAAGAAGGCGTTGGCGCTGGTGGTGACGATATGGCGGAACTTGGTGGAGGGTATGAGGGCGACAAAGCCGAGCGCCAGCAGGAGATGTCCCCACCACAGGCCGAGGTGCAGGGTGCGCAGCTCCGTCTCGCCCACACCGGCGAGCAGGGCGGCCACCCCCCAGCCGACCGGCGACCATGCCGCCAGCGGGGTATTCATTTCGGTGACCGCCATCCGGGCGCCTTCGATGAGAAAACCGGTGATAAGGATGGCGAGCAGCAGACCGTGCATGAGGGCGTCGTCGCCCTTGGTCACCAGTCCTTGCGGCCGGATGAGGTAGCGGCGCACCAGCAAGCCGGCCAGCATCAGGATCGCGACCAAGCCGGCCAGATCCAGGGTCAGTGAGAACAGTTTGTAAAAGGTGCCCTTAAGAAATTTGATGCCGAACAGCAGATCGGTGAAATCGGCCTGGGCGACGATCAGCGAGGTGCCGATAAAAAGAACGAAAAAACTCCAGAAAAAGAGCGCATGCGCCGTTCCCGCGCCCGGGACCCGGAACACCTTGGTCTGCAGGAGCATGGTCTCCAGCAACTGTTTGATCCGCTCTCCCCGCCGATCGGTGCGATTCAGGGGCTGTCCGAGGCGGTATACCTTGATTCGTTTGAGAAATCCGAACACAAACACGGCCAGCGCCACCAGCAGCAGGCCGTACATGGGTGCCAAGGTAGTGAACCCATGACCGACATTCCAATAAATTTCACGGGTAAACTCCATTCAGATTCCCCCTTCCTTCACGACGACAAACGTTGTCTTGCATGCTTGCATAGAAGAAGAGAGGCGGCTTGCGCCGTTGCTCTCTTCTCGTTTCTACCTAACAGGTGAGGCGATCACGGCCGCCCGCGGCCGTGGCCGGTTATTTGGTCAAGGCCGCGCCGATGACTACCCGCTGGACCTCGCTGGTGCCTTCGTAGATCTCGGTGATCTTGGCATCGCGCATCATCCGCTCCACCGGGAATTCCCGGGTGTAGCCGTAGCCGCCATGAAGTTGGACCGACTGGGTGGTGACCCGCATGGCGGTCTCGGAGGCAAACAATTTGGCCATGGCCGATTCCTGGGAATAGGACAGACCGGCGCTGGCGCGGTAGGCGGCGTTGTAGATCAAGAGCCGGGCGGCCTCGACCTGGGTGGCCATGTCCGCCAGTTGGAAGGACACGCCCTGGAAGGCGGCGATCGGTTTGTTGAACTGCTCGCGCTCCTTGGTGTAGGCAATGGCGGCGTCGAGGGCGCCCTGGGCGATGCCCAGCGCCTGGGCGGCAATGCCGATGCGGCCGCCGTCCAGGGTCTTCATTGCCACCTTGAACCCCTGGCCTTCCTGGCCGAGCAGATTCTCGCCCGGGATGCGGCAGTTCTCGAACACCAGTTCCATGGTGGGTGAGGAGCGGATGCCCATTTTTTTCTCCTTCTTGCCAAAGGAGAAGCCGGGGGTGCCCTTCTCGACGATGAAGGCGGTGATGCCGCGATGTTTCTCGGCGGATTTGTCGCTCCGGGCCAGGACCACGTAGAGCTCGGCCTCACCGGCATTGGTGATGAAGATCTTGGAGCCGTTGAGGATCCAGTCGTTGCCGTCGCGAGTGGCGGTGGTCTTGGTGCCACCGGCGTCGGAGCCGGCGGAGGGCTCGGTCAGGCCGAAGGCGCCGATCTTCTCGCCCTTGGCCAGCGGCACCAGGAATTTCTGTTTCTGGGCCTCGGTGCCGAACATGTAGATGGGGTTGGCACAGAGGGAAAGGTGGGCCGACAGGGTGACGCCGGTGGAACCGCAGACCCGGGACAGCTCCTCAACGGCGATGGCATAGCTGATGTAATCGGCCCCGGCGCCGCCGTACTCTTCCGGAAAGACGATGCCGGTCAGGCCGAGTTCGGCCAGCCGATCGAACATCAGGGCCCGGTCGAAACGCTCGGTCTCGTCCCGCTCGGCGGCGGACGGCGCTACTTCCGTCTCGGCAAAACTTCTCACCATGTCACGGATCAGGTTTTGCTCTTCAGTCAATTCGAATTGCATGTGCGTTACTCCCCCAAGATGGAATCTTGTGTTCTCGTTTCAGTGGTTGGCCCTGATCGGCTGCAACTGGCAGGACCGTTCAGCGCCGTGCTCTCCGATCGCCGCCCACCCGCCCAGGCAGACAGCCGTCGGATCCCGTCTTGTCGGTGCATCACGGGAAGCGCACCGTTTCGCCGGCTGTGCCGGCGCGTTATTCCTGCCCCTTAATCTGTATGTAGAGCGCAGTGCCCTTGGCGCAGGTCGTGCCGGCGGCGGTGACCGTCAGGTCGACGGTCACTTTCCGGCCCTTGATCTCGACCACCTTGCCGCGCACTTCCAGTTCGGTGTTGATCGGTGTCGGCGCCAGGTAATCCACCTTCAGCGAGGCGGTGACAAAGCGCGAGATCGGCTTGCCTTCTTCCCTGGCCTTGGCGGCCGCCGCGGTGCCGGCGCCATGGCAGTCGATCAGCGAGGCGATCATGCCCCCGTAGAGAAAGCCCGGAAAACCGCCGGTGTATTTGGGGTCCGGGGTGTGGCGGCAAACCGTCTCCTCGCCGTCCCAGTAGCTTTTCAGGTGGTGCCCCTGGGCATTGAGCCGGCCGCAGCCGTAGCAATGGGCATAATCGTCGGGATAGTGATCTTGAAACGCGGTCTCGTTCATCACTCGTTCCTCCGTGGTGGTGCCGGGTATCCCTCTGTCGCCCGGCGATTGTTCCCGATCCGTTTGCGCCTATTCGTAGTTGTAGAAACCCCGGCCGGACTTACGGCCCAGCCAGCCGGCCTCGACATACTGCCGCAGCAGCGGGCAGGGGCGGTATTTGGAGTCGCCCAGTCCCTGGTGCAGGGTATTCATGATCGCCAGGCAGGTATCCAGGCCGATGAGGTCGGCCAGGGCCAGCGGACCCATGGGATGGTTCATGCCCAGCTTCATCACCGTGTCGATATCCTCCTTGGTGCCGACGCCGTGATAGAGGCAGAAGACCGCCTCGTTGATCATGGGCAGGAGGATGCGGTTGGCGATGAATCCCGGAAAATCGTTGGACTGGGCCGGGGTCTTTTCCATCCGCTTGGTCAGATCGAGCGTGGTGGCCAGGGTATCGGCCGAGGTGGCCAGACCGCAGATCACCTCCACCAGCTTCATCACCGGCACCGGATTCATGAAGTGCATGCCGATCACCTTGTCCGGCCGCTTGGTATGGGAGGCGATCCGACCGATGGGGATGGAGGAGGTGTTGGAGGCCAGAATCACATGCGGGGCGCAGATCTCCTCCAGGTTCTCGAAGATCTTGAACTTGATGGTCTCGTTTTCGGAGGCGGCCTCGACCACGAAATCGGCGGCGGCCATGTCCTTGAGATCGATGGAGGTCTTGATCCGGCCCAGGATGGCGTCCTTCTCGGCGGCCGCCAGCTTGCCCTTGTCGACATTGCGTTGCAGGTTCTTGGCGATATTGGCCAGGCCGCGGTCAACAAACTCCTGTTTGATGTCATTCATGATGACGGCCAGGCCGCTGGCTGCCGCCACCTGGGCAATACCGTTGCCCATCTGGCCGGCGCCGATCACTCCGAACGTTTTCACTTCCATGGTTGCTCTCCCTTCCCTGATTGAAAATATTGATCCGGCCGGGGTGTCCGACCTATTTCTTCGTCAATGTGGTCAAGCCCTGCCGATCACTTGTTGCTGATCACCATGGCCATGCCCATGCCGCCGCCAATGCACATGGAGATCAGACCGGTCCCGTATCCCTTGCGCTGCATCTGATGGATGGCGGTGACCATCTGGCGGGCGCCGGTGCAGCCGATGGGATGGCCCATGGAAATGCCGCTGCCCAACTCGTTGGGTTTTTCGACATCGATCCCCAATTCGAGCATGCAGCCGATGGCCTGGGAGGCAAAGGCCTCGTTGAGTTCGATCATGTCGATGTCGCCGATGGTCTTGCCGCACTGTTTGAGGGCCTTCTGGATGGCCGGCACCGGCCCCAGGCCCATATAGGCCGGATCGAGGCCGCCGGAGGCAAAGGCCTCGATGGTGGCCAGGGGCTTCAGGCCCAACTGCTTGGCCTTGGCCGCGCTCATCAGCAGGACCGCGGCGGCGCCGTCGTTGATCCCCGAGGCGTTGCCGGCGGTGACCGTACCGTCCTTGGCAAAGGCCGGCCGCAACTTGGCCATCTTTTCCATGGAGGTCTCCATGGGACGCTCGTCCTGGGCGAACAATACCTCCTGTCTGCCGGCCCGGACCGGGATCGGCACGATCTCGTCCTTGAACAGGCCGTCCTTGATCCCCTGGATGGCGCGGGCGTGGCTGAGCACGGCCAGCCGGTCCTGGTCCTCGCGGCTGATGTTGTACATCCGGGCGATGTTCTCGGCAGTGACCCCCATGTGATAGCCATAGAAGATCTCGTAGAGGCCGTCGTAGACCATCAGGTCGTAGACTTCGCCGATGCCGGTGAGTTCCATCCGGTGGCCCCAGCGGGCCTTGGGCAGGGCCATGGGCACCATGGACATGTTTTCCTGGCCGCCGGCCAGGACGATTTCGGCCTGGCCGGTCATGATCGACTGGGCGGCCAGGCCGATGGCCTTGAGGCCCGAGCCGCAGACCTTGTTGATGGTGAAGGCCGGGGTCTCCTTGGAAAGCCCGGCCCGGACCATGGCCTGGCGGGCGGGATTTTGTCCCTGGCCGGCCTGGAGGACGTTGCCCACGATGACCTCGTCCAGGGCGACCTCGATGGCGGCCTGGTCCCATTCGCCGCCGTTCTTTTCCAGGTCGATCAATCCCTGCTCCTTGAGCTTGTCCGGGGCAACCGCCTGCATGGCCTTGCTGGCCGCCGGGCGCAGGCCGGCCTTGCGCAGGGTCTCGCGCATGACGCTGGCCCCCAAGGTGACCACCGAGGTATCCTTGAGGCTGCCGCCAAAGGCGCCGACCGCCGTCCGGCTGCCGCTTACAATCACCACTTCATTCATAGACTCCATGCTCCTCTCGCTCAGATCGCTCGATGTATTTTATATGAAAATGTTGGTTCCGGTGACGGTGCGTAGCCTGGGCGCGGACCTTTCATTGTCTGTTGTCGCCGGCCAAGTTGGTCCGGCCCTGCTGGCTAGCTGTTCAGGTCGCCGGTGAAGACGGGTTTGCGTTTTTCCAGAAAGGCGCCGGTCCCTTCCTTGGCGTCGACGTTGGCCAGGGTCAGGGCAAAGGCGTCGCGCTCGATCGCAAGCCCGGTGACCAGGTCCGCCTGCAACCCCTGATTCACGGTCTGCTTGGCCGCACCGAGCGAGGCCTTGCCCTTGGTGGCGATGAGCCTGGCGGTCTCGGTGGCAGCCGTCATCAGCTCTCCCGGGGCGAAAATCCTGTTGACCAGGCCGATCTCCCTGGCCTCGGCAGCGCTCAGATGCTTGCCGGTGAAGATCATCTCCTTGGCGCGGTTGGCACCGATCAGGCGCGGCAGCCGTTGGGTGCCGCCAAAGCCGGGGATGATGCCGAGATTGATCTCCGGCAGGCCAAAGAGAGCCTTTTCCGAGGCGTAGATGAAATCGCAGGCAAGCGCCATCTCGCAGCCGCCGCCCAGGGCGAAGCCGTTGACCGCGGCAATGACCGGAATGGGCAGTCCTTGCAGCTTGCTGATGATATCCTGGCCGAACTGGGCGAATTTCTTGGCCGCCAGAGGGCTGAGGGTGGCGATTTCGGTGATGTCGGCCCCGGCGATGAACGACTTTTCACCGGCCCCGGTCAGAATCAGGACCCGGATCGACTGATCTTTGCCAATGGAGTCGAGGGCGTCGGCCAATTCGTTGAGGAGGACGGTATTGAGGGCGTTGAGGGCTTTGGGGCGATTGAAGGTCAGGGTTGCAATCCCGTCGGTACAGGTGAGTTCAATGGATGAATAGACCACCGTTTCCTCCTTGTTTCATGGTGTTAGAAATCATTTTCAGGGCTGGACGATGCGTCCAAAAAAATGGGGATGTCGAGCAGGCTTGACCTCCGCGTCCATTTCAGCAGAATCAAAGGGGGGAATACCTTTTCGTCTTGCCGGAGTGGTGTTTTCCCTTGGATTTCTGGCGGAATTAACCTGGCGAAAGTGCACATTTTTTTTATTGTATAATCGCTTGGCTGTCAAACATTTTTTCCCGGTCGTCAGTAGCGTGACCCCGGCCCGGAATGCGCAAATGCGGCGGTTTATGTGGGCAGCACCAAAGGAAATGATGCCTTTGGGTTGTGCATGATGCACCTCACTACCTTGAAACCGGGCTCCTTGGAGGAGGACAAAATACAAAGGGGGGGTGGGAGTTACAATGCTAGAAAAGTTATACGAAATATTACAATAAATGTAATAATCGGAATTCTTAGCTCAAAGAGGACAGGTATGATCGGAGGTTGTGCCCTTTGGTAAGACTCAGTTTATGCCGGATACGATAGCGGTGCAGGTTGATTGCAGATTCGGAGACGTTCAGAAAATTGGCGATTTCTTTGGTGCTCAAACCTTCCTTGATAAGATTTGCTATTTGCACTTCTCGGTTGGTGAGGCTGAGGAACTGGACAGACATTTTTTGGGCGAAGGGAGTCATGATGTCCTTCAGGTTTGACTCGAGCACATTGATGTACGATCGGGAGCCGGCATCTATCTTGCCCTTTAATTTCTCTATGTGCGGAAGGATGAGCAATTTGATGTTGTAGAGAACATTTTCTTCCAGGACCTTCTGGTCCTCGTTCCGCTGCTTCAGCAAAACCCGTAAAGCGGCATTGAGATCTTCGAGTTCGTGCGTTTTTGCCTTGAGATCGGCCTCTCTTTTTTTGAGCGCCAGTTCCATTTGTTTGCGCTCCGTGATTTCCCGGACGGTTTCAATGGCACCAATACAGTTGCCATTGCTGTCGCGAAGCGGACCTGCTTTTCCCCAAAAAATGAGATTTTTATTGTTCAAGGTCAGGAGATCGGTTTCTGCAATCAGGAGTCCATCTTCCTTCTTTACATACTGATAGGTGTCCATTTCCGGCAAGGTGTTCGGATCAAGGACCTGATCGACCAGAATGGGTCTTCGGATACCATAAAAGGGAAGGGCATATTCATAGTCTCCCTTCCCGAGGATATCGCCGGCCTTCACTTCGGTCAGGTCTTCCATGGCCCGATTCCAGATGATGACTTTCCCTGCCCGGTCAATCGCAAAAGTGGCGTCAGGAAGGAAATCGATGATGCTCGCCAGTCGTTGCACGGATTCCTTGAGAGAGTCATCGGCCCACTTATGGGTTCCAACCGGGATCGAGCTGCCCAGGATAGCCGGCCGCCCCTGGTAGGAGATGGGGGTGACCGTCTCTATGATCCGCCTGATCTCTCCTTGTCTGGTCATGATCCTGAATTCGTAGGGCGTTGAGCGTTCACCCCGCAGCATTGCCTGCGAATTCGCTCGCATTTCGTCGAGATCCGCAGGATAAACGAACATTTCGGAGTTCTTGCCGATCAATTCTTCAGCTGTATACCCGGCATAGGTAGCGGCACGGTGGTTAATCGACCTGAATTGTCCATCCTGAACGATAGAGATGCCCGAGAAGGACTTTTCCAGAATCGCATGGATAATCTCTTGGCTCTCTTGCAGAGCGGATGCAATGGGCACAATGCCGGAGAATTTTCCTTCTGATCCCTTTAGGTTGGACTTCTGTCCCTTGCTGGTGGGTTTTACGGCCATCTTGATTTTCGTTGTCTGAGGGCTCAGGTGGTTATTGTCGGTACTATCGAGAGGTTGCGATCAATGTCCGATTGGGTGGGGCAGTATTGCTTGGTCACCGTGGTGGAATGCTTCATGGTTGCTTTGTCGCGCACCGCGACCGGCAGAGATGACGAATCGGATCACTTCTCCTCCAGAGCGATGATCGCTTCCACCTCGATGGCCGCGCCCAGGGGCAGGGCGGCTACCTGGACCGCGCTGCGGGCCGGGTAGGGTTCGCTGAAATACTGGGCATACACCGCGTTCACCCGTTGGAAATGGGTGATGTCGGCCAGGAAAACGGTCACCTTGACCGCCTTGTCCAGGCGTGTTCCGGCCGCCTCGGCGATGGCGGCCAGATTGCGGAACACCTGATGGGCATGATCCTCGATGCTGCCCTCGGGAATGGTGCCGGTTTGGGGATCAATGGGGATGGCGCCGGAGGTGAACAGCAGGGAATCGGTGGCGATCGCCTGGGAATAGGGGCCGATCGCGGCCGGGGCCTTGTCCGTTTTGACGGGCGTTCGTTTCATGTTTGATGCTCCTTGTGGTGTTGGCCGACGATCGCCTTGGCCGCGATCAGGCCGGTAGCGGCGGCGGACACGATGTTGCCGGCCACGCCGGGGCCGTCGCCGGCGACAAAAAGTCCCCGGACCGAGGTCTCCAGGTTGCGGTCCGTTTCCACCTGGGTGGCGAAGAATTTGATCTCCGGGGCGTAGAGCAGGGTTTCGTCGTTGGCCACGCCGGGGATGACCTGGTTGAGTTGGTCCAGGCCATCGACCAGGTTGGTGAGGATGCGTTCCGGCAGGGCCATGGCGATATCGCCGCAGACCACGTTTTTCAGGGTCGGCTCGATATAACTGTTGCGGATGCGGTTCCAGGTGGAGCGTCGGCCGCGTTTGAGATCGCCGTAGCGTTGCAGGATGGGCTTGCCGCCGCCGATCAGGGTGGCCAGCTTGCCGATGGATTCGCCGTAGGCCTGGTTGTCTTCCACCGGGTCGGTGAGCACCACCTTGGAAAGAAAGGCGAAATTGGAGTTCTCCGATTTCCGGTCCAGCAGGGCGTGGCCGTTGACGCAGACGAAATCCTGGTAGTTTTCCTGGGCGACATAGCCGCCGAAATTAGTGCAGAAGGTGCGGGTCTGGTCGTCGTATTTGGCGGTGCGGATGAAGAAGGTCGGGTCGTAGATGACCTCGCAGAGGTCCTGCATGATCTCGTTGTGGACCTCGACCCGCACCCCGACCTCGATACCGCGCTGCGAAACCCGGATGGCGTGGCGACCGGCGATGCCGGCCATCCACTCGGCGCCGACCCGGCCCGGTGCCAGGATGACGTGGGGAGCGTGGTAGGTGCCCCGCTCGGTAACCACCCCTGCCACTTTGCCCCTGCGGACGAGCATCTCCCTGACCGTTTCCGAGTGGTGGAAGGTGACGCCCCGTTCCTCGATGTGGCGGGCCATGGCCTCGATGTGCCGGGGCAGGGTGTCGCTGCCGAGATGCTTTTGTTTGATCAGCAGGAGGTCGAGGCCGTTTTTCCGCGCTTCCTTGCGGATGGCCCGGGCCGTTTTCATGTCCGTGGGGTAGACCCGGCCGTCCATGCCGAACCGGTTGAAGAGGGCCTCGGTTTCGTCGATCAGCGCGTAGGCCTCGGTCGGGCCGAGGAACTGGGTCAGGTCGGTCTTGCCCAATTTAGGGATGAAGTTGAGCTTGCCGTCGGAAAAGAGGCCGGCACCGCCGATGCCGCAGAGGATGTTGCAGGGCTGGCAGTGGATGCAGCCCCGCTCTCCGATCGGGCAGGCGCGTTTGAGGGGCGCTTTGCCTTTTTCAATCAGCAGCACCCGGAGGGAAGTGTGCTCACTGAGATGGCAGGCGGCAAAAAGACCGGCCGGTCCACCGCCGACGATAATGACGTCATAGGTCTGCCCTTTACCGGTCGTCGCCATAGCGCTTCATTCCTCGCAAGGGGAAGTGCGGCCGTTTCGTTGGCCGACGTCGCGCCCGCTTCCGGCTGGATTGCGGTTGGCGGCTTTGGCCCGACCGTGATTGATTACCGGCTAGTTCTGCCATATTTTCTCAGGCATGACCAGCCTTTTCCATTATCCGGGGACGATACGGTTCGGATCTCGGACGCGCTTCGAAAGAGAAGATATCTGTTCTTTTGCGTCGAGGTAAAAATAGAGGCGGTTTTCCATCAACTCTTATCCGGTTTTGGTGTATCCTGAAAAAAAGTCGCTGGACAACATTGATTGCAACAGGCCGCGAACCTGTTTTCCCAGATGTTTAAAATGCACGGAGAAGAGCGTATGAAGACCTGTCATTTCACCGAACTCGGGCTGGCGAACACCAAGGCCATGTTCCAGCAGGCCATGGCGGAGCGATTTGCGGTTCCTGCCTACAATTTCAACAATATGGAGCAGTTGCAGGCGATCGTCATCGGCTGTGCTCAGTCGGCGTCGCCGGTGATTCTCCAGGTTTCGGGCAGCGCCCGCAGCTACATCGGCACCGCCTTCTTGCCGCACATGGCCGCCGCCGCCGTGGAACTGGCGAAAGAGACCGGTGCGGCCGTGCCCATCGCCCTCCATCTCGATCACGGCGCCAGCTTCGAACTGGCCAAGGAATGCATCGACGCCGGCTTTTCCTCGGTGATGATCGATGTCTCCCATCATTCCTTTGCCGACAATGTGGCGGTGACCCGGCAGGTGGTCGAATACGCCCATGCCCGCGAAGTGTCGGTGGAGGCCGAACTCGGGGTCCTGGCCGGGATCGAGGACGAGGTCAGCGCCGAGCATTCCTCGTACACCCGGCCGGAGGAGGTCGAACGGTTTTTGGAGCAGACCGGGGTTGACAGTCTGGCCATCTCCATCGGCACCTCGCACGGGGCCTATAAGTTCAAACTGCAACCCGGCCAGGAGCCGCCGCCCCTGCGCTTCGACATCCTGGAAGAGATCGAGCGGCGGGTGCCCGGATTCCCCATTGTGCTCCACGGCGCCTCCTCGGTCACCCGGACCCATGTGGAGATGATCAACCAATACGGCGGCCGGATGGACAACACCGCCGGCATCCCGGAGGAGCAGTTGCGGCGGGCCGCGGCCTCGGCGGTGTGCAAGGTCAACATCGACAGTGACGGCCGCCTGGCCATGACCGCGGTCATCCGCAAAGTTTTCGCCGAAAAACCGGGCGAGTTCGATCCGCGCAAATACCTGGGGCCGGCCCGCGACGAATTGATCGCCATGGTCATGCACAAGAACGAGGCGGTGCTGGGCAGTGCCGGCCGGGTTAGGTAGCACGGAGGATGGTGGCAACGCACGGCACCACAATCAAAAGAGCGGCTGTCTGGTTCGACGGAGTTGAAAGGATCGGAACGCGATGAAAGACGATACCAATCTGGTGTGGATCGACCTGGAAATGACCGGGTTGAATCCCTTTACCGATAAGATTCTGGAAGTGGCGACGGTGATTACCGATTCCCACCTGGAGATCCTTGCCGACGGGCCGGTCATCGCCATTCACCAGCCGGAAGAGGTGCTTGCTGCCATGGACGCCTGGAACCGCAAGCATCACCAAGAGTCGGGCCTGCTTGACCGCGTCCGCACCAGTACCCATACCTGCCGCCAGGCGGAAGTGGAAACCCTGGAGTTCCTCAAACAGTGGGTGAGCCACCGGGTTTCACCGATGTGCGGTAATTCGGTCTGGCACGACCGCCGTTTTCTCGCCCGTTTCATGCCGGAGCTGGAAGGGTATTTCCACTACCGCAATATCGACGTCAGCACCCTTAAGGAACTGGCCCTGCGCTGGGCGCCGGACCTGCCTCGTTTCAACAAGGAATGTCACCATCTGGCTTATGAGGATATCCGCGAGTCCATCGCCGAACTCAAGCACTACGGCGACTGGTTTGTCAGGAAATGACCGCCTGCTAGTGCTTAGTTGCGTTATTAATGGCAATTATGTTAAAGTGGGCGCATGTCAAGAAAAGCGCCTCAAATTACCTGTAGCGAACAAGAACGGAAGGTTCTCGAGCGGTTAGCCGCCAGCAGAAC
>Ga0310040_1001177_pt1 | contig 19983 bp, 20 predicted proteins | sample EPASupsiteHSE623_FD_200237 | JGI IMG/M metagenome (GOLD analysis project Ga0310040, IMG submission 200237) | Bioremediated contaminated groundwater from EPA Superfund site, New Mexico - Sample HSE6-23 (v2) (version 2) | ecosystem: Environmental > Aquatic > Deep subsurface > Groundwater >... | reverse complement strand
CAATGGAGCTAATACAATCCGGGTCAAATTCACTGATACAGCCGGCAACGGTCCCGTGTATAGTACGAACTCAGCTACCCCTTATAAAGATCTCACTCCTCCCCTTCCACCACAATCTGTCACCCTCACCGACTGTGATTATCTCGGCAATACTGGGACACCATGTGCTGCCCTCGGGAATCCAAAAAATGGCGTGACCGGACGGGATTTTTATGTCGATTTTGTCCTCCCAACCTCAACCGGTGCCATTCAAGAATATGATATCTATCTCGCACTCTCAGGTCAGGTTCTGACTTCGACGAGCACTATCCTCAAGCGAGTGTATCAAAATGATATTATCGGAACTTCGACGGGTGTCTGGATCGGAGATGCTGTTACTACTGACAGTAATGGGAATCCACTTATTTTAAGTGGAACTGGAGAATATTATACATCGATCAAGAGTTTTAAATCCAATGGACTCTATTCACTCACCTCTACTGCTTCAACCGGAGCGATTATCACCTTTGATACGATCAGTCTTCCAACCTTTGCGAGTGCAGCATTTACCTCTAATACTGGGATCACGCTCACCTATTCCAAGGCACTCACCGGGACACTTTCGGCCTACAATATGAGTCGCCTTTCGTCGGCGACGAGCTGTTTCGCGTTCGATACCTCGAGTGGGACGGGAGCATCGTCCGTCAACGGATCGAGTGTCACTTTCCTCATCCAGCCACTCAGTAATATCGCGAAGACCTGTACCGATCTCACCATCGGCAGTGGGGCGATCACCGATACAGAATGACTCTACAACGAGCAGATTCTCACAAATCAAACCGTCACGGACGGTCAGGTACCGAGTCCACTCACCATATCGACTCCTGGGAATAATCTCTTCGTCGGAGGTAACGGGGCATTTACCTTCGGGTACAGTTTTCCAGAGGATATGAATGGATGAAGTATCATCGTGCGATTTATCGATCAACTCTCCAATATTATCAATTATCCCCTCCCGACATATACGACATCCGGAGCTCACTCTGTTACATTGACTGGGTCTGATATCGGTCTCATAGATGGGCGGACGTATTCGCTCAAAATCCTCTGAAACGATGTCGCTGGAAACGCGGGGATCAGTCCGACGGTCACTGGGCTCGTCTATGACCTTACACCTCCGACCGCACCGATTCCGAGTCTCCCAACCGAGGCGTCGTTTATCAACGATTCCACTCCAGCTCTCACGTGGGCTGGATCAACCGACAACTACTCAACCGCTGACAATCTCCGCTATACGATCGAGGTTTCGACCGCTGTCGATTTTTCGAGTATTCTCCAATCGAGTACGGCTATCAGTGGGACGACTTTTACGCTCGCATCTCCACTCACAACCAACACACTCTACTACTGGCGTGTCAAAGCGACTGATCAGGCGAGCAATACCGGGGCATACAGTTCCACCGGGACATTTACCTTTGATGATACTCTCCCAGTTATCAGTACGCTTGGAACGGATACGTACATCGACAATACGACTCGCTCATTTCACGGGTATATGAAAAATACCGATACAGCTGTCCTCCATGCCAAGATCACGGATAATTTTCAGACATCGATGACGACTACGGACATCTCCGCTGACCTTTCATCCCTCGGTGGAGGAGCCAGTGTGAATCCGACTGGATATGTCGTCGGAACGGGTCTCGCAACCTGGGCAGGACTCTCGGTCACCTGTACGGACGGAACCAAAAACATCCCAATCACCGCGACTGATCGAGCGGGAAATGTCGGGAATTATACCGCGACGGTTGTCTGTGATAATACCGCTCCATCTGTTGTTGCGGGAACATTTACCAGTCCGGCTGCTGCGGGATACCTCATCGGAAACGCCCTCACGAGTGTCACCTGGGATACGAGTTTCTATAGTACCGAGGCGAGTCCCATCGCGACGCCGATCAGTCTCGAATACGCAACCGACGGCGGAACCGTTTGGACACCGATCGTGACCGATGTTGCCAACGACGGAAGTGATGCTTGGACACCCCCGGCAGTCGATATCAACAATGCCAAACTCCGACTCACCGCCAAAGATAAGCTCTCCAATACTGCGAGTGCCATCGTGACGTTCACGATTGATTCGACCGATCCATTAGTCTCGGCGGCTGCCATTACAGCGCCAAACGGAGGAGAATTCCTCAAATGATCAACCGGAACGGGTATCGCCATCACCTGGGCTACAGGAGAGATCAGCGACGCGAATATCGCCGATACTCCGATCGCCCTTGAGTATTCCATCAACTCCGGAGGCGCTTGGACAAGTATTGCAACCGGACTCGCTAATAATGGAAACTACCTCTGGAACCCGATCCCCGTTCCAGCCCGAGATATCGGGACGGTTCGTATCCGCCTCATCGCAAGCGATAAAGTCAATCGCACGGGGTCAGATACTTCGGATGCGGACTTTACGATCGACTCGACTGCTCCCGTGACGACTATCAACTCTCCGACCACCCCACCGAATAACAGTTTCATCAATGACAGCGGTTTCGACATCGGGGCCGTCGCAACCGATACGAACATCGACAAAGGATACTATTCTTTCTCATACGCATGACTCTACTGGAATGGAGGCGGATGGCTCGGGACACCGACTTGGAACCAGCTCTGTAATAGTGCTGGATCATGTAATCCTATCAATACCACTGTTACGCCCGGACCCATTATAGATGGAACCACGTATAGTCTCACGCTCCGTTCGATCGATAAGGCGGGCAATAGTACCGATTCTTCGACCTATACATTCGTCGGTGATACGGTTGCTCCGGTCGTCAGCACCTCTGTGCAGAGCGGATCGTATTTCTCATGAGCCGTTTCATTGATCGGAACGGGGTCAGACAATCGATCAGGGATCGCCTCTGTCACGGTCCAGATCCAGCGCCAGAGCGATAACTGGTACTATGATGGTGCCAATTTCGTCAATACTGGTGCGATTTCTCTCCTCACCAACACAGCCAACTCCTATGCCAACTGGAGTTATACCGGTCTTGTTATGCCAGCAGGAGATGCTGATGGAACGCAGTATTTCATTACCTATACTGCCATAGATAATGCCTACAAGGTGAATAATACTACCTCTCACACGATTACTATTATCAAGGATGCAACCGGACCGACCGTCGCTGCCGGAGTTTGGACCAATCCAGTCGGTGGCGAAATCTGGAATGGTGGAACCGTCAAGACCCTCACCTGGGATCCGAGTAAAATCACCGATGCTGTTTCTGGAGTCAATACTGTTGACGGTATTATTATCGAGTATTCAACCGGAGGAATTTGGAATACAGTTGCAAATGGGATCAGTAATAGCGGATCGTACGATTGGACTCTCCCCTATCCGCTCGATGCGAGCGTGACTCTCAGGATCTCGGCACGCGACTACGTCGGAAATCTCGGAGCGGGATGAGTCAGTAATGCCTTCAGTATCGATAGTATTCCTCCGACGATTCAAAGTGTTGAGACTGTTGGCGATACTTTTGGTAAGATAGAAGGTCTCCGGGTTACTTTCAGTGAAAATATCAATACTGCCGGAGTGAATACAGCCGACTTTAGTTACAGTCCGACCACAGCCATCGCCGGAGGATACACGATTATCAATCCACAGACGATTGAACTCCTCTTCTCAACCGCCACTGGCACGACCGCACTCACGGGGACGCTCACGTATTCTGGGACAAGTATTCACGATATCGCCGCCAATCTCCTCGCTCCGACGAGCAAGACGGTCGTCGACAAAGCTGCTCCGATTATCACGAATACGGTTCTCCGAGACAATAATGCCAATGGGAAAATCGACCAAGTACTGGTCACTTGGAGTGAAACTATCGCCTCCACGACCGACACAACCGCCTGGACACTTGTCAATCCGCTCCCGGGAATGGGTGTTGCTCCGACCAGCGTCTCCGTTGCGACCAATGTCGCAACTCTCACCCTCGCAGAACCGACCGATTTCAATACCGGATCTGGAGGACTGCAACTCTCATTCACTGCCAATGCGAACTACAAAGATGTATCAGTGTCAGCAAATCTCGCGGGATCGGTCGCGAATCTCTCCCTCGTCGATAATGCTATGCCGATTGTCACATCCGTCGCAACCTTCGATAATTCATGATTCTACGCTATCGATGTGAATTTCTCAGAAACCATCACGGGTGCAACCCTCTCTGGATTCACGCTCTCTGGGACGACCACGTATACCGGAATCATTCTCGTAATCGATAGTGACACCCTCCGACTCGTGACAGCAGATCCTATCAACACGGTGAAAACGTTTACTCTCACCTACAATGGAGTTGGAGTATATCTCCGAGATACGAGCAATAATTACCTCGCCAATTTCTCAAATCTAGCGGTGACTGACGCGATCGCACCGAAGATTCTCACCCGCACCACTCTCGATACCAATGGGAATGGGCATATCGACGGCATCCGTATTGGATTCTCCGAATCACTCGCCGGGACGACACTCGGGACCACCGTCTCCGTTGCCGGATATGTTACGAGTGGGTACAGTATGAGTGGTACCGGACTCACGGCAACACTCACCGAGTGAGTGAATCCAGATACTGCAGCCATTCCACTCATCCAACTCCAAAATACCACCCTCACCGATGCGATAGGAAATATCGTATCATCTGAGGTCTCTCCGACAGCTGCAACCGATGCCGTCTGACCGGTCGTCACCAATGTCCGATTCGATGGAACCGATACACTCTATGCCATATTCTCAGAGAATATCGTCGGAGCTTTTGCTCCTGCCTCATTTGTCCTCTCTGGAGCGACTGCGACCATCAGTTCGGTCGCTATCACGAGCGGAAGTAATACCGGAACTCTGACACTCAGCGACAACGGGATTACCTACGGATCAAGCGAACTCTCATTTGCCACCAATAGTGTTGCGGATTCACTGAGCAATAAACAGACCGTACTCTCATTCGCTCAGATTTCCGCTTCAGTGATTATCAACGAAGTTATGTGGTCATCGACTTGATCTTCCGCGAGTCAATATATCGAACTCCATAATCTCGGATCCACTCCGATTGATATCTCCGGATGGATGATCGACAACGCAGCAACCAATGGGACTGCGACACTTACTATCCCAGCCGTCCAGACGATTGCTGCCAATGGATACTATCTCATCACCGCTACTGCAACCGATAATGCAAGTAATCTCATCAATAATGCGATAACTGCGGATTATGCCGGATCGCTCAGTCTTGACCCTGCTCAAACCGGCAATCTCATCTTCAAGAGTGGTGCCATTATCTACGATCAAGTCAAAGCCAATCCGTGGCCAGCTGGAGATAACAATATCCCTGCCTCCATGGAGCGGAAAAGTACTCCCGGCAATGGACTCACCGCTTCAAATTGGTACATTGCCCAGACGGGCGTCGGATTCGACGGCACTGGATCACTCGGAACTCCTCAAACTGTCAATATCTTTGATTCCACACCTCCGACGATTACGAGCTCCAGTCCTGCCAATAATACCCTCTTCCCGATGGGAGTTATCACCCTCAGTTACGCCTACACCGATGCCGGAGGTATCGCTCCAACTCCAACCTACACATTCCTCCTCGAGAAGAATAACGGAGCCGGAGTCTACTCTGACGTCACAGCTGCAAGTATCAGTTCGTCCGGTATCACTGCCTCTGCAGCGTCATTTACCACCAATGCACTCGCATTCGGTGCTTACCGTGCTACTTTCACCATCACCGATGCGGCCGGCAATACGACCCAGGATATCGTCGCTCCTTTCTTCGTCGATAATTTCCAGATGATGATCTCAACTGGCGCCATCAATATAGGAGCCCTCAGTGTCGGTGCTCTCGTATCCGCCACCGATACGGTCACCGTGACCGTCAAGACGGTCGGAGCCGGGTTCAATCTCTCGCTCGGATGAGACTCCACGATGCAAGCCGGAGTCACCTCACTCCAAGCCTGGAATGCCGGACAAGACAAAGGATTCTGATTCGACTGGACCGAAACCGGAATCGGAACCAAGGCCTACGACGGATTCCTCACCGCCATCTCACCAACGCAGATCGCCACCTACGCACTCGCCCCAGAAGCTAACGGGAACCAGAAGACCTACACCTACACCGTCAAATACGGAGCCAAAATCGACGCCCTCCAGGCAGCCGGAGTCTACCAAGCCCTCCCGGATTTTCGAGTAAACATACAATATTAAAAAAAATCTCGAAAATATACTTGACATTTTCGAAAAAACGACATAATCAGAAGTATCAAACAAATAGATTTTCCTTTCATATATACCCATCCAAAAACAAATATCCACCCGACAATTTTGTGTTATCCAAGCCTGGGCGGTCGCGCGCGATGTATCAATCGCACAAACAAGATATACTTTATTTTCTTTTCTTTTTATCTTATGAAAAATTCCCTTAAAAAGGTTCTCGCCCTCTCAACGGCTGTTGGGATCGTGGCCATGAACATGGCAAGCTTCACGGCTTATGCTGGTGCAGTAAATGATGCCGTATGAGCTGTTGCTGTTGATGATATTACCGTTACAAAGGCTGCTGCTTTTGCTGGTTCTGCAACCTGTACTACTATGGTAAGTGCAGATGGAGCCGCTCCTGTAAGTCGAGCGTGTGCAGTAACAGATGCTAACACATTAACTATTACTGATCCTGATGGTTCGATTGACGGAGGTGTTACTGCTGGTTTCTATGTTATTACTTTCAATACGGACGACGGAGTATTTGGTTCCGTTACTGTAGATACTGGTACATACAATGATGTAGCTGTAAGCGCTACAGTTGTTCCTGTTCTTACTATGTCTCTGGATGCTTCTACAATAGCACTCGGAACTCTCACAACCGCTTCTTATAATACAGACAATGTTACAGCAACAGTTTCAACAAACGCTCTTGGTGGAGCAGATGTAACTATGGCTTCGGCTGGTTTGAAAGATACAGTTATCGATAGAGAAATTGGGGTAACTAGTATTGCTGCTAATCCACAAACTGCAGCTACAGATTACTACAAGGTAACTACAAACGGTGCTCCTGTTTTAACAGATGCAAACGATGGTTTGGCTAATGCTGGAGGAACTGATATGGTAGCTTCCCAGGTTGTATATAATGGTACTGGACCAGTGTCAGCTCAAGCTACTACAGTAACAGTTGGTGCTAAGATTGGTGCTACAACTGAGGCTGGTAACTATACTGATACTCTTACATTTACAGTAACTGGATCATTCTAGTCATTGCTGAAGAAATAGATTTCAAAAATATAAAACCCCCGGGAACGGGGGTTTTATATTGGGGTGTGGGTTTGAGGTTTGGGGTTGTAAATTATTTTTTGCATTTTTTGAAAAATTCAATATAATCAATCTGAACATTCTAACCATAATAACCATTTTGTATGAGCACGATAAATATCACAGAGTTTAAGCAAAATATCGGAACATATTTCGATACTATTGTCCTCACAAGGAAGCCTCTATATATAACAAGAAGGAGACACACGGCAATGATTATGCCTCTCGATAATATTTCCCCTGAGGATTTAGCGATAATACAAGAAATACAACAAAGAGCATGAAATAAGTATATTGAGGTAAAAGATGCGGAGTGGGTAAATACTTTTAATAAGATATCCGGAACTCTGTCCGATACGGTAACCCTCTGATAATATGGGAGATTATAGATTTGACAATAAATATGTACTTTCATTTTCGAATAAGTTTATACTGGATTTTGACTTGGATAAACCACTGTTTATAGAAGGGGTTCGGACGTATGTTCGAGATTTTTATCTCACCAATAGACCACAGATGTATTCTGTGAATATAGGAGATACTATCATCCGATTTCATAAAATAGATTTACAAGAAAATAATAAAAGTTCTCAAAAAGGAAAACGAGCAATTATGTTTTTCGTCCTCAATTCTCCTTCTGGCATCAATACTCTCTATCCGGCATTTGTATTTCCTACACAGGAAGAGAAGATTTACAATCAAAAACTCAAAACTGCTGAATTTACAAAATCACTCCGACTCAAGCTTGAAAAATATAACAGTGCCAATGAGAATATTATAGAACTATAATCATAAAACCCCCGGAAGGGGGTTTTATTGTTCTATAGTTGTCTCCGTAGTGTCAGCACCACAACCTCCGAAAACCCGGAGGTTCGGATGGGTGGTCACCAGGTTCCGGCTCCGGAGGAGGCAGAGAGGGTGTAGTTATCGTCACGGAAGAGCCCGAAATCATAGCCGCCAAATACGAGGGAAGTGATGAAATTGAATGGAAAGAGCTGTCCGCGGTGGGTGTGTCCGGAGAGTTGGAGATTGATGCCGGCAGCCTGAATCTCTCGGAGATTGGTGGGCGTGTGGTGGAGGAGGACAGACGGCTGTGTTTTATCGAATCACATCTACTGAAGAGTGGCTGGGATATCCGTTTGTATTCCGCGAGCGGGTGAGGATATGCCGAGCAGCGTGAGCCCGTCGATATCGACCTGCTCGTTATTGAGCACGTGCATCTCTGTTCAAGAAAAAGCCTCGAAAACCTCACCGGTTCCGAGATAGACCTCGTGATTTCCGGTGACGAAATACATTCCTTTCTCGGAATCGATACTCTTCAAAGGTTTGATGAGAGATGAGAGATGCCCATCCATCCCATCGAAGAAATCCCCGACGAAACAGACGACGGTCGGATGGGTCGTATTGATTACATCGACAACCTTCTGGAGGAATGGGGCCCGGAGGATATGTCCGAGATGGACATCGGTTACCTGGACGATATTCTTCCCTTCCCAGACGGACGGGAGATTTTTGATGTACACAGTCTCATTCCTGACGACCACGCGTGAGGCATTGTAGAGACCGTATAGGTTCACGAGGATAGTTGCGATGATGACCGTTTTGCCGAGCAGGACGAATGGGGTATTCTTTCGCGCAATCCGGAAACCAAGGACTGCAGTCCACGCAAGGATGAAGAAAATGAAGCTATAGAAGAGCACACTGAGTCCCACAGATGCGACAAGGTAGAGTGATCTGGTGAGCGGATTATCATATGAGTGTGCGATCATCGAGGTCGCGAAAAAGGAAGGTGAGAGGATAATGATAGCCGTCCAGATTATCGTCCGGATTTTTTTGGATGGTTGGAAAAAATGAATGAGAGAAAATCCGATCCCAACATTTATCCCGAGGATGAAGAGGAGGAGAATAGTAGAGAAAGAAAGGAATGCCAAAAGAGAACTCATATCTATAAAAGATTATTGAATTATTATTGGAGGATTTCGATTTTCTCCTCTACGAAGCCGTCTTTTTGATAGTCCACCATCTCGCGGTAGATCGGACTCGATGCGTAGAGCTCGTCGTGATTGCCGGACCCGATGAGTTTGCCTTGTTCGAAGAGGAGGATGGTGTCGGCATTGCGGATCGTCGAGAGGCGGTGGGCGATGATGATGGAGGTTCGACCCTCCATGAGGATATTGAAGGCTTCTTGCACGAGACGCTCAGTCTTGGCATCGAGCGCGCTCGTCGCCTCATCGAGGATGAGTATCTCCGGATCGGCGATAATCGCTCGAGCGATGGCGATACGTTGTTTCTCTCCCCCGGAGAGCTTGAGTCCTCGCTCCCCTACTTCCGTATCGAATCCCTGTTCGAGTCCCTCGATGAACTCGAGGATATTCGCCTTGCGACACGCCTCTCTGATCTGCTCGAATGTCACCCCATCACGGACATATTCGAGATTGTGACGAATAGTATCATTAAACAGCGTCGTATCCTGGAACACGGCAGCGAGGTGAGAACGGTAACTCTCGAGGGTAAAATCCCGGATATCCGTGCCATCGATCTCGATCGTCCCGGAGATCGGATCATAGAATCTCGTCAAGAGTTGCGTGAGCGTCGTCTTCCCCGATCCCGTATGCCCCACAAATGCCACTTTCTGCCCCCTCTTGATCTCAAAAGATACATCCGTAACCACTTCCCGGTCGTTTGATGGGTAGGTGAAAGAGAGTTGATTATAAACGATATCTTTCTTGAGTCCTTCGAAAATCTTTGTTCCCTCATTCGGTTCGTCTACCATTTCGAGAAGTTCCCGAGTCTTGTAGAAACTAACCACGTTTTTGATAGTATTCCGATACGCTGACTCCAGAGTCTGGAGTGGCGCATAGATACGACCCGCAATCATGACGAAAAAGAATAAATCTCCAATCGTCATCCGACCATGGAGGATGAAAAAAACTCCCGCGATAGTGACTCCGACTTTTCCGACAAATTCGAGCACTTTTCCTCCAGAATTCAGGAAACTCCAAAATTTCCGAATCTTGTACTGTTCTCAGGAAGCATCATCGATCAATTTTCATAAAATCATTCATTCACGCTTCTCACGAGCATAGAGCCGGACGATACTGAGATTCGTGAGTCCATCCATAAACCGTCCGAAAACCTTATCCCAAAAATTATCTGCTCGTTTCTGCATTGTGTGGGCCTTTTTCCCCACCGTCACAGAGATAATAATCCCAATGGGGAGGACGAACAAAGAAATGAGCATCATCATCGGATTGATATAAAATCCGAATACCAAGAGGCTTATGAAAATAAATATCTGCGGGAGAATGACAACATACACATCATACGCGACATCCCATACAGCCTGAACCCCTCGATCATATATTTTCTGTCGCTCTCCGAGACTCGTCGAAATATGATATTCCATCGGGAGACGGAGCATTTTCTTGGTTGTTTCAAGACAGAAGATATTCCAGCCGAGATTTGCACGATTGGCAACCGAGATTTCATAGAGTGTCGATGTCCCAATCGAAAGCAGAACGAGCCCAACCCAAAGGGCAGAAATTTTGACGAAAAATACGGAGGTTTCGGCGAGGAGTTCGGGTTTGGCGAGGGAGGTTTGGAGGGTGTCAACGAAGAGCTTGTAGAAATACGGTTCACTCACCACGAGTGCCACGTAGACGAGCAGGAGTGGGAGGAGCCACCAAGCTGATTGTACGATGGACGGTTGTTTGGAGAGTACTTCAAAAAAAAGTTTCCAGTTGGAAATAGGCGGTGTCGTTGATTCGGTTTCGGTCATAATAAAAAATTGTTATTGTACTTGAAAAACTCCGCCTCGTGAGTAAATGGTCGCCTTGTCGGGAGAGAGGATCGTCGGGAAGATAATATCACAGTGCCGGATCTGGGTGAGGAAATCGAGGGAATAGTCACACGGACAGCTCGTACAGGCGACACCTCATTCGATCGCTCCGAGTGTACTGATCTGATTGAGGAGACATCGATTGGCACTCGTAATTGGATTTGGGTATTCTCCGACGAATGGACATCCTCGATTGGACTTTGGCCCATAGACATCTGGACAGACATCGGATATATTCGGTGTTCCATCATGATCACGATCCGGATCGTCGACGACTTGGATGACGACCTGCGCGAAGGCGGTATTACCAATCGTATCACGGACGATGAGAGAGACAGGATACACTCCGGTTTTCTGGAAAGTATGTGCAGGATGTGCCTCGCTCGAGTATGAACCATCTTTAAAATCCCAACGGTAGGTATATCCGGGCTTACCTCACGCGACGAAAGAAGTGAAACTGACCGGAAGTGCTTCATATCCCCAGATAGGATTGGCTTGGATGCGGAGCGTGAGTCGGTTCTCCGTACCGACGTAGACTTGATCATATGAAGTTGATGTCCTGCCATTTCCGTCGGTCACGGTCATCTTCACGAGCCAGATTCCTGCGGTCTCGAGATTGAAATTGTCCAGACACTGTCCGCTCGCTGTCTTGGTTTCTCGGGTGGTGGTATTGTAGAGCTCCCACTCATAAGTAAGCTCTCACTGCCCTCATTCTGCATATCCTCCAAAATCATACGTGGTCTCGGTTTGGACGGGGAAAGTCGTCTCAGGAGTTGTTTTGAGACATTGTGACTTCTCTTTATCAAAGATCCGGATCGTAGAGGCAAAATCATACCCGGCACTTGGCGCGAGCATACACATATTCATCTGGAATATCTTGGATGCCATCGTGACGAATTCTCTGCGGGTGATATATTCCTGAGGGGCGACTTTATTGTTTGTATCTTTTTTAATGAGTCCAACCTCGACGGCTTTTTTACCATACCCATACCAGTACTCATCGATATCCGCGATGGTCATATTCCTCGTAAATGAGCTGCTATTGAGCGTCTCATTCCAGAGTCCTGCCTGACGCAGGAGAACAGCAGCCGCCTCGATACGGGTGATATTATTGACTGGACAAAATGGCGTCTCACTGTATTCTTGTCCATTCTGACAACTTACCTTTCCGGTATTATTGAGGACATATCCGCGCACGATATTCTGCTCTTTGGCGTAGGAGATACAGTAAAAATAGAGATTCCGTTTGGTGATATCGACGAATGGATCGGCTTGATATCGGATGATGTCGGCAGCACTCGGATAGATACATTTACGACAGGTAACTCCGACGACGATCCCGACGAATTCATCACGCGGGAGGAGTCCTTCCGGACGGAAGAGATGATCCACTGTATCACCGATCACCCCCGCATTATACATTCGCTCGAGATCATGATACCAAGTCGCACTTGTTGGGACATCGGTGAAAGGCATCGAGGCAGCAGAGACCAACGATGGGATGAAAATGAGAGTGAGAAAGAGGATTTTTTTGAGCATAAAATTCTTTAGTTTATAAATCAAGTACCTGTATCTTCCAGTTCCCCTTCGGGAGACTGTCCCCGAGGATCCACTGATTGAGTTGTCGTACCACAGCATAATCGTAGTGATTTTGCTGACACCAATCTTTTATGTTTGCGATGCCATCGATGGGAATCTCCCGAATCTGAGGTTTCACAAATTTTTCTCCAAGTTCACCCGCATCGAAAATCTCATATCGGTTCTCCATCACATACTTGATTGCAATGATGCGAAAAAGGTATCGGGACGTTTCTTCGTTGAGATAGAGATCATAGTACGATGAGACTTTTTGGTCGTCGAGTGCCCGTTTTATACCATTTTCTCCCCGATTATACGCGGCTGCGACAAGGGTCCAGTCATGGAGATCCTCATAAATCTTTTTGAGATAGGTGATCGCTGCATCGGTCGATCGTTCGAAATTATACCGCTCGTCAACAAGATCATTAACCACGAGACCGTATTGTTTGGCGGTCCCTGGCATGAATTGCCAGATACCTCAGGCTCCGACACTTGAAAGAGATTCGTTGCGGAGGCCACTCTCAGCGATGGCGAGGTATTTGAAATCATCCGGGACTCCGGCTTCTCGGAGACGTTGTTCGATGTAGGGAATATAGAGTGGTTCTCGTTTGTGATAGAGGACAAATTGATAGGTGTTGAATCTCGTGACCGAGAGTTCCCGTTCGAATTTCTCACGATTGAGATAGTACTTGCCATCAAACGACACTTTCTCCCCCGAGAAATTGACCGAGTTGTAGTCGATAATCTCGGACAGATCCCCATAGTGAGATATTTTCGACGCCAGAAAAAACACGATGATGCTCGCGATGAGGATGGTAACAGATGTGAATAAAAGTATACGGTTGTTCATAGTACCAATAGTATAAGCAATCTCGCGTTTCTGGCAAATAAAAAATCCCTTTTTTATGAAAAAAGGGATTTTTGTTGTTTTTTTACTTTCTCAACTCGAGGTCAGCGATCAATTTTTCATACCGTGCATTATCTTTTCGTTTGAGATAATTGAGGAGTTTTCGACGTTTCGCGACCATGAGCATGATCCCACGGCGAGAATGATTGTCTTTTTTGTGTTCATCGAGATGACCCTTGAGGTTCTCGATACGTTCTGTCAAAACTGCAACTTGTACTTCTGGAGATCCAGTGTCACCCTTATGGGTTGCGAATTTTTCCATAAGTGTCTTCTTGTCTTTTTTTTCGATTGTCATAGACATAGGTATTTTAAAAAAATAAAAGTTTGCTCCCGATCCGGAAAATACGCCAGAAAAAGAAGTGGTAAGACTATATGGAAAACCAAAAAAAATGCAAATTTATCTGCGAAAATCGAGCTATATTCGCTCAAAGATGAGAAATACCCGCTCTTGGTCGGCGATTTTGTATGGTTCTTTTGCTACAAGTCGCAGTTTGAGTTTCCGCATCATCTTCTCACCATCCGCGATCTCATCGGGACTTGCGAGCTTGTAGAGGATAATCTGTCCTTCTGGTGCCAGAAATGGCTCCGCCCACTCGAGGATCTGTGGGAGATAGGCAGTCGCTCGTGATATCACGAAATTGAAACCCCTGAAAAACTCGTTCTTTGAATTTAAATCTCCGTTTCCTCATTCTCCGTACAGCTGTACGGCTCATTCCGGTTCTCGATTTGCATTCAAATTACTTCATTTTTGAGAGGTTTTAGAAGACTTTACTACTTCCTCAGCACGAGCTTGGACAGCCCGAATCCTCTCAAGTCCGAGTCCTTCGATGAAGTGATTCATCGCACGGACTTTCTTGCCGACACTATCCATGAGAGTAAAATCTGCATCTGGAAACAGGATCTTCAGCGGGATCCCCGGGAATCCTCCACCACTCCCGATATCGAGGACTCTCCCCGAGAGCTCCACGAAACGACCGAGTTCCAACGAATCGATAAAATGCTTCTCGATAATCGCCTCCGGAGTGCGGATAGCCGAGAGGTTCGTATGGCTATTATACTCCATAAACAATTCCAGAAACCGCCGAAAAATCGCTTCCTCGGAAGGTTCGAGTTCGATGTGGTAGTTTTTGAAGATTGAGAAATGGGGCATGATATTATTCTAAAGATTATAACATTTCAAATGTTGTCATCACTAAATCAACGAGAAATTGAGCAGGCTTTAGTTCGATAAACTCATTTTTACTCACCCAGCGGTATTCGGAGTGTTCGTCCGATAGATTTACGTCACCGCTTTTTGTTTGACAAAAAAATCCATTGAAGATATAGTAGATTGCCTTTTCTTCATCGTAGGAGGTGAGAATCTGAACCGGTGTAAAATCCCCAACTTCCAGACTCGTCTCTTCACGGATCTCCTTTCTGAGCGAATCCTCATGGAGTTCACCAAACAAAACATTCCCACCAGCTAAATCCCAGTCATTAGGTCGTGAAAATGCAGTCGAAGAGCGTTTTAGTATAAGAAATATTTCATCCTGATCAGGATGAAATATAACCGCTTTTTGCAGAAACTTTATATCATCCGTAAACATGTACGAATATTTGTTAATGTCGGTAGGTTTTGACATAATATATTGTAATGTATTTAAATATATTCTTTTATCTTCCAAATATAAGTATGTCATTCCGAGCGCACCTTGTTGTCATCCCAGGCATACCCTATTGTCATTCCGAACGTAATTTATTGTCATTCCGAGCGAAGCCGAGGAATCCCTTTTAACTACCACATTTGTGACAAATCTTCCCAAGTCGGATTCATGCCTCCAATAAGAATTTCTTTTTTCTTTCTCGACCAATTTTTTAGTTGTTTTTCGCGAGTTATGGCTCAGTACATATCTCATGTTTGTTCCATATAAATAAGTTTATGACAGTTGTATTTTTTCGAAAATCATTCAAATGTTCCTTGTTTATGTTCTTGTATTCTTTTTTCAAGATTGGAAGTCACTCATATATACAAAGTTCCGGAATTACTTGCAAGAATATATACGAAACAATTATAAGTTTTCATATTGAGCTGTTTGTAATTTCTTTAATTATGATACCTTAAGTGCCGATCTAAAGAGATCCCTCGACTTCGCTCGGGATGACATAGATACTATTATTGGGGATAACAAATAAGTCTTTAATTTATTCAACAATTATATGTTGTTCTGGTGTCCATTTTGGTGCATTAACGAGTGCTACAAGAAGTTTAATGCCCTCGACCCAAAATATTTCAGCTTTTTCGAAAAAATAAACGTCCCCTTCTTGGATTTTAAAATCGCCTTTTTCAGAATGTACCACACCTGAGCCAGATATGACGAAATATATTTCTTCGCAATCAAGATTTGTTACCTTATACTGTTCCGGATAGCGACCGTCAATCAGCGCTGTCGCATAACTAAAATCCTTGCTCGGAAATTCGTATTCCCAGACGGTACAATCCGTTGAATTTTGAAACTTTTTTGATTCTGATTTCTTGATGAGCATAGTATAGTATTGTTAATATAGATTTTTCCAGTTGAAATAATTTATTAGACCTCTTCCATCGTCCCCAGATAATCCGTAGTCCTATTCCTGTCTATCATCTTGTGAGCATGCTTCATTTCTTCGGGTGTGTAAATAGAGATAATCTGGAATTTCCCGGAAGTTGTCTGTTTCATGTTGTCATGAATGACTTCGATAACATGAACAAGTCACCAGTAGAGCCACTTGCCATCGATATTCTGGACGAGGAAATTGCGGACGGGCGGTACCTTATAGATCCTAATGTTGGGCTTATCTTTGAACTCAAATATCTGACCCACAAAATCCTCAGCCGTAAATGGCGTAATTTTGTGCCGTTCGTAATCCAATCCTCTCGGGAAACCTTGTTCCACGGATATTTGTAATGTGTCGTTTATCTCTATAAAAGAGCCCATAGTTCTATATTAAGTTAAAAAAATACCCAAAAATTATATCCCCATTTCAACGATTACAAGTTTTCATATTGAGCTGTTTGTAATTTCTTTAATTATGATACCTTAAGTGCCGATCTAAAGAGATCCCTCGACTTCGCTCGGGATGACATAATCTTCCTATTTTATTTACTTTTTCACCAAATCCTTTTCTTATTAACTTCCTCCTTATTTCTGAATGAATCCTCCATATCGATATCATATCTATTGGCGATTGAACAGAGAAAAATAAATACATCAGCAAGTTCTTCTTCAATAGATCCAAATTTTGAATTATGATCAATTGCCATATTTTCTACCTTGCGGATAGCTTGGAATAATTCTCCCATTTCCTCGCCGAGCATCAAACATCTTTGTAATACAGTTTGTTCGGTAAAACCACGTTCTTGTTCAAGCTCACGAACATATTGTTGAAAATCGGATAATGTTGGTTTCTGTTTAAGAGACGGCATAAATTTTATTAGTTAAAAAATTATTATCCTACTACCTCCACTTTCAAAACTCCGGATTTATGGCTCACGAGTCGGACTTTTTTGCCGACTTCGAATTCGGGAGTTTCACTGTCATCATCGATGAGATAGTCAACCCCGTCGACCTTCACTTTCCAGTCAGCACCGACGCGTTCCAATCGGAATGATTTCCCGACGTGCGCATCAAGCCCAGACTTGAGTGCCTCAGTATTTGGCTGGAGCCATTTCGGCAAGAAATACGCAGAAATCGCCGAAACAATCACGAAGATGGTACCCTGTATGACCGTGACGGTCGTATCGCCGGTCACATACACATACACAGCGAGTAGCACACTCGCCACACTCACCGCCAGACCATAAAAGGTTGCCGTCAGCATCTCAATCAATAGGAAGAATATCCCGGATGCGAGGTAGATATAAAAAAGATTGGACATAGATAGGTTAGTTAGAAATTACTTAATCCCAAAACTTTTGCTAATACTGGTAAGTATATCGGAATCAAGAACATATTTGGTATTTCCCCCTCCGAGGGCATTTTCGATGACTTTGAGTTGTTCTTTGGTGACGGCTTGGCCTTTGAAGAATTCTTGGGCAGCAGTGGACCCAAGTTCGAGGGCTTTGGCATCGGCTTCGGCGATGGCAATGGTTGCTTGGGCTTTTCATTCTGCTTGGAGGATCTGAGACTGTCGCTCCCCTTCCGCCTGGAGAATTTTAGATTGTTTGTCTCACTCGTTTTTGGTAATCTGAGATTGTTTGTATCCTTCTGCCTCGAGAATGAGGGCACGTTTATCCCGTTCAGCCTTCATCTGTTTACTCATCGAATCTTGAATATCTTTGGGTGGTTCGAGCTTCTTGATTTCGACACGCATCACCTTGACTCCCCATTTGCCAGTTTCACGATCGAGCGATTCGAGGAGTTTGGCATTGATAGTCTCACGATTGGAGAGAGTCTCATCGAGTGCCATGGTTCCGAGAACACTTCGGAGACTCGTCTGTGCGAGATTCACGACTGCCATGAAAACATTGGATATCTCATATTGTGCCTTGACCGGATCGGTAATCTGGATATACACGATCCCATCGACCGCCACTCCGACATTATCACGAGTGATAATCTGCTGTTCTGGAACGGTAATCACCTGTTCTCGGACATCGATTTTACGGAGTGTTTGAATCCCTGGGATGAGGAAGACAATTCCTGGACTGACCGTATCGGTGTATCGACCGAGGAACTCTCGGAGTCCCAATTCTCCTTGACTAACCTTCTTAACAAACATCGGTATGACTACTGCAAGTACAACGAGCAGTATAATAAGAGTATTTCCATCCATAAAAAGGTTGATTAAATTATAAAAACGATATAATCGTATGCAAACTACCCATAAAGTCAAAAAATAATAATGAAAATCAATATTACAACGATCGGATGAGGAACGGGAACATTCAATGTCCTCTATGGTCTCAAGAAAAGTAAAAATTATAATCTCGCGGCGATCGTATCGGTTTCTGATTCGGGTGGGAGTACTGGCGAGATTCGTGATCAGTTTGGTATACTTCCTCCCGGGGATATCCGTCGAGCGATTGCGGCACTTTCGGAGGATACGGGTATCGTCCGTAAACTCTTCGAATACCGATTCAAGGCGGGGAATCGCATGGCAGGCCATACGATTGGGAATCTCCTCCTGACAGCTCTCGCTGATATCACCGGAGACTTTGAGAAGGCTATCAAAGAACTCTCAGAGATGTTTGATGTGCGAGGGAAAGTCATTCCTGTGACACTTGATGACATCCAGCTCGGGATCACCCTCGAAAACGGCACGCAGATTATCGGAGAAACGAATATTGATATCCCGAAACACGATGCGAATCTCGGTATCCGTGACGCGTTCCTTGTGGGTGGTGGGAAACTCAATCCACGAGCGAGAGAAGCTATTCTTAATTCTGACTATATCATCATCGGTCCAGGTGACCTCTACACGAGCATCGTCCCGAATCTCCTCATCGACGGTATCCGAGAGGCGATCCAAGAATCGAATGCGAAGATACTCTATATATGCAATGTCATGACAAAGCATGGAGAGACGAATAACTTCGAAGTGGAAGATTTCGTCCGGGTGATCGAGAAATATATCGGAGAACATACCATCGACTATGTCCTCGTCAACAATGCTCCAATCGGAGAAGAACTCATCGAACGATACCGGAAATTCGAAAACAAACAACCGGTACAGATTACCGATATATCCAAATTCGCTGATAAGTCCTACAAAATTGTCGAGCGTGACGTCGTAAGTGAAGAAGACTATATCCGCCATGATCCAAAAAAGCTCGCAGCGATTATCGATGATTTCGTCAATGGGTGGATTAAATAATCTGTAGAGACGCGATTCATCGCGTCTCTACAGAAAATAATATTTTATATTAAATTTAAATTATGAAAAAATCTGAAGAAAAAAAGATCGTAAAAGAGGTAGCTTTTGTCGAAAAAGAACTCCTCCTCAATTCCATGACTCAGCAAGAGCTCCTGAAGACTACCAAAGATCTTAATACTACTCTTAAAGAACTCACCAAAACCCTCAAAATCCTCGAAAAACACGAATATATGGAACTCCATCGGAGTAAATGGAAACTCATTGGATATAATCTTTTTCTTGGTGTACTTTTTGCCATAGGAACCGTCCTCTGACTTGTTCTCCTCTCTTGGTTCACATTCAATTTTTTCAAGGATTCCGCGATTCTTAACTGAATCATCCAAAATCAATTGGAAATGAGACAATTTAATATCGGGGATATCAAGGAACGAGCAACAAGCGGTCTTAAATGAATCAATGTCACCCAAACCCAATCAGGAGAAATCACCGGAAGTGGGAAATAGTATTTAT